>LNFM01001648.1_pt1 | contig 49801 bp, 52 predicted proteins | sample 596031 | NCBI WGS metagenome assembly LNFM01 (sample SAMN04254537, study PRJNA301005) | activated carbon metagenome | isolation source: dual media filters at the Ann Arbor, Michigan drinking water treatment plant | place: USA: Ann Arbor | reverse complement strand
GGCTTGGGTACAGCTGCGAATCCAGGGACGCGGGCGTCGGGCAGTGCCCGACCCACGGGGGGTGTTCTCAGCGTCGAAGAATCCAGTGGCGACAGCCCTTCGTGGGTCGAGCATCGCTCGACGCGGCGCGGGCTTGGGTACAGCTGCGAAACCAGGAACGCGGGCGTCGGGCGGAGCCCGACCCACGTCAAGCCTCTGCCTCAACTCACGTCGCCGTCCGCCGCACTGTCGCGTCCTTCCGCTTCGCCACGCCCGGCAGCAGCTTCAGCCCCAGCCCCGGCCCCGGCGGTGCCGAGATCTGGCCGTGCTTCACCGGGGGAAGTTGCGTCACGAGCGTCGGGTACCAGTCGTAGTAGAACGCCCGCACCATCTCCTGCACCAGCGCGTTGGGCGCATTCAACGACAGGTGCACAGAGGCCGTCAGCATCACCGGGCCCGTGCAGTCGTGCGGCGCGTAGGGCAGGGCCCAGGCCTCGGCCATCGTGCCGATCTTCTTCGCCTCCGAGATGCCGCCGCACCAGCCGACGTCGAGCATGCACACCGACACGGCCTGCTTCTGGAAGAGATCACGGAAGCCGGCCCGCGTGGCCAGCGTCTCGCTCGCGGTGACCCACACGTTCGTGCGGTGCGCATAGTCGGCGAGGGCGTCGAGGTTGCTCATCTTGATCGGGTCCTCGTACCAGAACGGATCGAACTGCTCGAGGGCTTTGGCGATGCGGATCGCGGCGGGCAGTTGCCACATGGAGTGGAACTCCACGTGGATGTCCATCTTGTCGCCGACGGCCTTGCGGATCTTCTCGAAGGGCTTCATCGCCTTCTTCAAGTCCGCGTTCGAGATGTACGTGCCGTTCGACGCTTCGGCCGCAGTGTCGAAGGGCCAGATCTTCATGCCGGTGATGCCCATGTCGAGCAGGCTCTCGGCCACCTCGCCGGCATCGGTGAGAAAACCCTGCAGGTCCTCGTAGGGCCGCTTCTTCTTGTCCACCTTCGCCGGCAGACCGAAGTTCTCGGTGCCCTGCGTCGGCTTGGCGCGCACGTACTGATAGCCCGCGCAGGTGTTGTAGACGCGGATGCTGTCCCGACAGGCGCCGCCGAGCAATTGCACGATGGGCTGGCCGGTGACCTGGCCGAAGAGATCCCAGAGCGCGATGTCGATGGCCGACGCGGCGCGCATCTCGACGCCGACGCTGTTGAAGCCGAGATAGGTGTTGAGGAAATGGTGCGAGATCTTGTCGATCTCGAGTGGATTCCTACCGAGCAGCCACGGGGCACAAGTCTCGTGGATATGCGCAGCCACGGGCGCCACCGCGTAGAAGGTTTCGCCGAGGCCCACGAACCCTTCGTCGGTGTGGATCTGCACCCAAAGCAGATTCGGGAACTCCGCGAGCTGGATGGTCTCGACGGCGGTGATCTTCATGGGCTGCTCCTGTTTCAGCGAGTGGGCGCGCGGTGACCGAGTCTACCCCTGCCACTGCAGCGGAGAATAGATCGGATGTCGGACAACTGTCTTCGGTGCCGAAGCGCATCACCCGCCGTCGCAACGGGCCACGCTTCTTGTAGGAGCGGGCCATGCCCGCGAGGGCGATGGTTCCGGGTGATGTGCTTCCTGGCATCAACCGCTTTCGCGGGCATGGCCCGCTCCTACAGAAAGCGTGACCCTTTCCCACGACTGGTGGCACACCACGGCCCCTGTAGGAGCGGGCCATGCCCGCGAAAGCGATGGTTCCGGTCTACGTGTCCGCACGTACTCAACTCGCGTCCAGAAGCGCCACTTCCAGGCCGAGGCTTGGTCGGCGGGCAGCTTCGCGGCTAGCATCGCGGCTTTCCCGTTCGAGGACCTTTCAACATGAGTGCCGTCGCCCGAAACATCCGCCCCCGTCGCAGCCTGCTGTTCGTGCCGGCGCTGCGCCCCGACCGCTATCTGAAGGCGCTGGAGGTGGGCGCGGACATCGTCTGCATCGACATGGAAGATGCGGTGACGCTGGAGCGCAAGGACGAAGGCCGGGCGTTGACGCTGCCGTTGTTCGCCGAGGCAACGCATCCGCACGTCGAGCGCATGGTGCGCATCAACGCGCTCTCGACCTATCACGGGCTCAAGGATCTCCAGGCGCTGATCGAATGCGCTGCGCCACCCGACGCGATCATGATTCCGAAGATCCGCAGTGCCGAGGAGGTGGAGCTCATCGACACGCTGCTCTCCGCAGGTGCCGCGCGGCACATCCGCTACTGCGTGATCGTCGAGACGAACCGCGGCCTCGAGCGCGCCATCGAGATCGCCGCGTCCAGCCCGCGCATCGACTCGATGATCCTGGGCGCGGTGGACATGTCCGCAGACCTGCGATGCACGAAGGCGTGGGAGCCGCTGCTGTACACGCGCTCCCGTCTCGTGCATGCCGCCGCGTCGGCCGGCATCGACCTGCTCGACGTGCCGTTCCTCAACCTCGACGATCCGGAGGGTCTGCGGCAGGAAGCCATGGGCTGCGCCCGACTCGGCTTCACCGGCAAGGCTTCGATTCATCCGAACCAGATCCCGATCATCCACGAGGCGTTCACGCCGACCGAGGCGCAGATCGCCAAGGCGCGCAAGGTGTGCGCGGCGTTCGAGGAGAGCACCACGGGTCTGGTCGTGGTGGACAACGAACTGATCGAGCTGCCGGTGGTGCGGTCCTACTACCGCATGCTCGCCATTGCGGAGCGCATCGCGGGAAAGTGACGCTCGCTGGGCGCAGTCAGGGTGACGCGGGGTACGCCTGCTCGCACTTCGACGGCGCCCGCCGGCCCCGTCGTTGGGCATCCGGTGATCCAGCGGTGGCATGGAATTCGGCGCGCCGCGGAGAGCCTGTCGGCGCAGTTTACGCGGCCCCCGCGCGGGGGCTCGCCGCGGCATCCAACTCCCTGAGGCGAAAGCCTTTGCGCGGGTCGGCCCGCAGTTTGCGAAGAGGGAGGGCATGGCAGGCTGCCGGAAGGTGGCCCGGCCTGAAGAACCAGTCACAGCCGCGCAATGCGGAAGGCAGGGACGACGACCCGAAGCGGCGTCTCTCCGACCGGGCGGCACTTGCATTCGAACCTGTTGGAAGAGCACGCCACCATGCTTCAAAGAATCGCCATCGCACCCGGGCATCGGGGCCCGACCGTTGCCATCACCACCCAGCGCGTCGTGCAGTTTCGTCAGCAACCCTGCGCACTCCTGATCGAAGCCTTCTCCACTTCCGCCGAGCGTCGTCGTGAGCGTCGCCGCGCCGGCGCCGCCATCTTCGGCGGTGTGGAGCGCGCGATCGAACTCGTGCACGTCTTGTGCAACGAGGCCGGCATCACCGATGACGTGACCCTCGCCGCCTGTGTGTTGCACGACAATCTTCAGGACACGCACCTGAGCTACATGGAACTGCGTCGCCAGTTCGGCCCTGTCGTCGCCGAAGTCGTCGCCGAGTTGTCCGATCGCAACAGCGGCCTGCTCCCGGATCGTCCCTCCGTGCGCCTGCACGCGAGCGGCTCGCTCAGCCACCGCGCGAAGCTGATCACGTTGGCCCAGCAGGTCGTCGCGATGCGCGATCTCGCCGGTGGCGCCCTCGCCCGAGGCGAGGCCGGTGACGTGTCGACCGACTCCCTCAACGCCGTGGTGGAACCCCTCCGCGGCACGCACACGACGCTCGAGTGCCTCTTCGACGAGGCCCGCGCGCGTCTCCAGTAGTACTGGCAGTACCGGCAGGACCCGCCCGTGGTGTGATCGGACGGACCGTGCACCGGCAATCGCCGGCGCGCGGTCCGGGGATCACCTTCCCGCTCCCCGGGGATTAGAATCCGCGCTCCCCACGGAGCCCACGGATGAACGCGCCAGAACCTCTCCGACTCACGCAGTACGCCCACGGCGGCGGCTGCGGCTGCAAGATCGCTCCTGCGGTCCTCGAACAGATCCTCTCGAAGAGCGGCGTCGCGCGACTCGTGCCCGACCGTCTGCTCGTCGGCACCGACACCGCCGACGATGCGGCCGTCTGGCGCATCAACGACACCCAGGCCATCATCGCCACGACGGATTTCTTCATGCCGATCGTGGACGACCCTCGCGACTTCGGTCGCATCGCCGCCACGAATGCCATCTCCGACGTCTATGCCATGGGCGGTGTCCCACTCTTCGCGCTGGCGCTGGTCGGGATGCCCATCGACAAGCTTCCGATGGATACCATCCGAGGCATCCTCGAAGGCGGCGAGTCGGTCTGTGCCACGGCGGGCATCCCTGTCGCCGGTGGTCACAGCATCGATTCCGTGGAGCCCATCTACGGGCTCGTCGTGATCGGCCTCGCGCACCCCGATCACATCAAGCGCAACTCGACGGCGCAGCCCGGCGATCGCCTCATCCTCGGGAAGGGCCTGGGTGTCGGCGTCTACAGCGCCGCGCTGAAGAAGGGCGCGCTGTCGCCCGCGCTGTACGAGGCCATGATCGCGAGCACGACGAAGCTCAACACGCCCGGACCGCGACTCGCGCAGCATCCCGGCGTGCACGCGCTCACCGATGTCACAGGATTCGGACTCCTCGGGCATCTCTGGGAGGTGTGTCGCGGGGCGGGTGTGCGGGCGACCGTCCGCTGGGCCGAGGTTCCGCTGCTGGAAGGCGCGGGGGATCTCGCAGCGCAGGGCTTCAGTACCGGCGCCTCCACGCGCAACTGGGCTGGCTATGGCGCCCACGTGGATCTCGGTGCGCTCGGCGCATGGGAGCGCGCGCTCCTCACGGATCCGCAGACGAGTGGAGGCCTGCTGGTGGCGTGCGCGCCGGACGCCGTCGATGCCGTGCTCGGCATGTTCGGGGAGGAAGGATTCGACCGCGCAGCGGTCATCGGCGAGATCGCGGCGGGGACGCCGGGCATCGCCGTGCAATGAGGAGGCTCCACATGCAACCCGTCGACGCCGACAGCTGGTCGGAACTCAAACGCCTCGCCATCGTGCAGGTGGAGGAGGAGCCCATCCTTTCCGGGCATCTCTACGATCTCGTGCTCCGCCATCGCGGCTACCCCGAGGCGCTCGCCTACCTCGTCGCCGCGAGCCTGTCGAACCAGGTCTTCAGCCTCGCCGCGATGGTCGACCTGATCGGCGAGACCATCGAGCGCAATCCGGAGATCGCCACCGCCACGCTCGCGGACCTCCGCGCGATCGTCACGCGCGATCCCGCGGCCGAGTCACCCCTCGTGCCGTTCCTCTACTACAAGGGCTTCAAGGGCCTCGCCGCGCATCGCGTCGCGCACGCGCTGTGGAACGAGGGCCGCCGCGGCGTCGCGCGGTTCCTGCAGAGCCGCGTCGCCGACTCGCTCGCGATGGACATCCATCCCGCCGCGCGCATCGGCAAGGGCGTCTTCATGGATCACGGCACGGGACTCGTGATCGGCGAGACGAGCGTGGTGGAGGACGACGTCTCGATGCTGCAGTCCGTCACGCTGGGCGGCACCGGCAAGGAGACCGGCGATCGGCATCCGAAGATCCGCCGCGGCGTGATGATCGGTGCCGGTGCGAAGATCCTGGGCAACATCGAGGTGGGTGAGGGCTCGAAGGTGGCGGCGGGCAGCGTCGTGTTGCGCGCGGTGCCGCCGCACACCACGGTTGCCGGCGTGCCGGCGCGGCCCATGGGCACGCCGCTGACGGACGCGCCCGCGCTCGACATGCAGCAGGACGTCGACGAGTAGGCGACGTCCTGCCGTACGAGCGTCGGCCTTACTTGGGACGCCCGTACGGTTCGTCGGCCGCGACATACGCGGTCTCGGCACGACCGGCATCGCACCATGCCTTCACCGCGGGGACTGCGAGGATCGCGTCGCGGTACGCGGCTGCCACCGGCGGCAGGTCCACGGCGTAGGTCACGAAGCGCGTCGCCACGGGCGCGAACATCGCGTCGGCAACCGTGAAGCCGCCGAAGAGCAGGGGGCCGCCCTGGCCGAAGCGCTGGCGGCATTCCTCCCAGATCCGTACCACGCGCGCGATGTCCTTCGACGACCCCGGCGTGCGGCCCTTGTCCGGGTGCCGCGTGCGGAGGTTCATCGGCATCGCCTTGCGCAGTTCCTGGAAGCCCGAGTGCATCTCGGCCGACACGCAGCGGGCGTGGCGCCGCGCCACGGGGTCCGCGGGCCAGAGCTGCTTCTCGGGGAACATCTCGGCAACCGCCTCGCAGATCGCGAGGGAATCCCAGACGGGTTCGTTGTCGACCATGAGCACCGGCACCTTGCGGGTCGGCGAGTAGGCCTCGATGCCGATCACGCGGTTGTCCTCCGCGAACGCGAGTTGCACTTCTTCGAACGGGATGTCCGCTGCGCGCAGCAGCACCCAGGGCCGCATCGACCACGACGAGTAGTTCTTGTTGGCGATGACGAGTCTCAACTTGGGCATGGCGATCTCACTTGGAGTGCGGGACGACCGCCGAGGGTGGCATGATCGGCCCACGACAACAAGACGGATGGGAAAGGAGATGACGACCGGCTGGCGGCTCGACGGGAGGCAGCTCGACATCTATCGGCGCGACGGACTCGTCGTGTCGCCGTATCGACTTCCTGACGCGCGTCTCGCAGCCATGCGGGCGTCGCTCGACCGGTTGCTGCACGACAACGCGACCACCGCGCCCGAGAGCCTCATCTGCCCGCACATCCCGAACGGTGCGCATCACGATGCTGCAGCGGCAGCACAGTGGTTCGAGTACGCGACGGACCCCGGCGTCCTCGATCTCGTCGAACAGGTGCTGGGCCCCGACGTGATCCTCTGGGGCAGTCAGGTCTTCTGCAAGCCGGCGCGCACCGGGCGGACGATCCCGTGGCACCAGGACGGTCAGTACTGGCCCATCCGGCCGATCGCCACCTGCTCGGTCTGGATCGCTCTCGACGACGCGACGCCGGAGAACGGTTGCATGCGGTACGTGCCGGGCTCGCACGCGAGCGGGAGCCTGTTCGCGCATCGCCGACGGGAGGGCGAGGATCTCGTCCTGTTCGAGGAGGTGGATCCGGCCGCGTACGACCTCGCGGGGGCCCGCGACGATGCCCTCGACGCCGGGCAGTTCTCGCTCCACGACGTGTTCCTGATTCACGGTTCCGAGGCCAATCGCTCCGATCGGCGGCGGGCCGGATTCGTCGTGCGCTTCATGCCTGCGACGTCGCTCTTCGACCGCGACATCGATCGGCGTCAGGATCAGGCCGGGTTGTCGTTCAGCTTCAGCCGGCGGCCCATCTGGCTGGTGCGCGGACGCGACCGCGCGGGCAACGATTTCTCGATCGGGCACGGCGAGGATTTCCAGTCGGTGCCCCGCATCTCGGACGATCTTTGACGACGGGTCAGGTGCCGTCTGCGCGGTAAACTCGGACCCGCGTGAATCCCATGTCCGCGCCGGGGATCCCCCGGCCGCGCCCTTTCCGGAGGCCAGACCCATGAAGCATCTCGTCCGTTCCGCTCTCGCCGTCGCCGCGCTCGCCGCCGGTGCTGCCCAGGCCGCCGACATCGATTCGATCCAGCTCCTGTCGCAGCAGGAGTACCGCGCGCTGTCCGAGGATCTCGGCGCGGCCCTCTCGTACAAGCCGCTGACGCCGGCCGAGCCGCTCGGCATCACCGGTTTCGATATCGGCGTCGCGGTGACGGCGACCGAGCTGAAGAACAAGGCGGTGTTCGACCGCGCCACCTCCGGCGGCAATCTCCCCAGCTACCTGCCGGTGCCCACCATCCGCGCCCTGAAGGGTCTGCCCTTCGGCATCGACGTCGGTGTCATGGCCTCGGCGATCCCCGGCACGAACATCCGTCTCTTCGGTGGCGAGCTGCGCTACGCGATCCTCTCCGGGAACGTCGCCCTGCCTGCCGTGGCGATCCGCGGCAACTTCTCGAAGATGACCGGCGTGAGTCAGATGGATTTCGACACGAAGGGCATCGATCTCTCTATCTCCAAGGGCTTCCTCAACTTCACGCCGTACGGTGGCGTCGGCAAGGTGTGGGTGAGCAGCTCGCCGAACGGCGTGCCCGGCCTCTCGAAGGAATCGTTCTCGCTGAACAAGGTGTTCCTCGGCGTGAATGCGAACTTCCTGCTGATGAACTTCGCGTTCGAGGCGGATCGCACCGGCGACAACAACACGGTCGGCATCAAGGCGGGCATCCGCTTCTGACCCGCGCGGTTCGCGGGGAAACCAACCGCCCGTTCATGCCGGTCAGGAGGACGCGTCCGTGACCCGGACGCGTCCTGCCAGCCACAGGCAAAGCAGTGTTGCCGCAACGGCGATGAACCCCACCGTGCCGTAGTGGGTGATGCGACCCTCTGCGTCGTGGCCCATCACCAACCCGGCGCCCAGTGCCGCGATGCCGCTCGCGAACTGCTGGATCGCGCTGTTCACGGAAAGGAATGCGCCGCGCAGCCGGGGTTCGGCGGCACCATTCACCAGCGCCATCACGGGGATGAAGCGCCCCGACACCAGCACCATGAAGAGGATGCTCGCGCCGATGGCGATCGGTACCGACACCGGCGGCAGGTGCGTCGTGAGCAGCAGAGGCGCCATCGACGCCGTGCCCACCCATCGGAACACGCGCACCTTGCCGTAGCGGTCGGCCATGTGGCCGATGATCCGCGACGAGATCAGCGTGGCCGTGCCGCCGCAGAGGTAGAGCAGCGGCAGGTCGGTCTCCCGGAGGCCGACGTTCGACACCATGTACGGGCTGATGAAAGGGATCACGCTGAAGCCCGCGAACATCAGGGCGGCCATCAGGGTGTAGGCGCGCAGGTGGTTCGGATTGCGCAGCACCGTCCACACGCGGTTGAGCGCCGTGCCAGGCCACGCCTCCCCGTGGAGGTGATGCCGCACCGAAGGCAGGGCGCGCCAGAGCAGACCCCACACGATGGCGCACGCGATGCCGACTGCGACGAAGGTCGCGCGCCAACCGAACGCATTGCCGAGTGCGAGTCCCGCGGGCACGCCTGCGATGGCGGCCAGGGGAAAGCTGCTGGCGATCAGCCCCGTGGCGGCGCCCCGTCGCGCGTCGGGTACGAGGTCCCCCGCGATCGTGTGCACCAGCGCTCCGGCGATGCCTCCGAAGATACCCGCCACCACTCGCGCCACGACGAGCCACGCGAATGTCGGCGCCAGCGCGCCGAGCAGCGTCGAGACGAGGAGTCCGCCGTAGACGAAGAGCATTGCGTGACGTCGGTCGAAGCGATCGACGTGGAAGGCGGCGAGCACGGCGCTCGCGGCCGCGCCGAACGTGTAGGCGGATACGAGCAGCGCGAACTCGCGTGGCTGCACGCCGAGCACACGCATGAACTGCGGTCCGAGCGGCATGATCACCATGAAATCCACGATGTGCGTGAACTGCACGGCGGCAAGCAGGGCGAGGACCAGTCGCTCGCGGCGCGGGGTGAGCACGGTCATGGCGTTGTTGCGCGCCCGGTCCTGCCGGTGACGCACGTGCCGCGCCGGATCAGCGCCTCCGCTTCCGATCTGTTCATCGTGCGACGGCGAGGCAGTTCAGGCGGCCTGCGCGGCCGGTGCAGCGTCCAGCGCGAACTCCCGGGCGAGCAGTTCGTAGGACCGCCGCCGCGCGGCGTAGTCCCCGGTGATCGTGATGATCATCACCTCGTCGGCACCGAACGCTTTGCCGAGGGACTCGATGCGGTCGCGTACGCGTGCGGGGGAACCCACGATGGCGCGGGCCCGTTCGCGCAGAATGATCGCGCGGTCCTCGTCCCCGTACTCCATGCCCAGTGCCTGCTCGGTGGTCGCCACCGGCGCATCGAAGCCGCGGGCCATCTGCAGCCGGCGCAGGTCGATGGGGCCCGCTAGCCGCTCGGCCTCCGCATCCGTTTCCGCGCAGATCGCGAAGACCGTGAGCATCGCGTGCGGCACCGGTTCACGCATCGACGGGCGGTAGTGCTCACGATACGCGCGGGTGACATCGTCGCCGCCCTGCGCGTTGATGAAATGGGCGAATGCGAAGCGCAGGCCCAGGTGGGCCGCGAGCATCCCGCTGTAGTCGGACGAGCCGAGAAGCCACACCTCCGGTGCCGTGGGTCCGGCCGGCATCGCACGTACCCGGGCGTAGGGATGGTCGGCGGGCAGCGCATCGTCGAGGAATGCAACCGTCTCCTGCACGTGCAGCGGGAACTGGTCGAAGTCGTAGAAGGCGCCGCCCGTCATGGCGCGTGCGGTGATGGCATCGGAGCCCGGTGCACGGCCGATTCCGAGATCGATCCGGCCGGGGAAGAGTGCCTCCAGCATGCGGAAGACTTCGGCCACCTTGAGTGCGCTGTAGTACGGCAGCAGCACGCCGCCGGTACCTACGCGTATCCGCGAAGTCGCTGCCGCGACGCGCGCGACGAGGATCTCGGGGCAGGGGTCCGCCAGGCCGCGCATGTTGTGATGCTCGGCGAGCCAGTAGCGATGGAACCCCATGGCGTCGGCCGCCTGCGCGAGCGCAACGGTTTCGCGCAGGGCGTCTGCCGGCGTGTGGCCGTGGACGATGGGCGACTGGTCGAGGACGGAGAGCTTCAAAGGGGTCACCTCGATGCCGTCAGTGCCGCGGCCGCTTCCCGCTGCCGCAGACCCAGCCAGGCAATGGAAATGCCGCTTGCGATGATGAGCGGCACGGCCGTGTAATTGAGCGCGTTCCAGCCGAGCCGGTCGAGGATCGCACCCGACACGAGCGAGAAGAGGCCCATGCAGATGAACACGCCCATGTCGTTCACGCCCTGGACCTTGGCTTTCTCGGCCGCGGTGGCGGCATCGCCCAGAAGCGTGGTGGCGCCGACGTAGAGGAAGCACCATCCCACGCCGAGCAGCGTGCTCGCCAGCCAGAAGTGCATGACGGTGCGGCCCGCGAGCGCCGCGATCACGCAGATCGCGAAGGCGCCGACCCCGCAGCCCATGATGCGCAGCGGCCCGAAGCGCTGCACGAGCGTGCCGGCGAAGAGCGCGGGCGCGAACATCCCGATGATGTGCGACTCGATCACGAGCGTCGAAGCCGAGTAGGGCAGGCCGCACATCTGCATCGCGAGCGGCGTGGCGCCCATGAGCAGGTTCATCACCGCGTACGACGTGATGGCGCCGAGGCAAGCCACGATGAACACGGGCTGCCGCACGATCGTCGACAGCGGCCGGGTCGGTCCGGTGCGCTCGGCGTCGGTGGGCGGCGGGAGATCGAGGCGTCGGATGATGACGAGGGCGACAACCGCGAAGAGCACGAGGACGGCGTACGTCGCGAGGAATGGCGTGGCCACGAGGTTCTTCGTGAGCTTCGTACTCTCGGGACCGAGGATGCCGCCGATCATGCCGCCCGCCAGCACGAGGGATATCGCCCGGCTGCGCGTCGTGGTCGATGCGCTGTCGGCGGCGGCGAAGCGGTAGAACCCGCCCGATGCCGTGTACACGCCGGCGACGAGCGCGCCCAGGCAGAAGATCCAGAAGCTCTGCATGGCCACGGCGAGCGTGCAGATCGCAGTGCCGATCATCCCGGCGATCGTGCCGAGGGTGAATCCGAAGCGCCGACCGTGCTTCTTCATCAGCATCGAGAGGAGATAGCTCGATGCGGCCCCGCCGCCGATGTACATGGTGGCCGGCAGCGTGGACCAGGCCTTGTTGTCGGCGAGCCCGTACGCGACGAGCGTGCCGAGCGAGATAATCGAGATGTTGTTGGTGACGAGCAGCGCCTGGCAGAGGGCCAGTGCGCCTACGGGACCGCGACGTCGTGCCATCGAAGCTATTTCACCAGGATGTCGACGAAGTGCACGCGCGCACCGCCGATGTTCGTGAGGGTCATCGGCGCGACATGGTCGCGCCACGCGAAGCCTGCTGCGTCCAGTTCGAGCTGCTGGGTGCCGCCCGGCGTGGCAAGTCGGGCAAGGCCCGGCGTCACGGCGACGAGCATGCCGCACGGGCCGTGCAGCTGCGTCGATGCACCGGGTTCCAGTTCGATGCGCGTCACCCGAACGCGGGCGTTGTCGACGATCACCGGTCCGGCGGTGGCGCTGTCGGGAATCGGCAGGCCGCGGCAGCTTTTCAGGATCTCGGTGTCGGTCACGTGATAGATGCTGTTGCCGACGTTGCTCACGCGATGGGCCTTCGGACGCGCCGCATAGCCGATGAAGTAGCTCTCGCCGGGGACACGGCCTGGCCGTCGCACCGCGGGCTTGTCCCAGTCCTGCGCCTCGGTCTCGGACGGCGCGATGTTCACGAAGACGCCATCGTGGTGATGCACGTGCATCCGGCTCACGTAGCCGGGTGGCAGACGTACGTCGAAGAACCGCACGTGGCCGTTCTCGAACCGCAGTTCGTGCCGCGGCTCCTCCTCGATCGGGACCGGTTCTTCGGCGATTGCGGCCCCGATCGACGCGAGCCACGCGAGGGACGCCAGGCACGCGTCGCGGATCATGGGGCGGGTCATCTGCATCGGCTGGGCCGTCCGTGCCAACTTGCGGGTCAGGGCTTCAGGCAGCGAGCTTGCGCGCCACGAACTCGAGGCGGTCCTGGCCCCAGAACGGCTCGCCGTCGATCAGGTAGGTCGGTGCGCCGAAGACCTGGTGGTCGATGGCTTCCTGGGTGAGCGCATCGAAGGCCGACTGCGCAGCGGGCGCCGCAGCGGCGGCAAGAAGGGCGGCGCCGTCGACCCCCTGCGCAGTCGCAATCGCCTCGAGCGTCGCGGCGTCGGCGACGTTCCGGTCCTCCTCCCAGCACGCGCGGAGAATGGCGCCCGCGATGTCCATCTGCTTGTCCGTGCCGTGGGTGGCCGCCGCGATGATGGTCTTCGCGGCGAGGTCCGCGGCGGCCGGGAAGAACTTCGGTTCGAGCTTGATCGGGATGCCGAGGTGGTCGCGCCAGCGCGCCAGTTCGAACATCCGGTACGACTGACGCTGCATCGGACGCTGCTTGAGCGGCACGCCACCGGACACGGAGAAGACGCGTCCGAAATCGACCGGCTTGGGCCGGATCACCGCACCGTTCTGCCGTGCCATCTCGCGCAGGCGTTCGTGGCCCAGGTGGGTCCAGGGGGACACGGGCGTGAAGTAGTAATCGATCGTCTTGCTCATGAGGTGACCTCGCACGGGGACACGCGAGTGTAGCAGCCGGGTCGTGGCACAGGCGGGTGCGGCGCCACTGGCAGTGGGATGTCCGAGGCGCTCGGCGCCACGACATCGCGGGCACCGCGGCGGCGCAGGCATACCGGCACGGGTTCCGCAGGATTATAGTGAGCGCCTGTTCAAGATCCTCTGCCCGCCCATGCTGCCGTTCTTCCCATTCCTCCGATCGTCGTCCCGATCTGTGGTCCGGTCCGTGGTCGGACCCGCTGCAATTCTCGGGGCACTCGCTTTCTCCCCCGTCGTGTCCGCTCTCGACTACGCGGGCGTGGGGCCGACCACCGACCCGGGTGGGTTGCGGGAGCAGTTTCCGGCATCGCGCCACGAGTTCTGGCAGCGCGGTACCGGCACCATCGTCCGGCCGGAGGACGACGACGGCCGCTTCGAGTCCATGCTGAAGGAAGGCGATGGCCTGTACATCGTGAAGCTCTCGCCCGACGACACGCGCGGCGACATGACGGCTGTCAGCGTGTCCCTCGATCACGGCAGGGTGCGGCGGTGGATTCTCTCGTTCGAGCGACCGGGCGCAGGCACGAAGCCCGAGCAGATCGAGGCCCGCTACCCCGGCTGCAAGCGGGTGCTGGACACCATCGCGGAACGCCACGGGCCGCCCCGCGATTTCACGACGCGAATCGAGGATGGCATGCAGCATCGCCTGCGTACGTGGGTCGATGCGGAATCGACGCTTCGGCTCGACTGCGGAAAGCTGCTGAAGCGAAATCCGATCTTCGCCATCGACATCGAGATCACGCCGACATCGAAGTAGCCCGGCACGGATGCGCTTCGCGGGCGACCGGACCTACTTCGGGCGGTACTTCCCGATGACGTCGTCCAGGCCCTTCTTCGTGCCATTGCGGAATTCGTAGAGGCCGGTGAGATCCTTCAGCAGCGGATCATGCAGGTCGCGCGCGGATTCGTTACCCGTGGTGAGCCCCACGGCCCGCGCGTATGCGTCGATCACCTGATCCAGCTTGGCGAAGGCCTTCCCCACCGCTTCGCTCTTCGCGGCACCCTCGAGTGGCTTCGCGGCGGCATTCAGCTTTTCGTACTCCGAGAACTGCGTCTGCCCCAGGAGATACCAGCCATAGGGGTCCTTCGGTGCAATCGCGGTTGCGCGCTCCAGCCGTTTGCGGGCTTCGTCCGTGGTGCCGGTCTTCTGGGCAAGGGCGCCGAGACGCTGGTACAGCTGCGGCAGCCAGCGATCGCGATATTCGGTCCATTCGGCAGCGGGCATCGACGCCGGTCGCTTGTCGCCTTCCATGAGCGCGATCGACTTGTCGCCGTAGGTCCGGGCCAGCGCCGCGTACTTGGTGGGGTCGGTGCGCGCCTCGTTGATGGCTGTGAATGCCACGAGCGTCGCGAGCTGGACGTCGTCGGGGGACTTCGCGAGCCAGACGTCCGCCAGTGTGAATGCGAGATCGGGGCGTCCGGCCTTGATGTAGTCGTCGATGGCCACGGGCGTCGATGGCTGCCCCTGTGCGGCTGCCTTGCTGAAGAGCGCAAGGGCCTTGGCCTCGTCGCGGTCGACGCCGCGGCCGTCGCGGGTGAGCATGGCCAGGTGGTAGTTCGCCTCGAGATTGCCGCCGTCTGCGGCCTTCTGAAACCACTTCGCTGCCTGCGTGTAGTCGGGCAGAGCGCCAACGCCCTTCTCGAAATTCCACCCCAGCAGGTACGCCGATTCGACGTGACCCTGTTCGGCGGCCTTCGTGAGCCACGCGTTCGATTCGCCGTCGTCCTTCGCGATGCCGGTACCGGTACCGAGGGCGAGCGCGTAGGCGTACTGGGCGTCCACGTACCCCTGATCGGCGGCCTTGCGATACCAGATGGCAGCCTCTGCTTCGTTCTTGGCGACGCCCTCGCCGCGCGCGAGCAGATAGCCGAGGAGGTACTGCGCGGGGGCCTTGCCCTGTTCACCGGCCTTGCGGAACCACTCGGCAGCCTTCGCGTCGTCGCGCCCGACGCCGTTGCCGGCCATGTGGAGCGCCCCAAGGGCGTACTGCGCATCGACGTTGCCCTTCTCGGCGGCCCTCTGGTACCACTTGGCCGCTTCGGCGTAGTCCTGCGTCACGCCTTCCCCGCTCTGGTAGATCCAGCCGAGGATGTACTGGGCCGTGGCCTGGCCGGAATCCGCGAAGGGTCGGAACTCCTTGGCCGCCGTCGCGTAGTCGCCTTTGTTGTACGCGTCGACCGCGTCGGCCCAGTCGGCATGAGCGGGGAATGCGAAGCAGGCCGCCGCGAGCAGCGCAGCGATGCGAGTCTTCATGAATCGGATCTCCTCGTGACGATGGCGGCTGGACCGGTGGCACCCGGCGCATCCCGCCGCGGGCATCGCGCAGGCGGAGGCGGGCGGATGGCCCCTGTGGCCTTTCTGCGCGACGAACAAGTACGGATCGGCGAATCTCGCCGTGGGACTTCGCGCAGCTCAGCGGTTCTCGCTGTAGTACTCGTACGGCCTCTTGGCCACCTTCGATTCCTCGTAGGCGCGGCGCACCTCGAGATCGACGGGCTTGTCCCACCAGGTCGCACGCGCCTGCTTCTGCTTCTCGACCACCTGCGGGTTCTGGCGAAGGAAATCGCGCAGAAACAGGGTGGTTTCGGACTCGTACTTTTCCATTTGTCTACTGCCCTGAAAACACTGGGGAAAACGCACTCCATTCTAGCCCGCTGCGGCGGGCGCCGTCACGGTCTTCGATGGCGCGGTGCACGGCTGTCGCGACCGCTGCGAACCCGATCGAGCAAGGGATGTTCCCTGCTGCCATCCCGAAGATCGGACCTTCAGCGCGGCGCGGTCGAGCCGATGGCCATGGGTCGGTGTACCCTGCGGCCGGGCGCCACGGTGGTCCCACGCCGCCCACCCCCTGGATCGTCCGGTCAGCGACGGGCGGGGGTGGCGTGCCGTCCAGTTCAAACTACAACGGGAGCGACGCCCAATGCGTACCACGAAGCCTCCACTGCCGCCGATCGCGCCGGCACGTCCGCACGTCTCCGAGATCCACGGCGAAAGGCGGACGGATCCGTACCACTGGCTCCGGGGAAAGGAGGATCCCGAGGTGCTCGACTACCTCGCTGCGGAGAACGACTACACGCGGGCGATGATGAAGCCCAGCGAGCCGTTCCAGCGCGCCCTGTACCGGGAGATGGTGGCCCGCATCCGCGAGACGGACATGGGGGTGCCCTATCGCGAGGGCGAGTGGTTCTACTACTCGCGCACGACCCGCGGCCGCCAGTACGCCACGTATTGCCGCCGGCGCGGCAGCATGAAGGCCCGCGAGGAGGTGATCCTCGATCTCAACCGCCTCGCGAAGGGGCAGTGCTACCTCGGGCTGGGCGCGCTCGACGTCAGTCCGGACGGCCGCCGGCTGGCGTTCTCGACCGACCTCAGCGGCTTTCGCGAATACACCCTGCGGGTCAAGGATCTCGTGAACGACGAGGTTCTCGCGCTCGAAGTGGAACGGGCGCGCTCGGTCGCGTGGTCCACCGACAGCACCACGCTCTTCTACGTCACCGAGGACGACGCCAAGCGCGCGAACCGGGTCTGGCGCCATCGCATCGGTTCGCCGATCCATGATCTCGTCTTCGAGGAGACCGATGCACGCTTCAGCGTCGGCGTCGATCTCTCCCGCAGCCTCGGCTACGTCTTCATCACGTCGCACAGCGCCACCGCATCGGAAGTGCGCTTCGTGCCGGCCGACCGACCCACTGCGGCGCCGGTCCTCCTGGTGCCCCGCCGCGCAGAGCACGAGTACTACGCCGACCACCACGGCGACAGCCTCTACATCGTCACCAACGATCGCGGCCGCAATTTCCGGCTCGTGAAGGCGCCGATCGCCGCCTGCGACGAGACGCACTGGGTGGAAGTCGTGCCGCACCGCGACGACACGATGCTGGAGGGCGTCGACGTCTTCGCCCGGCACCTCGTCCTGCACGAGCGGCGCGACGGGTTCCCGCGTTTCACGGTGATGAGCATCGCCGATGGCGATCGGCACGAGATCGAGTTCCCCGAACCGGCGTACTCCGCATTCGCAGGCGCGAATGCGGAGTTCGACACCGACCAGTTCCGGTTCGCCTACGAGTCGTTCGTCACACCGGATTCCGTCTACGACTACGACATGGCGGCGCGAGAGCGGACGCTGCTGAAGCGCTTCGAGGTCCTCGGGGGCTACGACCCCGCGAAGTACCGCACAGATCTCACCTATGCCACAGCGCCCGATGGCACGCGGATCCCGGTGTCGCTCGTCTATCGCGAGGATCGCCGGCGCCGGGGGCCGCGGCCGCTGCTGCTGTCGGGCTACGGTGCGTACGGTTATCCGGAAATGGTGACCTTCTCGTCGGTGCGCCTGTCCCTGCTCGATCGCGGCGTCACCTTCGCCCTGGCGCACGTGCGTGGCGGTGGCGAGATGGGCAAGCGGTGGCACGACGAGGGCCGGATGATGGCGAAGCGGAACACGTTCTCCGACTTCATCGCCTGCGCCGAGCACCTCATCGCCGAGAAACGCACGGCGCCCGACCGGCTGGTGGTCGAAGGCGGCAGCGCGGGCGGCCTCCTGATGGGTGCGATCGCGAACATGCGGCCGGAGCTCTTCCGCGCCGTGGTCTCCGAGGTGCCGTTCGTGGACGTCGTCAACACGATGCTCGACGACACGCTTCCGCTCACCACCGGAGAGTACGAGGAGTGGGGCAACCCGAAGGAGCCCGAGGCGTATCGGTACATGGTGTCCTACTCGCCCTACGACAACGTGACGGCGCAGGCGTACCCGGCGATGCTCGTCGAGACGTCGCTGAACGACAGCCAAGTGATGTACTGGGAACCCGCGAAGTACGTGGCCAAGCTCCGCGCGACCAAGACCGACACCAACCCGCTGCTGCTGCGCATCAACATGGAGGCCGGGCACGGCGGCGCTTCCGGTCGCTATGACTATCTACGCGAGATTGCTTTCACTTACGCATTCATCCTCGGGGTGGTGGGCATCACCTCATAGATGACTGCCAGTTGGGTGGCGCCGGGCATTCTCGAGGGCGCGTCGGCAGCGTGGAATTGGTTGTACGCAAACGCTGTTGATTGGCTATCATCCTGCGCTCGTGCCGGTGTCTGGCAGAGGGGCGAGTGATGAGCGGAAAAGGATCTTTCGGAATCTGGCGTGGGTGGGCTGCGCGCGTTGCGATTTTGATTCCGGCGATGTTGAGCAACGCGGTGCTTGCGGCCGACATCGGTGGCTACATCGAGGACCGGGACGCCAGGCAGGCCGCCGAACGAACAGCCTCACAGATCGACTCGTTCAGCGCCCGGGCACGCGCCGGTGATCCGGACGCGCAGTTCTGGCTCGGATCCGCCTACCGCAACGGCTGGGGGGTCGGCGCAGATCCGATCGTCGCGGCGACCTGGCTTCGTGAAGCGGCCGACCAAGGCCATGCCAAGGCCCAGCACACGCTCGGCACGATGTACGAATCGGGCGAGGGCGTTCCCGCCAATCTGCAGAAGGCCCGGGAGCTCTTCAAGAAATCGGCAGGACAGGGTTTTGCCGCGGCGCAGGTGAGCCTGGCGGCGATGATCCTTCGTGCCAGCGACGGCGATATGGCCGAAGCCTACATGTGGTTCGAACTCGCGGCCGCGTCCGGCGACACCTTCGCACTCCGCGGCCTGAGCGCCCTCGCGACCCGGATGCCCCAGGACGACCTGGAGCGCGCGCAGGAGCTCGTGCGGAACTGGGTCCCGACGACCCGCCAGGTGCCCTAAGACGTAACGGAATCAACGGGCAGGAATCCGAAGGGCCCGCCCGGAAGATGGCAGTCGAGCAGTCGCGCGGTTGCCGATGTCGGCAGTGAGCAGGAGTGGAAGATTGCAAAGGTGTGATGGGCCGTTCAAGAACACAACATCAATGGAGAGAGAAAGAATGAAACTGAAGACTGCATGCCTGGGTTTGACAGCGACTCTGTTCAGCGCCGGTGCGCTGGCCTGCTCGGTCGAGGACTACAGCGGCTGCAAGGGCAAGCCCTGGGTCGATGGCACCAACATGGAAACGCCGCTCGGCTCGAAGTGGTGGCCCCACCCGATCTGGGGTGCCGATGACCAGGCCGGTTCCACCAACTGGTACACGAAGCCGGAAGTCATCAAGCGCGCCACCGCCGAAGTCAAGGTCGGCAAGAGCATGAAGATCGGCCACGTGTACGAATCGAAGATGCCGCTGTTCGGAGCCCGCGCGTTTTCCGTGCGGATTCCCGGTGCGCCCACCGGTGGGCCGTTCGGTCCGAACCGGGTGGTCTGGTACGACGAATTCCTCGCCACCGAGATCGGCCAGGTGGGCACGCAGTTCGACGGACTGGGTCACATCGGCGTGAGCGTCGGCAAGCCCAGCGACAAGGACAGCATCCGTTTCTACAACGGCGTCACGGTGTCGGAGATGGAGGGTTCCTACGGTCTGCGCAAGAATGGCGTCGAGATGCTCCATCCCATCACGGCCCGCGGCATCATGATCGACGTCGCTTCTGCGAAGGGTGTGGACTCGCTCGAGCACGGCTACGAGATCACCATGGCCGACGTGAAGGCGGCGCTGGCGAAGCAGGGTATGGCGAACTTCCAGTTCATGCCTGGCGACGCCGTGGTGTTCCGCACCGGCTGGACGAAGTACTGGATCACCGACAACGCGAAGTACAACGGCGGCGAGCCGGGCATCGGGATGGAAGTGGCGCGCTGGCTGGCCGAGACCGTCAAGGCTGGCGTCTGGGGTGCCGACACGTGGGCGACGGAAGTGGTGCCGAACCCGGATCCGGCATGCATATTCTGCGTGCACCAGTTCATGCTCGCCCGTCACGGCATCGTCAACCAGGAGAACCTGGACCTGCGCGGGCTCGCGAAGGAGAAGGTCTACCGCTTCATGTACACCTACTCGCCTTCGCCCATCCAGGGTGCGACGGGTTCCAACGGTTCGCCGGTGGCGACCTGGTAAGTTTTCGCATGGGCTGAACGCCCGGCGTGTCTGATGTTTGAAGGGGAGGCTTCGGCCTCCCCTTTTCTTTGCGTGCCAAGTCTAGGGAGCCTCTGCATAGCCTGCGCGGATCGCGTTGCAGTCGGCATCGACCGGTGGCAAGCCGAGCAACGCGGCCAGCGATCGCAGTTCCATGTACCCCAAGCGGCGCAACCCTCCGGGACGCGGCCTTCCGGGCGGCTGACATTGTCGGCTCAGGCCGCCGTTTCGCGATCATGTGTCTTCAGCACCTACGGCGGCCTGGTTCAGGCGAATGCGGCAGTGGTTCGAGGAGGCCTGCAGCGCCGCTGCGTGGGCCGAGGGCAGATCGCTCGGGGCCACAGCACATGCGTGTGCCGCTGCGATTCCCGGTCGTCGGCTTGAAGACTCGGGAGGGCGGGAATCAACCGTAGGGTCGCGTATGGTCCTGGTCCGCTGCTGCACGTCCGATCGTGGAGAGGGCCGTGGGCGGTGCGATCCGTGAACCGGGGGCGTCCCATGAAAAAGGGCGGCCTTCTCGGGCCGCCCTCCAAGGTACTGCTAGCCGTCAGTCAGATCAGTACAGCACCACCGGGTTCGCCGGGGAGCCGGTCGCACCGATGATCTTCAGCGGCGCGAAGATCATGGCGCCGGTGTTGATCTTGTTGTCGACCAGCGTCTTCGTGTCGACGTTCTCCAGGTTCCAGATGCCACGTGCCGGCTGCAGGTACGTGTGGCAGGGCACAGCGGCGCCCATGCCGTCTTCTTCGTTGCCCGGTTGAGCATCGTTCGCAGAGGTGTCACCCATCGTCAGCGCGATGTTCTTCGACGCCATGAAGCGGCAGGCGCTGGTACCGAAGCCGGGCTCACCCTGCGCGAACATCGCACGGGCGTTCGCACGCTGTTCCGTGGTCAGGCTCTTGTAGCGGTCGTTGCTCCAGGTGTTGCCCATCCCCGTGTGCAGCGCGACGCAGTCGCCGGGCATCAGGTCGGTGCCGATGGCCTTCAGCATCGCCTTCATGTCGGCTTCCGTCACGATCCCGATGTCGCCGGGCTTCTTCGGAATCGGGAGCATCTCTTCGCTCGCGGACAGCTTGCCTTCCGACTTGCGAAGGGCCACGGCGTCCAGCAGGACCACGCGGCAGACGAAGCCGAGTTCGCCAACGTGCTCGACACCGAGGGGGCCCATGCCGATCACACGGCCACCGGCGCCGCGCTCGTAGGCATCCCAGGAGATCACCTTGTTGTAGAACATAGGGCCCTTCGACGTGTTCACGCCGATGTGACCGGGGCCGTCGAACTGCGTCTGGATCTGGCCGATTTCCGTGGTCACGAGTTCGTCGTGGTACACGAGGGCGTTCTTGCCGAAGGGGCCGCCGGTGGGCGTGCCGGGGATCGACATGTTCCAGCCGCGAGGGCCGAAAGCGGGCGCTTCCTTGTGATAGAACTTGCCGATCGTCACCGACTTGAACTGCTTGATCTGCGCGAGGGCGCGCTTGATGTTGTCGGGGTTCTTGGTGTGGTTGGCGCTTCCGGCGCGGTCATTCTTGCCCCAGGGGCTGTCGGGCCAGGAAAGGGCCGAGTCATCCTGCGGGCCGGGCACAACCTGCGCGAAGGCGCCGGTGGCCAGGGTCAGAAACGCGCCGCCGATGGCGACTGCAATGGTCGAACGATTCATGCGCTCTCCTCCAGAGATTGTCGAATTCGAAACGAGGACCTCGTAAATCCCCGAACCCAAGAATTGCACGGAACGTCGAGCGCATGCAAGGCGGATTGCGGTGCTCCCGCACCGTTGACATCGGCTCTTCGCAGAGAGCAGAGTTGTCAGACAACCGATGCATGTGAGCGCCCAGGCTGTGCATGGTGCGGCGCACGATGGAGGGGTGATGATCACGCGTGAGCAGGTGGATTCGTATCGCGAGAACGGTTTCGTGGTGGTGGAGGACGTCATCGATGCTGCGCTGCTCGGGCGATTGCGCGATACCGTCCGGGAAGTCATGGAGGGTGCCCGGGGGCTCACGACGCACAGCGATGTGTTCGATCTGGAGCCGGGCCATCTACCGGATCATCCGCGGGTCCGCCGCATCAAGAAGCCGCACCTCGTGCGGAGCGTGTTCCGGGAAGTGCTCGATGCCCCCGTGCTGAAGGACGTCCTGCGGCAGTTGCTCGGCCCCGACGTGCGCCTTCACGGATCCAAGCTCAATCTGAAGTCGGCAGGGTTCGGCTCGCCGGTCGAATGGCATCAGGACTGGGCGTTCTACCCGCACACGAACGACGACATTCTCGCCATCGGCGTGATGCTGGACGATGTCGTGATGGAGAACGGTCCCATGCTCGTGCTGCCCGGCACCCACAAGGGCCCCACGTACGATCATCACGCTGACGGCCGCTTCTGTGGCGCGATGGATCTCTCGGCGACGGGTCTGGACGCATCCAAGGCAGTGGCATGCACGGGCCGCGCGGGCTCCGCGTCGTTCCATCACGTGCGCCTCGTCCACGGGTCGGCCCAGAACACGTCCACGCGCGAGCGCCAACTCCTGCTCTACGAATGCGCTGCCGCCGATGCGTGGCCGCTGGTGAATTTCACGAACCTCGACGATTTCGACAGCCGCATGCTCTTCGGGCAACCGACCATCGAGCCGCGCGTGATGCCCGTGCCCGTCCGCATGCCGTTGCCGCCCGCCCTCAACCAGGGTTCGATCTATGAGAACCAGACGGCCGTTGCGAACCGCTTTTTCAAGGTGAGCGCAGCCACCTGACGTCAGGCGCTCAAGGTGACTGCCGCGACCTGACCGGGGCTGCCTTGCGCGCGGTCGACGCCACCGGGGCCGTGGCGGTCTCGTCGGAAATCGCCGGGCGCCATCCGAGGGCGCGCGAAATCTTCGCCGCCGTGTCGCGGAGGGCGCTGCGGGCCTTGGGCACATTGACCTTCGCGTCGCGCTGCTGCACGTGCACCACGTTCAATGCCGCGACGATGCCGAACCGGTCGAAGATGGGGAAGCAGATATCGGTGACCCCGGGGACCGTGTCGCTGGGACCCTCGTCGAAGCCGTGCTCGCGGATGGCGGCAAGGCGTCCGGCGAGTGAGGATCTGCGGTCCCGGATCCCTTTGCCGCCGGTCAGCAGTTCCGCCATGAACATCGCCCGCTTCGCCTCGGGCTGGAAAGCGGCGATCACGCGTGCCGACACGCGGTCATCGCGGAACGCGAAGTGCGCACCAGGGCGTACGGAATAGCCGATGGGCTCCGGCGACTCCGCCCGTACGAGCACCACCAGACGGGCATCGTGGTGGACGCAAAGGTGCGTCGACTGTCCGATCGCCCGCGCCAGGGACTGCATGTCGGGTTGAGCCGCGCTCACGAGCCGATCCACCGGTGGATGCCGATGGGCGAGGTCGAAGAGCAGCAGCGTGAGGGCGTAGGTGCCATCTGTCTGGCGCGCGAGATAGCCTCGGCGAACCAGTACGTCGAGCATGCGGAAGAGTTCGTTCGCGGTGCGCCCGAGGCGCCGCGCGATCTCCTGGAGGGACAATCCGTGCTGCTCCGCAACAAGCAGCTCCAGGATGTCCAGCCCCTTCTCGAGGGCGGGGGCCGCATAGCGACTTTCGTCGTCCGATCGTGCTGCTTTGCGCATTGACATTCGTATCCGCCAATTTTTATCGTTGAAACAAGATTTCAATAATAAAGAGCTGTTGCGTGCCCCTAGGTGCAACATCGCCACGCTGGGTAGTCCGTTCTGAGAGAGCAACCCCGGCTTCGGCAGCTGCCGACACCGGATCCGTCCACCACCCCGGAGGAGCATCTCGTGAGCACGTCAACACTCGTCAACCGCAGTATTCGCTGCAAGATTCGCAACGTCGCCGCCGCTATCGCCCTGGCCCTTGCCGGGGGCGCCCAGGCGGCTGACCCTGGTTTTCCACCCCCGTCCGGTGACACGGCATTCGTGCCCCCCGGTGCACGACTGGATCGTGTCTTCGACGGTGGATGCATGCTGACCGAAGGCGTCGCCGCCGGCCACGACGGCATGATCTACTTCAGCGACATCACCTTCACCGCATTCTGCAAGGATGCGGATGGCCGGTTCAGCCAGGCCGGGAACATCTTCCGGTTCGATCCGAAGAGCGGCCAGACCACCGTGTTCCGCAGTCCGTCCGGCATGTCGAACGGACTCAAGTTCGATCGCGACGGCAACATGATCGCCGCGCTCGGCGCCGACTATGGCGGCCGCATGCTGGTCAAGACCGACATGAAGACCGGGCGCAGCTACATCCTCGCCGGCAAGTACGACGGTCGCCCCTTCAATGCGCTGAACGATGTCACCATCGACGAGAAGGGCCGGATGTATTTCACCGATCCGCGCTACCTCGGTCACGAGCCCATCTTCCAGGACGGCTACGCCGCCTATCGGCTCGATCCCGACGGCACGGTGACCCGGGTCGCGGCCAACTGCGGCAAGTGCAACGGCATCCTGATCTCGCCCGACCAGAAGACGATGTACATCGTCAGCAACGACAACGGCTGGTTCGAGTTCCAGAACCTGAAGAAGGGCGAGAGCCCGCTGCAGAACGCGCATCTGCTGCAGGCGTTCGACGTGGAGGCCGACGGGAGTCTCGCGAACCGCAGGGTCCTCATCGACTACGGCAAGCTCGCCAAGCCCTGCAGCGGACCGGACGGCATGATCGCCGACCAGGACGGCAACCTCTGGGTGGCGTCGCGTTGCGAACATCGGCCGGGCATCCAGGTGCTTTCGCCGGCAGGGAAGGAACTTGCGTTCATCCCCACCGGCACCGAGTTGCCCACCAATGTCGGCTTCGGGCGCGGCGCCGATGCGAACCTGCTATACGTCACTTCCGGCAAGAGCCTCTACCGCATCCGGGTTGGCAAGAAGGGCTATCAGTTGCCCTGATGCGCGGCAGTCGACGCTGAACCACCGGGTTGCAGTGCCGCCTCGCGGCCCTGCAATCCGGCCAACGAAGGAAGTGCTGCTCATGACCACCCCCACCTGGCACGCGCGGAACGCCGTTTCGCATCACACCCTGTCGGCAGGCGAGAAGGAGGCCTTCGATCGCGACGGATTCCACTTCCCGGTCCGCGTGTTCGCGCCCGACGAGATCGCCGGCCATCGCGCGCGCCTCGAAGCCTTCGAACGCCGCATGGGCGGGCCCCTTCGCGGGCAGTTGCGGAACAAGCCGCACCTGTTGTTCACGTGGGCCGACGAGATCGTGCGGCATCCGCGCATCCTCGATGCCGTCGAGGACGTCCTGGGGCCGGACCTCATGGTGTGGAGTGCCAGCTTCTTCACCAAGGAGGCGAGCGATCCCTCGTACGTCTCGTGGCACCAGGATTCCACATACTGGGGCCTGTCCGAACCCGACGTGGTGACGGCGTGGGTCGCGTTCTCGGACTCCGTGCCCGAGAACGGCTGCATGCGCGTCATGCCCGGGACCCACCTCATGGACCAGTTGCCCCACGTCGACACCTTCGCGACGGGCAACCTGCTGACGCGCGGACAGGAGGTGCAGGTGGACGTGGATCCGGCGCTCGCCGTCGACATCGTCCTGCAGCCCGGCGAGATGTCGCTGCACCACGTGCTGCTCGTGCATGGTTCCGAGCCCAACCCGTCGAGCCGGCGCCGGATCGGTTTCGCGATCCGCTACGTGCCGCCCTACGTCCGGCAGACGGCGGGGCCGCGGGATTCCGCGATGCTCGTGCGCGGCACCGACCGGTATCACCACTTCGATCCGGAGCCACGCCCCAAGGTCGACTTCGGTGACGCCGAGCGCGCGGTACACCAGCGCATCACCGAGGATGCCGCGCGGATCCTCTACCGCGGTACCGAGAAGGTGGCGCCCACGTAGTGCGCCGACGCGGAAGCATCGCAGTTTCCGACACCGCCATGCCGCATCGGACGGCAAGTCCCGGTCGACATCACGGCGGATCGAACCACGGGGAGACATCGATGGGTGCATTCGCACGAGGCCTGCTCGCCGGGCTTGCGCTGCTTGTGGCTTCGGGGCTGCCGTCGACGGCGGAGGCCCAGCAGCCGATCAGGTGGAAGATGATGTCGCTGTGGGGCGCCGGCTCGCTGCCCCAGAAGCTCGATGACCAGTTCGCGGCGCGCGTGAAGGCGCTGAGCGGCGGGCGTCTCGTGATCGACTCGTTGCCCGGCGGTTCGATCGTCGCGGCGAGCGAGAGTCTGGATGCGCTGAACGCAGGCGTGCTCGACATCCAGAACAGCGGCCCCGCCTACAACACCGGCAAGGACGCCGCCTTCGCGCTGATCGGCGATCTCTGCGGCGGCTGGGAGAGCCCCGAGCAGGCCCAGGCCTGGATGGACAACGGCGGCGGTCGCGAACTCACACGCGAGCTGTACCGCAAGTACAACGCTCATTTCGTCCGCGGCATCTGGTACGGGCACGAGTCGCTCGTGTCGAAGAAGCCGCTGCGCACGCTCGCCGACTTCAAGGGGCTCAAGCTGCGTGCGCCCACGGGCATGGGACAGGACATCTTCCGGCTGCTGGGCGCAGCCCCCGTCAACCTGCCGGGCAGCGAGGTGTACACGGCGCTCGAGCGTGGCGTGGTCGATGCGGCCGACTGGGGCACGCTCTCGATGAACCAGGATCTCGGCTACCACAAGCTCGCGAAGTACCCGAGCTATCCCGGATTCCATTCGATGCCCATGAGCGACCTGGTGGTCAACGCCAGGAAGTGGAAAGCGCTGCCGGACGATCTCAAGAAGGTGGTCGAGCAGGCGGCCGACGAACTGAATCGCGACATGATCGAGAAGAACCGCGAGGCCGACGAGCGGGTGGCGCGCGCCGCGAAGCAGACCGGCGTCGAGACCGTGGATCTCGCGGCGCCGGACCGCCGCCGATTCCGCGAGGTGGCCATGGGCGTGTGGAAGACCTTCGCGGCCCGCAGTCCGATGGCGAAGCGGGTGCACGAATCACAGGTCGCCTACCTCAGGAAGCTCGGCCTCCTCTAGGGCCTGTTCAAACTACGGACACCCGTGCGAACACTCCTGGCTCCGGGTGCGCGATGACCCACAACCGATGCGCACGCTGATCGATCGTGCCGTGGGGGCGATTGCCACCGGCACCAGCGCGTGCTTCGTAGCCATCGTCGCCATCTCTGCGCTGGAGGTCGCGCTCCGGTACGGCTTCGATTCGCCGACGATCTGGGCGCACGAACTCTCGGTGGCGCTCGCCGCGTGCGCGTTCCTCCTCGGCGGTCCGGTCGTGCATCACCGCCGCGGGCACATCGCCATCACGTTCTTCCTGGAGCGCATGTCGCCGTCCGGGAAGCGCTTCGTGGCGTGCCTCAACTCGTTGCTCACGGTGGCCTTCCTCGCATTGCTCTCGTGGGCTGCAACCGGCCAGGCGCTCCAGGCGCTCGACAACCTGGAGACCTCGGGCACCGCGACGAACTGGCCCACGCCGGTGGTGCTGAAGAGCCTGCTCGCGCTGTGTGCGCTGTGGATGCTGCTGCAGACCCTGGTGCAGTTCTGGCGCGACGTGCGCGCCGTCGGCCGTGCGCCATGAGCATCGAATGGATCACGATCCTGATGTTCGGCGGCATGCTCGTGCTGCTGATGTTCGGTTTGCCGCTCGCGTTCGTCACGGGCCTGATCGGGACCGTCTTCTGCGTGGCCCTCTTCGGCCTCGACGGCCTGCAACTCGTCGCGACGCGGATCTACAGCTTCGTCGGCGAGTACGTGCTGGTCTCGGTGCCGATGTTCGTGATGATGGCGTCGATCATGGAGCGCTCCGGTGTCGCGAAGGACCTCTTCGACGCGATGCGCGTGTGGGCCGGCCGCCTGCCGGGTGGACTCGCGATCCAGACGATGGTCGCCGCGACGCTGATGGGGGCGATGACCGGGATCATCGGCGGCGAGATCGTGCTCCTCGGGCTGATCGCGCTGCCGCAGATGCTGCGCCTCGGCTACGACAAGCGCCTCGCCATCGGGACGATCTGCGCGGGCGGGTCCCTCGGTACGATGATCCCGCCGTCCATCGTGCTCATCATCTACGGGCTCACGGTGAACGTGCCGATCGGCGATCTGTTCGTCGCGAACCTCGCCCCCGGCCTGATGCTTTCGGTGGCCTACATGGGCTACATCTTCGTGCGCTGCCAGATGAATCCCCGGCTCGGCCCACCAGCGCCGGATCTCGAGCACGGCATCTCGTTCGGGGCGAAGCTCCGCCTGATGCGCAGCCTCCTGCTGCCGCTGCTCGTGATCGCCTCGGTGCTCGGGACCATCTACACCGGCATCGCCTCGGTGACCGAGGCTGCGGCCATGGGCGTGGTCGGCACGATGATCGCGTCCGCCCTGCGCGGGGAGCTGAACCTGAAGGTGCTGCGGGAGGCCTCGCGCATCACGCTCGACACGTGCGGCATGCTGCTCTGGCTGTCGTTCGGCGCCACAGCCATGATCGGCGTCTACAACCTGGCGGGCGGCCCGGGCTTCATCCGCGATCTGTTCCTCGGATTCGACCTGCCACCGATCGGCACGGTGATCGTCATGCAGGCCATCCTGATCGTGCTCGGCTGCATCATGGACTGGGTCGGCATCTGCCTGCTCACCATGCCGATCTTCGTACCGATCGTCGTCGGCCTGGGCTACGACCCCGTGTGGTTCGGCGTGCTCTTCTGCCTCAACATGCAGATCTCGTACATCTCCCCGCCCTTCGGGCCGGCGGCGTTCTACCTGAAGGGCGTCGCACCGCCGGAGATCAGCCTCAACGACATCTACGCATCCGTCTGGCCCTTCATCATCCTGCAGGCGATCGTGCTCGCGCTGGTGGTGAGCACACCCGAGATCGCCCTGTGGCTCCCCCGCCTGAAAGGTTGAGTCCATGAGATTCCACGCGGCTGTTCTGCACCGGGTCGGCGAGCCCCTCGTCGTCGAACCTCTCGAGATGGGTGCACTCGGTCCCGACGATGTGCTCGTCCGGCTCGGTGCCAGCGGCCTGTGCCACACCGATCTCGAAGTGATGACGGGCTCGCTCGCGTATCCGCTTCCGATCGTGCTCGGTCACGAGGGCGCCGGCGTCGTCGAGGCGGTGGGCCGCGACGTGACAGTCGTCCGGCCGGGCGACCACGTCGTCTGCTCGTGGAATCCGCACTGCGGCCACTGCTTCTACTGCGAGCGAGATCTGCCGATCCTGTGCGAGCCCTACAAGCGCCACGAACCGAAGGGTGTGCTCTTCGACGGCCGCTCGCGGCTGTCGCGCGCGGGAGCGCCGGTGCATCACTTCTCCGTGGTGTCGTCCCACGCGCAGTACTGCGTCGTCCCGCAGTCGGGGGCCATCGTCGTGCCGCGTGACATCCCCTTCGATCGCGCCTGTCTCATCGGCTGCGGTGTGATGACGGGAGTCGGTGCGGCAGTCCGAGCGGTACGCGTCGAGCCCGGCGCCACGGCGCTCGTCATCGGCTGCGGCGCGGTCGGCCTCAACGCGGTCCAGGGCGCGCGCATCGCGGGGGCAGGGCAGATCCTCGCGGCGGACCTCGCCGCGGGGCGCCGCGAACTCGCCGCCTCGTTCGGCGCGACCCACGCCATCGACGCCGGCGCGCCCGACGTCGTCGAACAGGTCCGCGCACTCACGGGTGGTCGTGGTGCCGACTACGTGTTCGAAGCGGCAGGCCATCCCGCCGCATTCCGCCTTGCGATGGAAGCCGTGCGGCCCGGCGGTCACGTGGTCTTCCTCGGCAAGGTGAATGTGGATCAGGAGGTCCCGTTCCGCTGGGGCTCGCTCATGGGCGAGAAGCGCATCGTGCGGTAGAGCTATGGCGGTGCGCGCCCACGGCGCGATTTCCCGTGGCTCGCGCAGCTCTACCTCGACGGCAAACTCGAACTCGACCGGCTCATCACGCGACGGCTCGCGCTGTCCGACATCAACGAGGGCTTCGACGACATGCGCCGCGGCGTCGGCATCCGCACTGTGGTGATGTTCGCTTGAACGCGGCCGCCGGATTCCGTCACCCGGTGTTCCGGCCCGGCTGGGTCGACGCGCCGCACTGCCGCGCAGCGCTCGGTGACCTGCCGCTGGAAGGCGGCGGCGTCATCCACGACTTCGATCTGTCGTACGTGATGCACGGGTCTCCGAACCCGACGCGCTCGAATGTCGTCCTCGTCACCGTGTCGCTGTCGGGCAGCCATCATCGACTCGACTTTCTCATCGGTCCGGGCCGTGCCCTGGACCCGGCGCGATGGTGCGTGATCTGCGTCGACCCGATCGCCAACGGCCTGACCACCTCGCCTAGCAACAGCCGGCGGCAACCGGGTGCTGCGTTCCCGCGTTTCGGCCTGCGCGACATGGTCGAGTCGCAACGGCGGCTGCTCGATGCGCTCGGGATCGACCGGCTGGCAGCGGTGGTCGGCGCGTCGATGGGTGGGATGCAGGCATTGCAGTGGGGCGTGGGCCAGCCGGACCGCGTCGGCGCCATCGTGGCCATGACGCCGATGGCGAGGACGGCGCCGTGGGCGGTCGCGATCGTCGAAGCGGCGCGGCTCGCGCTGATGGCGGATCCGGCCTGGGATGGCGAGCGATTCACCGCAGCCCCGACGCGCGGCTGGCGCGCCTGGAGTGCCGTGATGAGCGTGCTCGCGAGCCGCACACCCGCGGCGCTCGCAGGCCGGTTCGACGGTCCCCGACAGGTCGTCGACTGGATGGATTCGCTGGCCGCCGAGCGGATGTCTGACGATTTCGATGCGACCGACTGGCTGTACCAGAGCCGCGCCTACGAAGCCCACGATGTCGGCGCGACGCCCGGCTTCGGTGGCGACACGGCGGCGGCGCTCGGGAGCATCCGCGCCCGCACGCTCGTGCTGGCGCCGCCGCTGGATCTCTTCAACCCCGCCGACGAGGCCGACGCCGTCGCTGCCGCGATCCCCGGAGCGCGCCGCGTGACGATCCCGTCGGTGCAGGGGCATCAGGCGGCCGGCACGGCGAGTCCCGACGACGGCGTGTTCCTCAACGCGGAGATAGGCGCCTTCCTGCGCGCCGTCGCCTGACGGTCGTCGCGACCGTCGTGGTGGATCATGGTCGCCGCGACCCCGGCCGACATTTCCTCACCGGCCGTCGGAACCGTTCCCGGACTGGCCGGTCACAGCCCCGTTCGGCGCCTGACACGAGCAAGGTTTTTCGTGCGACGCCGTCCACCGGGGTGGACCCAAGATATCGGAGCGGCGCGATTCGGGGAGGATTGCGCCGCTCCTACTCACGCTCGCAGGAGAGCATCGATGAAACGCCAGATCTGCCTCGCCATCCTCGCGCTCGCCTCCACCGGGGCTGCGCTCGCCGAGGAGCAGTACTACACCAGCATCGAGGATGCGGCCGTGATCCGGGAGGACCACCTGTGGCGGTTCGAGTCCGACTCCGTGACGCGCCAGGCCGACATGGTCCGCTTCGACGTCAAGGCCGGCTGGAAGTCGCCGGAAGCGAGACCCGCCACCGAGGCGCCCGGGCGCGTGATCCGCTTCCTCGCCCGCTGCGAGTCGAAGGAGCTGGCCCTGATGGCCGTCGCGGTGCTGGACAACAGCCGGCGGGTCGTGAAGACCTTCGGCATCGCCCCGGGTGGTTGGGACTGGGCGCTGCCCGCGAAGGGCACGACCGAAGCGGAACTGCTCGACAAGGCGTGTTCGGTGCGGTTGCTCTAGGGAGTCACCCGCCGAAACGGCGTCTCGGCTATCGGTCCCGAGCCCGATGTCTCCACTGATACGGAGACACGGGGTTCGGCGCCTGCCAGAGCCCGCGTCTTGCAGCCCGTGCCTCCCGTTCCGCCGCCTCGTACCTCGGCCGCATGGCCCCTCGCGCATTCGCCCACGCGTGGCCGCGCCGGACGAGTTCGAGGTTGACGTCGAGACCATCCGAAACGCGCCGCAGATGACCCAGCGTACGGGCGTACCGATCCTTCCCACGGGTCTCGACACGCACGCGTTCGACCCGCACCAGCTCCTGCAGCGCACGACGGGCCTCGCGTCCGCCTGGCTGATCGTGTTCCGGGGCGTCGATGAAGAGGAGCCGGACGGTCTCCTGCTCGGTCCCGCGCGACCGGATCCGCACGGTGTCGCCGTCGGCCACGCTCACGACGCGCGCCTCGACGGTCCGCGCCAGCAACGGCGGCGCGCACAGGAGCAAGGTCAGGGCGCACAGCAAGGTGGCTGACAGCTGCGATGCGAGCCGGCCCGTCGCCATCAGCGCCTCACACCGGTGACGGCACTCACCTCTTCGCTGGTGATGGCACCGACCTTCACACCGGTGATGGCACCCACTTTCACACCGGTGATGGCACCCACTCTCACACCGGTGAGGGCACCGCGAACACCTCCCTCAGATAGGCCACGTACGACGGATCGTAGTCCATGGTCTTCTCGGGAGTGTCGCTGATCTTGGCCACCGGCTGGCCGTTGCAGCGGGTCATCTTGATGACGATCTGCAAGGGGTCGACGCCCAGGTCGTTGGTGAGGTTGGTGCCGAGCCCGAACGCGGGCTTGCACCGTCCGCGGAAGCGCTCGTAGAGATCGATGCACAGCGGGACGTTGAGGCTGTCGCTGAACACGAACGTCTTGGTGCGCGGATCGACCCGCATGCGGTGATAGTGGGCCAGCATCTTCTCGCCCCACTCGAACGGGTCGCCGGAATCGTGGCGCACGCCGTCGAAGAGCTTGCAGAAGAAGAGATCGAAGTCGCGCAGGAAGGCGTCCATGCCGCACACGTCGGTGAGCGCTATCCCGAGGTCGCCGCGGTACTCCTCTGCCCACTTGTCGAAGGCGAAGCGCTGGGAGTCGCGCAGCCGCGGCCCCACGGCCTGACAGGCCTGCAGGTACTCGTGGGCCATCGTGCCGAGCGGCAGCATGCCCAGTTCGCGCGCGAAGAACACATTGCTCGTCCCGGTGAGACGCCCGCCGATCTCGTGCTGCAGCGTGCCGAGCACGCGTCGCTGCCAGTCGCCCGAGAAGCGCCGCCGTGTTCCGAAATCGGAGATGCGGAAGTCCTGGTCGGGATACACCTGCACGCGCTGGATCTTCTCGGCGAGACGTCGTTCGCCCTCGGCCGTATCGAAGCCGGGCAGGCGGTTGCGGAACCAGACCTCGCTCACGATCGCGAGCACCGGCACCTCGAAGAGGATCGTGTGGAGCCACGGACCGCGGATGGTGATGTCGATGCCGCCCGGGACTTCCGGTGCCCGGGAGACGTCGATGAAGCTCTCGTCCAGTTGGAAGAGACGCAGGAGATCGACGTAGTCGCTCTTGAGGAACCGCAGGCCCCTCAGGTACTCGAGTTCGTCGGGGTGGAACCGCAGGCTGCAGAGATGGCGGATCTCGCCGCGGATCTCGTCGATGTACGGCGCAAGGTCCACGCCGCGGCTGCGGCAGCGGAATCGATATTCGACCTGGGCGCCAGGGAACTGATGCAGGACCACCTGCATCATCGAGAACTTGTAGAGATCGGTATCGAGAAGGGACTGGATGACCATCGCGCCCCGGGCGGTCGGCGGTGAAAGTCCGGCATTCTCGCCGAAAGCCGCCCAGGCGGGTACTGCGGTGGCGGGACGGTGCCGACTCCCCGATCCCAGACCTTCGTCGGCCGCCCCCGACCGCGTTGCCCGACCGTCAGGGGCGTGGCACCGTACGGCCTCGGATTTCTGCAGGAACGCTTCCATGCAACATCGCTCCCCGGGCCACTTCCTGGCCGCGCTCGTACTTCTCGGATGTGTATCGACGGCGTCTGCCCAGGGCCCTGACGAGCTCTGGGACGTCGACATGAAGATGGAAATGGACGGGATGCCCGTGCCCATGCCGCCGATGGTCCAGAAGATCTGTCAGCCGAAGGCGCGACCGGACGATCGGATGGTCCCGATGGACAAGAACTGCCGGATGCTCGAATCGAAACGCAGCGGCAGCCGGTTCACCTTCAAGTTCCGATGCGAGGGCGGTGGCAGCGACTACACCGGTACCGGCGAGATGGAGTACCAGGGCAAGGACGCCTACAAGGGCAGGATGACCGCGAAGGGCAGGATGGACGGCGAGTCCGTCGACATGACCACCCAGTGGAGCGGCAAGCGCGTGGGCAACTGCACGTACGAGGATCCCTCGAAGCAGCAGGCGCAGGCCATGGCCCAGGTGAATGCCGAGATGGCGAAGGCCTGCGACCAGGTCATCGAGGAACTCATGACGCCGATGGTCGTCGGCGAGTCGGCGGTGTGCCGGGATCGCAAGGCCGATTTCTGCGCCCGCGCCGCGAAGGTCGAGCAGGAACTGACCGAGCCTGCCGGCTTCGAGAAGCATGCGCAGCGCGACTGGCGCGGTGCACTCGCGGCATGCGGGCGTGATCCGGCGCCGATCGTGAAGCAGGTCTGCGGCACGGCGCTCGCGTCGCGCGATGGCGCGTTCCTGCAGAAGCATTGTCCCGACGAGGCCGTCGCAGCGCGCAAGCAGCATTGCCTCGGCCGCACGTACACCTCTGTCGATCCGTCCGTCCGCGAACTGTGCAGCACCCTGGGCGGGCTCTCGTACACGTCGGACGCGCCGGTGTCCGCGACACCCGCCCAGAATGCCGACGGGAAGGGCAGCATCACGGACAAATTGAAGGAAGGGGCGGACAAGCTGAAGAAGTTCCTGAAGTTCTGAGGTGACGAGACACTGGCTCGGCACGGCCCACGTGCCCATCCGCGCGAGCGCACCAGTGCACGCCGACCGCCATCCCGCTCAGCAACTGTCTGCGGGCTGGATCGTGTTCGTCGCGACCGTCGCGGTCTACGCCGCTGCGATCGGCGCGAGCTTCCAGTTCGACGACTGGAACGTGATCGTCGCGAATCCGATGGTGCAGTCGTGGTCGGCCTTCTGGAGCGGCATGCCCGGCATCCGCCCTCTGCTGAAGGTGACGTACACGGCCTCCTGGACGTCCGGATTCGGTGTCGCGGGCTTCCGCGCATTCAACATCGCATTGCACGCGGGTAACGCGTTGCTGGTGCTCGCTCTGGTGCGCCGGCTCGCGCCGTCGTTGCAGTTCGCGCACCCGTCCGTCGCGGCCCTGGTCGCCGCGTTGATCTTCGCCCTGCATCCCGCGCAGACCGAGGCGGTGACGTACATCTCCGGGCGTTCGTCCGCGCTCATGGCGACCTTCTGTCTGGCGGCGGTGCTGGCCCATCTGCGGGCCGCCGACGACCCTTCGCCGCAGCGCTGGCGGATGCTCTCCGGCCTCGCATTCCTCGCGGCGCTCGCGGTGAAGGAGAACGCGTGGGCACTGCCGGGTCTGCTGCTGCTGTGCGAGGGCATCCGGACGGACTTCCGATGGCGCAGTGCTCTTGCGCGGCTGTGGCCGCACGCGGTGGTGCTGGGTCTGGCGATGGGCCTGGTGCTGGTGGTGCCGTCGTACTGGCGTCTGTTTGGTGCCAGCCTGGCCACCCGCACCCTGGGAGAGAACCTGCTCACCCAGGCCGACGGTGTGTTCCATCTGATCACGGGCCCGCTGCTCGGCATCGATCTCTGCATCGATCCCGATCTCTCCGTCCGGACCGCGTGGACGCCCGACCTCGCCGGCAAGGCCGCTGCGATCGCAGGGATCGTGGTGACTGCGATGGTCCAATGGCGCCGGCGACCCTGGCTCGGATTCGGACTCGCGTGGTTCTTCGTCGCGCTGCTGCCCACGAACTCCGTGCTGCCGCGCCTCGACGTGGTCAATGACCGCCATCTCTATCTGGCGCTCGTCGGGCCTGCGGTGATCGTGGCGCATCTCGTCGCCTGCCGCGCCCGGGGGATCCGCTGGGCCGCGCTGGCTGCCATCGTGCTGCTCGGCGGGACGCTCACCGTCCTGCGGAACGAGGACTACCGGACCGAGGTCTCGCTCTGGGAGGCCACGGCGGGGACGTCACCCCGCAAGGCGCGGGTCTGGAACAACCTCGGATACGCCTACGAGCAGGCCGGCCGCCGCGACGAGGCCATCCTCGCCTATGACCGCGCCCTCGAACTGGACCCGGAGTTCTGGAAGGCGCGGCTCAATCGCCAGGCGCTCATCGAGTAGTCGGCCGCCCGGCGACGCGCCGCCGCCGTGTCACTTCATGGTGTAGCCGCGCCCGTCCATGCAGGCGTCGAGGGCCCGGCGGTAGTCGGATCGCTTCCGGGGGGCCTGGTCGTCGTCGGCGGCGAGTCCGAAGCGCGGGTCGTAGGCTGTCTGCCCCGTCGCCCATTCGTTGCACTGCTCGCGGTCGGCTGCCTGTTGCGCGAGATCCTGTCCCTCGCGGGGATAGACGAACAGTTCCTCCGGGGTCGGGGCTCGCGGCGCCACGGGTGCCTGGGGCGCCGCGGCGGCGATCCGGGCTGGCGGCGCGACCACGGCGTACCCCTGCGGTACCTGCATGTAGTACGTGCTGTTCGCGTAGTAGTAGGGCGTCTGCCCGAAGTACAGGGTCGAGTAGAACGGCGGCAGCAGCCGCACGACGATGCCCGGTGGCGGTGTCACGATCGCATAGCGGCCGGGGCGGTCGTTCGAGTACCAGAGTCCGCCGCCGTAGTAGAACCGCAGTCCGTTGTGGACGGCCACGTCGTGACGGTGGGGAAGGGTGCGCACCGTCTGCACACGCGGCGCACGGTCGCGCCGGAGGTCGCCCGCGGACGGGCCGCGTTCACGGAAGTCCTGGCCGCGCGGACCGCCACGACCATGGTCCGGCCGGTCGGCCAGGGCGGCGGTCGATGCGACCAGCGCGCCCACCATCGCGGGGGCGACCAGCAGGTTCGCAGCGATCCGGCGGATGTGTCGATGAAGTCGTGCGTGCATTTGATGCCTCCTCGGAGATCAGAGTCTCCCTGGGAATCGCGCCGTGCGGACTCGTGCACCGCCTTCCCCGGACACGGTGGACCCCGCATCGTTCGGCGGCGCCTGCACCGTGTCCCTGCCAGCGCAACGCCACCGGGCATCCGCGGGACGACGCGGAATCGCGGTGTTCGCGTTCCGTGGTCCCGTCACGGCGTCGCCGGCCCGTCGATTCGCAGGCGAGTCCCCGCGGAAGGGCGTATCGTCCCGCCTCCGTCGGGCGCGAAACGTGTGCCCGTCCCGCGGCCGCCGCCGCCCTGTTCCCACGGATCTCCACGCCCATGCATCCCCGTCTCCGTGACATCCCCAGCGCATTCGTTGTCGCCGCGCTGCTCGCCGTCGCTGCGCCTGCGTCGATGGCGCAGTCGGACTCCGCCGCTCCCCGGGCGGCGGCGGGCAGGACCTACGTGCAGCCCGAGCGGAATTTCGGCGACAGCCTGCTCACCTACGTCGGTGCGAGCTTCGGCACGACCGAGTTCGACGTGGTCTGCCCCACCACCGCTGCCTGCGACCAGAGCGGGGTGGGCGGCCGGCTCTACGCTGGCGGGCAGTTCAATCGGAATCTGGGGCTGGAGGTTGCCTACGCAAACCTCGGCAGGCCGGACGGTACCGGTGGTGGCAGGCGCCGATCCCAGGGTCTCGGCATCAGTCTGGTGGGCATCCTGCCGGTGGGCTCGATCGGCGAGCTGAATGCGCGAGTCGGCACCTTCTACTCCCGTTCCCAGAACAGCGGGATCCTGGCGTCCACCTACGGCGCGAGCGCGAAGGGCTTCGGGCTCGCCCTCGGCGCCGGCCTGGGCGTCAACATCACGCCGAACGTGCAGATCCGCATCGACTGGGATCGACTCAACCTCGAGATCAACGGGCGCGACACCCACGTCGACATGCTCGCGGCCGGATTGCGCTTCCTGTTCTGACGGGCGGCTCCGGCCTCAACGCAGCGGCGTGTCGCGGTGCCCCTGCATCTCGCTGTCGATCTGGGCCATCAGCGCGCCGGAAAGCGCGTCCACGGAGGCCACGGTCATCGACGGCGTGGAATCGACGAAACCCGTCCCCGCCCGCTGTCGCGCGATCAGGAACTCCACGTAGCTCGTCACCTCGGCGATGCGTTCGGGCGGAAGCTGTTTCAGCTTGTCGAGGAAGGCCTGGGCGGCGCGCGGCGTCATGGGAAGGTTCCTGTCGTTGGCGATGGTCCGGATGCTTCCGGGTGACGCACGTTACGCCCGAACCCGCGTGACCGGTGAACTGTCGGCGGGGGCGCACGCCACGCAGCAGCCCTACGAACTGCACGAGAGCATTGAGCATCCCGCGCGATGCCGGGCCCAGTCGGGACGTCGGCCGGCGAACGACTCGCGACCCGGCTGATCGTCGTACGGCCGCCGAAGCACTTCGAGCAGTTCGTGGATGCCCGCGTCGTCGCCCTGCGTTGCGCGCTCGATGGCCTGCTGCGCGAGATAGTTGCGGAGCACGTACTTCGGATTCGTGGCCTGCATGCAGGCGCGGCGTTCGGCAGGCGTCCAGGCGTCCTCCCGCACCCGGGCGGCGTGGCGGTTAAGCCAGTCGGTGAATGCGGGTTCGGCCCGGCGCCGTTTCGCGTCGTCGTAGAAGGCGTCCGCGAGCGGCGCCATCGCGGGTGCCGCGGGGTCCACGTCGGCCAGCGCGCGGAAGAAGATCGTCATGTCGACCTCGTGCTCCTGCAGCAGCCCGCGCAGCGCATCCATCAGTTCGAGATCCTCGTCGCGGCACTCGCGCAGGCCGAGCTTCGCGGCGGTGTGCCGGCGGTCGGTTTCCACGAAGACGTCGACGTAGCGCTTCAGGCCCGCTTCGAGGTGCTCCGGGCCGGGGAACACCGGCGACAGTGCGGCGCCCAGCCGGCTCAGGTTCCAGTACGCGATCTGCGGCTGATTGCCGAACCGGTAGCGGCGCCCCTGCGCATCGGTGGTGTTCGGCGTCCATTCGAGATCGTAGTTGTCGACCCATCCGTAGGGACCGTAGTCGATCGTGAGCCCGAGGATCGACATGTTGTCGGTGTTCATCACGCCGTGGACGAAGCCCACGCGCATCCAGTCCGCGACCATCCGCGCCGTGCGCTCGCACACTTCGGTAAACCAGCGGGCGCGATGCTCGACGCGGTCTTCGCCCGGCGCGGCCGGGAGGTCCGGGAAGTCGCGCCCGATCGTGAAGTCGACGAGCCGCTCCAGCAGCGGAATGTCGTCGCGCGAGGCTGGCAGTTCGAAGTTGCCGAACCGGATGAACGACGGCGACACGCGACACACCACCGCGCCCGGCTCGGCCTCGGGGTTGCCGTCGTAGAACATGTCGCGCACGACGGCGTCGCCGGTGGCCACGAGCGACAACGCCCGTGTCGTCGGCACGCCCAGGTGATGCATCGCCTCGCTGCACAGGAACTCGCGCACGGAGGAACGCAGCACTGCGCGGCCGTCCGCCGTCCGCGAATACGGCGTGGGGCCGGCGCCCTTCGACTGCAGCTCCCACCGCTGCCCCGCGTCGTTCACGACTTCGCCCAGCCCGATCGCGCGGCCGTCGCCCAGTTGGCCGGCCCAGTGGCCGAACTGGTGGCCGCCGTAGTTCGCGGCGTAGGGTTCCATGCCGTCCATCAGGGCGTTGCCGCCGAAGACCTGTGCGAACGCGGGATCGGCCACGTCCGCATCGTCGAGGCCCAGGAGGGCCGCCACCTCGCGGGAGTGAGCGACGAGCCGCGGTGCCGAGACCGCCGTGGGCATCACGCGCGAGTAGAGGGCGCCGCGGACCTGGCGGGTGCCGGGGGCGGTGGATGGGTCGGCGGGCAGGTCGCGGACGAAGGCGTTGTCGAATCGGAGGGCGGGCATCGGGGGGCGGCAGTGAGAAGAGTCGCCGCATTGTCCCCCGCGGGTCCGGCGGGCTCCACCGCGCGCCGAGCGGGGTCTTCCGCGGGAATCCGGATCCACGAAAGGAAACGGGGAGCCTGGGCTCCCCGTCGCGTACTGCGGTGTACTGACGCCTCAGGCGGTCTGACGCGCGGCGCGCCGACGCACCCCGAGCAGCAGGGCCAGGCCCACGGCGCACATCGCGTACGTGCCCGGTTCCGGCACGGCCGCAGCGTAGGGTGTGCCGCTGCCCGTCAGCATGTCGCTACCCGACGGCCCCGAGATCCCGAACACGGCCGTGTTGAACATGTCGATCTCACCGTCCTCCTCGGCGTACGTGGCGAGGACGCTCAACAGGTAGAAGGTCTGGCCGTACGTGCCTTCGACCTGCCCGGTCGCCGTGAACGATCCCGGCGCCGTATCGCCATCGTCGCTGCTCGCACCCAGCAGGATGACCTCCTGGAAGCCGGGCCCGAGTGGCAGGCCGCTCACGATGAGGTCGAACACGAACTCGTCGCCGCCGTTCAGGATCGCGCCGTACAGATCCCCCGTCACGGCGAAGAGTCCGTAGGCCGCCTCGGCATACGTACCCGGCCCGAACTGGCCGCTCAGGGTGACGCTCACGTCTGCGGTGAAGTCGCCGCTGCCACCGGTCAGGGTGAAGCTGTCGGCCCACGCGGACACTGCTGCGGTGAACGGGCCCGACGTGAAGCTGCCGCCCGTCACCTTCGAATACGCCCTGTTGATGCCGTAGTCGGAGGCGGCCTTGGAGTGATAGCCCAGTTCCGCGCTGATCACCTCGGCCACCGAGGTGTCGTACTTGAAGTCCATGCCGAAGCCGGGCTCAGACCCGTCGTCCACGTCGACGAGGGCGCCGGAGAAGAGGGCGCTCTGCGGGATGGCGACCACCGCGGAGGCGAGCGGGCTCGCGGCGAGAAGGGCGGCGCCGAGGCAGATCGCGAGCGGGCGCGAGAGGGTGTCGAGATTCATGGCAGGTCTCCAGGCATCGGATGTTCGGCCGGCCCCGCGAAGGGACCGATTGCCCCGACTGGCAGGCGAGCGTCAGCTGCTGCCGGGATCGTGTGCCGAGTCTGCCACAGCGCCCCGCGGGCTGGAACGGGACTTTGGTAGGGGCTTGTCCCTACGCGAGCGCTTCCACCGCGAGGATCGCCCGATGGATGCGCGCCTCGTCCACGGGGGCCACCAGGTTCCGCACGTAGGGCGCGCGCTCCCAGGTGACGGCGGCGATGCGCGGTGCCACGGAGGCCGGGTCCCCCGGGAATCCCAGGTCGCGCAGTTTCCGGGGCAGGCCGGTGCGTGCGTAGAAGTCGGTGACGTTCGCGATGAACGCGGCGTCCCGGCCCTCGAGCACCAGCTGCACCAGCAGGCCGTACGCGACCTCCTCGCCGTGCAGCGCGCCCGACAGTGCCGGAATCGCGGAGAGTCCGCGGATGATCGAGTGCGCGATCGACAGGCCGGCATTCTCGAAGGCGAGGCCCGACAGCAGGATCGTCGCCTCGACGGTGCGCTCGAAGGCGTCGTCGGGGACGCCGCGGCGCAGCGCCGCGAGGGCTGCTTCGGCGTGATTCAGGAGCGTGTCGAAGCAGGCATCGGCCAGCGTCAGCGCGATCCAGGGCGGGCGCGCTCCGTAGAAGTTGTCGCCGCCGGATTCGAAGCACTGGGCGCCCTCGAACTTCTTCGAGATGGCATCCCCGATGCCCGAGATGAAGAACCGTTCGGGCGCGGCGATGATGATCGACGTGTCCACCAGCACGACGTCCGGGTTCGACGGCAGGCGGCGCACCTCGCGCAGCACGTGTTCGTCGTCGTACACGATCGACAGGCGGCTCGTCGGCGAATCGTTCGACGCGATCGTCGGCACGATCACGAGGCGTGCGCCAGTGAGGATCGCCGCACCTTTCGCCGCGTCGATGGCCTTGCCGCCGCCTGCCGCGATCACGACCTCCGCATCGGCTGCGCGGGCCGCGGTGGCGAGGGCGTCGATGGCGGCCGCGGTGCACTCGCCGGAGAACGGCGCCACGGTGAACGCGAGCTTCGCCGCCGAGAGCGGCGCCTCGATGTGGTCGCGATAGCGCGTGAGGACCGCAGCGTCGGCCACCACCAACACGCGCTGCCCGAACTCGCGAGCGATCGTCCCCAGTCGCTCGATGGCGCCGGGGCCCTGCACGTAGCGCCCGGGGGCACCGAAGATGCGGATCATGGAATCTCTCCTGGGGTGCCCGTTGCGGGTTTCGCGCTCTCGTTGGTAAGGAACCGGTCGAGCCGGTTCGCGAATTTCTGTCGGTCGGCGGAGGACAGCGCCTCGGGGCCGCCGGTTTGCACGCCTGCGCTGCGCAGTGTGTCCATGAAGTTTCTGAGATCGAGCAACTCGCGCACATTCTCGCGGGTGTAGAACTCGCCGCGCGGGTTCAGCGCGAAGGCGCCCTTCTCGACGACCGCTGCCGCGAGCGGGATGTCGGCGGTGACGACGAGATCCCCCGGGCCCACGGCGTCGGCGATGTGCTTGTCCGCCACATCGAAACCGCTCGGCACCTGCACCGACCGGATCCACGCCGACGGCGGCGTCCGCAGCATCTGGTTCGCGACGAGCGTGACCATCACCTGCGTCCGCTCGGCGGCGCGGTAGAGGATCTCCTTCACGGTGACGGGACACGCATCGGCGTCCACCCAGATCTGCATGGCGGTGCGGTGCTATGGCGAAGGGGCCGGATGATACGCGGCGGACGCGCGTCTACGGTGCCGCGGCCCGCGTGCGCCGTTCCAGTTCGAGCAGGAACCGCTTCCGCTCCAGCCCGCCCGCGTAACCGGTGAGCGAGCCGTCGCGGCCGATCACCCGATGGCAGGGCACGATGATCGCGATCGGGTTGCGGCCGTTCGCGGCGCCGACCGCGCGCACGGCGGTGGGTGTGCCGAGGTCGTAGGCGACGTCGGCGTACGAGACCGACACGCCGTACGGGATGCGGCCGAGGCGCTTCCACACCTTCTGCTGGAACGGCGTGCCCTTCGGTGCGAGCGGGAGGTGGAACTGTCGCAGTTTGCCCGCGAAGTATTCGTCGAGCTGCGTCAGGGTCATCGCGATCACGGGGTCGGTCGTGTCCTCGATCGACCGCTCCGGCGCCGAGGCGGCGTGCGGGCCGTCCGTGAATCGCAGTTCCGTGAGCACGCCGGGCTGCGCGCACAGGAGCAGGCGGCCGATGGGTGCGTCGTACCACGCGTGGCGCGGCGTCATGTGGGTGGTGTAACGGCCTCGATCGTCGGGGGCGTTCATGCGAGCTGTCTCCAGAGATGCATCACGGCATAGCCGCGCCAGGGCCGCCAGGCTTCGGCGGCGGCGAGCGTGCCGCGGTCGTTGTGGGTGCCGAGCGCCTTGCGCACACCGAGGTCGCCGTGCGGGAAGGCATCGGGCCAGGCGAGCGCGCGCATCGCGATGTACTGCGCCGTCCAGTCGCCGATGCCCGGCAGCGCGCGCAGCGCATCCATCTGGGCGCCGACGTCGGCGGCAGGGGTGAGTGCCAGTGTGCCGTCCGCCACGGCACGGGCGATCGCGAGGATGGCCGAGGCGCGCGTCCGGATCACGCCGAGGCTCGCGATGTCGGGGACGTCGAGCGCCGCGACGCGCTCCGGTGCGGGGAAGATGGCGTCGATCCCGGCGACGGTCGATGCGAGGGGCTCGCCGAACGCACGGGCGAAGCGCCCCGCGAGCGTGCGCGCCGCCTTCACCGTGACCTGCTGCCCGAGCACGGCGCGCACCGCCAGTTCGAAACCGTCGAACGCGCCGGGCAGACGCAGCCCCGGTGCGGCGGCAGCGATGTCGCCCAACTGCGCGGCGATCGCACCGGGGTTCGCGGCGAGATCGAAGAGGCGCTGGGTCCGCTGCAGCACGGCCGGGATCACGGGTACGAGGCCCGGCGACAGCGTCACGCGCAGCCCCAGGCGATCGGCGGCGTGCGTGACGGTGATCCATCCCGTGTGCACACGGTCGCGCTGGACCACGCGAACGCTGCGCGCGTACTGCCCGTCGGCGACGACCTCCACGCCGTCGATCGTGCGTGCACCCAGGAAGGTCAGCAGCGCATCGAACTCGTAGGGCGGGCGATACGCGAGCAGGAAACCCGGGTTCGCGGGCGCAGGGCCGTGGCGCACGTGGCGGAGGTCAGACGGCGCCATGCGATAGCGCGCGCGGAACAACGCATGGAAGCGCCGGAAGCTGCCGAAGCCGGCGGCGTACGCGACGTCGGTGATCGGCAGGTCCGTGTCGGTCAGCAGCCGCTTCGCGAGCAGCAGGCGCTGCGTCTGTGCGTAGGCGACGGGAGCGACGCCGAAATGGTTCGAGAACACGCGGCGCAGATGGCGGTCGGTGACCGAGAGGCGCGACGCCAGGGCTTCCAGACTGCCGTCGTCGAGCGCGCCTTCGTCGATGAGGTCCGCTGCCGTGCGCGCGAGCCGCTCCGGTGCGTCGAGCGGTGCGGCGCCCGGCGCGAGTTCGGGACGGCATCGCAGACACGGCCGGAAGCCCGCGGACTCCGCTGCGGCGGCACTCGGATGGAACGTGCAGTTCTCGCGCCGCGGCCGGCGGGCCGTGCAGACCGGCCGGCAGTAGATGCCGGTGGACGCCACACCCACGAAGAACTCGCCGTCGAAGCGGCGGTCGCGGGCGGCGAGGGCGCGGTAGCAGAGGTCGGGATCGAGCAGCATGGGCCGAACGATAGCCGCGCGCGGCCCCGGCTGCATGCCGGATTCGGACATCGCAGCCATGCGGGCCGCTGTCGCTTCAGAGCGTCGCCTGATTCACGCGCTTGGATAGCGCTTCGGCGTCTTCCTTCCGCTCGCTGTAGCGGTCGACGAGATGGCCGGCGACGTCGCGCGTGAGCAGGGTGAACTTCATCAGTTCCTCCATCACGTCGACCACGCGGTCGTAGTAGGCGGAGGGCTTCATGCGCCCGGCCTCGTCGAACTCCTGATACGCCTTGGCGACGGACGACTGGTTGGGGATCGTGATCATCCGCATCCAGCGGCCGAGCACGCGCAGCTGGTTCACCGCGTTGAACGATTGCGAACCGCCACTCACCTGCATGACGGCGAGCGTCTTGCCCTGCGTCGGGCGCACCGCGCCGACCGCGAGCGGGATCCAGTCGATCTGCGCCTTCATGATGCCGGTCATCGCGCCGTGACGTTCGGGCGAGCACCACACCATTGCCTCGGACCACTGCGCGAGCGAGCGGAGTTCCTGCACCTTCGGATGCGCGTCGGGCGCGGCATCGGGCAGCGGCAATCCGGCCGGATCGAAGATGCGCGTGTCGCCGCCCATCGCTTGCAGCAGGCGGGCGGCTTCCTGCACCAGCAGGCGGCTGTACGAGCGCTCGCGCAGCGATCCGTACAGCAGCAGGAATCGCGGCGCGTGTGTCGATGGTGCCGAGGGGCGCAACGCCTCCTGCGACGGCCGACGGAAGTGGGTCGGGTCGAGGGCGGGCAGATCGGTCAGGGGGCTGATCGCGTCGGGCATCGAGAGCGTCTCGTCAGGCAGGGAACCAGTGGCGCGTGCGATTGGCAAGCGCCACCAGCGAGAGCATCACGGGGACCTCGACCAGCACGCCCACCACGGTGGCGAGGGCCGCGCCGGAATCGAGGCCGAAGAGCGAGATGGCGACGGCCACCGCCAGCTCGAAGAAGTTCGACGTGCCGATCAGGCAGGCCGGTGCGGCGATGTTGTACGGAAGGCGCATCCACCGCGCCGCGACGTACGCGATCGCGAAGATGCCGTACGACTGCAGGATGAGCGGCACGGCGATCAGCGCGATCACGAGCGGCTTCGCGATGATCGTCCCGGCCTGGAAGCCGAAGAGCAGGACCACGGTGGCGATGAGACCGACCACGGACCACGGCTTCAGCGCCGCGACGCCGCGTGCGAGCCGCGCCGTGCCGCCCGACCGCAGCCACAGCGCGCGGGTGATCGCGCCAGCCACGAGCGGCAGCACCACGTAGAGGATCGTCGACAGCGTCAGCGTTTCCCACGGTACCGTGACGTCCGTGACGCCGAGCAGGAATGCGGCGATCGGCGCGAAGGCGAAGACCATGATGAGATCGTTCACCGAGACCTGCACGAGCGTGTAGTTCGGATCGCCCTTCACGAGCTGGCTCCACACGAACACCATCGCCGTGCAGGGCGCGACGCCGAGCAGGATCATCCCCGCGATGTACTCGCTGGCCGATTGCGGGTCCACCCACGGCGCGAACACGTGCTGGAAGAACAGCACCGCGAGCGCCGCCATCGTGAAGGGTTTGATGAGCCAGTTGACGACGAGCGTGAGCACGAGCCCGCGCGGTCGGCGGCCGACGTCCTTCACGGCTGCGAAGTCGATCTGGATCATCATCGGGTAGATCATCACCCAGATGAACACGGCAACCACGAGGTTGACGTGCGCCCACTCGATGCGGGCAATGGCCTGGAAGGCGCCCGGCATCTGCAGGCCGAGCACGACCCCCGCGACGATGCCGAGGCCGACCCAGACGGTCAGGAAGCGTTCGAAGAGTCCCATGGTGTTCCGCGGATGCCGTCAGGCGCCGTCTGCAGGCGCTGTTGCCTTGCCGATGTCGTCGAGTTCCCGCTGGAGGGACAGGCGCTCGAGACGATGCAGCGGTAGCGCCAGCAGCAGTTCGATGCGGCGCCGGAGCACGACGGCGGCGGTCATGAAGGCGCGGCGCTTCGCGTCGTCCGTTCCGGTGACCGCTGCCGGGTCGGGCACACCCCAGTGCGCGGTCATCGGCTGCCCGGGCCAGATCGGGCAGACCTCGCCCGCGGCGTTGTCGCAGACGGTGAAGACGAAATCGAGCGGGGGTGCGCCCGGCCCTTCGAATTCGCGCCACGACTTGCTGCGGAAGCCGTCGACGGGCATCCCGAGCTGCGCGAGCGTCGCCAGCGCGAACGGGTTCACCACACCGGTCGGCGTACTGCCCGCCGAGAAGGCGCGGAAGCGCGTGGCGCCGAGGTGGTTCATGAGTCCCTCTGCGAGCACCGATCGCGCGGAGTTGCCGGTGCAAACGAAGAGCACGTTGAGGAGGCGGTCGCTCATGGTGGGCCTCAGCAGCAGTTCTTCGCAGCCGTGACCGGGATGCCGATCGGTTTCCCGCGCGTGGCCGGTGGGCAGCACGCGACAGGTTCCGCAGCAGCCTCGACCATCGCAGGTGCCGGCGGTGCGCAGCACGCGGAGTCGCCGGCCGCGATGTCCTCCGCTTCGTGGAATACCGGGATGTTCTCCAGCGTGTGGAAGTGCTCCCACGCAATGCCCTGCGGGTCGGTGATCCAGTGCTTCTCGCTTCGCGCATAGCAGCAGGTCGTGGTGCCTTCGTTGCGCATCGCCATGTCGGCTTCCTCGGCACGCGCCTTCATCGCAGCGAGTTCCGCGGGGTCGTCCGTCTGGATACCCAGATGATCGACGCCAGGATGCGTGCCTCGCGTCGAGATCGCAAAGTTCACGGGCGGATCGTCGAGCATCCACTTCGCGTAGTCGCCCTCGAGGCGGGCCGGGTCCGTCGCGAACAGCTGCGAGTAGAAGCCGACGCTCTTCGCGAGGTCGTCGACGTGCACGTGGACGTGGAAGCGCTTCATGGTGTTCTCCGGTCAGCAGCGTTTGCGGGACTTCGGTGCAACGAGATCGCAGGGCGCGCCCTGGCAGCAGTGCGCGGTGAGGTAGTCGAGCAGCGCGCCCATGCGGTCGAAGGCGGGCCGGTAGATGAGATTGCGGCCGTCGCGCTCCTGCGAGGCGAGGCCGGCGTGCATCAATTCCTTCAGGTGAAACGACAGCGTGGAGGCCGGCACGTCGAGCACCTCGGACAGCGCGCCGGGCGTCATGCCATCGGGCCCGGCACCGACGAGCGCACGGAAGATGCGCAGGCGCATGGCGTGGGCGAGGGCGACGAGGGCGAGGACGGCGGCTTCTTCTTCCATGATTCGACGATAGTGGAAATATCGAATCGGGTAAAGCGTGGTGTGTGATTTTCGTGTGAGCCGATCGGCGCAGGCGTTGTTCCAATCTCGGGTTCGATCGAAGCGATGGTGATGTGGGCGCGGGCCTGGCCGCTGGGTGTACCAACAAGGGGAGGGCCCCTTGTATATCCCCTGCGTGGTGCGCCACTCACCGTTGGATCGGGGCACGCTGTTGTAGGAGCGGCCCATGGCCGCGAAAGCGGTCAATGCGAGGAAGCGCGTCGATCGGGTCGATCGCGTTCGCGTCGAACGATGGGACGGCGACAAAGGCCAGGGTCAAGTCTGGCAAAACATCCCGTTGCCTTCAGTCCCCGGCATCGAAGACGACGTTTCAAGACCGGCGAGAGCCGAGATCGGCGAACCTTCGTTCACGAGATGAGAACGTTGCATGGTTCCGACCCCAGAATGCACGGAAGAGGACGGCCCACGTCGCCTGATTCGGCGTCGCTCCGGCTACGTTGCCTCCGGCTGCCAGATCGGTTAGAAAGGTCTCGACCGCCTGCGCGCCGAGCGTCTCGGGGTGTCGCGGGCGATGGAAGGGCAGGCAGCGGTGCACCCATTCGACGTAGGGCTTCTCGGTGCGGATGCTGCAATGTGTCAGGCGGATCTTGCGGCGTACCCGGTCGAGCAGGCGTGGTTTCGGCGTGGCAACGTCAAAGGGCTGGAGAGCGTGCGGCATGGGGTGTCCAAAAGTACTGTACAGAAATACAGTACATCTGCCGCATCTTATACGTCAAATGAGGTTTTTAAACACGTCAAGCGAGTGTGTTTGGTCGAGTCGATCGAGAGGAGCCCGCATGTTAGACGTCAATTCCCCGTCCACTTCTAGTTGGGCCGCATGCTTCCTACCATTCCGGTGAGGCCAGAATGACAAGGATGATGACCTTTCACGTTCCTCAAGACAGGGACCTGTTGGCGGCGATTGGGGAAGTAGCGCTACGGCATGAGCATCTGAACCAGATCCTGCGAATGACCATTAAGACCCTCGCTCGCCTAGACGTGGATGAGGCGGTGGACGCCACTGCTTACGACAGCTCCTCCCAGCTTAGAGACCGAATCAAGAAGTTGGCCCGCCAACGACTCGGGGAAGGCGAGCCTTTGCTTAAACTTCAAGCGCTCCTCGAGCGCTGCAAGCGCGCCACTGAGAAGCGCAACGATCTCGTCCACAGTGTGTGGGCAAAGGAAATGGATGGAGAACCAGCTCGAAAGGGATCTGGCCACGAATGGCGGCCACTACCCACACCGAGTGAGCTTTCCGACCTAGCTAAGCATCTTGCGGGCTTGACCTCGCAGTTGAATGAAGCGCGCTTAGAAGGCTTCCTTCACGTGGCGCTAACTCAGAAGGTTAAGTAGCCAATGCGGCCCAACCCGGCGGTCGAGGCGGACGGCCTGCAAGCTGCGCTTGCAGGTTCCCTCCGCGCTCCGCGCTTCGGCCGCCTCTCACCTCTACGTTCGGCGTCATCGTCGTTCATTCGGGGGTGCGGAGAGGAGTGCGTGGTGCTACGCCCATTGACGCATGCATCACGTTTCGGCGTAGCTCGCGAGCTTCAGGCGGGGTGCGGCTGAGGAGCGTCGTGAGGGTAGGGGGAGGAATGCCAGAGAAAAGCAAGCCAATGTTGGAGTCGCTAAAGACCATCGACCGCGGTGATCGGTGGCGTAAAGAACTGGTCGGCATACCTACCTATTTGGCGGGCGCGCTCCTGGCTTGGCGGTATGGTGGTTCAAGCACAGTCAGTGGCTTCCTCATTTTTCTCGGCTTCTTGGTCGTCTATCACTACGTCTACGAGTTTTTCTTTCCGCGGTTCCAATCCCAGGGAAGGCTGAAGAAACTCGGAGGGTTCATGGCAGCTCAAGGCGCCTTCTGGGTCCTATCGCTCTACGCACTCAGTATCATCGGCAGGAATGGCGGCTAACCCATGCGTTCCCTATGCTCAGCAATGCCGCCGAACCCTGCGCTCCAGCGGACCGTCCACCAGCGGCGTTGCCGCTGCCGTCCGGTCGCTGAGCTTCATCGTTGGGCCGCATGAACATGAATCATCCCGACGAGTTGCTTTCTGCCTCACCGAAACCGATTGCGTCGCTTCTTCCGATTGGCATAGCCCTCTC
>LNFM01001891.1_pt1 | contig 49834 bp, 40 predicted proteins | sample 596031 | NCBI WGS metagenome assembly LNFM01 (sample SAMN04254537, study PRJNA301005) | activated carbon metagenome | isolation source: dual media filters at the Ann Arbor, Michigan drinking water treatment plant | place: USA: Ann Arbor | reverse complement strand
TGCCCTGCGGTTTGCGGTTTTGGGCAATCGGTCGGTGTGATCGTTCGCCGGACGGTTGCCTTTCGGACCTCTGGCAGGACGCTGAAATTTGCTCTAAGCCCTGTCACCATGAGACTCCTTTTCCTTGGCGATGTGATGGGCCGATCGGGCCGGACGGCGGTGGCAGAGCGGCTGCCGGGCTTGCGCGCCGATTGGGGGCTCGATTTCGTCGTGGTCAATGGCGAGAACGCGAGCCAGGGCGCGGGGCTGACGGGCGATCATGCCAAGGCCTTGCTGGCAGCGGGGGCGGATTGCCTGACCCTGGGCGACCATGCCTTTGACCAGAAGGACATGCTCAGTTTCATCGAGACCGAGCCGCGGATCATCCGGCCCTTGAACTTTTCGAAGGTCGCGCCGGGCAAGGGGTTTCGGGTGTTCGAGGCGACGCAGGGGCGCAAGGTGCTGGTGACGCAGGCCCTGGGGCAGGTGTTCATGAAGCGGCCCTTCGACGATCCTTTCAGCGCGCTGGAGGCGGTGCTGAAGGTGCATACGCTGGGGGCGGCGGTGCAGGCGGCGATTGTCGATGTGCATGCCGAGGCGACGTCGGAGAAGATGGCGATGGGCCATTGGTGCGACGGGATGGCATCCTTGGTGGTCGGCACGCATACGCATGTGCCGACGGGCGACGCGCAGATTCTGGCCAAAGGCACGGCTTATCTGTCGGATGCGGGCATGTGCGGCGATTATGACAGCGTGATCGGGATGGAGAAGATGGAGCCGTTGCGCCGCTTCATCACCGGGATGGTCAAGAGCCGGTTCGAGCCTGCGGGCGGCGAGGCGACGCTGTCGGGGGTCTATGTCGAGACCGATGACCGGACCGGGCGTGCGACAAAGGTCAGGATGATCCGGGTAGGCGGGCGGCTGGAGCAGGCGGTTCCGTGAGCGACGTGCAGTCTTTTGGCGGCGCCCCGACGCCTTCTCCCTCTCGCGGGCATGCAAGTGCTGCGCGGGAGCGGTGGTTATTTGTGGCCGTGCTGGTGGTTTTGGGCGTCGGCTGGGGGTCGACGCAGTCGCTCGGCAAGATGGCGACGGCGACGGGACATCAGCCGTTCGGGTTGATCTTCTGGCAGTTGGTGGTGGGGGCGATTGCGCTGGGCATCGTGTCGCTGGTGCGGCGCAAGGGGATGGTGTTCACCCGTGAGGCGATGGTGTTTTACGTCGTCGTGGCGACGATCGGCACGCTGATCCCGAACGCGACGTTCTATGCAGCGGTGGTGCATCTGCCGGCGGGGATCATGTCGATCCTGATTTCCACGGTGCCGCTGCTGGCGTTCCCGATGGCGCTGGCGCTGGGGCTGGACAGGTTTTCGGTGCTGCGGCTGGGCGGGCTCTTGTTGGGTCTTGCCGGGGTGGCGCTGATCGCCAATCCGGGCGGTGGCGTCGGGGTCAGCCTTGGCTGGGTGATGGTGGCGATGATCGGGCCGTTGTTCTACGCGATGGAGGCGAATTACGTCGCCAGGGGTGGCACGGCGGGGATGGATGCGGTGCAGGCGATGTTCGGCGTCTGCATCGTGGGCATGGTCATGGCGGCGCCGATTGCCTGGGGCAGCGGGCAATGGGTGGACCCGTTTCCGCTGGGCCGGGCGGAATGGGCGCTGGTGATCTCATCCGTGGTCCATGCACTGGTCTATGCCAGTTATGTCTGGCTGGCGGCGAAGGCCGGATCGGTTTTCGCTTCGCAATGTTCCTATCTGGTGACCGCTTCGGGCGTTTTCTGGGCAATGCTGTTGCTGGGAGAGCGGTTTTCACCACTGGTATGGGTGGCGCTTGTCGTGATGCTGGCAGGTGTGGCATTGGTGCAGCCGCGCAACCGCACCACCGCGGCGGTTGCAGCGCAGGCCTGAACCGGGAGGCAGTATGTTCGGATTGGCGATCCCGGTCGACGCGCAACCTTATGTAGCGCTGGGCATCCTTGTGGTGATGTTCGTGCTGTTCGTGCTGGAGCGCGCACCCGTTGAGGTGACCGCCATCGGCGCTGCTGCAGTGATGCTGGTGCTGGGCATCCTGCCGATCCCGGAGGCGACCTCGGTCCTGTCCAACTCGGCGCCCTGGACCATTGCGATGATGTTTCTGGTGATGGGCGGGCTGGTGCGAACCGGCGCGGTGGAGATGATCATCGCCACGGCGGGGCGCTATGTCGGTGACCGGCCGCGCACCACGATAGCCGCGCTCTTCGGCTTTACCGCGGTGGCCTCGGCCTTCATGAACAACACGCCGCTGGTGGCGGTGATGATCCCGGTGGTAATCCAGCTGTCGATCCAGATCGGCACGGTGCCGTCAAAGCTGCTGATCCCGCTCAGCTATCTGACGGTGATGGGCGGCATGATCACGCTGATCGGAACGTCGACCAACATTCTGGTCGATGGCGTTGCGCGCGGGCAGGGGTTGGAGCCTTTCGGCCTGTTCGAGATCGCGCCCTTGGGCATTGCGGTGACGGTGGCGGGGGCGATCTACCTCGCGCTCTTTGCCGACCGGTTGCTGCCGGTGCGCCAGTCGATGGGTGCGCTGTTGAGCGACCGGCGGAAGATGAAGTTCTTTACCGAAGTCGCGGTGCCGGAGGACAGCACCCTGATCGGGCAGGCGGTGACCGATGTGGATCTGTTCAAGCGCGATGGGGTGCGGGTGATTGACGTGCTGCGCGGCGATGCGAGTTTGCGGCGCGATCTGGCGTCGGTCGTGTTGCAGGCGGGCGACCGGGTGGTCTTGCGTACCGAGATGACCGAACTTCTGGGAATGCAGAACCGCACGGACCTGCTGCTGGTCGACAAGCTGAGCTCGGTCAAGACCGAGACGGTCGAGGTGCTGATCGGCCCCGGTTGCCGGATGGAGGGGCGCAGTCTGGGCGAGTTGCGTCTGCGGCGGCGCTATGGGGTCTATGTGCTGGCGGTGCATCGGCGCAACCAGAACATCGGGCGGCAGCTGGATGACCTGATCGTGCGGGTGGGCGACACGCTCCTTTTGGAAGGCAATATCGAGGATATCCAGAAGCTGGCGGCGGACATGGACCTGGTCGACATCAGCCGTCCGCGCGTGGCGGCGTTTCGTCGGGCCAAGGCACCTATCGCGCTGGCGGCGCTGGCGCTGATCGTGATCCTGGCGGCGCTGGACGCGGCACCGATCCTGCCTTTGGCTGTGGTCGCGGTGGCGCTGATCCTGATCACCCACTGTGTGGACAGTGACGAGGCGTTTTCCTTTATCGACGGGCGCCTCCTCGCGATGATCTTCGCGATGCTGGCGGTGGGGCAGGGGCTGGAACATTCCGGCGCGGTTGAGATGATCGTGACGGTGGTCGCGCCGTGGCTGGTGGGCTTGAGCCCGTTCTTTCTTATTCTGGCGGTGTATTTCATCGGGCTGGTGTTGACCGAGTTTCTGTCGAACAACGCGGTGGCGGTGATCTACACCCCGATCGCGATCGAGCTGGCGCAGAACCTTGGCCTGGACCCGCGCCCCTTCGTGGTGGCGGTGATGTTTTCGGCCACGCTCGCCTTTGCGACGCCGGTGGGGTATCAGACCAACATGATGGTCTACGGTCCGGGGGGCTACAAGTTCTCGGATTATCTGAGGATCGGGCTGCCGCTGAATGTCATCGTGATGCTGGTGGTCTGCACGCTGATCCCGTTGATCTGGCCGCTGTGAGAGGAATGAGGATGCGCAAGTTTCACGCCGGGTTACTGGGGCTGATGCTGCTGACGGGCTGTGCGATGCCGATCGGCAATCCGGTGCCGCAGGCGGCGCGGCTGTCGGCAGATGTGCTGACGGTGACGCTGTCGGATGGCACGGTCTGCCGCGCCGATTGGGCGGTGGCGGGTGGCGCGGGGCGGCTGGAGCCGTGCGGGCCGGGCTATGGTTATGCGGTGCGGGTGGTGGAGAACCCCAACGTACTGCGGCGGTTGTTCACCGGGCTGACCGAGGCGCTGGGTGCCGAAGGCGTGGTACCGCCGATGGCGGAGGTGGTGATCACCGATCCCGCCGGGATCGACCGGGTGTTCGTATCGCCGCCGCCGGTTGATCTGGAAGACTGAGCTTTTTCCGGACGCCCCCGACAACCTCGCATTTTCTGGCGGCATCAATTCTAGACCGGAGTTCAGGGGTCATGGCAGGCCATTCGAAATGGGCGAACATCCAGCACCGCAAGGGCAAGCAGGACAAGTTGCGCTCCAAGATGTTCTCGAAGCTGGCGAAGGAAATCACCGTCGCGGCCAAGATGGGGATGCCGGACGTCGACATGAACCCGCGTCTGCGGCTGGCGGTGAAGGCGGCCAAGGCGGTGTCGATGCCGAAGGACGTGATCGACCGCGCGATCAAGAAGAGCCAGATGGGCGACGGGGCGGATTACACCGAAATTCGCTATGAGGGTTACGGCGTTAACGGGATTGCGGTGATCGTCGAGACGATGACCGACAACGTGAACCGCACGGCGTCGAACGTGCGGTCGTATTTCTCGAAGTGCGGCGGCAACCTTGGCACCACCGGATCAGTCGCGCACAGCTTTGACCGGGTGGGCGAGATTTCCTATCCGGCCAGCGTCGGGTCGGCTGACGATGTGATGATGGCCGCGCTGGATGCGGGCGCCGATGATGTGGAAAGCGACGAGGACGGCCACTGGATCTATTGCCAGGTGGAGAACCTGTCTGAGGTTTCGGACGCGCTGGAAAAGGCGCTGGGGGAATCGACCGAGTCCAAGCTGATCTGGAAGGCGCAGACGCTGACCGAGGTTGATCTGGACACCGCGCAAAAGCTGATGCGGCTGATCGACATGCTGGAAGAGGACGACGATGTGCAGACGGTGACGCACAACTTCGACATTCCCGAAGAGGTGGCCGCGCAGCTGGAGTGATCCCTGCCGCATGCGGATGACGAGGCCCCCGGCGACGGGGGCCTTTTTCGTTCGTCTGACCTTGATCAAGGCGGTTGGTGGCCCGACCCTTAAGCTGTCACTGACAATTATGGAGGATGGCATGATGCGGTGGAGATGGGCTTTTCTGATTTTCCCGCTGGCGGGGCCGGCCTTGGCCGAGGGCAACGCAGTCGCGGGCGAGGCGCTGTACGGGAAGCATTGCGCGGTGTGCCACGGGATCGAGGCGACCGGGCATGGACCGATGGTGACGGTGTTGACGGTGCAGCCGTCCGACCTGACGACGCTGGTGGCGCGGCATGGCGGGGTGTTTCCGCTGGAACGGGTGGCGGCGCGGATCGACGGGCGTGACCCGTTGGTGGCACATGGCAGCAACATGCCGGTCTATGGCGATTTCTTCGAAGGGACGGATGTGTTCCTGAAGACCGAGGCCGGCCAGCCCATGCTGACAAGCCAGCCGATTGCCGATCTGGCGGCGTGGCTCAGGACGATCCAGACCGACTAGGCGAGGTCGGCTTCGGTCCAGCCGAGGGCGGCAAGGTCGGCGCGGCGGGCGGCGGCGTCGTCGGCCATGAAGAATTCGTCCAGTTGCGGGGGTTTGACACTGGTGCCGGACAGCATGGCGTGAACCTGGCCGCGGTGGTGCTGGCTGTGCAGAAAGAGGTGCATCAGCGTGGCGGCCACGGTTTCGGTCTGGATGTGGGTGGCGCGGTGGATTCGGACCGGGCGGGCAAGGTCTGGCGCGGCATGGATCAGGGCGATGACGGAGCAGTCGAGCGCGTCTTGCGCGGCGGCGAGGGGCTCCGGGTCGGGAAACGGGATTGCGATCTTGAAGACCGAGACGCCGAGCGTGCCGCCTTGCAGGGCGTCGATGTAGAAACGGTCGACGAGGTAGATGTGGTTCAGCGTGGCGCGGAGGCTGGGGAAAAAGCTGGTGCGCGGGGCGTCCCACTCGCCGGGTTTCAGGGCAGCGACGGCCGCCGCCAGACGCCGGTTGGCAAGGCGGTTGTTCGCGGCAAGCTGGCGGTAGGGGCGCAGGGCGTCGGTCATCGGGGGAGTGTTGCGGGGGGCGTGCGCGACGTCAAGGCGGCTGCACGAGATGCGCGCGGGCCGAACGGCGGATGGCGTCGGTCACCGGGGCGAGGGCGGGGGCGGCGAGGCGGGTGAACTGCCAGTGCAGCGCCACGTCGAACGGCGTGTCGGGAATGAGGTCTACGAGCGCGCCCGAGGCGAGGTGCGGGGCGATCAGCAGTTCGGGGTTCATCGCCCAGCCGAGCCCGTGCAGGCAGGCATCGACGAAGGCCTGCGACGAGGCCATGCGGTGGCTGGGAAACGCGGCGCGGCGGGCGGGGGACTGGCGGGCGACCCACAGGGTTTGCAGGTGGTCGTTGTCGGAAAAGGTCAGCGCGGGCGCGCGGCTGAAGGCTTCGGGCGTGGCGCCGGTCGGGAACCAGTGCTGCATGTAGCCGGGTGAGGCGGTGGCGCGGTAGCGCAGCGCGCCAAGGGGGAGCGTGTTGCACCCTTGCAGCGGGCCGGGGTGCGAGGTGACGGCAGCGATCACTTCGCCGCGTTTGAGCCAGTCCTGGCTGACATCCTGATCGTCGATCACAAGGTCGAAGAGGAAGCCCTCCGTCGCGGCGAGGGCCGGGATGATCCAGGTGGCGAGGCTGTCGGCATTGACTGCGATGCGCAAGGTAGCGGGCCCGGCGGAAAGGCCGGGAAGGTCGGCGGTGAGGGTGGATTCCAGAAGTGCGATCTCGTCGTGGTGGCGGATCAGGCGGAGGCCCGCGTCGGTGGCGGTGCAGGGCTGGCCACGGCGGATGAGGAGGGTGCCCGTCGCCTCCTCCAGCGCCTTGATGCGCTGCGAGATGGCGGAGGGGGTGACGTGCAGGGCGGCGGCCGCAAGATCGAACGAGCCGCGACGGTGGACGGCGGCGAGTGCGGCGAGTTGGGCTGGGTCTAGCATTAGCCAAGCTTAATCAAGAAAAGGAAGATTAAGTAGGCTATTCTGCGCGGTCGCGCTAGGCCAGCGCGAAGTGATGGAGGATGGCATGGCGGAACGTGACCTGACGGTGCTTTTGCGAACCATGGAGCCGGTGCTGCATGGCGAGGCATACGGCTACGCGGTGTGGGAGGGCGCGGCGCTGCCGTTTGCGGCTTTTGCCACGGTGGCAGAGGCGGAGGGGCTGACGGTGGTGGCGCCTTTGGCCGATTTGCGGGCGGCGGGGCTGGTGTCGGAGCCTTGGGCGCGGATCAGCCTGACGGTGAATAGCGATCTGGCGGCGGTTGGGCTGACGGCGGCGTTCGCGGCGGCACTGGGGGCCGAGGGTATCAGTTGCAACGTGGTCGCCGGGTATCACCACGACCATCTTTTCGTGCAGTGGGACCGGCGCGAGGATGCGGTGGCGGCGTTGCGGCGGTTGGCTGATGCTTGAGGCGGCGCTGCATGGCTATCTGGTGGCGATCAGCCTGATCCTGGCGATCGGGGCGCAGAACGCCTTTGTGCTGCGGCAAGGCATCCGGCGCGAGCATGTGGCGGCGGTGGTGGCGGTTTGCGCGATCTCCGACGCGCTGTTGATTGGCGCGGGCGTGGCGGGGTTTGGCGCGGTGTCGCAGGCGGTGCCGTGGTTCGGCGAGGCGATGCGCTGGGCGGGGGCGGCGTTTCTGCTGGTATACGGCGCGCTGCGGTTCAAGGCGGCGCTGCAGGGTGGCGAGGCGCTGCGACCGGCAGAGGGCGGGGGCGCGCCGTTGGGCAAGGTCGTCGCGACGAGTCTTGTGCTCACTTGGGCCAACCCGCATGTCTATCTGGACACGGTGGTGCTGATCGGGTCGATCTCGGCGCAATACGCGCCGCATGGGCTGGCCTTTGGCATCGCGGCGGCGCTGGGCAGCCTGAGTTTCTTCACGGCGCTGGGGTACGGGGCGCGGCTTCTGGCGCCCTTGTTTGCAAGGCCGCAGGCGTGGGTGGTGCTGGAGGTGGTGGTCGGCCTGACGATGTGGGCCATCGCGGCGGCCCTTGTATTTGACTGAACCTTCGGGTTCTGTCTGACCCGTGCAGAAGATGATGGACCTCGGACGCCCGGTGGAGGGCGTGATCTGGATGCTGATCACCGGGATTGCCTTTGTCGGCGTGAACGGGGTGGTGCGGCATTTGGGAACCGACCTGCCGGCGGCGCAATCGGCGTTCATCCGTTTTGCCCTTGGCCTTGTGTTCCTTGGCCCGGCCATCTGGTCTGCGCGGGCAACGCGGTTTCCCCCGGCGGTGCTGAAGCTGTTCGGCTGGCGCGGCGTGCTGCATGTGGCGGCGGTGATCTTCTGGTTTTACGCGATGGCGCGGGTGCCGGTGGCCGAGATGGCGGCGATCGGCTTTCTGAACCCGGTGGTGGTTCTGGTGATCGCCGGCCTGCTGCTGGGTGAGGGTCTGGGGCGGGGCCGGGTAATCTCGATCCTCGTCGCACTGGTGGGCGCGCTCGTGGTGCTGCGGCCGGGGTTGCGCGAGGTGTCGGTCGCGCATCTGTCGCAACTGGCCGCGACGCTGTTTTTCGCGGTGAGCTACATCTTTGCCAAGCGGCTGAGTGGGATGGCCCCGGCAAGCGTGGTGGTGGCGGTGCTGTCGGTGACGGTGGCACTGGGTCTGTTGCCGTTCGCGCTGTGGGTCTGGGAGCCGGTGCGGCCGGACCAGTGGGCGTGGCTGGCGGTGGTGGCGGGGCTGGCGACCTTTGGCCATTACACCATGACGCGGGCCTTTGCGGCGGCACCTTTGGCGGTGACCCAGCCGGTAACATTCCTGCAGATCGTCTGGGCGGCGATCCTGGGCGCGGTGGTCTTTGGCGAGGCGGTGGATGCGTTTGTCCTGTTGGGCGGGGCGATGATCGTCGGCGCGGTCAGCCTGAACACCTGGGCCGAGGCGCGGCGTGGGCGGATACCACCGCAGCCTTCGCCCTAGGCGTTGCGTGCGGGAGGCGGGAGCCGCGCGGTCGGGTTACCGGGCATGAAGGGGCTATCCCTAGGGTCGCGCGTCAAGGCGATCCTGCGGAGGTACTCATGCCCGACGAAACCACGATCCTGTCGCTGCCCCTGATCCTTCCGGCGCAAGCGCAGAAACACGTCACCCATAACGAGGCGCTGGCCATGCTGGACCTGATCGTCCAGCTGTCGGTGATCAACCGGACGCTGACCACAGCGCCCGCACTGCCGGCGGTGGGCGACCGTCACATCGTGGCGTCCGGGGCGACAGGAGCCTGGGCGGGTCAATCGGGGCGGATCGCGCTTTTCTCGGAAACGGGGTGGCAGTTTACCGCGCCCTTGCTGGGCTGGCAGGCGCATGTGCTGGCCGAGGGTCAGACGGCGGTGTTCGACGGTGCGGCGTGGACGGTTCCGTCCGAGGGGCCCTTTGTCGCGTCGCGCGTCGGGGTATCAGCGACGCCGGATGCGGTGAACCGGCTGGCGGTGTCTTCGCCTGCGACGCTGCTGAACCACGATGGTGCCGGCCATCAGGTCAAGGTGAACAAGGCCACTACGGGCGACACGGCCAGCCTGCTGTTCCAGACCGGCTTTTCCGGGCGGGCCGAGATGGGAACCGCTGGCGACGACGACTTTTCGGTGAAGGTCAGCGCAGACGGATCGGCGTTCAACACGGCGCTGAGTGCCGAGGCCGCGAGCGGGCAGGTGACCTTGCCACAGCCGGTCCGGTTGGGCGGGCAGGCAGCCGATCCGGGCACGCCTGCGGACGGCACGCTGTGGCTGAACACCACGACGGGCGAGGTGAAGGTCCGTTCGGCCGGGGCTTCGGTCGTGATTGCAGCGGGATCGGGTGTTGCTGACGGTGACAAGGGCGACATCACGGTGACCGGCACTGGGTCGGTCTGGTCGATCGACGCCGGCGCGGTATCGCTGGACAAGCTGGCCGACATTGCTGCGGACAGTCTGATCGGGCGCACCTCGGCGGGCAGCGGGTCGCCCGAGGTGCTGACCGCAACCGAGGCGCGCGGCTTGCTGAACGTGGCGGACGGCGCGACGGCCAACGCCAGCGACGCCGCCCTGCGCGACCGTGCCAGCCATACCGGCACGCAGCTTGCCGCGACGATCAGCGACTTCGCCGCTGCGGTCGCCGCGACGCCGGCAGTGACGGCGAACACGGCCAAGGTCAGCAACGCCACCCATAGCGGCGATGTGACCGGTGCCACCGCGCTGACCATCGCAAACGATGTGGTGACCAACGCCAAGCTGGCGAACATGGGTGCGTCCACGCTCAAGGGGCGCGTCACGGCCGGAGCGGGCGACCCGGAGGACCTGAGCGTAGCACAGGTAAAGACGCTGCTGGCCTACACGGCGGCGGATGTGGGCGCCGCGGCGGCGGTTCACACCCATACCGCGTCTGCCGTGACCGACTTTGCCGAAGCGGTGGACGACCGGGTCGCGGCGCTTGCCGTGGCGGGCAGCAACATGACGATCACCTACAACGACGCGGCAGGCACGCTGACCTTTGACGCGACGGGCGGCGGGGCAGGAACGGACCTCACCTACACCGCCGCGACGCGGGTTGTCGCGTCCTCGACGGGCGCGGACGCCACATTGCCGCTGGTAACCTCTGGCGACGCTGGTCTGGCCCCTGCGAGCGGGGGCGGCACGTCCAACTTCCTGCGCGCTGACGGCACCTGGGCTGCACCGGGCGGCGGTGGGGGTTCCGGCGATGTGGTGGGACCGGCCTCGGCCACGGACAACGCCCTGGCGCGCTTTGACGGCACCACGGGCAAGCTGGTGCAGACCAGCGCCGTGACCGTCGATGATGCGGGCGCAATGACCTTTCCCGTCATTGCAACGCCTGCCGTGCCTGCGTCTGGCAATGTGACGCTGTTCGGGCGGGACCTGGCCGGACGTGCCCTTCCGGCAGTCATCGGCCCCAGCGGGCTGGATACGCTCCTGCAACCGCACTTCGGGCGCAACAAGGTGGCACTGTGGTCGGCGGTTGGCAACGCCACGACGGCAACGGTGTCGCTCGGCGGCATCTACTCATCGACCGGCACGGCGACTTCCTTGTCGTGGGGGACAACGTTCTGGGGTTCGGTGCGCCAGCTTGGGTGGCACGTAACCACAGCCTCGACGTCCGCCGTCGCCGGGATGCGCAACCAGGCAAGCCAATACACGATTGGGGGCGCGACGGACAACCAAGGCGGCTTCACCGCCGTTTTCGTGTGGGGGCCGTCCACTGGCTGCGCGAACGCGACAAAGCGGGCGTTCGTCGGGATGCGTCCGACCGGCACGCCGACCGACGTCAACCCGTCAACCCTGACCAACATGTGCGGAATGGGCTGGGATTCCGCCGATACGAACGTGCAGTTCATGTACAACGACGGCAGCGGCACGGCGACGAAGATCGACCTTGGCGCAACACTCCCAAAGCCGATGGTTGATCTGACCACAGTCTACCGGCTGACCCTCTTTTCGCCACCCGGCACGGTGCAGTCGGTTGGTTATGAGGTGGAAAACCTGGGCACGGGCGCAAAGGCGGCGGGCGTTGTCACCACCAACCTCCCGACAACGACCACGGCGATCACGCCGACCGTGCAGGTCAGCGTTGGCGGCACGTCGTCGGTGGTCGGTGTGGCCATATCGCAAATTTATGTGGAGACGGACCATTAACATGCTTTACGCCAAATTCACCCCCGAAGGCATCCCCGGCCACATCATCGATCACGCGCAGGACGGCTATGATCCACTGCCGGAAGGGATGACGGTCGAACAGGCGGCGGCCCTCATGCTGGTCAAGGGCGCGTGGGTGGCGCGGCCCGTGCCGCGCCCCGCGACGCAGGAAGAACTGGCCGCAATCGCCGCCGCCGCGCAGGAAGCGGCGGAGCAGGCAGCAGCAGCGGCAGAGGCGGTGCGCGAGCAGGAGATCGCACGCCGGGCCGGGCCGGACATGCTTTTGCGGTCGATCGGCAAGATCACCATCGCCGAGTTGACGGCGCGGGTGGCGGCGATCCGCGTCGAGGTCGAGGCGGGCGGGTGACGGGGGGCTGCGGCGCAGGCCGGACGGGGCGGACTGCCCGGTCAGGGCATTTGACACCCCAAACCTTCCTGCCTAGTGATACCCGCGAACCAGTTGGGGATTGGCCTGAATGCGCATTGCAATGATCGGTACGGGGTATGTCGGGCTTGTCTCGGGGGTGTGCTTTTCGGACTTCGGCCATGATGTCGTCTGCGTCGACAAGGACCCCGAGAAGATCGCCTGCCTGCTGAAGGGCGAAGTTCCGATCTACGAACCGGGGCTGGAGGCGCTGCTGGCCAAGAATACCGCGGCGGGGCGGCTTACCTTCACCACCGATCTGGCGGCAGCCGTGGCCGATGCCGAGGCGATCTTCATTGCGGTCGGAACGCCCACGCGGCGCGGCGACGGTCATGCCGACCTCAGCTATGTGATGGCCGCGGCGGCCGATATCGGACGGGGGATGAAGGGCTATGCCGTGGTGGTGACCAAGTCCACGGTCCCGGTCGGCACGAACCGGAAGGTGGCCGAGGCAATCGCCGCCGCCAATCCGCAGGCGAAGTTCGATGTCGCGTCGAACCCGGAATTCCTGCGCGAAGGCGCGGCGATCGACGATTTCATGCGTCCCGACCGGGTTGTCGTCGGAGTGGAGACGGAGCGGGCAAGAAAGGTCATGGGCGAACTGTATCGGCCACTGTCGCTGCGCGAGTTTCCGGTGATCTATACCGGGCTCGAAAGTGCGGAAATGATCAAATACGCCGCCAACGCCTTCCTTGCGACGAAGATCACCTTCATCAACGAGATCGCGACGCTGTGCGAGCGGGTCGGCGCGGATGTGAAGGCGGTTGCCAAGGGTATCGGCATGGACGGCCGCATCGGTGACAAGTTCCTGCACGCGGGGCCAGGCTATGGCGGCAGCTGTTTTCCGAAGGATACCAAAGCGTTGGCGCGTATCGGACAGGAACATGCGGTGCCGATGCAGATCGTCGAGACGGTGATCAAGGTCAATGACGAAATGAAGCGGCGCATGGTCGACAAGATCATCGACCTTTGCGACGGCGTGCTGCGCGACAAGACCATCGCCATCCTTGGCGTGACCTTCAAGCCAAACACCGACGACATGCGCGACGCACCCGCCCTGACCATCGTTCCGGCACTGGTTGGTGCCGGCGCGAAGGTGCGTGTCACCGATCCGCAGGGCCGCCGCGAAGGCGAGGCGTTGATGCCGGGCGTGAAGTGGGTGGAAAACCCCTATCAGGCCGCAGCCGGGGCAGACCTTCTGGTCTTGCTGACGGAATGGAACGAATTCCGCGCCCTGGATCTTGCCAAGCTGGCGCGCAAGATGGCCCAGCCGCGCCTTGCCGACCTGCGCAACGTCTATGACCGCGATGAGGTGGCCGAGGCAGGCTTTACTCATTACGACGGCGTCGGGCGCTGAGCCGACCTGCAGTTTTTGACGCAAATCGTGGGTAAAGGCCGCAAAACCGCCCGCATCGCACCGCACTGCCCGACGCTGCACACGGCATCCTGACCCCGGGTAGTGGTGGGTTTGGGGTGACTGGGGTGTATACCTTTCAGGTCGTGGAGTCATTCTTGAATGCTCCACTCAATGTGCTGTCGGGCATCAGCGACATGCAACTGGTGGAGCATGGCGGAAGCATGATGCTCTACACCGCCACGCGGGCTGGTGGCGGCGTGCTGGCGATCGACGTCGATGCGGGCATGAATCTGGTCGACAGCCAGATGCTGGCGCCGGGCCTGACCTTGCCGGCCGAGGCGACACTGGACCTGCTGATGGTGGCGGGGGCGCCGCGTCTGATCGTGTCCGGGGCGAATCAGGGATCGGTTTCGGGCTATGTGCTGGAGGCGGGCGGCGGCCTTGGCGCAGCGATGCAACTGCCCGGCGGTCCGGCCGGGGTGATCGGCGCGCAGGCGCTGGTAGAGGTGGGCGGCAGCAGTTTCCTTTACGCCGCGCGTTCGGGCGAAAGCACGATCACCGGCTTTCGTGTCGCGGCCGACGGCACGCTGACCGCGGTCGGGCAGACCGTGCTTGATGGCGCGACCAGCGGCATCGACATCTCGGCTTTCACATCGGTGGTGGTGGAGGGCCAGACCTATCTGGTGTCAGCGTCGCTGGATGCGGACAACCTGCGCTGCTTTCATGTCGGACCGAACGGCACGTTGAACGCCGTGGCAATGCTGGGCGGCCCGCAGGGCCTGCCGATCACCGATCCCTCAGCCATCGAAGTGGTGACGATGGCGGGCACCACATATCTGGTCGTTGCCTCGGCCGGATCGTCTTCGGTCAGCATCGTGGCGGTCGATCCGGGCGGCCAGTTGCGCCCGGTCGATCATGTGATCGATACGCTGGACACCCGCTTTGACGGCGTGCAGGCGCTGGCGACGGCTACCATCGGCGACCGGGTGTTCATCATCGCGGGCGGGGGCGATGACGGGCTGAACCTGATGACGTTGACCCCGGAGGGCCGGCTGGTGCTGGTGGCCTCGGCGCTGCAGGTGCCGGGTCTCGCCTTGCACAACATCGGCGCGATGACCGCGCGGGTGGTGGACGGCGCGATCGACCTGTTCATCGCGGGCGAGGGGGCCGGGATCACCCGGCTGCGGCTTGACCCCGGCCCGCTGTCACCGGTGCAGACCGGCGGCGACGGTGACGATACGCTGACCGGTGGCACCGGGGGGGACATGCTGTCAGGCGGCGAGGGTGCTGATCGCTTGCTGGGCGGTGCCGGTGAGGATGTGCTGATCGACGGGGCCGGAGCCGACATCATGTTCGGTGGCGCTGGCCGTGACATCTTTGTGCTGTCCGGCGACGGAGAGACCGACGTGATCGGTGATTTCCAGATCGGCATCGACCGCATCGACCTGAGTGACTGGGGACGTATTCACAGCATCGGTGCGCTTGTCATCACGGCGACGGCGACCGGAGCGATGATCAACTATCAGGACGAGACGCTGGAAATAAAATCGGCCAACGGTCTGGCGATCCAGCCGGGCGCCTTCAAGCCGGGCGACTTCCTGCAGCTCTGGCACGCCTCGCTGGAGCCACCCGCAGCCGACGCGCCGATTGCCGGCAGCAATCAGATCGACCTTCTGGTGGGAACCCCCGATAGCGACGAGTTTCGCGCAACGCTCGGAGCCGACACCATGATCGGCGATGACGGCTTTGACTGGGTCAGCTACCGCGACGCGCTGGCCGCGGTGCGGCTTGACCTCGTCCAGATGTCGAACAACAGCGGGCTGGCGCAGGGACATGTGTTTGTGTCGATCGAAGGCTTGATCGGATCGGCCTTCAATGACCAGCTGTCAGGCGACCAGCATGACAACGCCCTGCATGGCGGTGGCGGCAATGACCGGCTGATCGGCGGGATGGGCAACGACAGCCTGGTCGGCGGCGACGGCAACGACAACCTGAATGGCGGCATCGGTGCCGATCGGCTCGATGGCGGCGCGGGGCGTGATCGCGCCTCCTACCGCGATTCTGCCGCAGGGCTGACCGTCGACATGGCGAACACGATCCTCAATACCGGCGAGGCGGCAGGAGACGTGCTGATCGGCATCGAAGAGGTCGAGGGTTCGCAGTTCGCTGACGTGCTGTTGGGGGACAGTCTGGCCAATGTCCTGCTGGGGCTGGCCGGCAACGACCTTCTGTCGGGCCGCGCCGGGAACGACACGCTCTGGGGTGGTGACGGCGATGACACGCTGTGGGGCGGCGCCGGGTCGGACCGGATGGATGGTGGCGGTGGTTTCGACACCGTAACCTATGCCGACAGCACCGCCGCGATCCGGATCGACCTCATGACCCCGACGCTGAACACCGGCGATGCGACCGGCGACGTGGTCTTTGCGGTCGAGGCGCATGTGCTGACCGGCTTCAACGACGCGTTCTGGGGCAATGCCGAGGCGAACCACGTCTTTGCAGGCTCTGGCAACGATACGCTGGACGGCCGCGAAGGCGACGATGTGCTGTGGGGCGGGACGGGCAACGACACGCTGATTGGCGGTGACGGCAACGACATCCTGATCGGCGGGACCGGTGGTGACCGGCTCGACGGCGGGCTGGGCTTCGACATTGCAAGCTACGCCGGTGCGGCCTTGGCGATCACGGTCGATCTGATGAGCAGCAAGACCAGAACCGGCGACGCGGTGAAGGACGTTCTGATCGGGATCGAAGGGTTGGGTGGGTCTGCGTTCAACGACAAGCTGTCTGGCGATGCGGCGGACAACGTGCTGCGCGGCGAGGCAGGGGCCGACAGCCTGGTCGGCCGTGGCGGGCAGGATACCCTGCAGGGCGGCACCGGCAACGACACGCTGATCGGTGGCGCGGGGGGCGATTGGCTGGACGGCGGCGAGGGCTTCGATGTGGCCGCCTACACCGATGCGAAGGCAGCGGTCCGGGTGGATCTTGCCGACGCATCGCTGACGCTTGGCGATGCGGCTGGCGATGTGCTGGCCGGGATCGAGGGGCTTTGGGGGTCGGCCTATGCCGACACGCTGGCGGGTGACGGGGGGGCAAACCAGATCATCGGCGGCGCTGGCAACGACCAGCTTTTCGGCCGCGGAGGCAACGACAAGCTGATCGGTGGTTCGGGCGCCGACATCCTGGATGGCGGTGCGGGGCATGACCTCGCCAGCTATGCCACGGCCACGCAAGCGGTGCGCATCCATCTGGAACAGCCCTGGCTGAACCGGGGCGATGCCGCAGGCGATAGCCTGATCTCGATCGAGGAGTTCGAGCTTTCGGCCCACGGCGACACCTTCACCGGCGACGCCGCCGACAATCTGGTGCGCGGCATGGGGGGCAACGACCTGCTGGAGGGCGGATTGGGGCTGGATACCCTGTTTGGCGGCACCGGTAACGACACCCTGCGCGGCGGCGATGGCGATGATCTGCTGATCGGCGGCGCAGGGGCCGACCGCATTGAGGGCGGAGCAGGGATCGATACCGCGTCCTATGCCGATGCGGCAGCCGGCGTTGCGGTTTACATGGCCAACAACGGCAACAAGGGTGATGCCACCGGCGATGTGCTGGTCGGGGTGGAAAACCTGATCGGCTCTGCCTTCAACGACACGCTTTCCGGCGACCTTGGCGCGAACCTGCTGGAAGGCGGTGCTGGCAATGATGTGCTGATCGGTGGGGCCGGGGCCGATTGGCTGGATGGGGGCGAGGGCTTTGATGTGGCCGCCTACACCGATGCGAAGGCGGCAGTGTCGGTGGACCTCGCCAACGCCGCACTGGCGCTTGGCGATGCGGCGGGGGATGTCCTGACCGGGATCGAAGGGCTTTGGGGATCGGCCTATGCCGATACGCTTGCCGGTGACGGGGGGGCGAACCAGATCATCGGCGGCGCAGGCAATGACCTCCTTTCCGGGCGCAATGGCAACGACACGCTGACCGGCGGCGCAGGTGCCGACATTCTGGACGGCGGCGCAGGGCATGACATTGCCAGCTATGCCACGGCCAAGCAGGCCGTGTTGATCAACCTTGACCAACCCGACTTGTACCGCGGCGATGCACTGGGCGACAGCTTTATCTCGATCGAGGAGTTCGAGCTTTCGTCGGCCAGCGACACCTTCATTGGCAACGCCGCCGCCAACCTGGTGCGCGGCATGGGTGGCAATGACAAGCTAGACGGCGGGCTGGGGGCAGACACGTTGATTGGCGGCAGCGGCAAGGACACCCTGCGCGGCGGCGACGGCGATGACCTCTTGATCGGCGGCACCGGCGCGGACCGGATCGAGGGCGGCGAGGGCATCGACACCGCGTCCTATGCCGATGCGGCCGCGGCCGTAGCGGTTCACATGTCCAACAAGGGCAACAAGGGCGACGCCAGCGGCGATGTGCTGATCGGGGTGGAAAACCTGATCGGGTCGGCCTTCAACGACACGCTTTCCGGCGACGTCGGCGCGAACCGGCTGGAAGGCGGCGCCGGCAACGATGTGCTGCTGGGTCTGGCGGGCGCGGATACTCTGGTCGGCGGCGCGGGCAACGACATCCTGACGGGCGGGCTGGATGCGGACACCTTCGTGTTTCACGCCGGGCATGACGTGATCACCGATTTCACCGACGGCCTTGACCGCATATTGATCGATCCCGCGCTTTGGGCAGGCGGGCCGCCCGACATCGAGGAACTTCTGGCCACTGCGGTCGTTACCGATACGGGATTGATGCTGTCGCTGGGGGCAAGCGCGTCTCTGGACATCCGCGGCGTTTTTGAAGCATCACTGCTGTTCGACGAGATCGCCTTTCTCTAGACGCGCCGGACGGCCTGTCGGACAGGCGGCCACAGGGTTTTTAGGAGGTGAGCGATGGCGGATCGGATACTGGTCACCGGCGGGGCGGGTTACATCGGCGCGCATGCGTGCAAGGTGCTGAAGCGGGCGGGGTTCGAGCCGGTCGCCTTTGACAACCTGTCGACCGGCTGGTCCGACGCAGTACGATACGGCCCGCTGGTAAAGGCCGACCTTGCCGACCGCACCGCGCTGGACCGCGCCTTTGCCGAACATCGCCCGGTCGCGGTGATGCACTTCGCGGCGCTGTCGCTGGTGGGCGAGTCGATGACCGATCCGGGCAAGTACTGGCGCGCCAATGTTATTGGCGCGCTGAATCTTGTCGAAGCGGCGGTTGCCGCCGGGTGCCGCAATTTCGTGTTCTCGTCGACCTGCGCCACCTACGGCGATCAGGACGGCGTGCTCTTGGACGAACACAGCGCGCAGCACCCGATCAACGCCTATGGCGCCTCCAAGCGCGCGATCGAGGATATCCTGACGAACTTCGACGCAAGCCACGGTTTGCGCCACGTCGCCTTTCGCTATTTCAACGTGGCCGGCGCCGACCCCGACGGCGAGATCGGCGAACAGCACCGGCCCGAGACGCATCTGGTGCCGCTGGTGCTGGAAACCATCGACGGCAAGCGCGACAAGCTGACGGTCTATGGCACCGACTACCCGACGCGCGATGGCACCTGCGTGCGCGATTATGTGCATGTGATGGATCTGGCCGAAGCGCATGTGCTGGGCCTGCGCTGGCTTCTGGATGGCAAGCCGAGCCGGGTGTTCAACCTTGGCTCTGGCCGGGGATTTTCCGTCCGCGAGGTGCTGGACCATGCCCGCGTCGTGACCAACCGCGAAGTTCCGGCGGAAATCGGCCCGCGCCGCGCGGGTGACGCCGCGAGCCTCGTTTCGGGCAGCGAGCGCGCCAAGGAAGAACTGGGCTGGGAGCCGACACGGTCCACCATGCCGCAGATGATCACCGATGCCTGGCGCTGGAGCCGTGGCGAGGGCTATGAGAACTGACATGTCAGGGCTGGTGCTTTCCCCGCAGCCCCGGCAAGATCGGGGCTGAACAGGGAGACAGACCATGGGACGACTGAGCGGGAAGACGGTGCTGGTGACGGCGGCAGGGCAGGGCATCGGCCGTGCTGCGGCCCTTGCCATGGCGCGCGAGGGCGCGAAGGTGATTGCCACCGACGTCAACGAAGCCGCGCTTGCCACGCTGACCGAGGATGGCATTACCACCCGGGTGCTGAACGTGCGCGATCCGGCAGCGATCACAGCGACCTTCGAGGCGATCGGCACACCGGACGTGCTGTTCAACTGCGCGGGTTTCGTGGCGGCCGGCACTATCCTTGATTGCGACGAGGACGCCTGGGCGTTCAGTGTCGATCTGAACATGACGGCGATGTACCGGATGTGTCGCGCCGTGCTGCCCGGCATGATCGCCAAGGGCGGCGGGTCGATCATCAACATGGCCTCGGTAGTGGGGTCGATCATCGCGGCGCCGAACCGCTTTGTCTACGGCGCGACCAAGGCCGGGGTGATCGGGCTGACCAAGGCGATTGCCGCCGATTTCGTGACCAAGGGCATCCGTTGCAACGCGATCTGCCCCGGCACGGTGGACAGCCCGTCGCTGCACCAGCGCCTGCGCGAGACCGGAGATTACGAGGCCGCGCACAAGGCCTTTGTCGCGCGTCAGCCGATCGGCCGGATGGCCGATGCCGAAGAGATCGCGCTGCTGATCGTGTATCTGGCCAGCGACGAGGCGCGCTATACCACCGGCACCACGCAGGTCATCGACGGCGGTTGGTCGAACACCTGATCAGCCGCGCCCGAAGCTCCGCTTCGGCGGGGCACCTGCGTCCTGCACGATCGAGCGGTCGCCGCCCAGATCGGCCAGGATCGGGCAATCGGGGTGATGGTCGCCGGCGCAGGCCTCGGCCAGCGTCTGCAAGGTGGCGACCATCGCCTCCATCTCGATGATCCGCGCCTGCAGCCCCTCGACCTGGTCCAGCGCAAGGCGCTTGACATCAGAGCTGGCCCGGCTGCGGTCGCGCCACAGCGCCAGAAGCTCGGCGATCTTGTCCATGCCGAAGCCAAGATCCCGCGCGCGGCGGATGAACCGCAGCAACTGCACGTCGCGGTGCGCATAGTTGCGATATCCCGCGCTGGTCCGCCCGGCAGGGGCGATCAGGCCGGTCTGTTCGTAATAGCGGATCATCTTGGCCGAAACGCCCGATTCCGCCGCCGCCTCGCCGATGTTCATAGGGGTCTCCCTGGTTCGAAGCTGCGTAGCCGCAGGGCGTTGCCGAGGACAAAGACGCTCGACAACGCCATCGCGCCGGCCGCAAAGACCGGCGAAAGAAGGATGCCAAAGGCGGGGTAAAGCACGCCGGCAGCGACCGGGATCAGGGCGGCATTGTAGACGAAGGCCCAGAACAGGTTCTGCCGGATGTTGCGCATCGTCGCGCGCGACAGGCCGATTGCTGTCGGCACGCCGGTCAGCTGGCCCGAGACCAGCACGACATCCGCCGCCTCGATCGCCACGTCGGTGCCGGTGCCGACCGCGATGCCGACATCGGCCTCGGCCAGGGCGGGGGCGTCGTTGATGCCGTCGCCGACATAGGCCAGCCGCCCCGCGCCCTTCAGCCGGCGCACCGCATCGACCTTGCCGTCGGGCAGCACCTCGGCCACCACCTCGTCGATCCCGAGCCTCATTGCCACCGCCCGTGCGGTGCGGGCGTTGTCGCCGGTGATCATCGCAACCTTAACCCCAAGCGCGTGCAGCGCGCGGATCGCCTCCGGGGTGGTCGGCTTGATCGGGTCGGCCACACCCAGAAGCCCGGCCAACTGCCCGTCGATGGCGGCGTAAAGCGGGGTGCCACCGGCGTCGGCCAGCCTTGCGGCGGCCTCGGCAAACGGCGTCACATCAAGCCCGAGTTTCAGCATCAACCGGTCTGCGCCGACCTCCACCCGTCGGCCCGCAACCTCGGCGCTGACCCCGTAGCCCGGCGTCGCCACCACATCGCGCGGCGGTGCGAGGTCCAGACCCTCGGCCTCGGCCGCTGCGACGATGGCGCGGGCGATGGGGTGTTCGGAACGGGTTTCGACCGCCGCCGCAAGGCCCAGCACGGTGGCACGGTCAAATCCCGGCGCCGGGATCAGATCGGTCAGCGCGGGCTTGCCTGCGGTCAGGGTTCCGGTCTTGTCGACGGCCACCACGGTCACGCCCTGCAGCATCTGCAGCGCCTCGCCCTTGCGAAAGAGGATGCCGAGGGCCGCCCCGCGCCCTGTGCCGACCAGGATCGAGGTCGGCGTCGCCAACCCCATCGCACAGGGGCAGGCGATGATCAGCACGGCCACCGCATTGACCAGCGCCAGCCCCAGCGCAGGTTCCGGCCCCCAGATCATCCAGACCGCGAAGGTCAATGCCGCCAGCGCCATCACCACCGGCACGAACCACAATGTCACCTGATCGACCAGCGCCTGGATCGGCAGCTTGCCACCCTGCGCCGCCTCGACCATCCGGATGATGCGGGCCAGCATCGTGTCGCCGCCGACCGCCGTCGCCTCGATCGTCAGCGCCCCGGTCTGGTTCACCGTGCCGCCGATCACCGGCGCACCGGGGGTCTTGGCCACGGGAACCGGCTCGCCGGTCAGCATGGACTCGTCGATCCAGCTTTCACCCTCGATCACCGTTGCATCGACCGGCACCCGTTCGCCGGGGCGCAGGTCCAGCCGGTCGCCCGCCCGCACCGCCTCGACTGCGATGTCGGTCAGCACGCCGTCACGCCAGACATGTGCCATGCGTGGCTGCAACCCGACCAGCCGACGGATCGCCTGCGACGTACGGCCCTTGGCGCGGGCTTCGAGATACCGGCCAAGCAGGATCAGCGTCACGATCACCGCCGCCGCCTCGAAATAGACCGCCACGGTGCCGGGTGGCAGGGCAGCGGGCAGGAAGGTGGCGACCACCGAAAAGGCGAAAGCCGCCCCGGTGCCGACAGCGACAAGGCTGTTCATGTCCGGCGCGCCGCGCAAGAGTGCCGGCACGCCCTTGATAAAGAAGCGCCGCCCCGGCCCGGCCAGCGCCAGCGTGGTCAGGGCGAACTGGATCAGCCAGCTCGCCTGCATACCAATGGTGGAGCCGATGAAATGATGGAGAGCCGGCACCAGATGGCCGCCCATCTCGATCACGAAGACCGGCAGGGAAAGCACGGCCGACAGAATCAGATCACGCCGCAGGCCGCTTTCTTCGAGGACGCGGCGCTCCTCGGTCTCGTCGCGGCTGCGGTCGGGGGCAGCCGTGTAGCCCACTGCTGCCACCGCGCGAATGAGGTCGGCCGGTGCCGCCGACCCGGTGACGCTGGCGGTTTCCGTGGCGAGGTTGACCGTGGCGCCTGTCACTCCCGGCACCGCCGCCAGCGCCCGCTCGACGCGGGCCACGCACGAGGCGCAGGTCATCCCCTCGACGGATAGCACCTGCACAGTGTCGGGCACCGAGTAGCCCGCCGCTTCCACAACCCCGACAAGCCGCGCCCGGTCGACCGTGCCGTCGGTGACCACCTCGGCGCGTTCGGTGGCAAGGTTGACCGACGCTCCGGTCACCCCCGGCACGGCTTTCAAGGCGCGCTCCACCCGCCCGACGCAAGAGGCGCAGGTCATGCCTTCCACCGTCAGCGAGAGAGGCAGGCTCTCTGGCGGGCTGCGGGTTGGGTCGGGATGTCTAGGATCGGCATTCATGGCGTGTTCATTCCCCATATCCGGTCTGATATGGGGCTTCCCATCATGGGAAGGTCAAGGTCCGAACTCAGCCCGCTTCGTTCTTTTTTTCACCGCCAGACCTTCCAGACCGGAAATGCCGGGCTGCGGTGTCGCGGGCTCTGGCCGGACCTGTCCCTGCCGTGGCATACCTCGGTCAACAGCTTCCCCGCACATCGCAAAGGAACCCGCGCATGTCAGACAAACCCGTCATCGGATTCATTGGAGTGGGCTTCATGGGCCACGGCATGGCCAAGAACCTGCGCCTTGCCGGATATGATCTGTGGGTGCGCGGCAGGACCAACCGCACGCCGGTTGAAAGCCTTGTCGCGATGGGCGCGCATGAGGCGGAAAGCCCGCGCCAAATGGCGGAAACCTGCGACATCATCCATCTCTGCCTGTCGAACTCACCGCAGATCGAGGCGACGATGCGCGGCCCGGACGGCATCCTTGCCGGGGCAAGACCGGGTCTCGTGGTGATCGACACCTCGACCGCCAATCCCGGCTCGACCGAGGCGCTGGCGGGCGAACTGGCGGAGTGTGGGGGACATTACGTCGATGCGCCACTGGGCGGCACGCCGGTGCAGGCCGAGGAGGGGCAATTGAGCGCGATGGTCGGCTGCGACGAAGCGGTGTTCGACCGCATCCGCCCGGTGATCGACTGCTGGGCCGCGCGCGTGACGCGGGTTGGCGAGGTCGGCAGCGGCCACAAGATGAAGCTTTTGATGAACTTCATCAGCCTCTCTTACGGTGCGCTCTATTCCGAGGCGGTGGTGCTGGGTGCCAAGGTCGGCATCTCGCCGCAGACCCTGCACGAGGTGATCGGGCCAAGCCGGATGGGTTGCGGCTTCTTCGAGACCTTCATGACCTATGTCGTGCAGCGCGACCGTGATGCCCACAAGTTCACCATCGCCAACGCCGCCAAGGACCTGCGCTATCTCAACGACATGGCGTCCGACGCAGACATGGTCAACATCATGTCCGGCGCAGCCAAGCACTACTACACCCACGCCATCGCCACGGGGCACGCCGATGACTATGTGCCGATGCTCAGCGATCTCGTCGGCGCGCTGAACGGCGTCGATATGGACGCCGAGGTGCGCAAAGGCCGCGGCTGACGGAAAGCCGCAAGGTCAGTGCCGCAGCACGTGGGACGGGTCGCCGCGCGCTAGCGGCCCGGCGTTGGCGGGGAAGCCGAGGCTGCCGACCGCGACTTGGCAGCGTGATCCTGCCCGGTGGTGCCGTCCAGCACGCTGTCGATGGCGGCGAGCGTACGCTGGCTTGCCCCGCTGTGCTCGGCCAGGAAGGCCGTGATTGCGGTTGAAAGGTCGGCCGGCGGCGCGCGCAGCGCCGCCAGAAGTGCGGCAGCATCGGGCAATCGCTGCGCAATCCCGGCCGCCTCGGCTTCGACGAACGGATATTCGATCGTCCAGATATGCGACCCGGTAAGCACCGGTTTGCCCAGCATCAAGGGTTCGATGATGTTATGCGCGCCACGCGGGGTGAAGCCGCCGCCGACGATTGCCCGGTCTGAAAGCGCCAGGTAGAAGAACATCTCGCCAAGGCTGTCACCCAGCAGCACATCCACCGCGCCGGGCGGCACAAGGACCGACAGATCCGGCCCAAGCACCTCGCTCCGGCAGGCGACCGCCAGACCGCGTCCGCGCAATCCCTCGGCCACGGTGCCAAAGCGTTCCGGTGCGCGCGGCACATAAACGAAAAGCGGTGCGGCTCGTCCCGCCAGCCGCGCCTCGTCGCGCACCTTCACCAGCACATCGGCGAACAACACCTCCTCGCCCTCGACGCCGCTGGCGATGGTCACGATCTCGCGCCCTTGCGCAATCACGTCGCGCAGCGCTTTCGCTGCCTGCACCTGCCGGGCAGGGACCGGCTGATCGAACCGCAATTCGCCGGTTACGGTGACGTTGCGCAGCCCGATCGCCTCGAACCGTTCGGCCTGCAACTGCGACTTGACGAAGGCCCCGGCCAGCCCGCGGATGACCCGCTGCCGCAGCCGCAATCCCCGGCTGTCCCGGGCCAGTGGATGTGTGCCGTAAAGCCCGTTGCACAGATAAAGCGGCATCCCTGCGGCGCGGGCGGCGAACACCATCGCGGGCCAGATCTCGACTTCGAGGGTCAGGCCGATGCGCGGTTTGCAGGCGGCCAGGAACCGGCGATGGCACCACGCCATGTCGAACGGCACCCAGACCACGGTCACCAGACCCGCAGCGATTTCCGGCCCGAACAGCCGAGCGGACTCGCGTCGGCCCGCCGGCGTGAAATGGGTCATCACGATGCGGTCAGCACGCGCGACCAGCGCCTGCACCAGCGCGGTGGCCGAGCGCGTTTCGCCCAGGCTGACGGCATGGAGCCAGATCACGTCCTTTGGCAGGTCGCGGCCGTAAAAGCCGAACCGCTCGGCCAGGTGGCTGCGGTAATCAGGATCGCGCCGCCCCCTATGCCAAAGATAGACCAGCACCACCGGAAGCAGCAGCGCCCAGGCAAATCGGTAGGCCAGGAGAAAGGATTGCAGGATCACCTTTGGTCTTTCATAAGCGAAATCAAATCCTTGGCCAGAAGCGTCACGTCACGCTTGGCGGTTTCGACAAGCGATCGGGCGGCATCTTGCAGCCCGTCCTCACGCCCGCGCAAGACCGCCGCGCAGAGCGCATCGGAAATGCCCGGATCGGCTCCTAAATCGCCCGGATCGATGCGCCGCACCAGCCCCAGCGCAGCCAGATCGTCGTAATCGGCGCGAAAGTTCGCCGTGTCCGGCCCGCAGATCACCGGCAGGCCCAGGCACACCGGCTCCCACGGGTTGTGGCCGCCAAGTCCGCCGAAGGAACCCCCGACATAGGCGACCTCGGCCAGCCGATACCAGAGCCCCAGCTCACCGAAGCTGTCCGCCAGCAGGACTGAGCTGTCCGGTCCGATGCGCGCGGCGCGGCTGCGCTGGGCAAAGCGCAGCCCTGCCGCAGTCAGCGCAGCGGAGATCTCGGTTGCGCGCGCGGGCAGGCGGGGCGTCAGGATCAATAGCCACGCCGGATCAAGCGCTGCCAACCGCTGCTGCGCCGCGATCACCACCGCCTCGTCCGGCGCATGGGTCGAGGCCGCCACCCAGATCTTGCGGCCCGCAAGTTCGTGGCGCAGCTGCGCAAGCGCGGCCGGATCGGCGTGCAACGGTCGTGCCGCAGGCTTCAGCGACCGCATCTGCAGCACCTCGTGCGCGCCAAGCAGCCGAAGATGCGCCGCGCTGTCGGCATCCTGTGCCAGCACCCGGTCGAACCGGCCCAGCATGTCGCGGTAAAGGCCGGCGAAGCGCTGCCGTCTGGCGAAGGCTGCGCCATTCATCCGGGCGTTCACATAGGCAAGCGGAATGGCGCGTTCTGCGGTATCCCGGATCGCACCGGGCCAGAGGTCCTGCTCTGACCACACCGACAGATCAGGCCGCCAATGATCGAGAAACCGCCGCATGAAATCAGGCCCGTCCAGCGGCAGCATCTGGTGCAACGTGCCGGGGGCGAGGTTCGCGCCGATCACTTGCGCCGAAGACCGCGCGGTCGAGGTCAGCAGAACCGTCAGCCCCGGCCGTTCCGCCTGCAGCGCATCGGTCAGCGGCCGCAGCGCCAGCACTTCGCCAAGCCCGACGGCATGGATCCAGACCAGCGGGCCGTCAGGCCGCGCCAGCGTTGCGCGGCCCAGTTTTTCGCCGACGCGGGCCGGGTCTTCCTTGCCCTGCCGCAGACGCACGGCCAGCACCATCCGCATCACCGGCTGCAAGGCGCGCCGCGCCCAGAAATAGCTGCGCATCTAGCCGCCTGCGCGCATCATGCCGCCCGCCCCCCGGCGCGCAGCAGCCAAGGATCGTCTTGCGATGATTTGGTCGCCCTCCAGCGCCACGACCGGCCGGTTGCGACCAAGCGCATCGGGTGCCGCACACATCTGCCATTGCACGAAATCCCTGCGCGACAAGGCAATCGGGCGCTGCCAATGGGTCGCGTAGAACGCGCAGATATCGGCGTTCGCCACTCCGGCCTCGGCGGCCTCCTGGATGCGCAGGCTGGTCAGGATATCATGCCTTTCTTGGACAGAGGCATTGATCGCCTCTCCGCTGGCGCAAGGCTAACCGCTTTGCCCGTTGCGGACAATCAAGCTCGACACTGATCGCCGCACTCGGCGATGTCATACCGGCCGGGCAGAATGCCCGGTTTCCCGCCGCCGTGTCGCTTGAGCCAAGCTGACGGGTGCTTTTCAGCGGTTCCGAAAGTCATTGGCCGACAGTCTGGCGGGCATCTGGCAGCCTGACCTGAGCCCATCCCGGCAAGTTCACCTGGCCGTCCGGAAGTCTTGCCGACAGGTCAAGCAACCCTGACGATGCCACCCGTATTCGGGTAGTCAGGCATCTGCGATCTCGACCCTGGGCCGCTCACCACCCAGATCCTGGAAAGCCAGCTGACGGCAGGAGAAGACGATGATCTGCTGCTCCTGCGCCACGCGGGTCAGCGCGGTGAACATCTTGATGATGCGATCGTCGTCCGAATAGACCAGCGCATCATCAAGCACGATCGGCATATGGCGTCCCTGCCGGGCAAAGAGGCGCGCGAAAGCCAGACGTGTAAGGATCGCAATCTGTTCACGGGTGCCACCTGAGAGGTCATCAAAAGTCTCCTGCGCCTCGCCACGCTTCAGTCCACTGGGTAAGAGGCTTTCGCCGTCGAACGTAAGCACCGCGTCCCGGTGAAGGATCGACAGAAGCGGTTTCAACTCCTGCTGCACGGGGCCGAAATAGGTTTCCTGCGCCGCGCTTCTCTCTGCATCCAGTGCTGCCTGCAGCCGGATGAGTGCAGCAACCTTTCGGGCAAACCGCTGCTCCGTCAAACGAGCGGTGTCCAGCTGGCCAAGGATATCGTCGCGGCGCTCTTCGATGCCGTTGCCGGCAAGCGTGCGGATCTCGGCGGAAAGCTCAGCCAGCCGTTCCGCCACCTGCGCCCGCTGCCTCACGACAGAGGTGGCAGCGTCATTTGCACGTTTCAGTTCCGCTTCCGCGGTAGCCAGATCCGGGGCGGAAGCAATCAGGTCCGCCAGTCTTGCCGTTGCGACCGACAGGTCCTGTTCTGACTGCGCCACCGCTCGCAAAAGGCCAGCGCGGCGCGCATCACGGGTTTCCGCAGGCCCGGCAGCAATGGCCGCACGGTCCAATGCCTGCACTGCGCCATCGGCCGCAGCAAGGGTGCGCGCGGCAGCCTCGCGGGCAGCCGAGTGATCGTCTTCGATCGAGCGCCGCTCATTGGTGGCCTGTTCTTCGACCGAAGCCGCAGCCCCGACCTCAGCCTGCAGGTCGACCGGGGAAGGCAACGGTGCGTCATTTGCATCGCAAGCGACAAGCTCCACCTCCGCCTTGGCGGCTTGAAGCGCGGCAATCCCCTCGGGCACGAGTGTCTTCAGCATCGCCATGGCCAACTCGACCTGCCGCACAGCCTCCGCTCGTTCACTCGCCTGAAGGCGGGCATCGTGAATTGTGAGCACCCCAGCCTCGGCCAGACGCGCATCGCGGGCCGCACCTGCTTTCGCGAGCGCATCCGTCGCAGTTTTCGGAAGCGGTTGGGCGCTGATCGTCATCTGTCCGATCCCGGGAAGATGCAATCGGGTTACGCCGTCCAGCGGAACGCCTTGCGCCGTGGGAAGCGGGTGACCGTTCAGCTCAACGCGGACATCGCCGGAGTAGTCCAGACGCAAGGTGGTCGTTTGCGCCTGAAGTGCCGCCTCGGCGAGTGCGACGTCATTGACGGCCCTCTCGGCCTTCGCGAGCCATTCCGGTGTCGCTACCGATGCTTTGATGCGTGCCGCCGCCGCGTCGCGACTTCCCTGCGCCTCAAGCGCGCGTGCGATGCGGTCGGCCAGTTGCGCCACGACCTCGCGCGCCTTGCGGGCATCAGTCTGGTGGCGGGCGGCATCGAGAGCAGATCGCGCTTGAGCGACTTTGCCACGCGCGTCGGTCTCTGCCGTCTTTGCGGCTTCCAGCCTGGACTTCAGGCCGGATACGGCCCCTTCGGCCTCAGCTGCCTTGATGGTGCAATTCAGCGCAAGGGTCTCGGCCACCGTCAGCGCCTCGATGGCCGCAAGCAGGGCATCGAGTTCGGATTTGGCACTTCGGTTGTTCATTTCGGCGATGCTGTGGTCTTGATCGGCGGCATGCACCAGTCCTGCATGGGCGCGCGCGCGATCCACCGCCTCGCCTGCTGCCAGAACGGCCAGATCGCGTCGGGCGGCAGCTTCCGGATCGTCCAGTCGACCCAGCATCACTTCCTTCGCCTTGCGTTCCACCAAGGCGCCATCAAGCACGGCGACCTGGGCCGTCAGCCGGCCGAGTTCGGCTTCCAGTGTTTCCACCTCATCCGCCGCGGCTTTCCATGCGCCAGTCCTGCGACCAGTCTTGGTGGCTATGGCGGCAAGATCTTCGCCAAGCCGGCGCATGACGCGATCCATTCTGCGGCCCCCGGTCATGGCGTCGATTTCCCCTGCGACAGACGACATCAGGTCACGACGGGTTTCGGTAAGCCTGTCCTTCTCGGACTTGCTTTCAGGTTCAAGGCCAAGAAGTCCCTGCCGGACCCAGAGCAGACCAGCAGGTCCGTCACCCGCCGCTCCCAACAGCGTGCTGATCCAGCGTTCGGCCTCATCGTCCTGCGCGATGGTTGCACCATCCGATAACCGGACGATGCGCGCCGTCTTCCGTGCGAGGAACCGCTTTTCGACGCGGAAGGCACCCTGATCGGTCTCAACGTCGGCCATGACTTCGACCGGCCCACCCGCGTAGGGTTGAAGTCCCTTCACGGGCCGCGCAGTGGAACTGAATTTCTCGAAGAAAAGAGCATGCAACGCGTCAAAGAAGGTGGATTTGCCGAACTCGTTGGCCTCGCAAACCACGGTGATGCCGTTTCCGATGCCCGTGATGGAGGCGCGTTTGCCGGTGAAGCGGCGGACGTTGGTGAGATGCAGGGCGCGCAGTTTCATTCAACCCTCCAGCGCATAGGAAAAGAGCTGCGACAGCGCGGCCTCGGCAGTTTCGCGCTGCTCTCGGGGAAGGGTTGCGTCAGTCGCTTCGCGCGAAAGCGCATCGGCGGCCGCGCGAAGAGCACCCTGTCGGTCGATCGCGTCCAGATCCGTGATGTCGTGAACCAACCCAAGCCCGCTGAAATCGGCGCTGTGCCAAAGGAAGTCGGGTGCGACATGCAAGACTGCCTGTTCCAGCGCGACACGGGCAAGCCCCGGGGTGCGGCCTTTGACCTTGAGATCGAACATCGTCAGGGCACGCGCTGACAGCGGTGGCAGCAGGCGGTCATGGGCTGAGATCGCGCCGTCGAGATCGGACAGATCAAGTTCGGCTCGATGCCAGGTGATTGTGCTGGTCGGCAGAGGCGTGACCTTCGCCGGGGCCCCCGCGGCTGCGAAGTCTACAAGAAGGGCTGATGGCGCCTGCTCGTGCTTGAACCCATCGGCTTCGGGCGAGCCGGAATACCAGGTTTCCGGCCCTACACTCATCTGGCCATGCCAGTCGCCAAGCGCCAGGTAGGCCAGCCCGGCCCGGCGCGCGCGGTCAGGTGGGATCACCGAGGACCCCCCTTCTTCGCTGCTGTCGAAGCTGGTTACAGAGCCATGTGCCAGACCGATGCGCAGTGCGTCTTCCGTGCCCGCAGTGTCGAACCACTCGGTCAGATCGCGTCCGGGATGGCGTTCGCCGGGTGGTGCAGGCAAAAGAACCACCCCTTCCGCCAGCCTATGCGGCGTCGGCTGCAAGAGCACGGTGACATTGGCCGGTGCATCCTGCATGACAAGCCGCCACAGCTCGCTCGCGCCGGCGTGGTCGTGGTTCCCCGGCATCACGATCCAGGTCACATGACTGGCCGCGCGCATCGCGTTCAGGGCCTGCCGGACCACCGCAGGTGCCGGAGTCGTCTGGTCGAAGGTGTCGCCAGCCAACAGAATGTGACTGGCGTGGTGTGTCCGGGCCAGCTCTGCCAACCGGACCAGTGCTTCCGCACGCGCCTGACGCAGCCTGGCCCGAACATCCTCAGGGAAGCGGCCGAAAGGCTTGCCAAGATGCAAGTCGGAAGAGTGGATGAAACGGATCAAGCGGATGTCCTTGCAGGTAATGTCGGTCGCTCCCCAAAGTCTGGGACAGGCAAATGGCTGGTTGTCGGCTGTCTCAACCGTCCGCCCGGTCCGCGATCAGTCGAATCCGCTTCGCGATTTCTTCCGGCGAGAGGATGAAGTCGATGCAGCCGCTTTCGATTGCGCTCTGCGGCATATCAGGCTGAGCGGCCGTCTCCAGCTTCTGGGCGATCGTGATGCCCCCGACATCCTTGATGCCACACAAAGCGGCCGCCCCGTCACCATCGTATCCCGAAACGATGACCGCAATCAGTTGGCCGTTCCAGTTCTCCGTAAGCGATCGCAGAAAAACAGTGATGACATCGGGCCATCCCCTCGGCTTCGAGATCGGTCTTAAACGAAACTCCCCGTTCAGGACATGGAGATCCCGTTTTTCCGGAATAATGAACACGCAATTCGGGCGAACGTCCAATCGGTCTGAAATCAACTCGACCGGCATTTGCGTGTAGCGTGGCAGAATGTCGTGCAACATCGTGGACACCGTCCGCAGGTGATTCACGATGACGATTGCGACGCCCATATCGGCTGGAAGGTTCTTCAAAAGCCTCGTGTAGGCGTCGAGCCCACCGGCAGACCCACCGACACAAACGATCGGGAAATCCTTCATGAAAGACCCCCGTCGTGTCTGTCTTCAGACAGGAACACCCTGAGTGTCACTGTTGACAACCCGCAGCGCTGACGTTGCCCGTTCTGCAATGCTTCGGCAAGCTTGAATGGCAGGACTGGGGAGCCCTACTGCACATGCACGTGGTCTCGGCGGACGGGTTTGGGCGCCCTTAGTTGCCGGCGGCCCACACGGCCATGCTACACGTGACGAACCGCGCGAGAAGGTCCGATGGAGGCCCGACGTCGGCGGGGCGGTGACGAGAACACCGGCAGGCGGTCGATGTCGGGGTGTTATTGATGTGACCGGCAAGCAAACCGACGTGAGCAGAGAGTGCTCTCGTCTGTCATGCCGGTTCCCTGAGCCGCTCACTGACCTGCGTCCGCAACAAGCTGCGCCCGCTTTCGCCATCAAAAACATGAAGCGCGGTTGGCGGAAAGGCCAGGCCGACCTCCTCGCCTTCGGTCAGCGCCAGCTTGTGGTCCGACACCACCCCAACCGGAATATCCTCGATCTGGAGGTGATAGACGCGGGCAGACCCCAGTTCCTCGAAAAACTGGAATGTGGCGGTCAACTGGCCCTGTCCTTTCGCCCTGATCGACAGATTTTCGGGTCGGAGCCCGATCTGGACCAGTCGCCCGGCGCGGGCCTTGAAGGAGGAGTGAATGTCGAGTTTCTGCCCGTCGCCCAAAAGCACCGAGACACCGCTTGCAGCGACGGTTCCGGGCAGGATGTTCATCGACGGGCTGCCCACAAAGCCTGCCACATACAGCGATGCGGGGTGCTCGTAGATCTCCTCCGGGGTGCCGATCTGTTCGATGGTGCCCTTGTTCATGATCACCAGCCGGTCGGCCAGTGTCATGCCTTCGTGCTGGTCATGGGTCACGAAGACGCTGGTCGCCCCCACGGCGTTATGGATGCGGCGAATCTCGTGGCGCATCTGCACGCGCAGCTTGGCGTCAAGGTTGGACAGGGGTTCGTCGAACAGAAACACCTTCGGCTCACGAATGATCGCGCGGGCCATGGCGACGCGCTGGCGTTGCCCGCCGGAAAGCTGTCCGGGTTTGCGGTCAAGGAAATCGGCCAGCCCCACCGATTTTGCCGTGGCGGCGATCCGCGCCAGACGCTCGGCCTTGGGCACGCCCGCCACCTTCAGCGCGTAACCGATGTTTTCCGAAACGGTCATATGGGGGTATAACGCGTAGTTCTGGAACACCATCGCGCAGCCCCGTTCGCGCGGTTCCAGCTTGTTGACCACCTGGCCCGCGATGGAGATCTCGCCTGCGGTGATCTCCTCCAGCCCGGCGATCAGCCGCAGAAGCGTGGACTTGCCACAGCCCGAGGGCCCAAGGATGACCACGAACTCGCCATTGCGGATGTCAAGGTTGACGCCTTCCATGATCGTGGTCTTGCCATAGGTCTTGGCGACGTTGCGGATGCTGATTTCTGCCATGGAATGCCCCTACTTGTCGGTGTTGATCAGGCCGCGCACGAACCAGCGCTGCATGAGAATGACGATGGCGATGGGCGGCAGCATGACGACCAGCGTCGCCGCCATCGCCAGATGCCAGGTCGGCGTGCCTCCCCCGGTGGTCAGCTGGTCGGGCACGAGGTCGGAAAGCTGGACGACGACCATCCCGTAATTCGCGCGGTCGGTGACCACCAGCAGCGGCCAGAGATACTGGTTCCAGGCATAGACGAACATGATCGTCGCCAGTGCCGCGATGTTGGTTTTCGACAGCGGAATCAGCACGTCCCACAGGAAGCGGAGCGGCCCCGCGCCATCCATCCGCGCGGCCTCGACCAGCTCATCCGGAATGGTCAGGAAGAACTGGCGGTAGAGAAACGTCCCGGTGGCGGTGGCAACCAGCGGCAGGATCAGCCCGGTGTAGGAGTTGAGCAGGTTCCATTCCAGCGCGACCTCCACCCCCGAGAGCGTGGTGATCAGCCAGCTGATCCCGGTCCAGTCCATGATGGTCTGGAACGGGGTCAGCGCGTTGGCCGCGACGGCGTAGGTCGGGACGATCCGCACTTCCAAGGGCAGCATCAGGGTGATGAAGATCATCCAGAAGATCAGTATTCGGCCGCGAAAGTTGAAGAACACCAGCGCAAAGGCGGTAATGCAGGCCAAGGTGATCTTGCCGACCACCACCCCGATCGACACGATCAGGGTGTTGACGAATTTCGGCCCGAAGTCCGATTGCGCCCAAGCCTGCTGCAGGTTCACCCACAGCTGGTCTCCGGGCCAGAACTCCACCGGGGCGCTGTTCACGGCCTGCAGCGTCTGGGTTGCGGCGACAAAGGCCAGCCAGATGGGCACCAGAATGATGACCAGCCCGAAAATCAGGATGACATGGGTCACGATGTTCAGAATGGGCGTGCGTTCGATCATGTCGGCCCCTCAGGTGTAATGCACGCGCCGCTCGACATAGCGGAACTGCACGAAGGTCAGCGCCATGACGAGAAGCATCAGGATGATGGATTGGGCGGCAGCGCCGGAGTAATCGAAGCCCCGGAAGCCGTCGGCATAGATCTTGTAGACCATGAGGTCGGTCGCCCGGAACGGCCCGCCGCCCGTCAGCGTGTCGACGATGCCGAAGCTGTCGGTGAAGCTGTCGGTTATGTTGATGACCAGCAGGAAGAAGAAGGTCGGGGTCAACAGCGGCAATTGCAGGTCCAGCACCCGGCGCAGGGGGCGCGCGCCGTCCATCGCGGCGGCCTCGGTCAGGCTGCGGGGTATGGATTGGAGTGCTGCCAGAAAGAAGATGAAGCTGTAGGCGACCTGCTTCCACGCGCCTGCGATGACGATGGCGGTGACGGCCTGCCAGGGGTATTTCGACAGGTCCCACCAGCCGGGGGCAATCGTGTTGATATAGCTGAAGATGCCGGCACCGGGGTTGAAGACGAACTGGAACGCGAGGCCCACTGCGGGGGCGGCCACGGCATAGGGCCAGATGATCGCCACGCGGTAGGCCTTGTAGCCGGCCAGCTGCCGGTCAACGAAGATGGCCAACGTCAGCGCTATCGACATGGCCAGAACGGTCGTCGCCAGCGCGTAGATCACCGAGACCCGGACCGAGCCCCAGTAGTAGGGGTCTGACAGCACCTTGCGGAAGTTGTCGAAACCCACCCAGGTATTCCCGCCGCCCCAGGGCTGTTCCAGCGTGAAGGCCCAGTAAAGCGCTTGCGCCGAGGGCCAGTAGAAGAAAACGAAGATGATCAGCAGCTGCGGGGCCAGAAGGGCGGCCGCGATCCAGCTGAACTTGAAGTAGGCGCGGCGCATGGACGTCCCCCGAAATAAAAGGCGGGCGCAGCCGGGTTGGCTGCGCCCCTTTCGTTCAATCCTCAGGGGAAGGATTTGCCGGCATAGGTCTGGGCAAAGCGTGCCAGCTGGTCGTTTCCGCGGGCAGCGGCGGTGTCCAGCGCCTCTTGCATGGTCTTCTGCCCGGCAAGGGCGGCCTCAACCTCGGCCAGCCATTCGGCGCGGATCTGGATCATGCCACCCAGACGGATGCCGCGGGTCAGTTCGGTCGGCTCGGTCCAGGTCAGTGACTTCATCGCGATGTCGCGGTTGATGAAGGGCTCTTTGGCGTAGAAGCCCTCAGCCAGCAGCGCATCGTAGGTCGACTTCGTGACCGGAATGTAGCCGGTGTTTTCCAAGAGGAACTGCTGTTCTTCCTTGGTAGCGAGGAAGGCCAGATAGTTGGCCGCGGCCTTGTATTCATCATCGGTCTTGCCCGACAGAACCCAAAGCGATGCGCCGCCGACGACGGTGTTCGTGCGTTCCACGCCCTCATAGGTCGGGATGATCTGCACGTCCCAGCCAAAGGCCGGGGTCAGTTTGTGGATCGTGTTGTGGTCGGCAATCGACGAGAAGAACACCGAGCATTCGCCTTCGACAAAGCTGTCGCGCGAGGTTTTGCCAGCGGCCTGCGTGCGCAGCATCGCATAGCCGTCGGTCATCCAGCGCTGGATGTTTTCCATGTGCTTGACGTGCAGCGTGGTGTTGAACAGCAGCTCCGTGTCCAGACCGTCATAGCCGTTGTTGTTCGACGCCACTGGGATGTTGTGGGACATCGAGAATTGCTCAAGGTCGATCCAGGACGACGGCGCATAGGCGAGGCTGCAGGCCTGACCACTGGCCTTCAGCGCGCCAAACGCCGCTTCCATGCCTTCCCAGGTGATCGGGGCTTCGGTGATCCCTGCCTTGGCGAAGTGATCCTTGTTGAAATAGTAGACCGGGGTCGAGGAGTTCCACGGCATCGAGAAGAACTCGCCCGACTTCGACGAATAATAGTTGGCGATCCCGGGGAAATAGTCGGACCAGTCCACCGTCACGCCGGTGTCAGCCATCAGCTTGGTGACCGGATAGAACTCGCCCGACAGCATCAGGTCGGCGGTGCCGGCGTCGAACGATTGCAGCAGCGTCGGGTGCTTGCCTGCACGGAAAGCGGCGATGGTGTTCTGCACGGCCTTTTCATAGCCGTCCTGACCAATGCAAACCGCCTCATACATCTCCTGGCTTGCATTGAAGCGGTTGCAGGTTTCCAGCACGACGGCACCCAGATCGCCGGTCAGGCCATACCAGTATTCGAACTTCACTTTCTCCGCCGAGGCCGCTTGGGCCGTCGCCAGAAGCACCATGGCAGTGGTTGCCAGTTTGAATGTCATTGTCCCTGTCTCCGTCTAAAGGGGCCACAGGCAGCCTGCAGCATGGGGGGCAGATGCCAGCGGACGGTGACACTTGCGTGATGGGTATGTGAAAGTTTTTCGACCTGTATCAATGACTTAAGCGAAAGCACGACGATGGGCGCGCAAGGCTTGGCCTGCGCGCCCATTCTCTGGATCAGGTGGCGTCAGCCCTTGGAAAACAGGCCCGACGCAAGTTCCACATGCCGGGGCAGATAGTGCTGGAAATGCACCGTCACCCCATCGGCTTCGGCCAGCACAACTGCCATTTCCGCCGGGCCCTCCAGACGAAGCTGTTCGCCTGCCATGCCGGGCAGATGCGCGTTCACCGAATAATGGCCGCCCGCCAGCGTGGTCATCGGAACGCCGTGCCAGACGCCCGAGGTTGTCAGATGCACATGGCCCGAGATCACCATCCGCACATCCGGGTGGCGTTTAAGCAGCCGTGCAAAACCCCCGCCATCGGCCAGGGGAATCTCGTCCACCGGCAGCGACAGCACATTGGCATGATGGTGCATGACCACGATCACCGGGCGGTCCAAAGCCTCGTCCAGCCGCGCTGCCAGCCAGTCCCGCCGCCCATCGCACAGCGCACCCGCATGGGTACCGGGGGTGGTGGTATCCAGCAAGATCACCCGGTAGCCGTCCAGGTCGATCACGCGTGAGACCTTGGCTTCCAGATGGGCAAGGTCGGGGCCGAAGACCGACAGGAATGCCTCCGCCCGGTCATGGTTGCCCAACGTGATGTGACATGGCACGGTCAGGGGCGCCAGCGTATCGCGCAACACTTCATAGGCGGCGGCCTCGCCCAGATCGGCAAGGTCACCGGCGATGGCGACGAAATCGGCATTCGCATGATCGCGGTTGATCGCCGTCACCGCTGCCGCAAGCCGGGCGGCCGGGTCCAGGCCGTTGACCGCAGCACCCGCTGGGCCGAGATGAAGGTCCGACAGGACGACGAACTTCATTCGGCCAGCCCCAACCCTGCCAGATACCGGGCCGAGGGGATGACCCCGGCCTTGTCGCGCAGTTCGAGGATCAGGCGGGGGGTGGCGCCGGTTTCGGCAATCGCTTCGAAGACCGAGGGCCACAAGATCGTGCCATGCCCGATCTGCCAGTGCCGGTCGGCAAAGCCGTCGGCATCCTGCAGGTGAACATGGGCGAGACGGCCTCCGGCGGCCCGGATAAAGAAATCAGCAGGCGGCCCTCCGGTCGAGCCGTGGGCATAATGCGCGTGTCCCGTATCGACCGACAGGGCCAGGGCCTGCCAGTCCAGCGCCGCGCAGAGATTGGCGCGGTCCGACGGATCGATGTCCTCGATGTTTTCCAGCACAAAGGTCACGCCCATGTCAGCCGCACGCGAAAGAACCGCAGCAAGGGTGTCACGCGCCGCGTCAATCATGCGCGCGCTGTCCTTGGGGTAAAGCCCGCGATGGTTGTAGCCCCAGGTGGTGAAGGGCGAGTGGATCACCACATGCGTGCCGTTGACCGCCGCGCAGACGTCAAGCGCCTGCTGCAACCGCCGGGCCACGACCCTGCGCACCTCAGGCTCATAGGACGCGATGGTGAAACCCCAGAACGGCCCGTGGATACCAAGTCGGCCCCGGTGCCCGTCCAGATGCCGCACCGTCTCGGCTGCAAGTCCGGACCAGTCGCCGTCGAGAACCTCGGCATCCACAAAGGCCTGCAATTCGACGTCGCGCGGCGCTTCCAGAAGCCAGTCGCGGTGCGATGCAAGATCTTCATGGCCAAGAGCCGCGCCTAGAATTGGAAGTGATGTCATCGTCAGTTTCCCCGAAGTTGGATCGCTGAGACGACATTGCAGCCGATTGTAACGCCGGGGCGATCAAGGCTTGTTCTTTGTGTAACACTTTGTCGTCGACGAATGCCCACACCCCACGTGGCCCGGCGAAGCGATCACAGCGTTAAGCGCTGTTGCGCGAGCGGACTGCCTGATCCTTCCGGCAAGCCCCCATGCGTAAGCTCGCGACGTCATGAAGCGTTTCGTTTCTTGCCTTCCCGCCGATGAAAGAGTTTCCGGAACGTCTGTTGCGTTTCAGGGCTGATGATCTGCGCGATGTTCCCGACTATCCCCACCCGCTCTTCCTTTTGCTTGCGATGCAGAACAGCGATCAGCGCGTCAACACTTTGCGTAATCTGCCGGTTCACACTATCAGGCAGATCGCCCTTGGCCGAAAGAAAGCGGTGAAGGCTGGCCTGCTGGACGGAGTAGTCGTTGAAGAGTCCGAGGTTTTCCTGCAGTGCCTTCAGGGGCCTGATCAGCGCCTTGAAGTCCCGTCGCGGAAAAAGCGGGCCGAAGAACTCCATTAGATAGCGCAACTTTTTGCACTGAATACGCAGCAGATGAATCTCTCTATCCTCGGTATCTGGGCCGATCCGTTTCGCTTTGTCGGAAATCTTCCGGTAGCGTTTCCAGATCAGGCGGCACGCATATTCGTAGGCACCCTGATCGGCATTCGGGCCGCGTCGCAGTTTCTTGCGCCTGTCAAAAAGTCGGGTCAGGCCCTTGATTTCGTACTGAGTGGCCGCGCTCGCCAGGTGGCGCGCCAGGGCGACCCTCTCTGCCTCCCTCAGTGCGGTTACCATTTGGAACAGACTGTCCAGTCCGCCATGTAGCGATTTGGGCAGAAGCTCGTAGAAGTGCTGCCGTCCAAGCAGATACACATCCAGATCGCGCAACAGCCCGGTTGGCTGCATCAAGGCAGAAAATCTGGCCTTGAGGTCACGCGTCTGATCTTCCCGGTACACTCCTTTGAAGAGGCCGAGAACCGAGCGGATCTTTCGAACAGCGATCCGGTAGTCGTGCAGGCATTCTGTGTCATGGTCCTCAATGATGCCATGCTCGGTCGCGCGCGCGACAGCTATGCAGTCCGCAATGATATCGGTGGCCACTTGGAATGCAGTGTCGCCGGGCGCGACGATGACTTCGGGCTTGGCGTCAAGTGCGCGGTGTCCGGGCCAAAGGTCGGCATAGAGACCGCTTCGGCTCAAGGTCTCGCCGCCGCAGTCCGCGATATTCTTTCGCAAATTGGCGAGCGACTTGTCATGGCCGCGCATCCCCTGCAATGTCACAACAGCGGCGGCAGCCCCGCCCACCGCCAGAACGCGTATGTTGGCGCGACACTTGATATTTTTCTCTCGGTCCAGAAGCGCAAGAGTGCCGCGACGCAACGTCCCCGAGCCGATGGGTCTCAGGCTGCGCAGGGGAGATATATCCTTCAGATCCCGCTTGACCGCTCCGTCCCGGAAATCGGCCACGAAATCGCCGCTTCGTTCCGCCGACTGGAGTATGGTTTCGCCGTCCGACGTCACAAGTTCAAACGCGCCGTCGATTTCCAGAAGCAACCTTCCTGACCGCCGCAAGGATTGATCGAAGGAATCCCATATTGCAAAGGGCACGACACCTTCATCAAGGACCAACGCGGGTCTCAATTTACCGACCAATCCTTTTGCCAGCGCGCTTAGACCCTTGCGCGGCAGATAAAAGGAATTCTTCTTTTCGTGCGCCATTGACGGTTCTTTCCGGGAGGCACGGATCTGCACTTGGCAAACTGGCCGAAAATTCCGACCCAGAAGGGGGTGGCGATCATCATACACTGCCATGCCGCCCGATCCGAGACGCGGATATTGCAAACCAACGGATGTTTCAGGGCCGAAACGCGCCAACGGAATCCCGAGGCCGCAGCGCATCCCGAGCGTTGAAAAGATAAGTCATCACTCAGCGGGGCGGGGAAGCTGGCGCCGCGCCGCGAGGTTTAGTCGCTCAAGGCAGCGTGGCACCGATCAAGCACCAAAGTCCGCCACGCATGATGCCTGATCTAATGTGTCTGGCACCCAGCTCGGCGAGTTAATCACACTGCTCTCGGGCCCCCTCGAACCGTTAGCGCGCCGCCCGCTTCTGTTTCTTCTTTGGCATTTCGACGTCGTCCGGTTTGGTGTCGTCGGAAACCGCTTCGGTTTCGACGGTGGTCGCCGCGGGCGCTGCTTCCACGCTTGCGGATTTGCCCTCGATCGCTTCTGCCACGACATCACTGGAATGGGCTGCGACCAGCTCCCGCATGAAGCGGCGGATTTCTCGCGCGGCACTGGTATCCATCTGGTCGCAAAGCGCGACGAAGGCATCGCGTTCGGCCTTCTCTATCCGGATGACGAGTTGGCTGCTTTTCTTCTTGTCCTTGCCGTGTGTCTTGTGCTTGCTCATGATCCCACCCAATTTGGTATATACTTTGTATATGCCTAATGTGATCCAGACAAGGGTGCCTTCACGCCGCGACCTTGCCGCCACCCCGTCTCAAGACGGGATAAGCACAAGCTTTCCGACATGGCGCTTTGCCGCGAAATCGCTTTGCGCATCTGCGATCCTTTCAAGCGGGTAGGTACCCGCGAGAAGGGGCCGGATCTCGCCATTCTCGATATAGGTGATCAAGTTCGGAAAAACCGGTGCGTCCCAGGCGGTGCAGCCGATCAGCGTGATGTCCTTGAGATACATGTCGCGCAAGTCGAGGCTGACGATCGGCCCGGCGATGGCGCCGGACGAGACATATTTCCCGCCGCGTCGAAGCAATTTCATCATGCTGCCGAAGCCGAGCCCTCCGACGTTGTCGATCACGACATCGACGCTCTCCGCACCCAGCCTCTCCGCTGGATCTTCATCTCGCGTCAGGACACTGTCGGCGCCGATCTGCGTGATTTCGGCAACCTTGTGGGCGCTTGTCACCGCGATGACTTCAGCACCACGGCGCTTCAAAAGCTGGATCAACGCGGAACCGACGCCACCTGATGCACCCGGCACCAGAACCCGCGTGCCCGCCGTCACCCCCGCGCGGTGGACCATGTTCTCGGCTGTGCCATAGGCGCAGGGGATCGTCGCCAGCTCGGCATCGCTCCAGTCGCATCGGACCGCGAAGACCTCGTCTTCCGGGACTTTGACATACTGCGCGAAGGCACCGTTGAAATCCGTTCCCAGCCAGACGGTATCCATCCGGTCAAAACCGTGTTCGCGCATGCAGGCGCGCACCAGAACGCGCTGCCCGATCCGGCCTGCATCGCCGCCGGCACCGACCGAGACCACTTCGCCGCAGCAATCCGCGCCCTGGATGAGGGGAAAGGGAGTTGCGCTTTTCCACCCGCCATCCTGCCGGACTTCTGTGTTGCCTGTCTCTCCGGTTCCGTGCGTGACGGACGCGGAATACCAGCCAAGCCGGGTGTTGATGTCAGTGTTGTTCACCCCGGCGGCCAGCACTTTCAGCAGCACCTCGCCGGGGCCCGCGACGGGCCTGGGCACTTGCTTGTATTCAAGCTTCTCGTAGCCTCCGGTTCCAGAGGTCACGATTGCCAGCATTACAGGATTGCCGTCGATTTGCTCGCCCTGCATCAACCGCTCTCCGAGAAATGTCTGCCTCAAGACGCGCCGATGGTATTGCAGGCCGTGGCTTTTGTCTTCACTTCGCAAACGCGCGATAGCGAACCAGGCCGATCAGAACTCCACCAGATCTTGGGGACGGGTGGTCTCACGCCGGCGCGAGGCGTATCGATCAACGATAAAGCTGGTCGTGCCGTGAAGCAAAGACGATGCAAAGATGGTGTAGACGACCAATGCCCAGATCTGATCTTCGTTTATGAATTCCAGGTGGCCGGTCGCATAAGCCACATAGTAGACCGAACCGATGCCACGCACGCCGAAGAAACCGACAATCCATCTGTCGCCGGAACTGAGGTCCGTCCCGATCAGCGAAAGCCAGCCAACAAGTGGACGGATGACCAGCAGCAAACCGAACCCGATCAGGGAGTGCCGCCAGTCAAGCATTGGCCACAACGCTGGCAGGATGCTCCCCAACATGATGAGCAGGACGGCGGTCAGGGCGTGTTCAAGCGCTTCGCTGAACGCGTGCAGCCGCTTGTGAAAATGGTGATCGTCCTGCACCCGCCGACACACCACACCGGCGGTAAACACGCCTATGAACCCATAGCCCTCTGCCAATTCGACGGTCCCGTAGCACAGCAAGACCGCCCCGAGCGCCAGAACCCCGGGTCCGCTCTTTTCGATCACGGTGCTTCCCCAAGACGAAAACAGGGCACGGCCCAAGAGCCACCCCACAAGAACGCCGACTGACCCGCCTACCGCAATTCGATAGATCACGTCGCGCAGGAGCCATTCTGTAAGCAACCCTGGAGAAAAGACCGTCGTCGAGGCGATGATCAGGCCAAGATAGACGAAGGGGAAAGCGAGGCCATCGTTCAGCCCGGCTTCGGTCGTCAGGGTGAAGCGCACCGGATGTTCACCCCCTTCAAGCGGTGGGCCGACTTGCACGTCACCGGCAAGAACTGGATCGGTGGGTGAAAGGATCGCTCCGAGCAGGACAGCGCCGGCGGCGGTCAATCCCGCCAGAGCCCAGCCAAGCATTGCGAGCGCTGCAATGGTCAATGGCATCGCGATCAGAAGCAATCGAACCGTGGGCCTCCAGCGAGCCCAGTTGCCGAGCTGATCGATACGCAAGCCGGTGGAGAACAGGACCACGATTACTGCCACTTCGCTGACGAATTCCCACAGCTGCGGCGAGACGGTCGGGTCGGGCACGGCAGGCATGCCCGGAATGAACGCGAAGCTGACCAATCCGAATATCATCAGCATGGCCGAGGAGGACGCGGCCCCTCCGAACAAAACGCGCGGCAGGAAGTAAGCTATGAAGATGGCAAAGCCCACGACCGCCATCAGAATGTGCATGGAGGAAAAGCCGAAAAACGGATCGGACACAGGCATCAAGACGGCGTCCTTTTCTTCGGCTCGTTCCTGTAACGCGCAAGGGCGCGGGACGTTCCGACGCGGCCTGCCAATCGAGGGCTGCGTGCTGAACCTTGTCGATCTTTCTCGCCGGCGCACGTCAGTTTGGGGCCGAAAGCGCGCGGCAGCGTTTCCCGGATCATGCAAGCAACTCAGCCAACCGGACCAGCGCGCCGGCATCAACCCGCTCGGTATCCCTTGAACGTCGCGCAGGTCGTTTCGATGACTACCGTGTGCGATCGGCGGCAATGCCAAGCGCCCGGCAGGTCACCGACCGCTCATCAACGCTTCCAACGGCTGCCAAGTGCGCCGAGGTCGGCGATCATCGAGTGCAAATTCAAACCAGCACCCGCCACCACCGGGTCCTTGGTCAAATCGTCTATCAATCTTGATGTGCAGCAACGAGCAGAACAGAAGCGTTCCAACGCCACCGTGCCCGACAAAAAGCACGTCACCGTATTGCGGACCAGCCAAGCAGTCGTCGACTTCCTGACGTATTCTCCGCTGCGCATCGATTGCCCTCTCCCATCCCCGCACGCTCCGTGAAGGGTGCGCGAAGAACTGGTTGGCGACATCCTCGAACTCTTCCAAGGGTAAGTATCCGGTCGCGCTACGGTCGTTTTCATGCATGCCCGGCCGAACGTCCAGGTCAACGTTCAAGGCCATAGCAAGGGGTCTGGCGGATTGCAGAGCCTTCGTCTCTTGGCTGCAAATTACCCGGCGCGTCCGCGACAACAGTCCAGGGTTCGCCGCCAATGCATCAACTCTGGCGCGTCCCGCCGAGTTCAGCGACCAATTCCTGACGTCCTTCATCGGCTCGATAAGGACCTGCGGATGGGTGAGATAGCGGACGGAGAAGGCCATCAGCGAACCCTTCGATGACAAGTAAACCTCGCCAGCAGACCGCGGTCCCGGGATGCTTGCCGGGACGCGCCGTCCGTAGAGCGTTGGTGGCGCACTCCAGCGTAGCACGGGAAGTCAACCAAGCCCTGGATAGCGCCGACCATCTTGACCTGTAAGGGAGAAAAATGGTGCTGCAAGAGAGGATTGAACTCTCGACCTCTCCCTTACCAAGGGAGTGCTCTACCACTGAGCTACTGCAGCGCCGGGGCGGCCGTTGGTTGGGCCTGCCCGTTCTGGCGGGCGTGTTAAACGCAAAGCGCAGGGCTTGCAAGGGGCTATGGCCAACTTCGCGCAGCCTTGCGAGACGCTCGACGACAAACCGGATCGGGACCGGATCGGGCACGTCCCGCCAGCGCGGGCATCCAATCTGGACCCTGCAGCACCGCTGCGCTATGGAGGGTGCCAATGAGCGAACCAGCCAATCCGCCGAAATCAGGGGCCGAGGCGCGGCCTGCCGGAACGGCCCGAAAGGCGCCGTCCGCCGCCATGGTGCGCGAAGAACGGTTGAAGGCGGCCTTGAAGGCAAATATGGCGCGACGGAAGGCACAGGCAAAAGCCCGGACTGCACCAGACGCAGATCCCGGGGACACCGGAAATTCGGGGTAGGGACAGATGGATTCGATACTGGTACGCGGCAATGGTGCGCTGAACGGCGTGATCCCGATCGCGGGCGCAAAGAACGCCTGCCTGACGCTGATGCCCGCCACGCTCCTCAGCGACGAGCCTCTGACGCTGACCAACGCGCCGCGCCTGTCCGACATCCGCACCATGACGCAGCTGCTGCAATCCCTGGGGGCCGAGGTCGCCAGCCTGCAGGACGGCCTCGTCCTTGCGATGTCCAGCCATTCGATCACCAACCACACCGCCGACTATGACATCGTGCGCAAGATGCGCGCCTCGATCCTGGTCCTCGGTCCGATGCTGGCGCGCTACGGCCACGCCATCGTCTCGCTGCCCGGCGGCTGCGCCATCGGCGCGCGCCCTGTCGATCTGCACCTGAAGGCGCTGGAGGCGATGGGCGCGGAACTTGATCTCCGCGACGGCTATGTTCACGCCAAGGCGCCCGGCGGCCGCCTGAAAGGCGCCATTGTCGAATTTCCCTTCGTCTCGGTCGGGGCCACCGAAAATGCGCTGATGGCGGCCACCCTCGCCAAGGGCACCACGGTTCTGAAAAACGCCGCGCGCGAACCCGAGATCGTCGACCTCGCCCGCTGCCTGCGCCGCATGGGCGCGCATATCGACGGCGAAGGCACCTCGACCATCACCATCGAAGGCACCGACCGGCTTGGCGGCGCAACCCACCCGGTCGTCACCGACCGGATCGAACTTGGCACCTACATGCTCGTCCCGGCAATCTGTGGTGGCGAGGTGGAATGTCTGGGCGGCACGCTGGAACTCGTCGGCGCCTTTGCCGAAAAACTGGACGAGGCCGGGGTTTCCGTCACCCAGACCAATCGTGGCCTGAAAGTCAGCCGCAAGAACGGCCGTGTGAAGGCGGTCAACGTCACCACCGAGCCTTTCCCCGGCTTCCCGACTGATCTGCAGGCACAGATGATGGCGCTTCTCTGCACCGCTGAAGGCACTTCCGTTCTGGAAGAAAAGATCTTCGAGAACCGCTTCATGCATGCGCCCGAACTTTTGCGGATGGGCGCAAAGATCGACGTGCATGGTGGTACCGCCACTGTCACCGGCGTCGACAAACTGCGCGGCGCACCCGTCATGGCGACCGACTTGCGCGCCAGCGTCAGCCTGATCCTCGCCGGTCTGGCAGCAGAAGGCGAAACCGTGGTCAGCCGCGTCTACCACCTTGATCGCGGCTACGAACGGGTCGAGGAAAAGCTGCGCGCCTGCGGTGCCAGGATCGAACGGATATCGGCATGACCGACGCCCGCTTCGAAGAAGGCGGCGAGGCACCCCTGCACCTGATCGCCGTTGATGCCGACGATCTGCGCGTGATCTCCTCGCTGGTGCAGGATGCCGTCCTGCCCGTCACCGAAATGCAGCATGACCCCAGGCGCCGCCGTTTTGCGCTGATGCTCAACCGCTTCCGCTGGGAAGACCGGGCCGAGGCAGAGCGTGTGGGCCGCTCCTACGAACGCGTCCGCTCGGTTCTGGTGGTGGAGGATGTGTCCAAGGTGCAAACCGTTGGCATTGACCGCGCCGACAAGGACATGGTCCTGTCGCTCCTCTCGCTTGACTTCACGCCCGGCGAAGATGGCACCGGCCGGCTGACCTTCACGCTGGCGGGCGACGGCGCGGTGGCACTTGAAGTCGAGGCGCTGGAAGTGCGGCTGGAAGACGTGACCCGCCCTTATCGCGCGCCCTCGGGCAAGGTTCCAAAGCACGACTGACGCCGCGCCAGAACCCGGCACGGAACCTGCGAAAGGTTTTCGAAACTTTCTGCCGCACCCCATCCCGGCTTGAGGCGACCCGCCCCCCGCGCTATCTGGGACCGATCCCGCGAAAGGTGCCGCCCGATGCCCGTTTTCCTGAACTCGACCGACAAGGGCTTTGAAGCCACCTTCCAGTCCCTCCTCGGCCAAAAACGGGAAGAGGCCGAAGACGTCGATCAGGCCGTGGCCGGCATCATCGCCGATGTCCGCAGCCGGGGCGATGCCGCGCTCATCGACCTCACCGCCCGCTTCGACCGCCTGACGCTCGCGCCCGAAACGCTGGCCTTTTCGAAAGCCGAGATCGACGTCGAAATCGCAAGGGTCAGCCCTGAGGACCGCGCCGCGCTGGAACTCGCCGCAGCGCGCATCCGCGCCTACCACGAACGCCAGAAACCTGCGGACGAAAGCTGGACCGACGCCGCCGGGGCCACCCTCGGCTGGCGCTGGACGCCGGTTTCCGCCGCTGGCCTTTATGTCCCTGGCGGCACCGCCTCCTACCCGTCCTCCGTCCTGATGAACGCCATCCCGGCGCGCGTCGCGGGCGTCGAACGCCTCGTCATCGTCTGCCCCACGCCGGACGGTCTGGTGAACCCCCTTGTCCTTCTCGCCGCCCGCATCGCTGGCGTCGATACCGTCTACCGCATCGGCGGCGCACAGGCCGTTGCGGCGTTGGCTTACGGCACCGAAACCATCGTCCCGGTCGACAAGATCACCGGCCCCGGCAACGCCTACGTCGCCGCCGCAAAGCGCCGCGTCTTTGGCCGCGTCGGCATCGACATGATCGCCGGCCCCTCGGAAATTCTCGTCATTGCCGATGCCGACAACGATCCCGACTGGGTCGCCCTCGACCTCCTGTCCCAGGCCGAACACGACGCCTCGGCGCAATCCATCCTGATCACCACCGATGCAGGCTTCGGCCAGGCCGTCGCCCGCGCCGTCGCTAACCGCCTCGAAACCCTCGAACGCCGCGCCATCGCCGGGGCCTCATGGGCCGCGAACGGCGCGGTGATCACCGTCGCCAACCTCGACGAAGCCGCCGCCCTATCCGACCGCATCGCCCCCGAACACCTTGAACTTCTCGTCGCTGACCCCGACGCCCTCGCCATGAAGATCCGCCACGCCGGCGCGATCTTCCTCGGTGCCTACACGCCCGAAGCCATCGGCGACTACATCGGCGGCCCGAACCACGTGCTGCCCACGGCCCGCTCCGCCCGCTTTTCCTCCGGCCTTTCCGTTCTCGATTTCATGAAGCGCACCACGCTGGCGAAGATGACACCCGAAGCCTTGAAAGCCATCGGCCCTGCCGCCGAACGCCTCGCCAGATCGGAGAGCCTCGAAGCCCACGGCCTCTCTGTCCGCGCTAGGCTCGACAGGCTGAACGGATGACCGTTGCACTTGTCCCTGAACTTGCGGTCAGCGACTGGCAGCGAAGCCGTGCATTCTACTGCGACACCCTCGGCTTCACCTGCCTCTACGACCGCCCGGAGGAAGGGTTTGCCTTCCTCGCGCTCGGCGAAGCGCAGTTGATGATCGACCAGATCGGCTTGGGACGCACCTTTGGTACGGCCCCGCTCGACCAACCTTTCGGGCGCGGCATGAACCTGCAGATTCAGGTTGAGAGCCTCGACCTCCTCCTTGTCGGTCTCCGCTCTGCCGACTGGCCGCTGTTCCTGCCGGTTGAGGAGAAATGGTATCGCCGGGTGGACTCTGAGGTTGGCAACCGCCAGTTTATTGTGGCCGACCCCGACGGCTATTTCCTGAGGTTTTTTCAAGACCTCGGCACCCGCCCGGCCCGAACGACAGCTTAGGCGACGGCGCACCTTTACCGAATGCCGTGCATCGGGGCAGGGTAGGGCACTCGACCGCCCGGAGGCCTCGTGATGACCGCAACGCTTTACTACTCTCGCAACCCCAACCCGCGCCTCGCGGTGGCTGTCGCGCGCCAGCTCGACGCCCCCGTCCGCTTCGAATGGGCCGCCCCGTTCCACCCCGACCACGCCGCCCGCTTCCTCGCCCTGAACCCCACCCAGCGCATCCCGATCCTGCTGGAGGACAACCTTCCCCTTTGGGAAACCGACGCCATCGCCTGCCGCCTGTCGCAACTTACCGCCGCTGATTTCTGGCGGCAGGGCAGGGGCCTTCCCGACATGATCCGCTGGATCAGCTGGGGCAAGGAAACTTTCGTCCGCGCCTGCGACATGGTGCATTTCGAACGCGGCACCAAACAGCGCTACCACCTCGGCCCGATCGACCCCGCCAAACTCACCGAAGGCCACGCCCTCTTTGACGAAGCCGCACCCATCCTCGACGCCCACCTCCGCCACCACGACTGGCTCACCGGCGACAGCCCCAGCTATGCCGATTTCCGCATGGCCACCTTCCTGCCGTTCAATGACGTCGCCCGCCTGCCGATCGCCGACCACTCCGCCATCGTCGCCTGGGCCGCGCGCCTGAACGCCCTTCCCGCGTGGTCCGATCCCTTTGCCGGCCTCGACGCGCCCGCCTTGCCGCCGGTCCCCGATGCAGAAGCGGGCCTTGACCGAAAGCCGCCGCCTCGGGCATGAGGGCGCAAGCGCCGGGGGACAAGGCCATGACGAACCGCATCTGCCAGATCGACATCGACGAAAAGGGGCTGGTGCGTCCCACGCCCGATATCGAACAGGAACGCCGCGTCGCGATCTACGACCTGCTCGAGGAAAACGTCTTCGCGCTGCCGAAAAAGCCCGACCGCGTCCATCCCGAAGGTCCCTACTGCGTACGCCTTGCCATCCGCGACGGCCGCCTCGTCTTTGACATCGAAACCGAGACCGGCGAACGCGCGGCCGAATTCCACCTGTCGCTCGGCCCGTTCAAGCAGGTGGTCAAGGATTACTTCCAGATCTGCGAAAACTATTTCGACGCCGTGAAACGCCTGCCGCCTTCCCAGATCGAGGCAATCGACATGGCCCGTCGCGGCATTCACAACGAAGGCGCCTCGATCCTGCGCGAACGGCTGGAAGGCAAGGCTGACGTCGACACCGATACCGCGCGCCGCCTCTTTACCCTGATCTGCGTCCTGCACTGGGGCTGACCTTGGCCGAGTTCCCCCAGTCGGTTCTGTTTTGCTGCGATCACAACGCCGTCCGCTCGCCAATGGCCGAGGGGTTGATGAAACGGCTCTATGGCCAGCGCGCCTACGTCCAGTCCGCCGGCGTCAAGAACGACATGGAGATCGACGGCTTTTCCGTCGCCGTCTGCCAGGAGCTTGGCATCGAACTCAGCCGCCACCGCTCGCGCAGCTTTGACGAGATGCAGGAATGGGGCGATGACCTCAGCCAGTTCGACCTGATCGTCGCCC
>LNFM01008726.1_pt1 | contig 49854 bp, 51 predicted proteins | sample 596031 | NCBI WGS metagenome assembly LNFM01 (sample SAMN04254537, study PRJNA301005) | activated carbon metagenome | isolation source: dual media filters at the Ann Arbor, Michigan drinking water treatment plant | place: USA: Ann Arbor | reverse complement strand
CGTCCACCTCAATGCCCAGCGCCGGACGGATGTACTTACCGGTCTTGATGAGTTGCGGGACTACGCGCATGACGGTGTCCACCGGCACGGCGAAACCAATCCCGGCCGAGGCGCCGGAGGGGCTATAGATCGCCGTGTTGATGCCGATGAGCCTTCCTGCCGAATCGAGCAGCGGCCCACCGGAGTTGCCAGGGTTGATGGCGGCGTCGGTCTGGATCAGGTGATCGATGGCCGGGCCGCCCGCTTCTCCGGGTAACGAGCGGTCGAGCGCGGAGACGATGCCGGTGGTGAGCGTCCAGTCCAGGCCGAAGGGGTTGCCGATAGCGAACACCTTCTGACCCACCTTGAGGTCGGCACTGGTGCCGACCGGCACGGCCGGCGGGCGCTTGAAACCGACGCCGATCTTGAGCACAGCGATGTCGTGCGCGGGGCTCGTCCCCACCAGTGCGGCCTGGTAGTCGCGGCCGTCGGCCAGTTTGACGGTGGCTTCGGACGCGCCCTGGATGACGTGGAAGTTAGTGACGACGTGGCCGGCGTCGTCCCAGATGAAGCCCGAGCCAGTGCCGCGCGGCACGGAGAAGACGTTGCGCGTCCAGACATCGCGTACCAATTGTGCGGTAGTGATGTAGACCACCGAGGCGCGCGATTTCTCGAACAGTTCGATGGTGGCTTTCTCGTCCGCCGCCAGATCGCCACGCGCCGTCACAGTGCGTTCTGCCGCCTCGCGCGGACTGAACCAGGCCTCGATGGCGGGCAGGAACTGCCACAGCAGCATGAGCGCGGCAATACAGGCGGTGATGAAGAGCCAGCGCCGGACGAAGTGGTCCGGCGCGGGACGTTGGTACGGGTCGGGGTAGGCCATGAGAAGTCTCCTGTTGATAGGCAATCAGCGCCACAGCCCGCTCGGGCGCCAGCGCGGTGGGCGCGGCGTCAAAGCGGATTCCGGCAAGAAATGGGGCGCGTGGAGTGGCAACGCTGATGCTGGCCCAGGCGCCAACGTCAGTAGGCGTGAGATGCGTTCTTGCGTGGCCGGATGTGTGCGCAACCAGGAGGGTTCGGGATTGCCCCATCCCGGCCACAACCAGGCGCGCCAGGAGCGGCTGACCCGCTCGATTTTCGCCAGCGCGGACGCAAGCCCCTGCGGGTCGCCAGTCAGTTCCGCAGCGAGGCGGTCAGCGTCGAACTCACGCACGCGAGACAAGCCGAGCTGTGCGAGCAGGGCCAGCTGGGGCGATGCGGCCAATAACAATAAACCAGGCCAATAGACCTCCGCCGCGCCAACCAGCAGCGCGGGCAGGCTCAGCAGGATCGCGATCTGTCCCATAAGGGCCAGTAGGCTCGTGAAGCGACTGACGGAATCCGCCAGCCCCATGACGCGCAGATCCTCACTGGCGATGTGCGCGATCTCGTGCGCGAGCACACCCGCCAGCTCGCGTGGGCTCAGGCGGCGCAGCAGGCCATCGGTGAGGGCGATCGATGCCTCCTGCTTCGATCCGGTGGCGAAGGCGTTGACGACGGCACTGGGCACGTAGTGCGGCACCGGCGTTGCGGGCAAACCGGCACGGACGGACAGCTCGTGCAACAGGGCCCAAATTTCCGGGGCTTCGTGTGGGTGCAGCGCCCGGGCGCGGTATAGGCGCAAGGTCAAGGCGGATGCGGCTGCCGGTTCCAGCAGCAGCGTGCCTGCAACGGCAAACAGCGCGAGCCACAGGTCGCTTTCCCCGAACAGCAGGCTTCCTGCGGCGGCTGCGATCCCGACCAGGGTCAGGACCAACAGCCCGGTCTGCAGGCGGTTGAGCCAGCGGTGTTGCAACAACGCCGCGCGCGGGTCACTGGGATGATGACGGGTCATGCTCAGATGTCTCGGCGGCGCGGTCGTCGCGCTCGCGCAGCAGCCAGTAAGTGGCACCAAGCGCCAGCGTGGCGCCTGCAAGCGCGGCGATCTTGCCAGGGCTCGCCTCGGGGTCGAGGATCACGAACTTGCGCGCCAGCGCGATCAGGCCGATGAGGATCACGGTCTTGACCTGGATGATGCTGTCCCGACGCAGCGCCACGCGCACGATGGAATGCTTGAACTCCATCGCGATCAAGAGCGTCATGATCATGCCGAACACACTCTGGAATACCTTGTGATCCAGGGGATTGAAGGCATCGAGAACCAGCAGCGTGAAGACGATGGAGATGAGCTGGAACAGCGACACCACGATGATGACGGCAATCACCGCCGACAGCACGAGCGCGACGACCTGCTCGAAGCGCTCGTAAAAACTCATGATGGCCAATTGGTCGCGCAAGACCTGAAGTGGGTTAAGGCGTGTTGATTTCATGACGATGAACTCCCTGGAAAACGGCTGCTGTCGAGACGGCGGCGCATTGCGCTGATGTGTCCTTCAATCAGCTCGGTCGACATGCCAAGCGTCGACATCACCTGTTCCGCCAGCCCAATAGCTGCGGCAAAGGATTGCTGGTACACGCGCACGTTGGGCATGGCGCGAAATGCATCGGCCGCGGTCGTACTTCTGCATGACACCCACAAGGTCAGCGCCGGACGGCGCTCGGCAATCGCCTGGGCGATGCGCAACGCTTGCTGGGCATGGGCGAACGTCAGCACCACCATGTGCGCATGCGTCAAGCCGGCAGCCAGCAAGGTATCGGGCCGACTGGCATCGCCATGGAACACCGGCGCGCCGGCGGCACGCGCGGCCTCGACCTTCTGCGCGTCCGCCTCCAGCAGCAGATGCGCCACGCCGGCGTGGCGAAGAATCTCGCTGACTGTCAGGCCAAGCTCGCCCGCGCCGCAAACGATGACATGGTCTCGATATCGCGCCGTCTGCGCGGCGATCTCGACTTCTTCAGCCTGGGGTGGCTGAATGACGCCGCCGGTGCGGCTCAAGAACCGGGCAAGTACATCGTGATGGCGGATCAGTAGCGGTGCCAGGGCCATGCTGAGCACCAGCGCAACTAGCATGGGTTGTACGACGGTCGCGGGGATCAGATGCTGCTGCAAGACCATGCCCAACAACAGCAGGGCGAACTCGCCGCCATGCCCCAACGCTATGCCCGTGCGCCAGGCATCGAGGGCGGACAAGCGCGTCGCCCGCAAGGCCAGGGTGTTGAGCCCGATCTTGACCGGTACCAGCACTGCCAGCCACGCCAACACCGTCAGCGGTGCCGAAAGAATCTGTGCTCCGTCCAGCTGCAGGCCGACAGTCACGAAGAACACCCCCGACAACACATCGCGAAACGGTTTGAGGTGGTTTTCCATGTGGTGCCGGACGTCGCTCTCGCCCAGCACCATCCCGGCCAGAAACGCGCCCAGGGCGGCGGATACGCCGACGGCGTGCGCAGCGGCGGCCGCGGCCACGACCACACACAAGGAGGCGAGCATGAACGCTTCCTCATGACCTTGGCGAGCCACCCAGCCCAGCAGGCCATGCAACAGACGGCGCGAAGCAACCGCCGCTGCTGCGAACAACACCAGCACGCCCAACACTTCGAGCAGCATGCTCTCGACCTTCGGCGACTCGCCGCGCGCCCAGATCGCCAGCAAGGCCAACAGGGGCACGCTGGCCAGATCCTGAAAGACCAGCACGGCGATGGCGCTGCGGCCATGGCGTGTGGTGAGTTCACCCTGGTCGGCCAACTGCCGGCTGACCAGCGCCGTGGAAGACATGGCCGCCGCAGCGCCGAGCAGCGCAGCGCTCTGAGCTGGCTGCCCCAACCCCATCAGCATCAGGGTCAGAGGTGCGGCCACAACGACCATCTGCAAACTGCCAGCCACCAGTACGGTCTTGCGAGTGAGCCAAAAGTGCCCGAGGGAGAATTCCAGTCCGACCATGAACAGCAGTAGCGCCACTCCCAGCTCGGACAGAAAATCAAGCGCTTCTCCCGGCGCGATCACGCCGGTGACTGAGGGGCCCAGTAAGGCGCCGGCGGCGAGGTAACCCAGCAAGGCGGGCACTCTGAGCGCAGCCGTCACCACAGCCGCCAGACTGCACGCCGCCAGCAGACTCAGCGTAACGCCCAGCAGGCCCTGCATCGGTCAGCGCCCAAGCTGTGCCGATACCCAGCGCACGATGTCCTGCACGCCCATGGCGCCGGCCTGACGGGCGATCTCACGTCCCCCCTGGAACAGGGCCAGTGTCGGGATGCTGCGGATACCGAACTGCGCGGCCAGGTGGGGCTCAGCCTCGGTATTCACCTTTGCCAGCCTGATCCTGGGTTCGAGCTGGTGCGCCGCTTGCTGGAACTGCAGGGCCATCATCTTGCACGGCCCGCACCATGGCGCCCAGAAATCGACCAGCAGCGGCAGATCGCTGCGCTCCACGTGGCGCGAGAACGTCGCCGTGGTCAACTCGATGGGCTCGCCCGTGAACAAGGGCTGCTGGCAGCGGCCGCAGTTGGGACGATCCGCGAGCTTGGCGGCCGGCACGCGGTTGATGGACTGGCAGTGCGGACAGACGAGGTGAAGATCATTCTTCATGGTTCGCCTCCTTGGACCACAGTGAGGCTGCCGCGCTTCGGGTCACAGACAATGCCGACCAATCAACGCCTTGGAGCCGATCGTTCCCGTCTTTGCTTACTCCGGCCTCTTCCAAATGAGCAGCGATGAACGCTTCGGCCTGCATGAGCCACCTTTGGACAGTATCTTCCTTACTAGGAATCAGCAGGATTTCAGAGACGCTGCTGGCATCCAGCCCGTCCACACGGATAAGCAGAAAAATGCGCCGCCACAAACGCGGCATGTCCTTCAGCAGGTCGAATACAAAAGCGAACTCGCTCGACCAATCAACTAGCTCCTCCTGTTCCGCGATCGTTGCGACATCGGGATGCTGACTGTCAGCGATGATATCGGCCAGCCTGAGTGTGTCATCGGGCTGATAAAATTCGAAGACTTCCTCTTCCACCATGGCCTCGGCGACGTCCTGGGCATCCGCTTCGACCGGCGCGTCCAGAGAAACGAATTCGCCAAATTGCCGGCTGTTTGCCACTTCGTGATCCAGGACGGCGAACAGATGCTTCAGAAGACCGAAGTAAGTCGCTTTTTCTTCCGGCACGGATTGCCATTCCACCTCAGCTTGGACAATCGCTTCATCCACCACGTCGCGCAGCGTCGGATAATCGCGCGGTAAATCGCCGACGGCACGCAGATAAGCCAGCTCACGCCTTGCGACAGCTTCAAGTTTCGACAGTAGAGGCATTCGGGTCACTTTGGCCTCATGGGCGGCTGACGCGGGTTTTGCGGCAATCCGCACCTTGAGCTCGCGCAAGCGCTCGCGTCGTGCTTTGCGCTTGATTTGATCCTGAGCATGCAGTCGGTCAAAATGCTTCTTGGCCTGACGGAACAACGACTGTGCGAGCATCTGCGCGAGGGGCGTCAGCTCGTCATGTGATGCAGTAACGCTGACAATCTTTTTGCCGGGCAGGTGCATATAGCCACTGGCCAGAAATTGCCGCTTGATCTTGTCGCGATCAAGGACGATTTGAAGTTGCGCTGAATCTTTAGTGTGTTTGTCGAGCAATGGCTTGAGGGCGTGCTCGATCACATTTCCCAAAGCTCTCTGCCAAGGTTCATGAAACTCTTTGTCGATAGCTCGATAGCTATATTGCATCTGCATGTATGACTCCTTCGATGTCATTTCTATGGAGGTATGAATCGAGGATGCTCATATCCATAGAATTTAGTTTGACCCGCTCTTATCCCTGGCGCGTTTTGCGAAGACGCCAACTCAAGAACAAAAGCGTGACACCATAGACTGCCGCATAGAAGCCCAACAGCCAGCCTGCGGCCAGGAATGACTCGACCGGACGGGAAAAAAATATCCACAAGACGATAGCGCCAAGGACAATCGAGAGCAGTCCACTGAAGGCAAGCCAAATTTCACCCTTGATTTCTTGACGCAGCCGAACGGCGGCGGATATCTCCAGCACACCGGTGAAAATCGCCCAGAAGCCCACGCTAGCCCATAAAAAAGAAGCCAAGACTATCGTGGCGACCCAAGGAGCAACCAGGACGACGACGCCCGTAAGTATGCCGACAATGCCGCTGAACAGCAGCCAGCCCCAGCGCTCTTTTTTCTGGATATGGCGCACCGCTGCAACCAAGTTGAAAGCGCCATTGACCAAGGAAAATGCGCCGAACACTAAGGTCATGGCCAACAGAGCCGATTGTGGCATCCAGAACGCAAGGGCTGCGAAAATCAATGCCAAGACACCGCGCAACGCAAAAATCCACCAATTTTCGGTCAATGAACACAGTGTTTTGGTGGGATCATCCGCACTGGAATCGGTGATGGTGTCTGTATTCATGCTATATCTCCTAAAGATCTAATGGGGTGAAAAAGCAAACACTCCTGAGCCAAGAGAGGGGCGCGACGCGCCCCTCTTACGCCCTATCCAGCGGTTTCAGAACAACTTGGACAGCTTTGCCTTGATTTCATCGAGCCAGCCTTTTCCGCCGCCTCCCCCAGCCGTCTTTTGCTTGACTTTCTTGAGTTCAGCATATAGGGGCTCAAAGTCCTTCTTCTTTCCATAGCCCAGCAGTTCTGCCATTTCCAACTGCTGCCGCGCTTCTTTCAATAATGTCTCCAGGCGCTCATTGGACGCTTCGCTCCGCTGACCATCTTCTACCAAGGTCTCGGCGCGCTTCAGGAGCAGCCTGGCGCGCAGGGCGGGCAGCGGATGCACGCTGCGCGTCTCGACCAGCGTGCTGAGCGCTGCCTGCAGCGCGGCTTTGGCTTCTTCAATCTTGCCCTGATCGATCAGCGGCACGACTGACTTCACGGCTGCGGGATAGGACGCCAGAGGGATGTTGGTGACCGCGATCACGATTTCACTGGCCAGCAAAGCCAGCACGTGACGTGCCTGTTGCACCTCGCCATGTTTGAGGGCATCCAGCGCCTCGTCGGTCATCGCCTCAATGGTTTCCGTGTTGGCGAACAAGTCGTGCACGATGGTGCGCACATCAACGGGGGCCAGGGCGAGCGTGGGTTCGCGCGCGACGATCAGCTCCAGCTTTCCCGTCACTTCGGCCAGCGTTGCCAATGCGCGTGCAGCGTCCTTGCCGTCAAGTGCGGCCAGCGCTGATTTGGTCAGCGCCAAGGCCGAGACGGCCTCATCGAGGACTTGTTTACGTTTGTCTGCCGCCTGCGAGTCCGTTTCCTTCTGAACCTCAGGCTGTACCTCCGTGACGACTTCAGGCTTGGCCTGTGGACTGACAGGAAGGCTGCTTACCGCGGCCTGTTCGTTTATTTCTTTGTTCGTCGCATTGGGATTCGATGTTTGCTCATTCATGGTGAATCGCGCCGGGTTCCGCGGAGGCCCGTTGGTTTAAGTCAGACGGTCACGGCCTGACCAGCGCGTTGCTGATGGTAATTGGCTTCGAACTCCGCAGGCGGGACATAGCCCAGCGGTCCCATCAGCCGATGATGGTTGAACCAGGCCACCCATTCCAGCGTCGCGAGTTCCACCGCTTGCTTGGTCTTCCACGGCCCGCGCCGGTGAATGACCTCGGCCTTGTACAGGCCGTTGATGGTCTCGGCCAGTGCGTTGTCGTAGCTGTCACCCTTGGAGCCCACTGAGGGCTCGATGCCGGCCTCAGCCAGCCGCTCGCTGTAGCGAATCGACAGGTATTGCGACCCTCTGTCGGAGTGGTGCACCAGGCCGCCGCCCTCGCTCGGCTTGCGGTCATACAGCGCCTGCTCCAGCGCGTCGAGCACGAACTCGGTGTGCATCGAACTGCTCTGCCGCCAGCCGACGATCCGCCGGCTGAACACGTCGATGACGAACGCCACATAGACCCAGCCCTGCCAGGTCGAGACGTAGGTGAAGTCCGAGACCCACAGTTGGTTCGGCCGCTCGGCCCGGAACTGCCGATTGACGCGGTCCAACGGGCATGGCGCCTTGGGATCAGGAATGGTGGTCCGCACCGCCTTGCCTCGGCGCACACCCTGCAGCCCGAGTTGGCGCATCAGCCGCTCGACGGTGCAGCGCGCCACGGCGATGCCTTCGCGGTTGAGCTGGCGCCAGACCTTCTCGGCGCCATAGACCTGATGGTTGGCCTGCCAGACGCGCTGTACCTGAGGTAGCAGTTGCACATCGCGCTGGGCTCGCAAAGAGCGCAAGGCCGGGCTGCGCTGGCACGCGGCGTGGCGCCAGTACGCCGATGGGGCAATCTGCAAGACGCGGCAGATCGACTCGACCCCAAGCTGCTGGCGGTGCTGATCGACGAACGCCTTTAGGACTTGATGCGGCGGTCGAGCTCCGCCTGGGCGAAAAACGCGCTGGCCAGCTTCAGGATCTCATTGGCCTTACGCAGCTCCCGCACCTCACGCTCCAGGTCCTTGATGCGCTGAGTGTCAGCAGTCGTGACCCCATCGCGCTGTCCAGCATCGACCTCGTGTTGCTTTACCCAGGTATGCAGTGTCTGCGGCACGCAGCCGATCTTGCCAGCGATGGACTCGATGGCAGCCCACTGCGATGGATGCTCTCCTCGGTGCTCCAGCACCATGCGCACGGCGCGCTCGCGAACTTCAGGCGAAAACTTCGGGGACTTCTTCATGGCTCCATTCTCTACAGTTGGAGCCTCCGCGAAACCCGGGGCGATTCAACCCTAGGATTGGCCCCAACGCTGATGAAGGGCGCCCCCGGCTTGAGAGCCAGGTGCACGTGGAGCCCAGGGTCATCGGCTCTACCGGCTGATGCGTGCTCAGCATCAGCGCAGATGGGGTTGTCGCGCAATCGCGAGATGCGCCAACTGACTTCGCCCCATGCTTGCTGCAACGACGTCAAATCGGCTGCGAACAGACTCTTCCCATCACGCCAGATCTCCATCTGCCGCGTTGCGTTGGGCCGGCCAACGACATGTGCGTGACTGTCCAGACCGTGCTCACGCAAAACATTCATGGCGATGCCGCGGTCGGACGCGCGGATTTGAATAAGTACCCCGAGCTCTTCCGAGAACAAGGCGCTCAATGCCGACTTCTCCGCGGCGAGGGTGGCTATGTCCAAGCTCAAACCAGTTTGCCCTGCGAAGGCCATTTCGCAGGCTGCAGCCCAAAGCCCGCCATCGGAGCGGTCGTGATACGCCAGCAGCCTGCCGGCGCCGCGCAACTCATTGATGGCGGCAACTAGGGAGACCAACAGTCGAGGGTCGTCCAGGTCTGGCACCTCGTTGCCGAACTGGTTCAGCGTCTGCGCCAGGATTGACCCGCCGAGACGGTGCTTGCCCTGACCAAGGTCAATGACCAGCAGGAGTGAGTCCTCTCGCTTCCACTCAGGCGTCAGAGTTTTTCTCACGTCACCGATGCTCGCGAAGGCCGTGACGATGAGCGACACGGGCGAGGTGACCTGGTTGCCATCCCACTTTGTGCGCATGGACAACGAGTCCTTGCCAACGGGTATCGAGATACCCAGTGCTGGGCACAGTTCCATCCCCACTGCTCTGACGGTGTCGAAAAGCGCGGCGTCCTCCCCAGCTTCACCGCATGCCGCCATCCAGTTTGCACTGAGCTTGACGCGGGCCAGTTCGATGGGTGCGGCCAAAAGGTTCGTGATGGCCTCTCCCACAGCCATACGCCCAGAGGCCGTAGCATTGACCGAAGCAAGCGGCGTGCGCTCGCCGATGCTCATCGCTTCGCCGGCGAAACCCTTGAAGTCGGCCAAAGTGACGGCACAGTCCGCCACCGGCACCTGCCAAGGTCCAGCCATCTGGTCTCGATGGCTCAGTCCTCCAACTGTGCGGTCGCAGATGGTGACTAGGAACCTCTTGCTGGCAACGGTTGGGTGGCGCAGCACATCCAACGCGGCCTGCTCCAGCTTCAGGTCGGTCAGGTTTAGCGCGCCGCCGTCGCGCGCCACGCGAGTCACGTTGCGGTGAGTCTTGGGCGGCTTGCCGAGCAGCACATCCATCGGGATGTTGATGGGATCGCTGATCGCTTCCGCTTCGCCGTCAACCAGAATCAGAACCCGCTCTTCGGTCGTCACTCCGACAACGGCAAACGGGCAACGCTCACGCTCGCAGAAGGATTCGAAGATGCGCAAGTTCTCTGGCGCGATGGCCAGCACGTATCGCTCCTGGCTCTCGTTACACCAAATCTCCTTCGGGGAGAGACCAGACTCTTCCAGCGGCACTTGGCGCAGGTCAAAGCGCGCCCCTCGGCCTGCGTCATTCACAAGTTCGGGGAAAGCGTTCGAGATGCCACCAGCGCCCACATCATGAATGGCCAGCACGGGGTTCTCTTGGCCCAGGCCCCAGCAGTGGTTGATAACCTCCTGCGCACGCCGCTCGATCTCAGGATTTCCGCGCTGCACGGAGTCGAAGTCCAGCTCGACCGCGTTAGTGCCTGCCGCCATTGAGCTGGCAGCGCTGCCGCCCATGCCAATACGCATGCCTGGGCCGCCGAGTTGGATCAGCAAACTGCCAGCGGGGAATTCAATCTTCTTGGTCAGGTCGGACCGAATCTGACCTAGACCACCGGCTAGCTTGATGGGCTTGTGATAACCCCGGCGCACCCCGTCCACCGTCTGTTCGAAAACGCGGAAATACCCGGCCAAATTGGGTCGGCCGAACTCGTTGTTAAACGCCGCGCCACCCAACGGGCCTTCAATCATGATCTGAAGCGCCGACGCGATGTGTGCAGGATTGCCAACTGGGTTCAGTTCCCAAGGCGCGGAGAGGCCAGGTAGGTACAGGTTGGACACCGAGAAGCCCGTCAGTCCCGCTTTGGGCTTGGATCCACGGCCGGTGGCACCCTCGTCGCGGATCTCGCCCCCAGCGCCGGTGGATGCGCCCGGGTAGGGCGAGATGGCCGTCGGGTGGTTGTGGGTCTCTACCTTCATCAGCACCTGGGCATGCTCATGGCGCGCCACGTAAGCCGCTCCTGGCTGTGGCGCCGGCATCCATCGCTCTATCGCATGGCCTTCCATCACGGCAGCATTGTCCGAATACGCGATGACGGTGTTCTGCGGGTTCAGCTTCTCCGTATTACGGATCATGCCGAAAAGGCTCAGCGGCTGCGCTTCGCCGTCCACTGTGAAGGCTGCGTTGAAGATCTTGTGCCGGCAGTGCTCGCTATTAGCCTGCGCAAACATCGTCAGCTCGACGTCGCTGGGGTTGCGGCCGAGTTCCTTGAAGCTGGTAAGCAGGTAGTCGATCTCGTCCTCGGATAGCGCGAGACCCAGATGGAGGTTGGCCTCCTCCAGCGCCGCCCTGCCCTTGCCCTCTATATCTACGTGAGCCAGTGTCTCGGCAACGCGCGGTTCAAAAAGTTGTGCGGCGTCCTCGCGGCTATAGAACACTGATTCTGTCATCCGGTCATGCAGCACCGCTGAAAACGCCTCTCGCTCTCTCTCGCTGAACTCCTCTGCACCAGTGATAGGACTGGGCTTCATCGAGATGCGATATTCCAAGACACGCTCAACTCGCCGCAGGACCAAGCCACAGTTGCGCGCAATGTCAGTGGCCTTGGAGGCCCAAGGACTGACAGTCCCTAACCGCGGTGCAACTACGACAAGCAAGCCCTTGGAGATGACACTTGCCGGCTCGCCGTACGACAACAACGCCGCAAAACGATCCCGTGCATCGGCCGACAGTGCATCGTCTGTCCAGAGCCAATGCACCGCCTGACAGCTCACGCCACATACTCTGTCGCTGATCAGCCGCAGGCGAGCCACAAGTCCTTTGGCGCGAAAGGCAGATAAAGCGTTACCGCCTTCGAAGTATTGGATGTACATGGGGCTCGTGTCGTTTGAACGGATTCAGTAGACGTTCAGATGCTGGTTGGTGCCGTCCACGTCGCACGGCGCCGCCATCAGCGACTGGACGGAAAGTTAGGGCGCTACTCCCAAGCCCCCCTTGGCCTATATGAGTACCTGCGCTCGGCCAGCCCCTCCAGGCATCCTCCGGTCGGACTTCAGAAGTCGCAGCAAGCCAATCCGGCGAGCGGCTGTATGCAAATCAGTACCCACCGTTTAAGTGAGCCCCCTATACGCAGCAATTCAACCATCAAACTGCAAATGCCGCCTAGCGCCACCGCCAAAGACAATATTGACGTCGCTTGCTTGGATCCAAAAATTGTTGACGTCGTGCTGGCGCTTCGGGAGGCCGGCTACAACACCCAAGCGTCCTGCCAGGGACATGGACTTCCGCTCTATCTTCCACCATTTGTCGCGTTCAAAGCGGCAGAGGCACATGTAGCACGGCTGTCAATTCTCCTAAGGGAAGATGCGGAGTCAGCGGCTCCGCAGCTCAACTGGGGCTGGCACATCGATGCCGGCTTTGACCACGAGCACCGAATCACCTACCGACTAACTATCGAGAATCCGCGAAGACCGTGGTACCGCTGGTTGCGACACAAGATGGACCGAGACTTGGTGCTATTGCCAAAGCTTTTGAAAATCGCCGCGCACGATGTCCAGCGGAGTGATCCCCTTCCATTCGTAGGCGCCTAGAGCCACCAAGCCCAAGACAAGCATTGCAAGGAACAAAAACGTCTTGAGCTTCCTATCCGCTCGCTCGACGCCAAAGGGGTCGGTCGAGTTGCACGAACCACAGGTCTTCGCGGTGGGGCTGATTGGCTTATGGCAGTCGACGCAGGGAACTAGGTTCTGTTTCTTGGGCATTGGCATGAAGGAATCCGAATAGATTGCCCGACGCCCAGGACATCCCTTGGGCGCGGTAAATGGTTAGTAGGTCAGTGTCCCCATGCGATGGGATGAAACGCCCGCCAGCGCTTTACCGAACGTCCAGTTCGCATGCCCGATAGTCCGTGCGGATCTCAATAGTCGGCTGCCTTGATGCATGCGCTCCCAAAGCGTCGACACCTGTGCATTACATTGCCAGCACCTGACCGAACGGAAAGTTCGCGGCTGTCATTGAAAACCACAGGGAGCGGATCATGTACACAGCATTTAACGTCTCGACGAACCTAGCGACGGTTCAGCAACTCGAGTCACCGGCGTCGTTGTCTCTCCTTCAGGAACTGACAAAGCGCCCTCTAACCGCAAGCGCGAACACACGGTCGAGCATTCAGCAAAGGATCACCTCTATGCTCGATCCAGATGGAACAATCAACGCTGAACGCATGAGGGAGGACTGGTTCCCCGAGGTCAAGTGCAACGTCTTTCTGTCTCACGCGCACGCAGACAAGACGCTGGCAGATGCGTTTGTTCGGGCCCTGGAGCGTCGTTTTGGGATTACGTGCTTCGTGGATGCGGACGTCTGGGGCTACATCGGAACCTTGCAGAAGGCTATCGATGAGAGGTGGAGCAGGAAACCTGGGGAAGGGTCAGGCACGCTTTACGACCACAAAAAGGTTCTGTCCAGCAGTGCTCACGTCCACATGATGCTGATGAGTGCGCTCGCGAAGATGATGGACAGCTGCGAGTGTTTGATGTTCCTGAACACCCCCGCTTCTGTCGCCGTAAAGGATGCGACCACCGGCGCATCTGCCACCTTCTCTTCTTGGATCTATGGGGAAGCCGCGCTTTCGTCCATCATCAGGAGGCGCTATCCCTCGGAGCATCGCCCACGTAGGGTGCGCGCAGTTGTTGAGTCGTTCGAAGACGAGTTGCCTGGCGTAAAGTACAAACTACCCCTTGACCACATGCGAGAGCTGGGAAACGCCAAGCTTCTGGAATGGAATCGTACGCCCGTCAACGGTGCGACAAGCGCACTGGACGCGCTGTACAAGTTGACTGACTCACCGAACTAATCCTCGCTATCATGCTGCGACTCAAGGAGGACCGACGTGCCCACTGATATCCCGAAGAAGGACGAATGGATTGGCGACCGGGCTGCCGTGCAGGCACACTTGGCGATGATCCAGGCAATAGTGGCTCGCCTAGCTACGGCTAGTGCTTCGAGCAAGACATGGTGCGTTGCCCTTGTGGGCGCAGTCACGAGTCTGTCCGGAGCTACACGCCAGCCGGCCATCTTGAGCTACGTCGGTGTCGCAGTGGCAATATTTTGGTTTCTCGACGTTCGATACCTGGCACAGGAGAAAGCGTTTCGCGAGCTGTTCGAAAGGCTCGCAGCCAAGATCGGCAAGCTGGATTCGTATTGCCTTGAGGACGTTTTCGTCATCAAAGCTCCGACGACTGGCAAGCACATCGCTGACGCTTTGCTTTCTTGGTCCACTTCGCCGATGTACATCGCAATACTTGCTGCCTATGGCATCGCATGGTGTCGAGGCTGGGTAAACCTTCTAGCAGCCGCATAGAAGGCGCCCTACTTCCGCTACGGGTCCTATCCGGCACGCACCTGGAGGTTCGTTGTGCGCATAAATGTCCTTGGCAGACCCACAGGGGACGCGGTCACCTTTCTAAAGGCGTTGAGAAGACACTGCCGGTCGTTGAACATCGACCTTGAGCTGGTTAACCGCCATGGGACCCCGGCCGTAACGGTAGTTTTTCCCGCAGACCCGCTCGGATGGACCACTGCTGATTTCGGTCGCCACGAGCACCTTGCCAATGCCAAGCACTCTGTAATTCCCGTAGTTGACACTGCAACACAGGCCGGCAGTTTGCCGAGAGCTGTGCGACGCTTTAACGCTTTCCAGCAGACGCTCTGGGGCTCCGGCTGGCACGAAGGTCTGATAGACGAGGTTCTGAGCCATGCTTGGCTTCGGAGACGGGAGCGCAGGGTATTCATCAGCTACAAGCGAACCGACAGCGAACTGATCGCGAACCAGCTTCACGATGCGCTGACTCGACGTGGCTACACCGCATTCCTGGACGACGTGTCGATACCGAAGGGACTCGACTTTCAAGCCGAGTTGAAGTGGTGGCTCAACGACGCAGATTTACTGTTGGTGCTGCTTAGTCCGAATTTTGAAGAGTCGCCGTGGTGCATGGAGGAGATAGCGTTCGCGCAAGGGCGATCGGTACCCCTTGTAGTCGTTGAATGGCCCGACTCTGCATACGGCAGCGTTCCATTTGCCGCCGCCTCTCAGCCTCCTCTTCGGCCATCCATTCAGAGGGCCGCCAGCGACGAGCAGCGGCTGAAGCTAAGTGACCTTGCTCGCGCTTCAGACTTTGATGGGGCGTTGGGAGCCGAGCTTTGGGACTGCGTTCTCGAGAATGAAGCTGTGCGGAGGATATTGGCCCTGTGCGCGCGAGAACGCTCAAAGGCTAGTGCCTTTCGCTAGAGAGATGCTCGACCCCGACTCAGTAGTTTCACATCAGAGCCCCGGCGACTTCACCTTCTCATATTCCACGGGTCAACAGTACTTTGTGCGAGTTCTTCCACATCGCCCCACCGCGGTCACCCTGCACGACGCGTACTTTGTGTCGACGGTTGAGCAGGTAGTCGGCTGCTGCTTTTATAACGAATGCGATCCAAAGGATCCACGCGCCGAAGCACTCCGGTGGCTGGCTGACGCGCCCCGAAGCGCCAGTGGCTCCACGCCCAAGGAGACGCACATATGGGCTTTCGCGGGCGACAAGGAGTTGTAATGCGTTTCCAACGCAAGCCAGACTACATCTTGCACGACAGGGATGGCCTCGAGTACGAGCTTGGTGGTGGTCGAGCATTGCTTCTTTCGGCGAATGTTCCGAGCGCCATGGACGAGCGCGAATCTCTTGAGATTGAGCCTAGCGAAGTGGAGGTTTGGGACAATTCAAGAAAGTCGGCTCCGATCTACCCCGCCCGGATCAGAGATGCTTCCTCAGCGCTGGGTCGCGCGGCGCTGACGCACAACTATCGAATTGTGTGTCATGCACACCCTTCCGTTACGCCAATGATGCTTCAGCTAGCCAGCGACATGGGCGCTCGCAAGGCGAGCGTCATCGTGTTCGCATCAGAGTTCGACTTGGCCTACGGCGCTGTCCCGCCCTTCTGCAATTGGTCGGCTGGGATACTGGTCGTAACTCCAAACAACAGACTCAGTTTGAACGCGCGGGGGCACGCAGCGGCCATGCGTGAGCTGATGGTTCGCACCCCTGGCATGCAGGGCGCCGTTTTCATTGGCGGGCGCCGGGACGTTCAGTTCGATGCCGATGCGTTTCAGGCTGCCCATCCATTCGCAAAGTGCTACGCCATCGAGTCGACAGGCTCGGCGGCAGCCGCACTGGCAGGCAGACCACACAGCAATTTCCACGGCGATCTAGACCGCGGCCTACTACGTGACAGCAAGTCTTACAGCTTGATAGCCCATCGAATCATTCAGGACTTGAGCAGAGGTTATAGCGACGGCGCCCCGGAAGTCTTCTCCAACGTGTTCCTTTAGCAGCAGATCACATCGGCGCCGACCCGGGTCTTCGAGGCAAAGATGCAGATGGTCAGTATCGACGTCGTGGCCATCGAAGCGGCCTGCCGCGGCTGAGCCGCCCGGCCCTCGCAGGCGATCAGACCGCGGCGGGCTGGGACTCGGGAAGTTTGGCAATCACCTTTATTTCGAACTGGAAGCCAGCCAGCCAGGTGACACCAACCGCGGTGACAGTCGGATACGGTGCTTCGCCCCAGTACTCGGCGACCACCGCCCAGGCGCGTTCGAAATGGTCTTGCGGGTTCACCATGAACACCGTCACATCCATGACGTCGCCGAAGCTGCAGCCCGCCTCAGCGAGGATGGCGTTGAGATTGCGGAATGCGAGGCGCACCTGCTCATCGAACTCCGGCTCAGGCGAGCCATCGGCCCGACTGCCGACCTGCCCCGATACAAACAGAAGTCCGTTCGAGCGGATAGCCGGTGAATAGCGATGCAGATCGTAGAGCGCATGGCGGCTGGCGGGCATGACGACGTCGCGTGTGGACATGAGGGAACTCCTTGCAGGGGTCTATGAAGAATCGGATACCGGCACTTTACGAAATCCGCGCGGCGCGATAAACAAGCAGGTCGCACAATGACTGTTTGGCGATTCAGGACAATCGCCGCCCCGCCCTCACTCCCTACACCTTTTCGCGACCTCACCTCCCCCCCGATGGATCGATTTGATGCGCTGCAAGCCTTCGCCCGCGTCGTGGAGGCCGGCAGCTTCACCAAGGCGGCGCAGACGCTGCATTTGAGCAAGACAACCGTGACTCAGCTGGTGCAGCAGCTGGAGGCGCGGCTGCGCATCAAGCTGCTGCATCGCACGACGCGCCGGGTTTCAGTGACGCCGGAGGGCGCTGCCTACTACGAGCGCGTCGTGCGCGTGCTGGCAGACTTGGAGGATGCCGACGCCGGGTTAGCCAGCGTCTCGGCCGCGCCCCGCGGGCGGCTGCGCGTGGACGTGCCCAGCCCATTCGCTCGCATGATCCTGATGCCGGCGCTGCCTGAGTTCCACACGCGCTATCCGGAGATTCAGATCGACATGGGGGTCAGCGACCGCATCGTTGATGTAGTTGGCGACAACGTCGACTGCGTGGTGCGGGGCGGTGAGGTCACCGTACCATCGTTGATAGCAAGGCGCGTCGGCGAGCTGCAGCTAGGCGTCTATGCCACCCCTGGCTACCTCCAGCGCGCCGGAACTCCAACGCATCCCGGCGAGCTTGAGGGCGCCACGCACCACCGCATCGTCGGCTTTCTGCGCTCCGGCACTGGCCGAGTGGCAACGATGCCGATGCGGCGCATCCGGGGCGCAGCCGAGGAGTTCGTCGAGGTCCGGGGCCGCTATGTCGTCTCCGCCGACGACGGCAACGCGTACCTGGCGGCAGGGCTGGCCGGCATGGGCCTGCTATGGCTGCCCAGCTATATGGCCAAGCCACATGTGGCAGGCGGCGAGCTGCTGCCCGTCCTCAACGACTGGCAGCTCGATCCGATGCCGATGTACCTCGCCTACCCGCCGACGCGGCACGTCAGCGCCAAGCTGCGCGCCTTCATGGACTGGATCGATGAACTCATGGCGATTCACGCACCGACCAATTGACCAATCCCGGCTTGAGCCTGGCCATCAGTGCCAAGCCTTCAGATGAAGTTTGTTCACCCAGCGTCCGCGGACACTGCTGCCAGGCCCAACCAGGGCGTCGCCCACATATGACCTTCGAAATCGGCAACGTCGCGGGTCATGAAACAGTAGTCATCCATCGGGTTCACATCGGACGGTCAGCCATGTGCTAGCTACTGGTCCAGTCCCTGGAGGGTCTTGCTCACCGCCGAAGGTTAGACGGACAGCGACCTGGCCGCCGCTGTGACGCAGACTGCCATGTCACCGTGCTGGCGATATATGGCGGTGAGCGAGTGCCGCAAGAGGTCTACATCTCTGCGCAGCGCATTGCAGAAGATCGCTTTGAGAAAATCGAAGAAACAACGCTTCGTCCCCAAACGCCTTCAAGAGTGCCACCACCTGCGGCGGCCTAGGCAGTAAAGCGTCACGCTCGCGAAGACCACACAAATCAGCGCGACCATGGCGAAAGCTAGAGGGTGATCCGCTAGCGGAATGCCGGCGACGTTCATGCCCAGAAGTCCAGTAACAAAGGTGGCGGGCAAGAATGCTCCGGCCACGACGCTCAAGAGTTGGCTCTGCCTGGCGCGATGACGATCCTGCATACGCTGGACCTGTGCAGTGACGATCGTTATCCGCTCGCGTAAGGACTGCAGCGACTCAAGGAGCAGCAACAGTGTGTCTAGCGCCTCGCCCCATCGAGCGCGATGCCTGTCGGCAACAAAGGGATAACTCAGCCCCGAAAGCCGCTCAAAGACAACTCGTTGCGGGCTCAAATGACGCAGCAATCCGGCAATCGTCAGCGAGCAGGCAGCCAACTCGCCGCAAGCCATCTCACCTAACTTCATGTCGGTCAAGCGATGTGCGTCGAGTCCGTCGAGTACTTTCTCAAGCGAGTCGACGGTGCTGCCGACCTCTGAGAGATGCGCATCAATCAAGTCCGCGAGGAATCCAGCTGATGTGCTTGGCCCTTTGCCCTGAGCAAGTTGGTCCCGCAGGTCAAGAATGGGGTCAACGTCAGCTTCACGGGTGGTAATGACGCGCGCGTCGTCTATCCACACTCTCAGGCTGATCATGTCCTCAGGCTTGAACCCCTCGCCTTGACGCATTGCCTTGAGCAGCACCATGACTCCGTCGTCCTGGGCCAGGATCCGGGACCGCGTTTCCTCCCGCAACATTGCGTCGGCCGTGACCTTATCCAAGCGCTCAACGTCGACGAGGTAAGCGGCTGTTTCAGCATGCTTGATGCACATGTGTAGCCACGAGACGTCGCCCCTGGTCTGGCCTGCCGGTGGCATCAGGTCTACTCGGTGGACATGCCCCGAGCCAAGCTCCTTCTCATCGACCGTCATTGCTTTCACTAAATCTCCTAGTTCGGTTCGTGCAACATGCCGTCACTCAGAGGGGTGAGTGGGAGAATTGGTACCTCGCCCACCGTCACCGTTTTGCGAAGCGCATCTGCTTCGCTAAGCGATCGCACAGAATCGCCGACTTGGATCCACCCGCCCTGGATAACGCGAGCGGTGATGCCGCCGTGGCCACGCATAGCGTTATATCCACCTTGACCGAGGATGGCCTCCATCCGTGAGCACGGAGCGCAAGGCCCTGTCACCTCCAATAGCACCTGATCGCCAATCCGAACCAGCCGCCTGTCGCCGGGGAAAGGTGAGTCCAGAGCCAACAGGTTGATTCCGCCGACGACAAGATTGCGTCGCAGTTCTCGAGCATCAACGCTATCCCGACCTGCCCAGGCCGCAAGAAGAGGCAGGTGTTCGGCTTGGATAAGGGTGACCTCGCGGCGAAGGAACTCGTCACCGACCCGAAGCTTTTCAGATCGGTGGTCCCCTAGCACCCCGCGGCCCGGCTCAATCTGGACACGTTCGCCCCACACAGCTGGCTCACTCGCCTCCAACCGACCATCGCCGGCGTGCTGGGTAACTAGGGTTCGAAGGCTGCTGCTCATGTTGTGTATTGAAGCGCGAAGTTTGCTGACCTGGCGGGGACCTTTGACATCACATTGCCTCAACTACATCAATACCGAACCGGTCCAGGCCGTGCTCGATTGCTTCGCCAGTGGCACACCATAGCGTCAGTCACAGGCCGCCTGGGACGCCGCCACAGTACCCAGACAAGATAGCCCCAGTTCGAGAGATTATGGAAATTGAATGGTCAACGGGTCCAGTAGCGTTTACCCATCGTCTTGAACCGATTCATCAGCGCTCCTCAGTGCAGCCAAGACCAGGACCGATAAACGTGCCCAGCGTGCGAGTCCTTCACATTGGCTTGCCCGCAGAGGACCTTTCCATCAACGACCCGGACATCCTTGAACTCTGCGGACGGCGGGTCCTTCAGGCTGCTTCTGCCCCGCCCGCTTCAGACCCTCCTCAGACATCACCAACGCAAGGTCTTGCGAACAGCTGATGTCTTCGGCGGCTTGGTTTTGCCGGTCAGCATTCCGATGGACTAACCAGACTGCCCGGTGGGACAGCCGCCTCCTGAAACGTCATCGTGCCGATGGGCGAGGTGCACTTGTTGACGGCCATCGCAGGCAGCGCTGCAGCGGCCAGACGGCATGTCGTGACGACCTGCTTCTGGTTCTGGTTCTCCCCCTGGGAACGATTGTGGCGCGAGCACGGAACCACGATGGGAGCCCCGAATCGGTCGTCGCTCAAGCTAGCCAGCAGGACCTGCGAGACCAGACTTTCCGGGATCTCGGCCGCGGCTGCCTTTTGAAGACAAAGGGGTTCCTGAGACCTACATGCCCGACCGCGTTCACCCCGACCACGGTCGGAGAAGACGAGTCCAGTGGGACGCTCTCGGGCGGGAGCTACGGCTTGGAGGTGATAGCTACTTTGACGCGCATGAAGTACCTGCGGTAGTGATCTCGACGCAATTGAGCATTTTCTCCCGTCCTGTGTACGGCAACAGTCAGTGCGCATGAGGTGCGCACATAGATCATTGAGCGCTTCAATAGCGGAATATTTTGAATGCCAATTGGACAAGGACTGAATTGTCAGCGAACCTGCAACGGCTAGTCTGATAGCGCCAAATCCTCCTGAAACTTTTGTGGAGTATTGCTGCGCACTTGTTTCCAACTATTTAAACGGGGGTATTCATGAGTCTCTTCTACTCAAAATATTTCGGCGGTCTTGGAAGTATTGCACTATCGCTGTCGCTTCTCTTTCTAACGGCCTGTGGAAAAAAGCCCGACGATGCCAGCGCAGCCGCCCCTGTTCGCATGAGCGAGCGTGTCGCATTAGCAGTTGGAACGGATCCAGCATACCCAGAGATTGATGTACCACCTGTCTGGGCTTCAGATGGGAAACTGGTCCAACCAAAAGATTTCCGAGAGATGGTCTTCATCGGCGCCCCATTCACGCCTCACGGTCTAAACGATGGCAAAGCGGGCTTCCCTGAGTTTCACAATGTGTACGTCCAGCCCGCTGCGTTTAAGGCCTATCGCGCGACAGGCAAGTGGCCAGAAGGCACGATGATGATCAAGGAACTGCAACTGGTTGACGATCCCAAAGGCGAGTTTCCGGACGGATCGCGCATTGCACCTTCTGGTCGAGGATATTTCCCTGGACCGGTCAATGGTCTTGATGTAGCCGTCAAGGACAGCAAGCGCTTCTCGGCAACAAACAACTGGGGTTACTTCAACTTCAATCACGCAGCTCCGCCATATCTGGTCGAAGCTGCCAACAAACCGGTTGAGCAGTGCGCGGGTTGCCACATGGCCAATGCCCACGAAGACATGGTCTACATCAAGTTCTACAAGCCAATTCTCACTCCCCTGCCGACCCTGTCGATGGCTAAAAAGTGATTTTCGCCGCCAAGTCTTGAGAGTTTTCTCCAGATGCCGCTCGCAGAGCTGACAGTACGCCGAGATGCGATTGAGGAGCCACATGAGTAAGCAACGTTTGCAAAATGCAGGGGCGATAATCATTGCGATTGGGTTTCTGCTATTCGCATCGGGGTGCAAACAACCTGAACGCGTGCAGACTGGAGTGGATGCGTATTCGTCCTTTGTTAGCGCGGATGGGAACATCAGCTTTCCGGCTGATTTCCCAAACGGCTATGTTTTCATTGGATCCTGGGCAGTCAATGGTTCTGCGGGAGTGGCCGAGATTCATGCCGTCTACACCCGCCCCGTGGATGTATCCAATTTCAACGAGACAGGCAAGTTCCTTGACGGCGCAGTGCTTCTTAAGGAGGTGTCTGCAGTGTTGGGTTCCGCGCATACGACGGGTAACGCGTCCTGGGCGGAGGAGAAAAAAACTTGGTTCCTGATGATCAAGGATTCAAAGCAGCGCTTTCAGCCGAATCCGCTGTGGGGTGACGGTTGGGGATGGGCACAGTTTGATCCAGCCACAAAAAAGCAAATATCGACCAACTACAAGACGGATTGCCTAGGCTGCCACGTTCCAGCAAAACACTCTGATTGGGTATACACGTACGCTTACCCTGCGCTCGGCCCTAAGGGGCAGGCAACCGTTCCGAAGGATGCCGTCAAAGGCGATCACGCAAAAGACAAGCCAGACCACGCCAGCGCCGTTACGGGTCAGGGCGCCGGCAATAACGTCGCTGCTGGCAAACTCGCGTTTGGTATAAATTGCGCCGCCTGCCATTCAGTGACCAGTGAAGGAACCGGTATAGGCCCTTCCCTGAAGGGCGTAGTGGGGCGAAAAGCTGGGAAGCTTCCTGGATATGCGTACTCTCCGGCTATGTCCAACTCTGGAATCGTCTGGACTACCGAAAACCTTGACAAGCATCTTGAGAAGCCCAAGGAGCTCATTCCTGGCAATCGAATGGGTAATGTGTTTCCGACCGGAGTGCAAGACCCCAAAAAGCGACAAGACATTCTCGCGTATCTGCAGACACTGAAGTAGTTACACAGTCAGTTTGCTGTCTGAACACCAGGCAATCTGGAGATTCGCAGCTCGTCGAGATACCCACACATACCGTACCGTCGGCCGGTATTCGCGTGCAGTACGCCACTGAGCCACGTCTCAGTGGCGAGGTGTAGCGTGCCAGGCTATCTGTCTCAAAGGGCGGCGCAGCCGCCTTACCCTGTGCTTGTCGTGCTTCAGTCCGGTCGAACCTGCGATAGCGGCATCACGTTACCGCACGACCGCAATGCCTGTAGCAATAGCGTGCGCTATTCCCTTAAGGGAAGCTGATGGCGTACTCGGATCAAGCCGCCACAGGGTCTCCGAAACTTGCGCTGATTATTCCAATGATCGCCTGAAGGGTTGCGTCCCCATTGCGCCGCGTATGCCAGGCCATGTGCATTTCATAATTTGGAACGATCAACGGGGGCTCTAGTACTGCCAAATCAAACCCTGATAAAGCACTTCGCGGTGCGAATGAAATAAAGTCAGTCTGGAGAAGCAACGGCTCAATCATCTTGAAGTTCGGCACCACGGCGCCTACACGACGTCGAAGCTTCAGCTTCGCTAAAATGTCTTCCAGTGATCCACGCTTACTGCCCTTCCCGGAAACAACAATGTGAGGCCACGCAAGCCATCTTTCTAGGTTAAATCCATCGGCGGCAGGGTGCGATCGTCTCATGGCAACCACATAGGGGTCGGCTCGAAGTTTGGCCTGACAGTATTCAGGTGCCAGGAGGCCAAAGTCCGACACCGCTATGTCCACTTCACCATTTTCCAATCGATTAAGCGCGTCATCCTTGGAGCGCCATGGCAGGAGTATCAAGTCGAGATTCGGATTCGTATCCCCGATTCTTCGTACTATGGAAACTAGAATTGTCGTTCCGGGTTGATCGGCCATCGCCAGCCGAATCGTTTGTCGCATCACTCCATTAGCTGGAGTACATCCGAATATTTCTGCAACGGAAGATAGCGCTTCATTCAGAGGGCTTTTTAAAGCCTCAGCTTTATCCGTCAATCGCATTTCACCTGCGACTCGATGGAGAAGTGGATCGCCGAACACAATCCTGCACCTCTCGAGCGCGTTGCTAGTCGCCGGCTGCGAAAGCGATAGCCGCCGCGCAGCGCGTGAGACGTGTTGCTCATCAAGTAGTGCTTGGAGCACCACCAATAAATTCAAATCGACTGATCGAAGATTCAAGGTCAAGTCCGTGTGCAGAACATGTCTCACTTATGCGCGCGACGGCAGTCAGACACGCACAAACGACAAAGCGAAGCTTCATGGTTTCATCTTGGCGGAGCAATTCCTTCGACGATCATCCCGCGGTATACGGCACCGGCGAATCGATGCCGCGCCGCTTCTTGATAGGCTGGACTGTGATACCACGCGCGGGCTTTCTCCATGTCCGCGAACTCAAGAATTACCACTCCCTCGGCTGGCGCGCCCTCCACGACCTCCAATGCGCCATAAGCTGCAAGAAAGCCGGGAGAGTGGCCCTTGAAGCTCGCGCCGACAGCCGCCTTGTAGTGCGCCATCTCGACTTCGTCGTGCATGCTTTCTTTAATGAAAATCACGTAAGCCTTCGGGGTGCTCATTGAATGGCCTCTATTTTTTCGTTGTTCATCAGAGAATCTCCTGCACGCACTTTCCGCGCGTCGTGTCGGCCTCAACGAGCTCGTGCAGTTCGTTATCGACAATGGAATCGTCGCGACCAATGCTCCACGCGATCTGATAACCAATTGCATTCATTGCTTGCTCCTGTTGAGACGCAAGCAAGGTAGTTCGACAACCAGAACCTCAGATGGCGTGCAGCCTGAAGGCGCTGACCGCCTCTGCCAGCCGCACCGATTGCTCGCGCATGCTCTCCGCAGCCGCCGCGCTCTCCTCGACGAGGGACGCGTTCTGCTGTGTCATCGTGTCGAGCTGACCGATAGCGATATTGATCTGACCGAGACCCTGGGTCTGCTCGCTGGCGGCCCGCGAGATCTCGGCGATGACGTCGCTGACACGGCGGACGCTAGCGACGATATCGGACATCGTCGCACCGGCGTCGCTGACCAGCCGGGAGCCGGCTTCGACCTTATCGACAGAGGAGCCAATCAGGCCTTTGATCTCTTTGGCCGCCTGTGCCGATCGCTGCGCCAGGCCCCGCACCTCGCTGGCGACGACCGCAAAGCCGCGACCCTGTTCACCGGCGCGAGCCGCCTCGACCGCCGCGTTCAGGGCCAGGATATTGGTCTGGAACGCGATGCCATCAATGACGCCGATGATGTCGCTGATCTTGCGCGAGCTAGTGTTGATGTCCTGCATCGTCGTGATCACCTGAGTAACCACCGCGCCGCCGCGTTCCGCAACCCGCGATGCTGATTCGGCCAATTGGCGTGCTACGACCGCGTTGTCCGCCGAGCTTTTCACGGTGGCGGTCAGTTCCTCCATCGAGCTTGCGGTCTGTTGAAGGCTACTTGCGGTCTGCTCAGTGCGGACCGAGAGATCGTTGGTACCCGACGCGATCTCGCCAGCGGCGTTCTCGATTGCCATCACCGCCTGGCGGACTTCGCCGATCGTGCCGTGCAGCTTGCTCTGCATGCCGTCCAGCGCCACCAGCGTCTGTGCCAGTTCGTCGCTGCCGCCGTGCTCGACGCGCGAGGTCAGGTCGCCGTCCGCGATGTGCTGGGTGACCGACATCGCCATCTGCAGCCGGCGCGATATGCGGCGGGCGAGTAAGGTGGCCAGCAAAGCACCGATGCCAACTGCCAGGGCGCCCGCGACGCACATGCTGACCAATGTAAGCTGGCGTGAGTCCAACGTCGCAGCCAGAACGCTGGCACGGCCGGCTTGGGTAGCCGCCTCGAGTTCGTCGAGCGCGGCCATCCACTGCTTTTGCACAGGACCTAGCTTCCCAGTCAGCATTTCGGCGGCCAGCTCAGGCTGCATCGACCGCGCCAGCGCCAGCGACTGCTTCAGGAACGGCGCGGCCGCGGCATCGGCGACGTCGACCTTGTCGAGCGCGGCCTTCTCTGCCGGCGATAGCTCAAGGGATAGCAGCTTGGCGCGGTTTGCCGCGTAGTTCTTGACCAGTTCATCGCTGCGTTGCAGGTCGCTCTGCATCGCGTTGACTTCCTGCGTCAGCGCGATGTTGCGCACGGTGTCTACGCGACGGATGATGTCCAGTTGCAGTTGTGAAGAAAGGTCGCTTTTGACCGTGCTGACGTTCACTAACTCGGCGATGTGGCTCCCGACCTCGTGCAGGCCAAACAGGCCAGCACCGAGGACCACAAGCAGTCCGACGAAGACGGCACTGACTGCGTAACCGATCTGGGCGCCGATTGACGAACGACCAATGTAGGGCTTCATGCCTTGCTCAAATGGGCTTGTAGGCGCCGCAGGAGAGCACAAGGTCACCGACCTTTTCAAAGTACATCAGCTTGGCTTCGATCTGCTTGGTCATCGGGTTTAGAAAAGCAAACTCCTGCTGACCCTTGCCTTTGGCCTTGACGATCTCGAAACGCTCCTTGATGGGGAACTTGCCGTTCGCGTCTTGCACATTTATGTTGTCCTTGCCGACCATGCGGGGGTTGATGTGCGCCAAAGTCTTGCCGGTCATGTCGTAGACGCTGACGTAGAGATCGCGGTCGACCCACGGACCAGACTTGACCATGAAGTCGGCCAGCGCTTTGTCGGGCCCGACGGCCTTCACATGGGCGATGGCCTTGGTCAGCATGGCCTTGGCCTCTTCGGGTGTGGCGCGCAAATCAGCGGCGAGCGCCGGCAGCGCGAGGCAGGTGACTGCAAGAAGGACTAAAAGACGGCGGAGAATTTTCATAGAGGAAACTCGCAAAATGTTGCCGACAGGCGGCGGGGGCAGGACTTCTGGTGTTTCACCAACCGTTCGTCCAAGTTGGGGCCGGCGCCGCGCTCTGGCTGCGTCGGCTTGCTGGATTCAACGGCGACTCTTTGAGGGCTCATATTCAATGTGTTGGCCGTGACGTTATGCAAGTGCTCGACTTCGGTGAGGTAAATGGACGTCTCGGTGTGCTTGACGCACTTACGTAGCCACGACACGTCGATCCAGGTGCGGGCTGTCGCTGGCGCCAGTTCTACTCCGTGGGCATCCCCCGAGCCGATAGACCCGGTATCCCGATCGCACGAGGGTACGAAAATGAAGTTACCAATGGGTCCAGAATCGTTTGCTTATCGTCTTGAACCGATCCACCGGCGCCCTCGGTGCGACCAAGGTCGGCCCAGGCCCAGAAATTGGTGAAGTGGAACGCGACTCATGACGTCGCGCCAGCACAGAAGGAGCCTCATCAACGGCATTTGAATCTGCCGGCAAACGTGGAAATCCCAACACCAGTTGCTCTCACTCGGCAAAAAGCCGCAAACTAGCCCCAGCAAGAATTTCGGAAGGCTATTCATGAGCGACTACCAGCCAATTAGCTGTGAGTTTCACGATTTTCTAGAAGCCGCGGCGATGCGACGCCGACGGATGGTCATTGAGTACCTTGATGGGGCGGGTCAACCAGCAAGCACTACCGCCGTGGTGCTCGATGTGCGAACCAGTGACGGCGCTGAGTACTTGTACGCAGACGACAACACAGTCATTCGCCTGGACCAATTGATTGCGGTCGATGGTCGTAAGTTGTCGGACTTCTAAGTTCGTGCTCCTACAAGAAGCAACTAGCCCAAACGCGCAATCGGTAGTGAAAAGCGGAAAGAAGCACCGGGGTCAGACGAATCGACCAGTTCGATGCTCCGCTCGTGCAGTTCCAAGATTCTATGGACTATGCGCAGACCGAGCCCGCCGTCCCGACGTGCACCCCCGACCACAAACGGACGCTGAAAAACTGCCTCCCGCAACTCAGGCGCGATGCCAGGTCCCGTGTCAGTGACCATCACCTGCAGTTCGTTGCCCGTTGAGGTCAGGGTGACCTCGATAGCGCCGCCTTGCGGCGTATGGCGGAGCGCGTTATCCAGCAGATTGCTGAGCGCTCGCTCAATCAACCCAAAATCGCCGCGCACGGGAGGCAGCTGAGGCGGAAAGGTGGCTTTAAGCGCCACTTGCCGGGACTCGGCTCGGAGCTCGAATTTCTGAAATACGTCCTGGACCAGGTCCACCATCGAGAAGGACTCGAAGTCTGGCTGCACGAAACCGTACTCCAGCCGTGCCAGCTCAAACAAACTCTGCGCCAGCTCCCCGACCTTCCGACTCTGATCAATAGCGATATGCAGGTAGCGGCGTCGTTCACCTGGCTCCAAAGTGGCGTCTTTAAGCAGCAACGTCTCCAAGTAGCCGTGGAGAGAAGAAAGAGGTGTGCGCAGGTCATGCGAGACGTTCGCGATTAACTCTCGACGCTCCTGGTCTTGACGGGTTAGCGCCCGCCACTGTTCGCCAATGCGGCCCACCATCTGGCGGTAAGCGCCATCCAGGACTGCAATCTCGTCGCGACTGTTCACTGCGATTGCGGGCGGTGGCAGTAGCTCAGGGGGCGGACCGTTGATGTCGAACCCTCGCACCGACTGCGTCAACCGCCGCAATGGCCGCGTGATGAAGGTGAATGCGGTGAGCCCTGCAACCAGGCACAAAAATGCAACCATCGCGATTGACCAAAGAGCCGTTGTCAGTACTGCATGCTTGGAACCGCGCGCGTTCAACTGATCATGCGCCTCGCCAAGGAGCACCACATAGACGTAGCCAACGTCTCGACCCCCAACGCGTAGCGGCGCAGCGCTGAACACCTTCCGCCCGTCCGAGCTGCGAGGGTCGTCGCCAAGGATAGGCAGAGGCTGGTCGGCCAGGAGGCTTCTGACGGGTTCCAGGTCAATACGCTCTCGCTTAAGGCGACCCTCGGGCGCCGCGTGTCCTGCAATTCGGCCATCAGGTTCGACCAAGTAAGCTTCGACGCTGGGGTTGACAAGCATCAGCTGGTCAAATAGCCGGCGTACAGCATCGGGCATCAGGCCATGCGAATCGGTCAGTTGGGTGTCGCGGGCGATGCTGCTGGCCAGGTCGCGCGACAGACCCTGCACCACCTCCATCTCATGCATGCGGCTTGAGCGCAGTTGAATCCACGCTGACATGCCGCTGCACAGCAGCAGTAGCAAAGCAAATGTCAGCGAAAGCCTCTGTGTGACCGTCAGCTTCATGCCGTGCTACCTGCCTCCGCGAACTTATAGCCTCGCCCCCACACCGTCAGGATGCGTTGGGGGTTGCCCGGGTCTGGCTCAACCTTCGCTCGCAACCGGTTGATGTGGGTGTTGACCGTGTGCTCGTAGCCCTCATGCTGGTAGCCCCATACAGCGTTGAGCAAATCAATGCGAGAGAACACCTTGCCTGGTTGCCGTGCAAAGAAGTACAGCAAGTCGAACTCACGAGGCGTAAGCTCTAAGACCGCACCAGCGAGCTTGGCCTCCCGTGCAATCGGTTCAATCTCCAGATCACCGATTGACAGGCTACCGGCGTCAAGCCGAGCGTTTTGAGCCAGCGCATCAACGCGCCGCAGTAGTGCCCGTAGCCGCGCTACCAGCTCCAGCACCGAGAACGGCTTGGCGAGATAGTCGTCGGCGCCGAGCTCCAGCCCTAGGATGCGATGCAATTCGCTAGACCGGGCGCTGATGATGATGATGGGCGTGTAACGAGTCATCGCCCGGGCGCGGCGGCAAATCTCCAGACCGTCTACGCCCGGCAGCATCAGGTCCAGCACCAGCGCGTCCCACCCTCCGCGCTCCAGTTGCATGAGGCCTTCGTCTCCGCGAGCGCAGTGGACGACCTCCAACCCTTCATCACGCAGATGCAGCGTGAGCACATCAGCGATGTGGGCGTCGTCCTCGACAAGGAGTATGCGGCGTGGGTTCGGCATTCCTCATTGTCTGCGAGCGGCGCTTTCAAGAGTTCACGATTCTTTTAACTCTTCGTGAGGACTTTCGGACGCCGGCCGCGCATCATCACGGCCAGTCCCCATCCAGGAGTTCACATGACCACGCGGCGCGATATGCTTTTCACGGCTACCCATAGCGCTATTGCGCTTTCGTCACTGTCGCTGACAGGCGGCGCCTTAGCCGCTGAAAAATTCAAAGTGACCTTCACCGATGCACAGTGGCGAGCGAAGCTTACGCCGCAGCAGTACACGGTTCTGCGACGCGAGGCCACCGAGCGCCCGGGAAGTAGTCCGCTCAACAGCGAGCACCGAGCTGGTACCTATTCCTGCGCGGGCTGTGCGTTGCCGATGTTCTCGTCAAAGACCAAGTTTGACAGTGGAACTGGCTGGCCGAGCTTCTGGAAGCCGATAGACAACGCAGTCGCTACACGCAAGGACAGGCGCTTCGGGATGGTGGAGATTGAGGTTCATTGCAGCCGTTGCGGTGGCCACATGGGCCATGTGTTCGACGACGGCCCGCGACCTACCGGCCTTCGCTATTGCATCAACGGCATATCTCTGACTTTTGCGGCGCAAACTGCCTGATATCCCATGCTGCTGATACTTCTGGCCTACCTTGGTGGCGTACTGACCATCCTCAGCCCGTGCGTGCTACCGGTATTGCCGTTTGTGTTCGCGCGCGCTGGCCAACACTTCACGCGCAGCGCATTGCCACTGCTTGCGGGCATGGCATTGACCTTCACCTTTGTCGCCACGCTAGCTGCGGTCGGCGGCGCCTGGGTTGTTTCGGCTAACCAATGGGGTCGCTGGATTGCGCTCGCGCTGGTTGCGTTCTTCTCGCTGACGCTTCTCTGGCCCAGTTTCGCCGAACGGTTGACCAAGCCTTTCGTCGCGGCTGGGGCTCGGTTGACGGAACGCGCAGGTAGCCAGCCGAGTGCTGGGGGTTCTATGTTGCTGGGTGTGGCGACCGGTCTGCTCTGGGCACCTTGCGCGGGACCAATCCTCGGTCTGATCCTGACCGGTGCTGCCCTCGAAGGCGCCAATAGCCACTCCACTTTCCTGCTATTCGCCTACGCCATGGGCGCAGCAACCTCGCTGGCCGCTGCACTGCTTCTTGGTGGCCGAGTGGCTGCTGCGCTACGACGGTCACTTGGAGCGGGAGAATGGCTGCGTCGCGGCCTCGGTGGCACGATGCTGGTCGCTGTGGTTGCCATCGCTATGGGCGCCGATACCGGTGTGCTGGCCGAGTTGTCTTTGTCCTCTACCAGCAAGCTCGAACAACGACTTGTCGACCACTTTGCAGGTGAGCCGCAGCCGGAGGGTGTGATGGCCATGAGCGGCGGTCCAGCGATGGCCATGCAATCCGCATCAAAGAGCGGAGAGGCAATGGCACCTGCAGAGGGAGGCGCCATGATGGCCACGACCCGCGCTGCCCACGACGATGTAGCCTTGCCGATCCAAGCTTTAGCGCCGGGTTTTGAGGGTGCTACCCGGTGGCTGAACACAGAGCCGTTGAATGCAGCCCAGTTGCGGGGCAAGGTGGTGCTCGTTGACTTCTGGACCTACTCCTGCATCAACTGCCTTCGCACCCTCCCCTACGTCAAGGCATGGGCAGAGAAGTATCGCGACCAAGGACTGGTGGTTGTCGGCGTTCACGCCCCGGAGTTCGCCTTCGAGCGCGACATAGGCAACGTCATCAAGGCAACGAAGAGCCTTGCCGTCGGCTACCCTGTCGCCATCGACAACGAGTTCGCAATCTGGCGAGCCTTCAAGAACCGCTACTGGCCCGCGCACTATCTCATCGATGCGCAGGGCAAGTTGCGTCATAAACATTTCGGTGAGGGCCAGTACGCAGAGACTGAGCGCGTGATCCAACAATTGCTGCGGGAAGCCGGCAGCGCCGATGACGCACACGGCTTGGTCGAGGTGAAGGGCCAAGGTGCGCAACAAGCGGCAGGAGACACCACCGCTGTAGGCTCACCTGAAACCTACGTCGGCTACGAGCGGGCCAGCAACTTCGCCTCGATGCCGAAGGCAGTCCCAGACCAGCCAACAACTTACACGTTGCCTGGTTGGGGCCTCACAGGTCGGTGGACTATTGGCGACGAAAAGGCCACCTTGGCTGCCCCCGCTGGCCGAATCGTCTACAAATTCAAGGCACGTGACCTGCACTTGGTCCTCGCCCCCGACGCCAAGGGCAAGCCAGTGCGCTTCAGGGTGCTGCTGGATGGACAGCCACCCGGACCTGCTCGCGGCACTGACATCGCAGCCGATGGCAGCGGCATCGTCAAAGAGCAGCGCTTGTACCAACTCATTCGCCAACCTGGCAGCTCGGGCAGCGAGCGAACTTTCAGCATTGAGTTTCTAGACACAGGTGTATCGGCATACGCCTTCACCTTCGGTTGAAATCACTTTTCCAGGAGTAAATCATGAACATGGTCTCATCCCGTCGGCGTCTCGCCCACGCCTTAGCCGCCGGATCACTCCTACTGAGCACGATGACAGCCTGCGTAGCCGCTGAAGACCCGGTCCGCATCCCCGCGCCGGTCAAAGACCCAGCCCCGGTCAACGCCGGCCTTCAGAAGGCTGTGTTTGCTGGTGGCTGCTTCTGGGGCGTGCAAGGCGTGTTCCAACACGTCAAGGGAGTGCAACGTGCTGTCTCCGGCTACGCCGGCGGCCCAGCCAGCACCGCTTCATATGCGCTGGTAACGAGTGGCCGCACGGGTCATGCAGAGGCTGTAGAGGTGACGTTCGACCCGGCACAGGTCAGCTACGGGACGCTGCTGCAGATATTCTTCTCCGTCGCGCACAACCCGACCCAACTGAACCGCCAGGGGCCCGACTCCGGAACGCAGTACCGGTCTGCGGTGTTTCCGGCCAACGCGGCGCAGCGCGATACAGCTCAGGCCTACATTGCTCAGTTGGACGCCACGAAGCTCTACGGAAAACCCATCGTTACCAAGCTGGAGGAGACGGGGAACTTTTATGCTGCGGAAACCTACCACCAGGACTACATGACGAACAATCCACGGCAGCAGTACATCGTCTTCAACGACCTGCCCAAAGTCTCGGCACTTAAGCGGCTCTTCGGCGACAGGTTCCGAGCGGACCCAGTGCTGGTGAAGCAACCGCGTTGAGAGTACCGCTCTTGCTCAGCGTGACGGCTAGAGTCTCTGCAGGCCTGGACTCACAACATTAAGTTGCTTCGTCACCATGCTCGGCTTCGACGTACCGCTTCTTGCGTTGTTCACGCATGCCGTCAAAGTCAGCCTGGCTGATGTCGCCCGTCAGGTAATGGCCTTCGAAGCAGCTGACTTCGAAACCTTGTATTCCTGGTCGCAGTTCGGCGACGACGCGCTTCATCGCTTCGATATCCTGATAGATCAGCGCATCAGCACCAATGTACTCGCGGATCTCCTCAACCGTTCGGCCATGAGCGATGAGTTCCTCTTTGGTTGGTAAGTCGATGCCGTAGACGTTGGGAAAGCGGACCGGCGGCGCGGCGGACGCGAGGTAAACCTTGCGTGCACCAGCCTCGCGGGCCATTTCCACAATCTCTTTCGACGTGGTGCCGCGTACGATTGAGTCGTCCACCAGCAGCACGTTGCGCCCCTTGAACTCCAGGCCGATGGCGTTGAGCTTCTGGCGCACGCTCTTTTCGCGCGTGCCCTGTGCCGGCATGATGAAGGTGCGGCCAACGTAGCGGTTCTTCACGAAACCCTCTCGGTAGGGCTTGCCGATGCGATGGGCCAGTTGCATCGCCGCCGGGCGGCTGCTTTCCGGAATTGGAATGACGACGTCGATCTCGTTGGGCGGCATCGTCGAGATCACACGTTGAGCGAGCGCCTCGCCCATATTCAGCCGAGCCTGGTAAACCGAGATGCCGTCCATCACCGAGTCGGGGCGGGCCAGGTAAACGAACTCGAACATGCAGGGGTTCCGCGTCGAGTTGTCGTTGCACTGCTCGGTATGCATCTTTCCCGTCATGTCGACGAACAGCGCTTCACCGGGCGCCAAGTCACGTTCGAGTTGGTGCCCAGTGCCTTCCAAGGCGACACTCTCGCTGGCGACCATGAACTCTCCTTTGCCCGAGCGGCCAAAGCACAGCGGACGGATGCCGAACGGGTCGCGGAAGGCTAGCAGGCCCTGGCCGGCAATCAGCGCGATGACGGCATAGCTGCCCTTGATGCGCTTTTGCACGGAGCGCACGGCGGCGAATATCTCCTTGGTCGTCAGCGGTAGATCGCGAGCGGCTATTTCCAGCTCGTGGGCAAGCACATTAATCAGCACCTCGGTGTCGCTGTCTGTATTGATGTGGCGGCGGTCGATCTCGAAAAGCTCATCCTTCAATGCCAGCGAGTTCGTCAGGTTGCCGTTGTGCACAAGCACGATTCCGAAGGGCGCGTTCACGTAGAAGGGCTGAGCCTCCTCCTCGCTATAGGCATTGCCGGCGGTGGGATAGCGCACTTGCCCGAGGCCGATATTGCCGGGCAGCGCCCGCATGTTGCGGGTGCGGAAGACGTCGCGAACCATGCCCCGCGCTTTGTGCATGAAACACTTCTGGCCCTGCATCGTGACGATGCCTGCGGCATCTTGGCCGCGGTGCTGCAAAAGCAGAAGCGCGTCGTAGAGGACCTGGTTGACGGGGGTAGCTGCTAGGGTGCCAACGATGCCGCACATGATGAATGTCCTTGGTGGTTTGGATTTCGGTTCAGCTCCCCCGCCGGAGAAGAGAAGCGCACGGCGTCGCAGGGCTATGTACTCGCTGCAAGTGCTGACGACTCGCCTCCCTGGGAGGCTTCTAGTCCGACCACAGCAAACGCGCACTTCTCATCGTTCCAGGTTCCTCGACGTGTCCAACCCGCCAATTCAACCAGGCGGTCGATCCGCGGCAGGTCGTACTTGCGAGATGTCTCGGTGTGGATGGTCTCGCCGACAATAAATCTCACCACTTGGCCGCCAACCGAGGTACTGAAGCTGTAAACGCAGCGCAGATGCATCTCGATGGCCCGCTCTGCCGGGTTCCAGCGAGCTTCATGCACGAAGGCGTCAAGCGGGATCCCGCCTCCAATCTCACGGTTGATGCGTCTGAGAACATTCAAGTTGAACGCTGCAGTAACGCCCCCACGGTCGTCGTAGGCCTTCGCAAGTGTCCCAAGGTCCTTTATCAGGTCCATCCCAATCAGCGCGCGCCCTCCTTCCCCCACATGGATCCGCATGCGCATGAGAAGTTCGACAGCCTCTCCTTCATCCAGGTTACCAATGGTTGACCCTGCGAAGAAGGCAATTCGCCGACCGCTGGATGGAAGCGGGGGGAGATCGAAGTCACTAGTGAAGTCGGCCACTACGGGACATATGGGTAGCTCCGGGAATCGACCGCCGAAGCGCTCAAGCGTGCACGACAGAAACTCGTCTGCGATGTCCACCGGAACGTAGGCTGCAGGAGCATTAAGCGCAGTCAGTAGCGCCTGGCTCTTGATGCCTGCGCCAGCCCCGTACTCAATCAGGATTGCATCTGCCCCTGCAAAGGCCGCTAGTTCACTAGCGTTTTCGTGCAGGATGGCGCTCTCGCACCGTGACAGGTAGTACTCGTCGAGCGTGGTGATCTCTTCAAAGAGTCGAGAACCCTCCCCGTCATACAGCCAGCGGCTAGGCAAGCGCTTTGGCGTGGCAGTTAGCCCCTCTAGAACGTCCTTCCGAAAAGCGTCAGTTTGCAGACTATTTGGCGCTTGCGCGATCGACATATCACTCCTACTTGGCGAGACAAAGGTTCAAAGAAGTACCAGTGACACAAGCAGGACGCACCGTAACGGCGAGCATGCGGACTATCACCAGAAAACGGATCGATATAGACGCGTGGCGCTGGTGATGTCGCGCCTTCGCAGGCAGGTCTGCTGCTCATGTGGTGCTGCCGTCGTCGAAATTTCGGACTGCACACAACACGTAGCGCTTAGGTACGGCCCATGCTGCACGGGTCGATTGGCTACGGTGTGGACGTCAGCGGACTACATTGGCTCTTGCAAGCACTCGTAAGCCGCCTGACACGCAAGAACAGATCGGCAAGCAGGACCCAGCCCACGCTGTTGTGGAGTCACGTTGCTCGACCGTTCTCATGAGTTTTGTCGACAAAGCTGTTCAGCCACCGAACCGTTCGGTGCGAACGGCTCCATCAGGCACTCGCAGCGCCCGCAGCATGGTCGTGACGCTCTCGACGAAGGAATTGCTACCGCACACGTAAACAGCGGCGGAGGCGGCTGCACGGTCACCCAGTCGTTGGAGCGCAACTGCTAAATCGGCCTCGTTTAGACGACCAATTCGGTCCTGAGTTCGAGGGGCCGCAATATCTCGCGAAAGGGCCAGCCGGCTGTGAAAGCCTTTGCCGTGCTCCTCCCAGCGCTGCAACTCTGGCCACAGCATCACATCGACCATCGTGCGGACGGCAACCACCAGCACCATGGGTGAGGTGCTGCGCGAATGCGCATGGTGTGCCGCCATCGCAAGCAGAGGCACCACGCCCGAGCCGCTCCCAATGAGCAACGCTGGCTGCTCGTCCTCTGGTCGCCAGACAAAGTGCAGCCCTACCGGCCCCAATATCTCAACTGAGTCACCGACCTGCGCCGCGTCGTGAAACCATGGGGATACCTCACCGTCCGACAGGCGCTCGATGCCCAGCTCGTACAACCCCTCCAGTTCTGGAGGCGATAAGAGTGAATAACTCCGCTGGGCTTGATAACCATCATCGGCTGTGAGCCGAATGCTCAGGTGCTGACCGGCCAGTGGGCGATGCCATACCGTTGGACGCAAAACTACGCGCCGAACAAGGGGGCTAAGCCGTTCAATGGCCTCAATGCGAGCGTCTTGCCATTCGAGATGGCCGGCAACATTGCTCGCATCAGCCATATCGTTCTTCCTTGAACGGGTCGCCGCGCATGTGGTAGCCCCGGAGCTCCCAGAATCCGGCCTCATTCACGTTTGTGAACTGCAACGAGGTTACCCATTTGGCGGATTTCCATAGGTACAGATGCGGCACCAGCAAACGGGCTGGGCCGCCGTGCTCCTCTTCAAGAGGCTTGTCATCGAACTGCGTAGCAATCATTGCCCGACCACCAACCAAGTCGTCCAAAGGCACATTGGTGCTGTAGCCGTCCAAAGAATGAGCCAGTACCCATGGCGTCGGTGGCGTGATTCCGGCGGAAGCCAACAAGGTATCAATCGAAACACCCCGCCAACGCGTGTTGAACTTCGACCACGTCGTCACACAGTGGATGTCAACCACCTGTTCGATCTGCGGCAGCTCATGGAGCTGCTCCCATGTCCATTCGTGGACCTTCCTGGGACCCACTTTCAGCGCCAGGCGCCAATCCCCCCGTGGGAGCGCGCGTGGTCTCGGCCCAGCTGTGAGAATGGGGAAGCCATCCGTCAGCGATTGCCCAGGCGGCAGACGCCCGCCGTGGTCGTTTCCGCCGCGGTTGCGGCCCATGAAGGATCGATTAATGGGCATTTCTGATGTCCCTCGGTTCTATACCTTCAAGATAATCGCACGCAGGGAAACATACCCGCCGCCACGGGGCTTCACCATTCAGCCAGTTGTGTTGACTTATCGTCTACCTGAAGAAGCAACCCAAGGGTTATCCCGAGCCAATCTTGCGATGAAGTCCAGCGCGGAGCACGTGAAGCTCGAATCGCATGCACTTGTCAGCAAGATCACGAGCCTTTGGGACACCTTCGGGAAGTGAACAAGTTCGCCGTGACATGACTGACGTCAGCCTTTGAGCGTGACGAGTTCCTCCGCGATCGTCGGATGCAGTGCCACTGTTTGTCTGAAGTCCTTCCACGTCGCGTTTGCGGTTAGCGCGACGCCCACCATCTGAATCATCTCGGCGGCGCCATCACCGAGGATATGAACTCCCAGAACTCGGTCTGTATCCTCGTCGATGACCACCTTCATAGCGACTCGGTCCTGCAACCCAGCGAATGAACTGGCCATCGGCCCGAACTGAGTCTTCAGTACGCGCACGTGCGGAAAGTTCGCCCTGGCAAGCTTCTCCGACAAGCCGACGACGCCAACCTCAGGTGTAGTGAAGACCGCCGTGGGTACACGGGCGTAGTCCAAGTCTGCCACCTCAAGCTTCCCAAAGTGCCGGTCAGCGAATGCCTGCCCTTCACGAATCGCAATCGGTGTGAGGTTGAGGCGATTTGTCACGTCCCCAACAGCGTAGATTGATTCCACACTGGTCTGCCCACTCTTGTCGACAATAACTGCCCCGCGACTGTCGACCTCAACGCCTGCCCTATCTAGACCGAGGTTGCGGGTGTTGGGATGCCGGCCAGTGCTAAGCAGCACCACGTCAACATCGAACGCTTGCCCGCTGGTCGCGGTGACATCCAGTGCACCATTCCTCGGGTAGATCTGCTTCACGCTCTCATTCATACAGAGCCGCACGCCGCGTCTCCGCAACTGCTCATCAAGGACGGCGACGATGTCATCGTCAAATCCTCGAAGCAGCGACGGCCCGCGTACCAGTTGCGTCACCTCGCTACCAAGTCCCCGAAGGAGGCTGGCAAACTCGGTGGCAATATAGCCTCCCCCGACAATCAGGACACGTCCTGGCAACTCCGCCAGGTCGAATACCTCATCGGAGGTGATCGTGAGATGAGATCCTTCGAAGAGTTGCCGGTCAGGCACGCCGCCGGTTGCAATCAAGATTCTCTCCGCAGTGATCTGCTTGCCACTCGCCCGAAGCTGCACGGTGTGCGCATCCACAAGCTCAGCGTTCTCACTGAATGTCTGGACACCGGCGCCAACGAGGTTGCGGTGATAGATACCCTCTAGCCTTGCAAGCTCGACGTTTTTGTTGCCGATGAGTCTCTTCCAGTCAAAGCTTGGTGCGTCGGTACTCCACCCAAACGCAACTCCAGCCTTGAACTGGTCGGGGAACCGGCTTGCATACACCATAAGCTTTTTTGGCACGCATCCACGGTGCACACAGGTGCCTCCGTAGTTCGCACCCTCAGCAATTGCAACGCGAGCACCGTGAAGAGCGGCCACTCTCGCCGCGCGCACTCCGCCGGAGCCTGCACCAACTACAAACAAATCAACGTCGAATTGACTCATGAACCCTCACATACCGGCTGCCGGTACAAGCGCGCTATAGAAACCGGAGGCGCGTTTGCTTTGCCAAACGCGCCTCCGACCTGTTGATAGCCCGGCAACGCCTCCGGGGCTTGAAACTCGAACTCAACGCTTCCGCAACGACGCCCCGTTCATGCAAAAGCGCAAACCACTCGGCTTCGGCCCGTCCGGGAAGACATGTCCCAAGTGCGCGCCGCACACGTTGCAGGTCGTCTCCACCCGCGTCATCCCGTGGCTACGGTCTGCGTGATAGGCGACGAGACCCGGCGCGAGCGCCTGCGTGAAGCTTGGCCAACCACTCTTGCTATCGAACTTGCTGGAAGCGTCGAAGAGGTCGGTGTCGCAACATCCACAAGCATAGACGCCTGGTCCGAAAAGCGTGCACATGGCCGAGCTGTGAGCGCGCTCCGTTCCAGCCTGCCGCATTACGCGGTACTGCTCCGCGTTCAAACGTCGACGCCATTCGGCGTCGCTCAGCTCCAGTCGGCGAGGGGGAGGTGGGTTGCCGTCGCGAGCAAGCTCCAGCACGCCCCGCCAAGTCAGAATGCTCGGATCCGGCTTGGTCAGTGGCGACGCGGATTCGGCTCGTTTCAAGCCTGCCACCACCCTGTGGACATCAATCTGAAACTGGTTGTAGATCACCACGCCCTCAGGGTCGACGATGATGAACCAGGGAGTTCCACCACTCTGGTAGCGCTGCATCAACACTGAGCCAGCACCTTCGCGACCCTCGCCAGCGTCGTGGCCGAACACGATGGGCAACGCGTAACGACGCTGATTTGCCACCATGCGCTCGTAGCTGTTAGAAGCAAAGTTCTCAAAGACAGTCTGCACAGCTGCGAAGCTTACATACGACGATCCGCGGAATGCATCAACCAAGCTTGCCATGGCGGGAAACCCCGTCAGATGGCACTCAGCATTGGCATCTTGGAAGCAAAAGATCACCTTGAAAGCACCGGGCATCTTGTCCAGTCCAAATGTGGCCAAGGGCTGACCGGAGGCATCAATCCATTGCGTCACGCCGAGTTCGGGCGCCAACTCGTCGGTGATGCCGGTCTGCATACTGATGTTTATCATCTTTGCTCAGTGGTCAAGGTTCATAGGAAATGACTTGCTGTTGAAGGCGCGGTCAAGGATGGGCCTCTCGTGATCCAGTGTTGCGACTGGTCCATCCGCATCGGTGACTTCGTCGAAAGGGCACGTCTTCGTAGGCCGGCGCCGCGCCGAGAGGGCCTTTCGAGCCGCCACGCACTCAAATGCACCCTGCCCGCTGATAAGTGCTCCGGCTGCCATCGAATGTGCAAACCATGCAGCTCGCGCGAATAGCTGAGTACTTCACGTGCACCGCTTTCACGAGCTGCAGGGTGGGGAGAGCGCAGCCCTCCCCTATCACCTACTTTACGGACGCCTCTGACTTCGGCAGAGTCCAATGTCCGCGCGGATAGTGGCAGGTATAGCCGTTCGGACGGTGCTCAAGGTAGTCCTGGTGCTCCGGCTCGGCCTGCCAGAAGTCGCCGGCAGGCGCTACCTCAGTGACAACCCTTCCCGGCCAGATGCCCGACGCATCAATGTCAGCAATCAACGCGCTCGCGACGCCATGTTGCTCAGCGGTCGTGTAATAGATCCCCGAGCGATAGGAGCTACCGCGATCATTGCCCTGCCGATCCCGTGTGCTCGGGTCGTGAATCCGGAAGAAGAACTCCAGCAGTGTTCGATAGCTGATGCGGTCAGGGTCAAAGATGACCTCGATTGCTTCGGCGTGTGTGCCATGATTTCTGTAGGTGGCGTTCGGAACATCGCCGCCGCTGTAGCCAACACGCGTGGCACTCACCCCCGGAAGCTTGCGGATCAAATCTTGCATGCCCCAGAAGCAGCCTCCGGCCAAGATCGCAGTTTCAGTCTTGTTCATACTCATGCCCATAGTTGGATGGTTAACGGTGCGGTACAGGGCCTGCTTGCGCGCGTTGGTCGCATACTCAGCATGCAACCTGCGTCAGCGAAGTGCCAACCGCCACTCAGAAAGTCACAGATTCAGGGCAGGGAAAGCCTGAGCATCACAGCTCTCGTCGGGAGACGAGACATTGGATGAACGGCGGATGGGAGGAAGATCCCTCATGCCCAAGCGAATTGTGATTAACTGATCATGGAATCTGCGGCACCCCGTACAGACCACAAGGTGTCGCACAAGAATTTCACTTTGCTCAGCGTCCAGTTGTCTATCCATCGCGTCGGAGAGGCTCCTAGTCATCTGTTTGCAAGATCCACCAGTCCTTCTCGAACATGTCGCACAACATCTTTGATAGTAGGTCGCTGAAAATCGAGAAAGGTGACCGATGCGTCCGATTTCCTTTTGCAATTCGTACCAGTCGGTAAGGAAAACTTCGGTGGCCGCGACTGCGGCTAAGCAGAGAATGCTGGCGCTATCCTGGGGCCAGGGATGAAAACACTATTGCAACGGAATCGCAAACCAATATGGATGATCCTCTAAACACACTATTCACTCGCTTCCGACCTTCGGCCAAGATGGCCTTTAGCGGCACGGTCTGCGAGATGCTGAACGACTATCACGAGGTTGAACTAGGTCACTTACACCTAATGCGCTCCGGCAGCATGACTGTCCAGCCGAGGGGTGAAAGTCCTGTTCACCTTGGTGAGCCCGGATTAGTTTTCTTGCCTCGTGGGTTGCCTCATACCATTACCGCCGACGAGGGCCATGTCGCAAATTTGCTGTGCGCTACCGTCGAGATCGGCCAGCAGTCCAGGTCACCGTTGGCGCTCGCGCTACCGACGGTCGTAGTCCTACCATTTCGTGAAGTACCTCACTTGCAACCCGCACTCGAGTTGCTGTTCGTTGAGTTTGCGGGAACGGAAAGTGGCCGCCAGACGGCGCTTGAACGACTGCTTGAGTACATCCTCATCCTTGTAATTCGCCACCAGATCATCGCGGGTAGCGCCAGGCGAGGTCTACTAGCCGGCTTGGCTGACATAGGGCTCGCACGGAGCCTGACTGCCATGCATGAGGACCCGAAGCGCACTTGGAGCCTCCAATGGTTAGCTGAGGAGGCGGGAATGTCCCGCGCTCGCTTCGCCGAGCGGTTCCACGAGGTGCTGGGCGTTACACCAACGGCCTATCTCAGCGCCTGGCGCGTGAGCGTCGCGCAGGACATGCTGCTGCATGGTCGACCGGCAAAGTGGGCTGCAGCCGAAGCTGGCTACACAAGTGCAGCGGCTTTTACCCGTGCTTTCACGCGGAGCGTTGGCAAGTCGCCTACTCAATGGCTCGCGGAAAGGAACGAGGCCTCAGACCGCTCTCCCGTCGTCTGGCAAGAGACTTGATTGGAGCGCTCTCTGAGCCTCATGGTATGACCTCGCTCGCCGCCACGACCGAATCCTCGCCTCAGGTGGTGGACGAGCAGGTCTGCTTTGCTGTTTATTCCACGATGCTGGGAGTTCAGCGAACCTATCGCCGCGTGCTCAAGCAGTTTGACCTGACCTATCCCAGGTACTTGGTCATGCTCGTTCTTTGGGAGCGCGACGAGTTGACCGTCTCGGAGATAGGTATGCGTTTATTCCTGGACTCGAGCACAACGACACCCCTGCTCAAGCATCTTGAAAGTAGCGGTTTGGTCTCCCGCCGCCGGTCGATTGCCGATGAACGGCTGGTCATCGTGACCTTGACGGAAGCTGGTCGGGCGCTGCAATCGGTCTGCAGCTTTGTACCGACCTCCGTGGCTCATGCTATGCAACTCACTGAGCGTCAGGCAATCACGCTCCGTAGCGACCTGAACGACCTGCGGAGCAACCTCCTTCGGACGGAACTGGAGCAACTCGCATAAGTGCGTACGGCAAGTTTGGCGGTCTAAGCGATTTGCCTGAAGTCACGCCCGTACCACCGGGACGAGTGGCGAAGGGGTATCTCTGTACTCGCAGAGAATCTTGATCGCGCGTCGATCGAGCGCGGCGGGCCTTCGAAGGGTGGCCTGTTCGTTCAGGTGCGCAGAAACAGCTGGGGACGCCTGATCTTCAAGGACCTAGCCAAGTACGACCGATGATGCGTGAGCATCATCGGCTCAGCAGGCACGGCCTCAACGGTCGGCGGTCGTGCCATCAAGGTTAGACATATCGTGAGTTTGAGATTGAAATGAAGATCACCCCGTTTCGCATCGACATCCCTGAACGGGACCTGACGGACCTCCACCGTCGCCTGGATGGCACGCGATGGCCCGACGACGTCGGCCCTGCCTGGGAGGACGGCACGCCGAGCCTGGCCTTGCGGGATGTCGTCGAGTACTGGCGGGGGAAGTTCGACTGGCGCGCTGCGGAAAGCAGGCTCAACGCGCTGCCGCAGTTCGTCGCCGAACTGGATGGCCATGCGGTCCACTTCGTTCATGCCAAGGGCGCAGACAGTGACTCGGCACCCCTGGTCATCACGCACGGCTGGCCCGGTTCCTTCGTGGAGATGGTCAAGATACTGCCCATGCTCACGCACCCCGAGCAAAACGGCTTTCCCGGCCGTCGATCGTTCGATGTTGTCGTTCCATCGCTGCCCGGGTTTGGCTTCTCCGCAGCGCCTACTCAACCAGGCATGAACAGCCGCAAGGTCGCTTCACTGTGGCATGAGCTGATGCACGGTCTGGGCTACGCCAGCTTCTTTGCGCAAGGCGGAGACATCGGGTCGGGCGTCAGCACCTGGCTGGCCCGGCTCTATCCGGCGTCAGTTCGCGCGCTGCACTTGAACTTCATCTCGGGCAGCTACCAACCGCCGTTGGGCAAAGACGCCCCTCCCTTGTCGCCGGTGGAATCGGAATGGCTTGCCGCGAGGGCGCAATGGGTGCAGACCGAAGGCGGCTACAGCCACATGCAGGCCACCAAGCCTCAGACGCTGGCTCATGCATTGGCCGACTCGCCGTCGGGACTGGCTGGCTGGCTACTGGAGAAGTTCCACACCTGGAGCGACGGCCAAGGTGAGCTGGGCGAGAGATTCGAGCTCGACGAGCTGCTTACCAACGTTTCTATCTACTGGTTCTCGCAGAACGTTGGTGCCACGCTGCGCATGTACAAGGAAAACTCAGCTGAACCGCTTAGCTTCGCACATGGCGAGCGGATCGACGTGCCTTTGAGCTATGCAGCATTCCCCGCTGAGATCATCACCCCGCCCCGCGAATGGGTCGAGCGAGTCTTCAACGTCGTGCGGTGGACGGAAATGCCAGCCGGCGGCCACTTCGCGGCCGTCGAACAACCTCGTTCCCTCGCTCAGGATATCCATGACTCGTTCGGCCGTGCCATCGGATGAAGCAGTTGCGACAATGTTCGAGGGAGCAGCGCTTGATAGCTGCTAGCAGCCCGTTCTATCTCAAGCATCGTCAAAGCTGAGGACGCTGCAACGGAACGACCACCACACCTTGTCTTCCTCCGGCAATACTTGCGAGCCATAAAGCGAGCTTCAGCCGCACGGCGCACGGAGGTCAGGGATGGATTCAAAAACGGTCGCTCAGCTGCGGCAGATGTTCCGCACGCGTCTGTCTGCTAAGACCGGCGAAATCGAACACTCGCTTCGACAGATTGCCGGGGGAAACCCACTAGGTGCCGAGACCGACACTGACCGGGGCATCAAGCGACTTGCCACCAAGGCCGGCATCCCCACCAGGGACGCAGGCGCCCTCTTCGCCTCAGTTCGGATGGCCGCCAAGGCAATCGACCTAGGAGGTGCGCTGAAATCAGCCGAGGGTGCGGAGTCGATGCAAGGTCCGACCATGGACTTGGTCGGCGTGGAGTTTCTATCCCGAGGCCGCCTGGCTGCGAACGCGGTCGGTCGGGTGAGCTTCAAGACAGGGTTCGCCCAAGGTAGTGGCTTTCTCGTTGGCCCAGCACTTTTTCTGACCAACAACCATGTCATCCTGGATGCGCAAGCCGCAAGCGAGATGGTCGTTGAGTTCGACTACGAGTCCGGCAGCGACGGTGTCGCAAGCCCCATCACGACCTTCGAGTTCGATCCGAGCAAGTGCTTCGTCTCATCCACTATCGACAACCTGGACTTCACGCTCATCGCGCTGGGCTCTCGCCTTCAGGGGCATGGAGTGGTTGTAGTGGCTGAAGACGCTGGAGAAGAAGGCCTCCTCCCACTCGTCGATGTCCTGCTGGGACCTCTTCTTGGGCACCTTGCCGGACCCCCAGCAGACCCGACCGTCCTCGTCAAGGTTGAGCAGCGGCGCACGATGTAGCGGCGTGCTCTCGGTCGGGCGCTTGTCTTCAGCGAGGGCCCAGATCTTCATGCCCTGCCAGATCCCCTTGCCAGCGGTGCGCTTGAGGCACCAAACCAGCGGAGGCATCGGCAGCATGGCGCTGACGCCTTGCAGGCGGTCGCGCCCCGGCTGGCCGGCGTGCCAATCGATGTCGAAGAAGCAGAGCCGGCGGATGGGCCGGGTCCACCAGACAAGCAGATCGTCACTGCTGAACAGAACCTGCTCGCGCAGGATCGTCGGCTTCACCTTCAACGCCTCGCCGAACATCTGCGAGACCTTCTTCATCGCCTCGATGGTGATCGGGCGGCCTTCCTTCAGTCGCTGGTCATTGCCGTGAATGGCAACGCCGTGGACTGTCGCGAAGGTCAGTTCAGAGCCGGCTTTTGATCGGGGAGCGTAGAACACGACCGCCTCGACCGGCACGAACTCTTCACTTGCGAACGCGTTGACGCTTGCGTTTGCTTGCATCAGCTTGATCTCCTAAGAGTGTGTAGAGCGCATCAAGCTCACTGAGGAGCTTTGCAGCAGCCTCGATCCAGACCACGAAGCGCTCCGCGCTTCCAGGATCGAGCCTGACGCGCAGGATTTCTGCTTGGTAGGAGTCGCCCTCCATGCGCTGGGAGACGACCTGGTCGTAGAAGTTGCCCATGCCGTCTTCCTGACGCCACCAGAGCGCGAACGACGGTTCGGCTCGCCAGCCGCCGTAGCTGTTGGCCGGCGTGAACTCGCTGGCCAACTCGCCCAGGCGCTGCGGCAAAGCCTTCGAGGCCTGCCTGACGCGCTGCAGGACGCTCACCAGTTGCTGGACCCAGAGCGACTTGCCGGCGATGAGCGCCTTGCTTTGCTTCGCCGACCAAAACCGGGACTTGCGCCGACGGCGCTTGCTCGGATTTTCGATTTCGAGCGCCTTGTAGAAAGAGCCGAGACTGTCCAGGTAGTCCGACGGCATGTCGAACCGGCTGTCCTCGTCGAGAGGCTCCCCGTTCATCTCCTCGTAGGCCTGGATCACGGCGGCGTCTTCGACCTCGCCATACCAGAGCACATCAGCCGTCCAGTGCAGAAGTGCATCGGGCGTCAGGATGTCGCACGCGTCGTAGTTCAGTAAGCGGCCAGCGAAGTCATGTTGATCCGCTGAGCCGTGCCTAGGATGCTCGTATCCATCAACGACTTGATGGGTACGTACGCACTATGGATCAAGCAGCGCCAGGCCGCCGTCGGCGAGTTCACAGCGCCGAGTTCAAGGCGCAGGCAGTGCAAGCAGCGCAGCAGCCGGGCGTCTCGATGGCCGCTGTGGCGATGGCTCACGGCATCAACGCCAACTTGCTGCGGCGTTGGGTCCATGAGAGGGCTCAGCCTCCTATCGACGCAGCGGCCATCAGCCCCGATCCCGTTGGCTTCATCGCACTGCCGATGCCAGCACCTTCCGCGCCGCCAGAGCCAAGCTCTGGAACCATCCGCATCGAGGTCCGCCGCGGGTCGACAGTCGTCGCGGTGACCTGGCCAGCCAGCGCCGCGGATGCTTGTGCGGCCTGGATGCGCGAGCTGCTGCGTTGATCCGCATCGACGCCGTTTGGCTCGCAACGACGCCACTGGACATGCGCGCCGGCACCGAGACCGCCCTGGCCCGCGTCGTTCAGGTCTTTGGCGGCGCCAAGCCTCACCATGCCTACCTCTTTGCCAACCGCCGCGCCACGCGCATGAAGGTGCTCGTGCATGACGGCATCGGCGTGTGGCTGGCAGCGAGGCGCCTGCACCAGGGCCGCTTCGCGTGGCCTCGCGATGTCACGTTGGAGCACATGCCGCTGACGCAGCCGCAGTTGCAGGCCCTGGTGCTGGGCCTGCCGTGGCAGCGCGTGGAAGACGACGGGGCGATCAGGCTGCTGTGACGCAATCGGTGCTCGCGCCGATGCGCGTGGCCCGGGTACGCACCACACTGTCGTTATGGCAGTCGCCGCGCCCCTCAGTGCAGAAGACATCGCCTCGCTGGAAGCTGCGGGGCTCGGGCATATCAGCGCCAAGGTGCGAGCGCTCTTGGACCGCCAGGCGTATGACCGTCACGAGATCGAGTGGCGCGACGCCAAGATCGAGAAGCTGACCTTCGAGATGGCGCAGCTGCGGCGCGTGAAGTTCGGCAAGAAGAGCGAGCAGCTCGACGCCGAGCAGAAGGCTCTCTTCGACGAGGCGGTCGATGCGGACCTTGCCGCGCTGGAAGCGCAGCTGGCCGAGCTGATGACCGCCAAGCGCAAGGACACTGAGCCCGCTCCGGAGCGGCCTAAGCGTGCCCCGCTACCGGCCCATCTGCCGCGGGTGGACCGACACCACGAACCGAGCGACACGACGTGCCCCTGCGGCTGCCAGATGACGCGCATCGGCGAGGACGTCAGCGAGAAGCTGGACTACACGCCCGGCAGCTTCACCGTGGAGCGTCATGTGCGCGGCAAGTGGGCCTGCGCGAAGTGCCGCACGTTGACCCAGGCGCCCGTGCCAGCAGAGATCATCGACAAGGGCTTGCCAACCTCGGGCTTGCTCGCCCATGTGCTCGTCGCCAAGCACTCTGACCATCTGCCGCTCTACCGCCAGGAAGCCATCTTCGAGCGCGCCGGCCTGGCCATCCCGCGTTCGACGCTGGCGGCGTGGGTGGGCGTGTGCGGCGTGCGCCTGCAGCCGCTGGTGGATGCAATGAAGGCCGACCTGCTGCGCCTGCCGGTTCTGCACGCCGACGAGACTCCGGTGGCGATGCTGGCACCCGGCACAGGCAAGACGCATCGTGCCTATCTCTGGGCCTACGCCAGCGGCGCCTTCGACACCATGCGAGCCGTGGTCTACGACTTCACCGAGAGCCGCTCCGGCCAGCATCCACGGACCTTCCTCGGTCACGGCACCGATAGCGCCTGGAAGGGCAGCCTGGTATGCGACGACTACGCCGGCTACAAGGCGCTGTTCCTCGACGGCGGCATCACCGAGGTGGGCTGCATGGCCCACGCGCGCCGCAAGTTTGTGGAACTGCACCTGGCCAACAAGAGCACGCTGGCGGCCACCGCCATCGACTTCATCGGACAGCTATACGGCATCGAGCGGGAAGTGAAGGACCTGCCAGCCGACGAGCGGTTGCGACAGCGACGAACGCGCGCGGCACCGGTCGCACAGGCCCTGAACAAGTGGCTGCTGGAGTTCCGGCCGAAGGTGCCCGATGGCTCAGCCACCGCCAAGGCCATGGACTACAGCCTGCATCGCTGGGCGGCGCTCACGCGCTATCTCGCCGACCCCGCCTTGCCCATCGACAACAATTTCGACGAGCAGCAGATCAGGCCATGGGCAACCGGGCGCAAGAATTGGCTCTTCGCCGGGACGCTGCTCGCAGGGCAGCGCGCTGCGGCCATCATGAGCTTGATCCAGTCCGCTAAGCTCAATGGGCATGACCCCTATGGCTACCTACACGATGTGCTGACGCGGTTGCCTATGCACAGGAACAGCGACCTAGCTGAACTGCTTCCTCACAGGTGGCGACCGCCACATCCCAGAACGGACTAAGGATTGAACTCGTTTGCTGTCTTCGCTGGAAGAATGCCGTTCATCGGCTCCGCCAATGTTCACATGCCGGATGCGCTTCAGCGTATTTCCGTGCTTTGCATGCTCGTCATTGGGCTGTCTGGATGCAAACCTGAGCCGCCAAAGGTGCAAATGGACGCACCGTTCATTACCTGTGCGGCGTTCGACTTTCGTGTACCCGACGCCGAAGGGTTGAAGGACGCAAGAAGACTGATGTTCGAGGCGGCGATGAACTTGAATCTCCGGTTCGTCGCGGATGCGCCGTTTAGTGGGTTCCGCGATGTGGTTGGCGGGCTCGGGCAGCCAATGAGCTTTGTGCTTAGCTCAGACCGTGGGCCATGGACTGACGAGCTCTGGCTACGCGTCGAATTCCTGGCGGGAGGTCCGCCGCAGCGAGTACCTTGGCTGCCAGATCACAAGCAGCCGTACATACCGCCCGCGACATGCGTAGCCCAAGCGGTGGATCAGTTCGCAAAGTTGCGGCATTTGTTCAACGACAAATGGCAGCTGACTGACCTCGATGCAACCAAGCCCATCCCGATTCGTTTCAAAAGCGCGGCAAGCCAGCCGCTTCAGAAGTAGCCTGGCAAGGGCACTGCCTGCCGGCTCCTGCCGACCGCGTAGCCGTTCGCCGCTGTAGTCACGCCGTCAACATGACTTCGCTGAGCGCTTACGTAGTTCACTTCATCCAGCGTGTCGAGCAGTTGCCGGCTGGCGCCGGGCAGTTCCTTCTCCAACTTCTTGCACACCGGTTCGAGGTGCACGAAGCGACGGTAGTCGCACTGGTAGTCGAAGCTCAGCAAAGCCTGGCCCTGCGGGTCGACCGTGCCGGGTCCGATGACCTCGACGTCGATCTTGATCGACGCCTCGCCGTTGCCCTTGATGACCTTGGTCATCCAGTTCTTCAGCAGGAGGTCGCACCCGGCGGCGAGTGAAGTCGTCTCGCTCGGCACGCAGTCAGGATGACGGCGCGCCACCTCGAGGAGCAGCTCGGCCGCGACCGGATGGTTCGTGCGAGCGACAGGTCGCGGCAGAGGTCCAGCCTTCGGGATGCTTAGAGCAGAAGTGACAGCGCCGTAGACGGGACGACGACCGGAGTTCCCGTCGCCGTCAGCGCCGCCCTGAAGCGGGCCGCCGCGTTGAGCAGTTCCCAGCTGGGCGTCACCTGCATGCCCACATCGGGGTTTGCCGGATCCGGCTGGCCCGCGGCGAGTGCGGCCAGCCGTTCGACGAAAGGGACCGGGGTCACCTCCGTGGCCAGGGCCGCTCCCTTGGTGCCGGCGGACCGTTTGAACTTGTAGAC
>LNFM01004177.1_pt1 | contig 49871 bp, 48 predicted proteins | sample 596031 | NCBI WGS metagenome assembly LNFM01 (sample SAMN04254537, study PRJNA301005) | activated carbon metagenome | isolation source: dual media filters at the Ann Arbor, Michigan drinking water treatment plant | place: USA: Ann Arbor | reverse complement strand
GCTGCTAGAACCGGCCAACGCTCCCTTCGTCTAGCGGTTAGGACGCGGCCCTCTCAAGGCTGAAACACGGGTTCGATTCCCGTAGGGAGCGCCAATCCCCACCCATTTTTGCTTTCCGGTTTGCAACTTCGCGCGGCACCCCGCAGAGTTGCCGGCGGGGTGGGCGGCATGAGCTTGTACGACTTCAATCGTACCTTCGACCGGATCGAGCGTATCGACGCGTCGCAGACGCTCGACGAATTGATTGCAGAGCTTGCCAAAGCGGCGGCTGACTTTGGCTTCAAAGCGACCGCGATCGCCGCGCACCCGCATCCCGATATTCCCTTCGAGAAGCGCGTGATCGCGTATCAATGGCCGAGCGCTTGGCTCGAACGCTACTTTGCGAATAATTATATCGACCACGATCCGGTGTTTGAGCATTCGAGAACCGCGCTACGTCCCTTCGAATGGTCGGAAGCGCGCTACGAGAAGAAATCAAAATCCGCGCAGGTGATGAACGAGGCCGCCGATTTCGGATTTTCGGCCGGCTTCTGCGTGCCGACACTTACACCCGCCGGTCCTGTCAACGTTGCCTTTGGCGGCAGCAGGAGCGAGCTGTCGCGCGAAGAGCGGGGAATGCTTCACCTGCTTGCGCACTATGCGCAGTACCGCGCTACCGAATTACTCGCCGGCAGAATAAAAAGTGTCGCTGAGGTGTTGCACCTCTCGCCGCGAGAGCGGGAGGTACTGCAATGGTGCGCCGAGGGCAAAACCAGCGAAGCGATCGCGGAAGCGCTCGGTATCAGTACACATACTGTGCTGACGCATATCGGCGGCGCTTGCCGCAAGCTCGGTACGCGTTCGCGGACGGCGGCGGTGGCGAAGGCGATGAACGCCGGACTAATCAAGCTGGCTCCCTAGTTTCGGGGATAGGCGAGAGCGGTCCGTTCGCAGAGTCTGCAGCCCGAAAGATTCGCCGGGACAATCATGAATTATCAGCAGGCTATCGAGCACGCGATTGCGCTTCGTCTTCGCGTCAAGAACGAATCCGTTTCAGAGCGCAGACAGAAGCTGCTCGATCTCGCACGTGAATGGGAGGTCTGGGCCGAACATTGCCGGGAGCACACGGCAAAAGGCGAGGCAATCGAACTCGTAGGCAAGCCCCAAGACGATATTTAGAAGGCGATATTTAAAAAAGCGCCACGCAACGCTTGGCTGCGTGGCGCCCGATTTTCAGACGATCTTCACCGACATATCCGGCAGACCTTCGATCTTGCACAGGATCACGTCGCCCTTGACGACCGGTCCGACATTTTCCGGCGTGCCGGAATAGATAATGTCGCCGGCGGCAAGCTCGAAGGCTGCCGAAAGCTGCGCGATCTGTTCTGCGACCGACCAGATCATGTGTGTCAGATTCGAGTTTTGCTTCACCTGATCGTTCACGGCGAGCGAGATTGCGCCCTTCGGAAAGTGGCCGATCTGTTCGACCTTATGGATTGGGCCGATCGGCGCGGACTTGTCGAAGCTCTTGCCGATTTCCCACGGCTTCTTTTCGTCGCCGAGTTTGCGCTGCAGGTCGCGCCGCGTCATGTCGAGGCCGACGGCATAGCCGAAGACGTGATCCAGCGCCTTCTCGGCGGGAATGTTGGTGCCGCCGGATTTCAGCGCGGCCACGAGTTCGACCTCGTAGTGATAGTTTTTGGTAAGCGACGGATACGGATGATCGGCGACCGTCTTCACCGGCACGTTCTGGATCGCGTCGGTCGGCTTCTGAAAGAAGAAGGGCGGCTCGCGGGTTGGGTCCGAGCCCATCTCGCGCGCGTGCGCCGCGTAATTGCGGCCGATACAATAAATGCGGCGCACCTGAAACTGCTCGTCGCTGCCGGCAATTGGAATGTAGGTGGCGGGGACTTGAAACGGCGTCTTCACCTGCGCTTGCGCTGGCGTCGTGGCTACAAATGCGAGTCCGGCGCCGGCTACGGCAGCGGATTTGAAAACATCGCGGCGGGTTGGGGTCATCGTGTTTCTCCTTTTGACCGGTTTCCTTCCCTGGCCGCTTTGCGCGGCTCGTATTTCTGCGGAGAGACTGTCACGGAGTGCCAGTACGGGCCAATGAAACCCGTGCTGCGTTGCGGCCAGAATGACTCTGTAAATTTCAACCCGCCGCACCAGCCGGTTGTGTGGAAAAATTCTCTACTTACTGAGTACAACCAGCGCATGAATCTTCGCGCTCCGCACTAGCGCTGCCGCAAACCTCTTCCTAGATGGCGCCATCGCCCGATTCCGGGTTGGGAGAGCGCCGATGAACGTTGCCGCCAATGTGCGCGAAGAGACGATCACACTGAAGCAGGCCAAGAAGCTCGTGCAGTGCATGGCGGGCGAGCAGAGCTTCCTTCTCCTTTCGCCGCCGGGCGTGGGCAAATCGGAAATGGTTTATCAGGCGGCGGCCGAAGCCGGGCTCCCCTGCCGCTCTCTGCTCGGCACGCAGATCGCGCCAGAGGATGTCTCCGGCATCCCCCGCATCATCGGCGAACGCTCGGTGTTCTGTCCGCCGCGCGTGCTCTTGCCGGAAAATCCGGAGCCGTTCTGCCTTTTCCTGGATGAGCTTCCGGCCTGTGCGCCGGACGTGCAGAAGGCTTTTTATTCGCTTCTGTTAGAGCGCCGGCTCGGCGAACACGCGTTACCCCAAGGCACGTGGGTCGTCGCAGCCGGCAATCGTATGCAGGATCGGGCGCTGGTTCGCGCCATGAGTTCCGCGCTCGTGAACCGCGTTACGATCCTGCATCTGCGCGTGGACGCTTCCGAATGGCTCGCCTGGGCCGCGAAGAATTCGATTCGCGAAGATGTGCGTGCCTTCATCTCCTATATGCCGGACGCGCTGATGCGCGCGGTGCCGTCCGAGCCGGTGCCGTTTTCGACGCCTCGGGCCTGGTCGCTGTTGTCCAATGCACTCGACAGGGCGGAGGCATCAGGCATTCTGACGAACGAAACGCGCCGCGCACTGGCCTTCGGGCGTCTGTCCGCCGAAGACGCCGCCGTGTTCTGTGCGCTTGCGGAAGAATCGATCGGCAAGATGCGTCCGATCGAGGATTATATCGCAGCGCCCGATCTCCTGCCCAAAACCGACGCCGCGCGCTGGTTCATCTTGAATTGCATCCGACAGAACGTGCGCGAAGGAAAGCTCGCGCATCTGAAGCCGAAGGCCGTGAACCGCTTCCTCGGCAGTCTGACGCCGGAGAGCCAGCTCACGCTACTCACCGAACTCGTGGAGCAGTGGGGTTCGCTCGGCGCCGATAAGTCGATGCTTAAGCTCTTGAAAGAAGTTACGACCCTATGAGGCCGGTTCCTTCTTCCGAGGAGACGTTAGCCCGCATCGAGCGCGGGCTGCGCATGGTGACGGTGCCGATGCCGCATCTCGCTGGACTGGCGGCTTCCGTGCGCTGCTCGATCGACGACCGCGTGCCGACCATGGGCGTGTTCGCTTCCGGCCGCATGATTGCGAACCGGCAGTTCGTTTCGAAGCTGAAAGAAAACGAACTTGTCTTCGTGTTGGCGCATGAGCTGCTGCATCTGGCGCTGCGCACGCACGACCGTGCCAAAGGCTCGGGCCGGCTCGAGTTCAACTATGCGCATGACTACATCATCAACGATATTCTCCGCGCGGAGCTTGGCTTTACCCATGTGCCAGCGGGCGGTCTCGATATGCCGGGCGCCAAGGAAAAGTCCGCCGAACGCATTGTGCTGGAGATGCGCAAAGACGGTGACAAAATGCAGTCAAAGACCAGCGTCTGGGACGGGCAGGAGGTTTCCGCGCGCGGCGCGCTGAACGGGCCGGGGCGGGGACGCAAAAGTGCCGACGATGCCGGTGACGTCATGGACGAAGTGACGGAGCGTCAGCTCTTTCCGGAGTGCAAGAACGGCCAAGGCGAGCAGATCAAGCACGTCGAGAAAGAAGCGGCGAAGTCGCTTGCGCTCGGCAAGGCAATGGGCGCCATGAAAGGCCGCGGCTTTGAGACGGGCGATGTGACGCAGACCGTGATGGCGTTGCGCGGCATCTACAAGACGCCGTGGGAAGTTGCGCTACAGAAGTGGATCGAGTCGGCCGCGCCCGGCGAGCGTACCTATCTGCGTCCGTCCCGGCGCGAGGTGGCGAGAAGCGATATCGTACTCGCAGGCCGCAAGCGCTCCTCCTGGATGCTCAACATCGTGCTCGATACGTCAGGTTCGATGTCGGAAGAAATCTCGCCCGCGCTCGGCGCAATCGCCGATTTCTGCGAGCAGGTTTCGGTCGACGAAATCCGTCTCGTGCAATGCGACGCCGCGGTCACGAACGACGAGATGCTCTCGCCGGAGGCGCTCGCGAATTATCAGGTCTCGGGCTTCGGCGGCAGCGATCTGTCGCCCGCGATGCGGGAACTGGCAGAGGATGGGCGCGTCACAGCAGTACTCGTCATCACTGACGGCGATATCGCGTTTCCGCCCGAAGAAATGCCTTACGACGTGCTCTGGGTCTTGACCCCGGGCGCTTCCATCAATTTCCGCCCGCCTTATGGGCACATCATCCGGATGCAGGGAGGCCGCGCATGAAAGTCGTGCAGGAACTGGTGACTTACTTCGACCGCCGCGGCGAGCTTTCGCCGAAGCAACTGCGTGCGCTCCTGGATCAGGGCTTCCTGGCTGCCGAAGCGCCGCCGAATATGCTCGAACTCTGCCACGACATCGGCGCGAATTACTATTTCCGCGTGCGCGGGGACACCGAAGGGCAGGCATGGGGCTCGGGTCCCTATACCGGGGACTCTTCGCTTTCGCTCGCAGCCGTCCATGCCGGATTGGTGAAGCCGGGCGACACCGCGGTGGTGAAGGTCACGGTGGTCGATCCGCTCGCGAAGTATCAGGGCAGCATCCGCAACAACGTGAAGACGCACGATTTCGGGCGCTACGGGACGGCGTTCAAGCTCTCGTCGATCTAAACAAAAAACGCCCGCTTCTCAGCGGGCGTTTTCGATTCAAAGAGACTGCGCTTAGTTGCCGTCGGCGCTGTTGCGCTTGATGTCCATGCCGTGGGCGCGCTTGTAGGACTGGATGTCCTTGAACTTGCCGTCCGCGGAACGGACCGCATAGAGCTTCTTGCCCTTGGAGCTGTAGAGCACCGTACGGCGGCCCTTCTTGCGCTTCGCTTTTTTCTTCTTTGCTTTCGCCTTGGTTTTTTTCTTTTTGGCTTTCGCCTTCTTTGCTTTTTTCCGCTTCTTTGCCATATCCGTTTCCCTCTCGTTTGCCGCGTATCGGATAGCGGACATTAGCGCGCGGTGGGATTTTTTCGTCAAGGCGATTTCGCTGCTGCCCCCAAGTGACTGCGTGTGGTTTGGCAATACAAGGATGCTGACGCATACTCGTCCGATCACATAAAAACAGTCCGCAGGGAGCCTCGTTGAATCGCCATGTCCGCAAATGAAAACCGCCGCATCGTGCTTGCCTCGCGTCCTGAAGGCGAGCCGAAGCCCGAACACTTCCGGCTGGAAAGTGTAGCGATTCCAACGCCGAAAGACGGCGAGGTGCTGTTGCGCAATCTATGGCTTTCGCTCGATCCCTATATGCGAGGGCGGATGAGCGCTGCGAAATCCTATGCCAAGCCGGTCGAGATCGGCGAACCGATGGTTGCCGGCACGGTCAGCGAAGTCGTCAAATCAAACCGGCCCGAATACGTGCCCGGCGACATCGTGCTCTCCTATACCGGCTGGATGGACTACGCGATTTCGAACGGTTCCGATCTGCGCAAGCTCGACCCGAAACAGGCGCCGGTGCAGACCGCGCTCGGCGTGCTCGGGATGCCCGGCATGACCGCTTACATGGGGATGCGAAACATCGGTATGCCGAAGGCGGGCGAGACGGTGGTGGTCGCCGCCGCCTCCGGGCCGGTCGGCTCCTTCGTCGGGCAATACGCGAAGCTCAAAGGCTGCCGCGCGGTCGGCGTCGCGGGCGGCGCCGACAAGTGCAAATACCTCGTCGATGAACTCGGCTTCGATGCCGCGATCGACCATCGCGATCCGGACATGGCGAAGAAGTTGGCTGCGGCTTGCCCCAAGGGCATCGACGTTTATTTCGAGAATGTCGGCGGCAAGGTGTTCGATGCGGTCTTTCCGCTGCTCAATCAATTTGGCCGCGTGCCGGTTTGCGGCATCATCGCGCATTACAACGATGTCGCGCCGCCGCCGGGGCCAGACCGCACCGGGATGATTTTGGGCGGAATCCTGCGCCGCAGCCTGACCATGCGCGGTTTCATCGTGTGGGATTTCGCGGCGCAAAGCGGCGACTTCTACCGCGAGGCCGGTCAGTGGCTGCGCGAAGGCCGCATCAAATATCGCGAGGATGTCGTGAACGGGATCGAGAACGCGCCCGAGGCTTTCATGGGACTTCTGAAAGGCAAGAATTTCGGGAAGCTCTTGGTGAAGATCGCCTAGTGCTGACGCGAACTAATAAACGCCGATAAGCTTGAAGCCCGCTATGATCAGCACGACACCGAGCGCTTTGAGGATCACCGGAATCGCAAGGCGAATTCCAAACGCCGTGCCGATGATGGCGCCAAGAAAAACTGCGGTTGCGTAAAGCGGCAAGTCCGGCGGCAGTGCTCTTAGAATTGTGACGTTGCCCAATAAGCCCGCAGTTGAGTTGCACAGAATGAAGACAGCGGCCACGCCGGAAGCCGTCCGCGTAGCCGACCAGCCTGAAAACAAAAGCAGCGGCGATAAGAAAATGCCGCCGCCCGTGCCGGTAAGCCCCGCTAAGAGGCCAATGCCTGCGCCGCAAAGAGCGCCGAGCCAAACGGGCGGGTCGCGCGGCTCGGCGTTGGCTTTCAGTTCCGTAGGCCACAAAAAGCGGACACCGCCAACGAGCAACACGATGCCGACGATCGGTCTGTAATAAGCGCCGGGTAATTGAATCGCGCCGCCAACAAATGCGAAGGGTACCGCGCCTATCAGAAAGGGCCACAATGTCCGCCAGCGGAACAGACTTGCGCGCCAATAGCGAAAAGAAGTGAAAGAGGCGACGAGGATATTTAGCGCAAGCGCGGTTGGGCGCATCACGGCCGGCGCGAGACCGAAGAGTGCCATCAACGCGATATAGGCAGACGCTCCCGCATGGCCGACAGAGGTGTAAAGCACCGCGCCGAGGAACATACATAAGGCAAGAAGGAACTCATGAGACAAGAGTTCTGGCATGGCGCAACGTGATGACAAGACGCGAAAGCGTCTTCCATAAATGGCTGATTGATCGGAAAACGCCTGCGTCTCGGTTTCACCAAACCGGCGCGGCGAGCGGCCACCTTCGGCGGTGGATCGCGCGAGCGATCACGAAGTCTAGGCTGGAATATTATGTCAGAGCAAGCCGACTACCGCGCCCGGCTTTGCATATTGCGGATGCGCTGGGCGAGCGAAATACGGGCTTCGCTTCCCGCCTGCGGCGCGCCGTTCTGCTGGCCGTCTTCGGCAGCGAGCAATTTTTCAATCGGCGAATTCTCGCCTTCCAGATTGATGGCAAGACGCGCAACCTCGGCAGCCACGTCGCTGATGCGCTCGCGTAGCAGCTCGTTCTCCATCCGCTCTTCGTTCGATGCGTTCTCGATCTGCGTGCGGAGTGCTGCCGCCTCGGCGGCGGCGCGGTCGCGCTCCTCGCGCAACTGCGACAGCGTGTCTTCCAGATGCGCCTTTTCGGATCGCAGGATTTCGACGGTGGCCTGAAAGGCTTCGGTCTTCGAGTTTACTTCAGTATGTAATTTCTGAAGCTCTTCTTCCTGTCTGCGCAAGAGTTCGTTGCAGCGCGCAAGGTCCTGCTTCAACTCTTCGACAGCCTCTTCGCTCATCCTGCAATAGCCCCAATACGCTTTACGCAAACACGATAAACCGGACGGCATTCTAAATGAATGAAGTCCGGTAGGCCACGGCGCGAAAGCGCCGTGGCAAAATCGTTCTATTGCAGGAGTTAGAGCGGGAACCAGGTCGCGGTCGGCGTGAATTTCAGGTAGCCGATGTTCGCGCCGAGGCGCAGGCCGACGCCGGTGCGGATCGGAACGATCACGACGCGGTCCCAAGTGACCGCGGTCATGCCGAAGCCGCCGACGAAATAGGCCGAGCCCGAAATTCCGACGTAGCGATTGTAGAGCGTTTCCACCGCCGGAAGATTGTAGACGAGCATCATCACGCGCGCGCCTTCGCCGCCGACGTCGAAGCCGATCGACGGACCCTGCCAGAAAACGCGGCGGTCGCCGGCGTTGCGGGTGTAGAGCGTGCCTTCTCCATAACGCAGGCCTACGGTGATGGCTCCGCCGGCTTCCTCGCCAAGAATGTAGCCGTTCGGCTGGCCCCAGCGCTTTGTTGCGCGTTCGACGAGAAGCGCGAATTCGCGCGACGTGGTGCCGAAGAAGCGATGGCCGGCATCGACCACTTCGTTGCTTGAATACTGCTGCCGGTAATTATTCGGCTGGGGTTGCTGCGCCTGCGCCACGGTGAGCGTCGCGAGAAAGGCGGCGGCAAGGGAAAGAAGCTTGATGCGGAATGTCATGGTCATCTCCGGCGAGGGAACTCGCGGGCAGATGGCGCAGGAATTGCGCCCTTTTGAGGCCCGGACGGCGGCCTTAACCCGAAGCATACCGGCTGGCTTTAGCCTGCGAATCAAAGCCAGACAGCGGAATCTTGATCGCCCGGCGATGATTAGGGAAGCGTGAATGATGGAAAGGCGCATTTCGGCCGGACTTTTGGTTGGCCTCATCTTCGCCATCGCCGCCACCTTTTCCTCGTGGGCCGCGACCAGCGAGCGGATCGTAAGGGACCCGAATAGCGGTGTTGCACTCTACGGCTATGACCCGGTCGCCTATTTCATCGACAAGTCGGCGCGCCAGGGCGATGCCCAGTATGAATTCCGTTTCGCGGGACTGACCTGGCGCTTTCGCTCTGAAGCAAACCGCGCCGCCTTCGCGCAGACGCCGGAGAATTTCGTGCCCGTCTTCGGCGGTTATGATCCTGTTGCAGTGGGAGAGGGCGTGCCGATCGAAGGAAACCCCGCAATCTTTGCGGTCAGCGAGGGCAAGCTCTTTCTTTTTGCGCGGGAAGAAAGTCTGGGAAAGTTTATCGCCAGTCCGAAAAGTTTTCTGGAGACGGCAGAGGCTTCCTGGCCGCTCGTGAAGAAGAAGCTCGTTCCCTAGTTTTCTTGCCCTAGAACTGCTTGCCGCCGGACGCGATGAAGTTTTCGACCTCGTAGCCGTCTTTCTTTTTTCCGTAATGAAGCGGCGTGCCGTCGGGTGCGCGCACCGAGCCTCCGGCCGCCATCAGAATGGCGTGACCGGCGGCGATGTCCCACTCGCTCACCGGCGCCATGCGCGGATAGACGTCGGCTTTGCCCTCTGCAACGCGGCAGAACTTGATCGAAGAACCGATCTTCAGCGACTCGCTGATCGAATGTTTCTTCAGCCACGCCGTTGTGCCGCTGTCGAGATGCGAATGACTGACGCAGGCCAGCAAGTTTTTTCCGGGCGTGCGCACGCGAATGGGCTCATGCGAAACGTCCGCAGGATTTGCGCCGGGCGATAGCGCGAGCTTTACCGCGCCGCTTACTCCGCCCGCATAAAGTTCGGCGAGCGCGGGCGCATAGATCACGCCAAGCGCGGGCGTTCCGTCGATCAGCAAGCCTATATTGACGGTATATGCCGAGCGCTTCGCGATGAATTCGCGCGTGCCGTCGATCGGATCGACGAGGAAGAATATGCTGCCGGGCTTCCTGCTTGCGCCGCCCGCGACCGCTTCCTCGCCGATCATCGGCACGCCGGGGAGAAGCGCGTTCAGATGCTTTTCGATGATGGCTTCCGCCGCCTCGTCCGCATCGGTTACGGGGCTTGCGTCCGGCTTGGAGCGGGCAACGACGCCGGCTGCCGCCATTTCCCGGACCTTGGTGCCGGCTTCGGCAGCGGCCTGGATCATGCCGGTCAGTATTCGGGTGCGTTCCGCGCGATTCACTTATGTTTCCTCGTCATCCCGGCCTCTATCATGGGTGAAGCGCTCGACCAAAGTGCTTCGAATCGCATAGGGCTTGGAATATGAGCGCACCCATCGAACTTTCCGCCCTCGACCTTTCGGCCATGCTTTGCTCGAAGGTCTGTCACGACGTCATCAATCCGGTGGCGGCAATGGAAAACGGTTTCCAGTTGCTCGAGATGGATCAGAAGCCGGAATCGCGCGAAGAGGCGATGATGCTGATCCGCCATAGCGCGGTGCAGGCAACCGCCAAGCTGAAATTTGCCCGCATTGCCTTCGGCTCGTCGGGGTCGCCCACGGCGCAACTCGACATCGGCGACGCCGGCGAACTCGGCAAGCAACTGTTCGAGCCTGACCTGAAGGTCGCCTTCAGCATCCCGAAAACGCTGGTCCCGAAAAACCGGGTGAAACTCCTTCTGAACCTCATGCTGATCGCCGCCGGCTTCATCCCCCGCGGCGGGTCGATGAAGGTCGATCCGATCGGCTCGGGCGAGACCATGGGCTTCTCGATCCGGGTCGAGGCCGAGAAGGTGCGGGTGCACCCCACGACCGAAAGCCTGCTGGCCGGTACGCCCTCTGAGGCGGTTTCGGCCCAGACCGTCCAGCCGTTTTATGCGGGTGTTCTGGCCCGCGAGCAGGGCATGAAGGTCGTTCTCGCCTCGGACGCCGCGGGCGCGACGCTGAGCGCGCAATAAGCCAGCAAAATCAGGGGTTCCCTCGGTATCGGGTTAGCCCGAAAGCGCCGCCGTTTTAATCAATCTTAACCCTCCCGAACCAATACTGGCGGTGCATCGCGGACCGGGCCTTCCGACAGGCCGAGGCCCGCCATTGGGATATGTGCGGCCGCCATGGAAGACCTGCTTCAGGAATTTCTGACCGAGACGAACGAGAGCCTCGATGTCGTCGACAACGAGCTCGTCCGCTTTGAGCAGGAGCCGAACAACGCCGAAATCCTCGGCCGCATCTTCCGGCTCGTACACACCATCAAAGGCACCTGCGGCTTCATCGGTCTGCCGCGCCTGGAAGCCTTGGCGCACGCCGCCGAAACCGTGATGGGAAAATTCCGCGACGGTGCGCCGGTCACGGCCGATGCCGTTTCGCTGGTGCTGGTCACCATCGATCGCCTGAAATCCATTCTCGCCGAACTCGAAGCGACACAAGCGGAGCCTACGGGCACCGACGGCGACCTTATCGTGCAGCTCGAGCAGATGGCGCTCGATGGCGGTGTGCCGCAAGCCGCAGTTGAAGAACTGACCATCGGCACGCTGACCCCGCAGGTGCTGGAGCGGCCGCTGCGTCCGGGCGAAGTCTCGCTCGACGATCTGGAACGCGCGTTCCGCGACACCGCCGGTCCGGAAGACAAGAAAGCTGACAAGGGTGGGGACAATCGCCGTACCGGCGAGCGCCGTCATCCGGATACGCTGCCAAACGGCAATCAAACGCTTCGCGTCTCGGTCGATACCGTCGAGCGGCTGATGACGATGGTTTCGGAACTGGTGCTGACGCGCAACCAGTTGCTTGAGATCGTGCGCCGTCATTCCGAGAGCGAATTCAAGGTGCCGCTGCAGCGGCTCTCCAACGTCACCGCCGAGTTGCAGGAAGGGGTCATGAAGACCCGTATGCAGCCGATCGGCAATGCCTGGGCGAAGCTGCCGCGCATCGTGCGCGATCTCGGTCAGGAACTCGGCAAAGACATCGAACTAGAAATGCACGGCGCCGAGACCGAACTCGACCGCCAGGTGCTCGACATCATCCGCGATCCGCTGACGCATATGGTGCGCAACTCCGCGGATCACGGCCTCGAGATGCCTGCCGACCGTATCAAGGCCGGCAAGCCTGCGAAGGGTACGATCCGGCTTTCCGCCTATCAGGCCAGCGGACAGATCGTGATCGAGATCGCCGACGACGGCCGCGGGCTGAATCTCGCGAAGATCCGCAAGCGCGCGCTGGAAGCGGGATTGATCTCGGACGAGGATCATCCGACCGACGCGCAGCTTCACAAGATGATTTTCGCGCCGGGCTTCTCCACGGCGGAAAAGGTCACGAGCGTCTCCGGCCGCGGCGTCGGCATGGACGTCGTGAAAACCAATATCGACCAGATCGGCGGCACCATCGATCTCAAATCGAAGCCGGGCCGCGGTTCGACTTTCTCGATCAAGATTCCGCTGACGCTTGCGATCGTGCCGGCGCTGATCGTGCAGTCGGGAGGCGAGCGCTATGCCATTCCGCAGGTCGCGGTGGTCGAGCTTGTGCATCGTGCATCGAACGCAAATCTGGTCGAAGACATCAATGGCGCAATGGTCCTGCGTCTGCGCGACAAGCTCTTGCCGCTGGTTTCACTGAGCCAGCTTCTGAGGCTGCCTAAACAGAGCGCAGCCGAAAGCGAAGCCTTCGTGGTCGTGATGCAGGTCGGGCAAAGCCTGTTCGGCATTCTGGTCGATGACGTGCTTCACACCGAGGAAATCGTGGTGAAGCCGGTGGCGTCGAGCCTGCGCGAGATCAAGGTGCTCGGCGGCAATACGATCCTCGGCGACGGCGCGGTTATCATGATTCTCGATCCGAACGGAATCGCGGAGTCGATCGGCGCCACCCGCGAAGACCGCACGATCGACGATTTCTCGAAGAAGGAAACGGTGCTCGATGACGATTCGCTGAAATCGGTTTCGATGCTGGTGTTTCGCTCCGGCACCGGCGCGTTGAAGGCGGTGCCGCTTTCGTTGGTGACGCGTCTTGAGGAAATCGACGCGAAGAAAATCGAACTCTCCAGCGGCCGTCCGATGGTGCAATACCGCGGCGGGCTGATGCCGCTGGTCCCGGCCGACGAGAACGCGAAGCTTTCGCAGGACGGTTCGCAGCCGTTGCTCGTCTTCACGGATGGCGGCCGTTCGGTCGGTCTCATCGTCGATGAGATCGTCGATATTGTCGAAGACCGTCTTGAAATTAAAGTCGCAAGCGAAACGCCGGGCGTGCTCGGCTCCGCGATCATCCGCGATCAGGCAACCGAAATCATCGATGTCGCGCATTTCCTGCCGCTCGGCTTCGCCGACTGGTTCCACGGCAAGCAGGGCGTTGCGCGCGAGAAGAAGAAGCTCTTGTTCGTCGACGACTCCGCCTTCTTCCGCAATATGCTCGCGCCGGTTTTGCAGGCGGCCGGCTATGACGTCGCGGCACTTCCCGGCGCAAAGGAAGCGCTTGCCCTGATCGAGCGTGGCGCCAGTTTCGATCTCATCGTCACCGATATCGAAATGCCGGAGATGGACGGCTACGCTTTCGCCGAAGCACTGCGCGCGAACGCGCGCACGGCGCATCTTCCGGTCGTTGCACTGTCTTCCACGCTTTCCGGTGCGGCTGTTTCCAGGAGCGAACGCGTGGGTATGCACGCTTATGTCGCGAAGTTCGACCGCCGCGGGCTGTTGCAGGCGCTGAAGACCGCCTCAGCCGATCTGCAGGAGGCGGCATGAACAAGCAGGTTTTCACGGAAACCGAATTCGTCACGGCGTGGATTTCCGGACAGCTCTTCGGCATTCCGATCGCGCGCGTGCACGACGTCTTTGAAGCCGAGCGCATTACCCACGTGCCGCTCGCGCCTGCGGAGATCTCGGGCGTGCTAAATCTGCGCGGCCGTGTCGTGACGGCATTCGATATGCGCACGCGTCTCGGTTTGCCGCCGCGCGAGAGCGCAAAAAAACAAATGGCGATCGGAATCGATCACGACGGCGAAGCCTATGGGCTGCTCGTCGACTCGATGGGCGAGGTGCTGAAGCTGTCCACTGAGACGCTCGACGCCGTGCCGATCAACTTGCACGCAGGATGGGTTGCGATTTCGACCGGCATCTATCGGCTCGAAGACCGGCTCATGGTCGTGCTCGACGTCGATAAGGTTCTCGATTCCCGTAAAGACACGCTGGCCGCGTGAGTGTTGGAAGGAAGTAGAAAATGAAACGCTGTCTTATCGTTGACGACTCCAGCGTCATCCGCAAAGTCGCGCGGCGGATTCTGGAGAACTTCGGCTTCACGGTGCTCGAAGCATCGGACGGCCGTCAGGCGCTGGATGCCTGCGCAAAGGAAATGCCGGAAGCGATCCTGCTCGACTGGAATATGCCGGTCATGGATGGCTTCGATTTCCTGCGGGCGCTTCGCTCCATGCCTGCGGGCGACAAGCCCAAGGTTGTATTCTGCACCACCGAGAACGATCTCGCGCATATCGCGCGCGCGATGCACGCAGGTGCTGACGAGTACATCATGAAGCCGTTCGACAAGGAAATTGTCGAAGCGAAGTTCCAGGAAGTTGGATTGATCTGATCCGATCCGGGGCGGACGCGTAACGCCGCCCTATCCTGAAAATGTCGCAGCTTCGTCCCCTTCCGCAAACGAAGAGCGCACTGCCGGTGCGCGTGATGATCGTCGACGACGCCGTGGTCGTGCGCGGCCTCGTTTCGCGCTGGATCGGGCTTGAGCCCGATATGCAGGTCGTGCGCGTCTGCAAGAATGGGCGCGAAGCGCTGGAACAATTCGAAATCGCGAGCCCGGACGTGGTGGTGCTCGATATCGAAATGCCGGAGCTCGACGGCATCGCGACTTTGAAAGAATTGCTGATCAAGCGGCCGCGGCTGCCGGTAATCATGGCCTCCACGCTGACCAGGCGCGGCGCGGAAATTACGCTGAAAGCGCTTTCGCTCGGTGCCTGCGATTGTGTCCCGAAGCCCGACATCAATAATGCCGCTGGCGCTTCCGAAGAATTTCGCCGCGAGTTGATCGACAAGATCCGTCATCTCGGCGGCCGCCGCGGCGCGGCGACAGCGCTTCCTCGTCAAGAAATTCGCGCGGCGCCGCTCACGCACAAGGCGCTCGCAAACGATATCAAGCTCAGAACATTCTCGAAGGTTCTGCCGCGCGCGATTCTGGTCGGTTCTTCAACCGGCGGGCCGCAAGCGTTGCAACTTCTGGTCAAAGGTCTTGCCCCGATCGTCGATCGGGTGCCGATTCTGGTCGTGCAGCATATGCCGCCGATTTTCACCGCGACGCTGGCCGAGCATCTCGGCCGTGGCGCGGGCAAGCCCGCACGCGAAGCGATCAATGGCGAACCGCTGAAGGCGGGGCTTATCTATGTCGCGCCCGGCGGCAAGCATCTCGCGCTGATCCGGCGCGACCACGGCGTCGAAATCGTGATCGACGACTCGGCGCCGATTCATTTCTGCAAGCCCGCGGTGGATGCACTGTTTTTGTCCGCTTCGGCGGCACTCGACGGCCGAGCGCTTGCGATCGTGCTTACCGGCATGGGCTCCGACGGAAAAAAGGGTTCGCTCGCGATCGCCGATAACGGCGGCAACGTGATTGCACAGGACGAAGCGACCAGCGTGATCTGGGGTATGCCCGGTTCCACCGCCAATGCCGGGGCGTGCGCCGCCGTGCTGCCGATCAATGAAATTGGTCCGAAGGCCGTTCGTATTCTTTCAGGAGATTTCTCGTGACGCCGCAGGATTATGCGTATTTGAGCAAGCTCCTGAACGAGCGTTCGGGACTGCAACTTGCCGGAGACAAGCAGTATCTGATCGAGAGCCGCCTGCTTCCGGTCGCGCGGCAGAATAATTGCGGCTCTATCGGAGACCTGGTCGCGAAGCTCAAAGCTTTCGCCGAAGAGCCGCTGCGCCAGCGCGTCACCGAGGCGATGACGATCAACGAGAGCTTCTTCTTCCGGGACAAGACGCCGTTCGACCGATTTCAGGACACGGTGTTGCCGTGTATGCAGAAGCTGCGCGGTGCTTCAAAACGCATCCGCATCTGGTGCGCGGCAGCATCGACCGGCCAGGAGCCTTACTCGCTTGCCATGATGTTCCTGCAAGCGAAGAGCGAATTCGCCGGCTGGAAGATCGAGATCGTAGCCACCGATATTTCGACCGACGTGCTCGAGAAGGCGAAATCCGGTCTCTATACGCAATTCGAGATACAGCGCGGACTGCCGATTCAACTGCTTCTGAAATACTTCAAGCAGGACGGCGACCAGTGGCGCATTGCGCCCGAATTGCGCGGCATGGTGCAGTACCGGAAGCACAATCTGCTCGACGATTTCGCGTCGCTCGGTATGTTCGACGTGATCTTCTGCCGCAACGTGCTGATCTATTTCGACAGCAAGACCAAGCAGGACGTGCTGACCCGCATCTCGCGCTCGCTCGTGAAAGACGGGCATCTTCTGCTGGGTGCCGCCGAGACCGTGGTCGGCTTCACCAATCTCTTCATGCCGATGCCGGAGAAGCGCGGGCTTTATGTGCATTCGCTCGAGAAGAAACCGGCCTCCAAGCTCGCCGCCATGAGCGCGTAACGCCGATGCGATCCGGAAAATAAAAAAGGCCGCCCGCGGGCGGCCTTTTCGTTTCGATGAAATCGCAAATCAGCCTTTCGGCATGGTCGCTTCGATCTTGTCGTAGTACTTCTTGATCAGCTCGACGTTCTCCGGAAACTGCACCGGCTTTGCGAATTTCTGCGCCATGCTCAGTTCGGCCAGGATTTCCTTCTTCTCTTTCTCCGGGATCGACTTGTCGGCGGTGACCGCGGCGATCTCTTTCTTCAGCGCCTCCGGCGGTTGCAAGAATTCCTTGGTCTTCTGATCGAAGCCGGACATCACGAGGCTGATGTTGGCGGCTACGTCATCGAGGTCCTGCAAGCCGGCAAAACCATGCTTCTTGGCGGCGGCTTCGAGTTCGGTGACGAGCTTCGGATCGGGCTTGTCGCCTTTGATCTTCGCGGTGACGGCGTTGATGTCGCCTTGTGCGGCGATATAGTTCTGCACCTGCTTTTCGGTGAGTTTGATCTGCTTGATCTCGGGCGGACTGCCTTGCGCGGCCGCGGGGGCTGCAGCGAAGGCGAGCGCGGTCAGTGCGATCGTGGCCGCGCGTAGGAGCATCTGCATGGGGAATCCTCGGGTGTTCCGGATTGGGCCTAAGAGTGAGGAATTGCATTGCGGCCAATCTGCGGCCAGCGCAAAGCCGAGTTGCTCACAGGTTCTGGAGGATAGAGCCGAACCGTAGTAAGAGCGCCGCCCATGCAGGACATTATAACCATCTCCGGCCTGTCGAAGACCTATGCGACCGGCTTCAATGCGCTGAAAAACATCAATCTCGGCATCCGCCGCGGCGAGATTTTCGCGCTGCTCGGGCCAAACGGCGCCGGCAAGACCACGCTGATCGGCGTGGTCTGCGGCATCATCAACCCGTCTTCGGGCACTGTCACCGTGGACGGTCACGATAACGTCACCGATTTTCGCGCGGCGCGCGAACTGATCGGGCTGGTGCCGCAGGAGCTAACGACCGATGCGTTCGAGTCGGTCTGGGCAACGGTCTCCTTCAGCCGCGGGTTGTTCGGGAAATCGAAGAACCCGGCCTATATCGAGAAGATTTTAAAGAGCCTGTCGCTCTGGGATAAGCGCAACGACAAGATCATGACGCTCTCCGGCGGCATGAAGCGGCGCGTGCTGATTGCGAAAGCGCTGTCGCACGAGCCGAAAATCCTTTTTCTCGATGAGCCGACCGCGGGCGTCGATGTCGAGTTGCGCAAGGATATGTGGCAGGTCGTGCGCGATCTTCGCGCCGCAGGCGTCACCATCATCCTGACCACGCATTATATCGAAGAAGCCGAGGACATGGCCGACCGTATCGGCGTGATCTCGAACGGCGAGATCATTCTGGTCGAAGAAAAGAAAGCGCTGATGCAGAAGCTCGGCAAGAAGCAATTGACGCTTCAGTTGCAGGAGAAGCTCACGGCCTTGCCGGCGGGCATTTTCGGAAGCGCGCAGCTTTCGCTTTCGGAGGCCGGCGACGAACTTACTTATACCTATGACACGCAGGCGGAGCGAACCGGGATCACGCGGCTGCTCGCTTCGCTCACCGAAGCCGGAATCCGGTTCAAGGATCTCTCGACCAAGCAAAGCTCGCTCGAGGAAATCTTCGTGGGCCTCGTGCATCAGGACAAGAACGGAGCGGTAAAATGAACTGGGGTGCAGTGAAAGCCATCTACCGCTTCGAAATGGCGCGCACCGGCCGCACGCTGATGCAGAGCATCCTTGCGCCGGTCATTTCGACTTCGCTCTATTTCGTGGTGTTCGGGGCCGCGATCGGTTCGCGCATCACGGAGATGGAAGGGGTCGATTACGGCTCCTTCATCGTGCCCGGCCTGATCATGCTGACGTTGCTCATGCAAAGCGTGATGAACGCGTCCTTCGGCATCTATTTTCCGAAGTTCACCGGCACGATCTATGAGCTGTTGTCCGCGCCGATTTCCTTCGTCGAGATCGTAATCGGCTATGTGGGCGCGGCGGCGACGAAATCCATCATCCTCGGTCTCATTATTCTTGCGACCTCTTATCTCTTCGTGCCGGTGCGGATCGCGCATCCGGTCTGGATGATCGCGTTTCTGGTGCTGACGGCGGTCACCTTCAGCCTGCTCGGCTTTATCATAGGCATCTGGGCCGACGGCTTCGAGAAACTGCAGGTGGTGCCGTTGCTCATCATCACGCCGCTGACATTCCTCGGCGGTGCGTTCTATTCGGTCAACGTGCTGCCGCCGTTCTGGCAGGTGGTCACCTTCTTCAACCCGATCGTCTATCTGATCTCCGGGTTCCGCTGGAGCTTCTATGAAGTGGCCGACGTGAACGTCGCGATCAGCCTTGGCATGACGCTGGCATTCCTTGCCGCGTGCCTCGCGATCATCTGGTGGATTTTCAGAACCGGATATCGGCTGAAGAATTAGAGTACCGCTTTAATCCCAGCGCACGTGGCGCTTGCCCGACTCCGTCTCTTGGTGGTTCAATCTGTTTGTATTCGGGAATCCCCATCCCCCGTATGGAGGATAAGGCAAGGGTGTAGCGGTGGATTTTAAAGACTCGGTCGCCATTCAGTTGATTGAAGACAAGCTCGGTTGCGGTTTCTGGAAGCGCAACGTCGGTGCCGACGAAATGGAGTGGTCGCGCGGCCTGTTCAGGCTCTATGGGCGCGATCCGGAAAGAGATCGCGCTTCCTATACGTTGATGCGGCAGACGCAGCATCCGGAAGATCGCCTGACGTTCGACAAGATCGACGGCAATGTGCGGGCCGGCACCTTGTTCGACCGCGAATATCGCGTGGTGTTGCGCGACGGCACGACGCGAAGGCTCGCGCATCGCGGGCAGGTTATTTTCGATGCGAAAGGTAAGCCCGACTTCGATGTTGCGGTGGTCTGGGATGTCGCGGACCGCAAGCAGTTGCTGGAGGAAGTTCTGGCCGAAGAGCGCAGGCTCCGGGTCATTCTGGAGGCACTCGATCTGTTCATTCGCCTGCTGCAGACGGGCGGCCTCGACCTCGATCCGGTGGTGGCCCATTCACAGCTTACGGCCCCGCTGACACGGCTAAGTTAAAGCTTACGTAGACTGCTTCGCGCCGCTCCGCTCGGCTTTGTGGAAAAGTGAACGGACAATAATCCTGCCGTTACGGCGAGGCTTAAATTTGCACCAACGGAAAATTACCCCAGTACAAATTTTGGCCAGACTTATTAGCCAAATGACGATCTTTCGGCTGCCGAACATTTCATTTTGATCGCCGTGATTTTTCTGAACTCTCACGAGCCGAATTTCAAAAAATTTGAATGCGTGCATGATGTTAATTGTATGCATGACGGAAGGCTCGGCGAACGTAACAAGATGCACCCGACAAGAAATTCATTGCGGTGCCGCAAAAATGCATGGCTAAAAGCGAGACTTTTCCGAGCAGAGCCATTATCAAACGCCCACTGTTCGTTGTGTCGTAGAACAACATTCGCCCGCTAGCGAACAGGCGTGAGCGGTCCAAAGTGCGGCCGCTGTTTTTGACATACAGAAACTGTATCCGCGCACCGCTGGAAGTGCGCGCGATGCTTTGCGGGCACCTTGACCCTCTCTTGAATTGGGTCAGTATTGGAACATTGAAAACTTCCAAACTACTGCCGCAGGGGATGTGGGAGCGGGACGTGCTGGAATTTTTCGCGAACCTCGGCCTGAGCGAGATCAGGCTAATACGCTTTATGGAGGCGCGCCTCGGGTGCGGCCTGATGCAGCGGTATGTCGGCGCTGAAGTAATGACTTGGTCTCGCGGCATGTTCACGCTGCTGGACCTAGACCCGCAGACTGATAAACCCTCCTTTTCGCTGCTGCAAAGCATGATCCATCCGGAGGATCGTCGAACACTTGCAGAGGCGAATGCCAACCTCGAAGCGGCAAAGCCTCTAAGCCGTAGATATCGCGTGATCCGCCGCGACGGGACGATGCGTGTGATGTCCCAGCATCTTGAATTTCTCGTCGATTCGGCCGGCAAGCCCGATCGCTCCATCGGCGTGCTCTGCGATGTGACCGAAAACGACGCGATGCTCGACCATGTCAATTCGCTGGAAAAACGTATCGGCGCTGTTGCGGGCTTTTCCGATCTGATCCTGAATATTGTGCGGCCGGATGGCTTCGTTACCGGTATCTTCAACGATACTGCCGATAGGGAAGAAGAACTAAATCGCCGCTATGGGTTTCTGTGGTGCGACATCATCCATCCGGACGATCGAGCCGGCACCATCGCCTATATAGAAAATGCGATCGTGGAGTGGAGCGGCGGCACACGCGAACACCGGATCAAGCAGCGTGACGGCACGTATCGTTGGCGCCGAACCTCCTGGGTTCCGGTCTTCGACCGACGAAATCATTTGCAGGAATTCGTTTCGATCTCCCTCGATATCGACAGGGAAAAGACGGTCGTCACCTCTAAAGACACCGATCGATCGATAACCGGCGCGCAGGTGCGGGCAGCGCGTGCCTTAGCCCGATGGTCCGTGCAGGATTTGTCGGACGCGTCTTGTATTTCTCCCTCTGTAATAAGGCGTATCGAAGAATATGACGGGATGACGGAAGGCGTATCAGAGCCTTTGGCAGCCATCCGTTTCGCTTTGGAAAACTCCGGTGTCGAATTCATATTCCCGGCAACCGGCAAGCCAGGCGTCCGCCTCGTTTAAATTTTTTCCACAGTTTTATTGGCCGCGTTTCTTGTTGCAGATGCAGAATTTTTCTGCGCTGTCACATGCCGGAACAGTCGAGCGATCAAAATTTGCGGGTGCCATCCCGATAATTACGGATGGGCGGGGTAAAAATTTGAGATTCAGCAATGCCTGCCGGAGCGAGGCGAAGATTTTTTGAGTTGCATCCCGGTTGCGCTGCGGAAACTGCCGCAAATTCATTTAACCCATGCCGTTTCGGAGATTAATATTCTGCGTTTGGCTGATTTTATTCGGAGGGGCCATGCTCAGCATCGAGAAGAATCTTCGAAGTATAGAAACAGGCAAAACCCAAAATTTTCCGCCTCTATCGCAAATCGAAGTGGCGGCTTATATCGAAAAACTGGCGGCTGAATTGAAGGAAATTTCGCAGCGCTCGGGATTGGTTTTTCTGTCGTATCTCCTGTCCATGGTGGTGCTGCAAGCTTCGGAATTCCAGGAGCATGAGGAAGAGAAAGAGGAGCGGCCGCACCCCTTGCGTGAACGCTAAAACAAAAACCCCGCCATTTCTGGCGGGGTTTGATTTTGTAAGAGCGTTGGCGAATTACGCCGAGATGCGTTCTTCCGCGTCGGTCGGCTCGCGCAGCACATAGCCGCGGCCCCAGACCGTCTCGATGTAGTTCTTGCCGTTCGGCCATTCCTGCGCCTTCGAGGCGTTCGCGAGCTTCTTGCGAAGTTTGCAGATGAACACGTCGATGATCTTCAGTTCCGGCTCGTCCATGCCGCCGTAGAGATGGTTCAGGAACATCTCTTTCGTGAGCGTGGTGCCCTTGCGGAGCGAAAGCAGCTCCAGCATCTGATATTCCTTGCCGGTCAGGTGCACGCGCGCGCCGTCCACTTCGACCGTCTTCTGGTCGAGGTTCACGACGAGGTCGCCGGTGTTGATCACCGACTGCGCATGGCCCTTCGAGCGGCGCACCACCGCGTGGATGCGTGCGATCAGTTCGTCCTTGTGGAATGGTTTGGTGAGATAGTCGTCGGCACCGAAGCCGAGACCCTTCACCTTGTCCTCGATGCCGGCGAGGCCCGACAGGATCAAAATAGGCGTTTTGATCTTGGCGACTCTCAACGACTTCAGAACTTCATATCCGGACATATCCGGGAGGTTCAGATCGAGGAGGATGATGTCGTAGTCATAGAGTTTACCGAGATCGACCCCTTCTTCGCCAAGGTCGGTCACGTAAACGTTGAAACTTTCGGACTTCAGCATCAATTCGACGCTTTTCGCCGTCGCGCTGTCGTCTTCGATTAGCAGAACGCGCATGCCAATCCCCTATCCAAGGCCTCTATTGGGGGACAAATCTCACTCCAGACTCGCCCCGCCTGCGTGCCTGGACTGACTCATTCTCGACGCGACGCTAACCAGCAATGGTTAACAGATTCTATTTCTGTCCCACAAGCGCGGCCCGTGAAAATATTCGCGAATCGCCGTAAGCTGTTGGCAGTTCGGAATTTTCCTCAAACCGGCTGGTTAAAGTACGACTTCAAGAAGCCAGACCAAGCGACTCCCCCGGATTAAGCCCGCATCCTGCGCGCTCTTCGATCCAAGGCATGACCCGATCATTAACGAAGCCGGTAAAGATAGGGTAAAGAAGGACTTGGCCCGTTAAGCGGTGATTCTCCATGAAGGCCCTGGCGGAACAGATCGCGGAACTCGATGCGGCCCTGATTTATGGGCGTGTTGCGGGCGTCCGGGGTCTCATGATCGAGGTCGCGGGGCCGGTTCATGCCATGCCGGTCGGGGGGCGGGGTTCCCTGCGAGGTTATCGGCTTTGCCGGCGAGAATGCCGTCGTCATGCCGTTTGCGGCGGTCGAGGGCGTCCGGCGCGGATGCCGGGCCATCGTCTCGCAGGCGCTAGCCGCCGTGCGCCCCTCGAATGCTTGGCTGGGCCGGGTCGTGAATGCGCATGGCCAGCCGATCGACGGTAAGGGTCCGCTCAAGGCCGGGGCATCGCCTTATCCCTTCCGCGCGCCGCCTCCGGCAGCGCACACGAGACAGCGCGTCGGCGGGCCGCTCGATCTCGGCGTGCGTGCGCTCAATACGTTTGCCACCACCTGCAAGGGCCAGCGGCTCGGCATCTTCGCGGGCTCGGGCGTCGGCAAGTCGGTGCTCTTGTCAATGCTCGCACGCTTCACGGCCTGCGATGTCGCGGTAATCGGGCTGGTCGGCGAGCGCGGGCGAGAGGTGCAGGAATTCTTGCAGGACGATCTCGGCGAAGAAGGCCTGAAGCGTTCGGTGGTCGTGGTCGCGACCTCGGACGAACCCGCTTTGATGCGCCGGCAGGCGGCGTTGCTCACCATGGCAATCGCCGAATACTTCCGCGACGAGGGCAAGGACGTTCTGCTTTTGATGGACTCGGTCACGAGATTCGCGATGGCTCAGCGCGAGATTGGCCTTGCCGGCGGCGAGCCGCCGACCGCGAAGGGCTATACGCCGACCGTGTTCTCCGAATTGCCGCGTTTGCTCGAGCGGGCAGGGCCGGGCCCGGACCAGGGCACGATCACGGGCCTCTTCACGGTGCTGGTCGACGGCGACGACCACAACGAGCCGGTGGCCGACGCCGTGCGCGGTATCCTCGACGGGCATATCGTGATGGAGCGGGCGATCGCCGAGCGCGGTCGTTACCCGGCTATTAACGTGTTGAAGTCGATTTCCCGGACCATGCCCAAATCCTCGGACCCCGAATTCTATCCCGCGGTGGTCAAGGCCAAGCAGGTGCTCGCCACCTATGGCGATATGGAGGAATTGATCCGGCTTGGGGCCTATCGGCAGGGGTCCTCGCCCGAGGTGGACGAGGCCATCCGGCTCCAGCCGGCGCTTGAGGCTTTTCTTTCGCAAGGTAAGGAAGAAAAAACGAATCTCAGCGATGGTTACCGCGCACTAGCTCAAATTTTCGCTAGTCCAGTAACTGAGCCCTAACCGGTCGCGTGGAGTATCGCCGGGATGAAATCGCGTGAAACCCTTATTCGCCTGAAGCGCTTTCAGGTTGACGAAAAACGCCGCCAGGTCGCACAGATCGAGGCGATGGTCGCCGAATTCGAGCGCATGGCCAACGATCTCGAGCGTGAGATCTCGGTCGAGCAGGACCGTGCCGGGATCGCCGATCCGGGCCACTTTGCTTATCCGACCTATGCCAAGGCCGCGATCCAGCGCCGCGACAATCTCAAGCGGTCCGCCTCCGAATTGCATGGCCAGCTCGAAGACGCGCGCTCGCAGCTTGCCGACGCGTTCGAAGAGCTGAAGAAGGTCGAAATCCTCGAAGAGCGCGATCAGGTCCGTGGCCGCGGCGCCGAAGCCGCCCGCGAACAGGCCGAACTCGACCGCATCGGCGCGCAGCGCATCCGCGTCTGAGTTTCTGATCCCTAGAAATAGAGCGGCCGCCGATCCTCTAGGCGGCCGTTTTTATTTTTTTGTTTTGCGCGTGATCTTGTCCGAAAACCGGTGCCCACTTTTCGGGATCACGCGCTGATCAAACACTACCGACGGTTTTAAGCCGCACGCGCGGATGGATTTCCGACTGCGACATGACCGCGGTCTGCGGACGGAAGCGATCCACGATCTGGCGCACGAAGGGGCGGCCGGATGCGCTGGTCAAGAGCACCGGTGCCTCGTTCATGCGCGCGGCCTGCTCGAAGCGCTCGCGCACTTCCGTGACAAACTCGGTGAGCTTCGAAGGCTGCATCGCAAGCGACCTGTCGTCGCCCTGACCCACGATCGCTTCGGCAAAGGCCTGTTCCCATTTCGGCGAGAGCGAGATGAGCGGCAGGTAGCCGCCCGGCGAAGTGTATTGCGCGCAAAGCTGTCTCGCGAGCCGCACGCGCACCTGCTCGACGATCTGCGAGGCGCTGCGCGTCGCCGGAACCGCTTCGGCGACACCTTCGAGGATGGTGCCGAGATCGCGGATCGAGACGCGTTCGGCGAGCAGCAATTGCAAGACGCGCTGGATGCCTGAAGCCGTGATCTGGCTCGGCACGATGTCTTTCAGCAGTTCGCCCTGTTCCTTCGGCAGCTCTTTCAAGAGCTTCTGCACCTCGGCGTAGGAGAGCAGGTCCGCCATATTCGCCTTGAGCACTTCGGCGAGATGCGTGGACATGACGGTCGCGGCATCGACGACGGTGTAGCCGCGCAGCGATGCCTCCTCGCGCAAGCTTTCGTCCACCCAGGTCGCAGGCAGGCCGAAGGTCGGCTCGGTGGTGTGGTGACCCGCGAGATTTACCTGGCCGCCGGCGGGGTCCATGACCATGTGGCTGCCCGGATGCACCTTGCCGGAGCCCGCATCCACCTCTTTCAGTTTGATGGTGTAGGCGTTCGATTCCATCTGCACGTTGTCGAGGATGCGTACCGACGGCATCACGAAGCCCATCTCGCTTGCGATCTGGCGGCGCAGCGCCTTGATCTGCTCGGTGAGGCGGTCCGAGCCGTCCGGTGCGTTGACGAGCGGCAAGAGCGCGTAACCGATTTCGATCTTGAGATCGTCGATCTTGAGCGCGTTCGAGATCGGTTCTTCCTGCGGCAGGCTCGGTTCTTTCGAAGCCGTCTTCTGCGCTTCCGCGAACGCCGCGGCTTTGTTTTTGCGCGTTGAGACGAAGGCGAGGACGCCCGCGCCCGCGCCGAGTGCCAGGAACGGCAGCATCGGCACGCCGGGCAGCGTGGAGAGCAGGATCATGACGCCCGCCGACATCCCGAGCGCCTTCGGGTAGTGCGACAACTGTTTCAACAATGCTTTGTCGGCGGCACCGCTGACGCCCGCTTTAGAAACGAGCAAGCCGGCGGCGGTCGAAACGATCAGCGCGGGGATTTGCGTGACCAGACCGTCACCCACGGACAGCAGTGTGTAGACTTGGCCTGCTTTCGCAAAGGTCAAACCCTGCTGCGCCATGCCGATGATGATGCCGCCAATAATATTGATAAAAAGGATCAGCAAACCCGCGATGGCGTCGCCGCGCACGAACTTCGAGGCGCCGTCCATCGCGCCGTAGAAGGAGCTTTCGTCTTCGAGATTCTTGCGGCGCGTGCGCGCGGTGTCTTCGTCGATCAGGCCCGCGGAAAGGTCGGCGTCGATCGCCATCTGCTTGCCGGGCATTGCGTCCAAGGTGAAGCGTGCCGCGACTTCCGCAATACGGCCGGAGCCTTTGGTGATGACGATGAAGTTCACGATCACGAGGATCGCGAACACGATGATGCCGATGACGAAGTTGCCACTCATGACGAAATTGCCGAACGCCTCGATGACGTGGCCGGCGGAGGCGGTGCCTTGATGGCCGTGCGTGAGAATCAACCGCGTCGAGGCGAGGTTCAGCGCGAGGCGGAACATGGTCGCGATCAGGAGCACGGTCGGGAAGGCGGAGAATTCCAGCGGCCCTTGAATAAAGAGGGCTGTCATCAGAATCAGGACCGACAGAATGATCGAGAGCGCCAGCAGAAGGTCCAGCGCCATCGGCGGCAGCGGCATAATAAGAATGACGAGGATGCCTAGGACCGCGACCGCAAGCATGAGGTCGCCCCGGCGCAAGAGCGCGCCAAGCTCGCCCATTGAAGGCATTGCGGGTTTGTAGTTCACGCCGCCGGCGGTGCTGTCGGACATATTATTTCTCCGCACCCTGATCCGGGCGCGCTCCCCCGGCAATTTTTGCCTGCCTTATGGTTAGCGAAGGGTTAACAGGGGTTAAGGGGCAGACATGAAAAAAGGCCGGACTTCTGTCCGGCCTTATTCGTTGGCTTGGTAGTTTGGGCTTGGTGGGGTCTTGGTCTTACGCGGCTCCGGCGGCGATGCCGGAGGCAGGAGCGGGGATCGAGATGCCTTCTGCCGAGTATTCGTTGAGCTTGTTCCGGAGCGTGCGGATCGAGATGCCGAGCACGTTTGCGGCATGGGTCCTATTGCCGAGGCAATGCTTTAGCGTGGACAGAATCAGATCGCGTTCGACATCGGCGACCGTGCGGCCGACGAGCGAGGCAGCCAGTTGGTCGGACACCTGCTGCGCGTGCGCGACCGGGCCGCTCGGCGCGTTCGACAGCGAAGTGCCGTCGGGAAGGCGAATTGCATCGACGCCGATTTCGTCGCCAGAAGCCAGCAGCACCGCGCGGTGCATGGTGTTTTCCATTTCGCGGACGTTGCCGGGCCAACGGTTGCGGAGCAACTCGCGCTTGGCCTCTTGTGAGAGCGGTTTCCGCGCGACCCCGTTCACGTCGGCGTAATGCTTGATGAAGTGGTCGGCGAGTTCGAGAATATCCTGTGGCCGCTCGCGCAGCGGCGGAATTTGCAGGTTCACGACGTTAAGCCGGTAGAGTAGGTCCTCGCGGAAGCGGCCGGCGCGGACTTCTTCCGCGAGATTTCGGTTCGATGTCGCGACGATGCGGATGTCGACCGGCACTGGCCGCCCGCCGCCGACACGGTCGATCACGCGCTCCTGGATCGCGCGAAGCAACTTCGCCTGAAGCCGCACATCCATTTCGGAGATTTCATCCAGCAGCAGCGTGCCGCCGCTGGCCTCCTCGAACTTGCCGATACGGCGCGCGATCGCGCCCGTAAACGAGCCCTTCTCGTGACCGAACAGTTCGGACTCCAGAAGATTTTCCGGGATCGCGGCACAGTTCACCGAGACGAAGACCTTGTTCGCGCGCGGGCTCTTCACGTGCACGAAGCGCGCGAGCATTTCCTTGCCGGTGCCGCTTTCGCCGGTAATCAGGATCGAGGCTTCGGAAGTTGCGACTTGCGCCGCAAGACGCACGACCCGCGCCATGGCTTCGTCGCGGAACACGAAGTCGCGGCCATCATCGGCAACCGCCGCGAGCACCGCCGCGATCAGTTCCGGATCGGGCGGCAAGGGGATGTATTCCTTCGCGCCGGCATGGATCGCATCGACCGCCGCGCGGGCATCGTTCTCGACGCCGCAGGCGACGACCGGCGCGTGCATACGCTCGTCGGAAATTTTCGTGACCAACTCGCGAATATCGAGCGTGACATCGGCCAGGATCAGATCGGCGCCGCGGGTGCGAAGAACTTTAAGGCCCTGTTCGATATCGACGGCGTGGGTCACGCTCGCACCGCGATCTACCGCGATCTTGGTCGCAGTAGTGAGCTGGCCTTTGAGAGTGCCGATGATGAGTAGGCGCATGGTTCGCTCCTGCCGCCGGTCTAGTTCCGGTCGGCTTTAATGATTTCCGTCATGGTCACGCCGAGCCGGTCTTCGACCAGCACGACTTCGCCGCGCGCAACCAGGCGGTTGTTCACGAAAATGTCGATCGCTTCGCCGACCTTGCGGTCGAGCTCCAGCATGGTGCCGGGCGCGAGCTTCATGAGATCGCCCACGTCCATGCGCGTGCGGCCGAGCACCGCTGAAACGTGCACCGGCACGTCGAACAGCGCTTCCAGATCGCCAGCGCTCTTGGCCGCGTAATCGTCGTCGGGCGCGGTCGGCGGCGCCGCCGGGTTCGCCAGATCGGCGTCGCTTTCCAGATTGGGCAGCGGCGGTTTTTTATCGTCGCTCATGACTTGCTCTCCGGCACTTTGGGCGTGCCATGCGGCGCGCCGAGATAATTCTGAATTGCTTGTTCAATGCGGGCGGAAATCGCGGCCGCGTCACGCGAGACGCCGCCGTCTGCCCATTCGATCAGGCAGTCGCCGTTTTGGATCGCGGGATCGGGCAAGATCACGAGACGGCTCGCGAAGCCGCGCTCGTCGGCAATATTCTTCAGGCGCGTGCCGGCGTTGTCCGCCATTTCAGGCGAGATGCGCACGGCGACGTGGGGTGCGGCGCGGACGTGCGAGAGTACGTCGAGCACCAAGGCTTCGATTTCTGCGAGCGGCTGACGCGCGATCAGCGCGGGCGCAAGCTGACGCGCGATTGCGGAAGCGACATCGATCGCTTCGCGTTCCAGCCTAGTCTCGATCGCCGCAAGCTGCGCGACCGCGATATGCATATCGGCTGCGATGCGATCGAGCTGTGAGGCGCAGCGCTGCTCGCCTTCTTTCGTGGCCGCCTCGAAGCCTTCGCGGAACGAGTTCTTCTCGGCTTCCGCGATGGCGGCACGCGCGTTCCCGGAAAGATCGCCGAAGCGTCCGTTGCCCCCGAACTCGAGGTCGAAGAGATATTTCGCAGGAGATTTCGAGGTTGCCGTGTTCATCAATACACCAGCTCGTCCTCGGAGTTGCCGCTCTTCACGATCATGATCTCGCCCTTGTCGGCGAGGTCCTTAGCCGTGGAAATCAGGAGCGCCTGTGCTTCGTCGACTTCGCGCAGGCGCACCGGACCCATGTTCTGGAGATCGTCGAGCATCATCTTCGATGCGCGCTGCGACATATTCTTCAAGAAGTATTCGCGCACGTTCTCGGTCGCGCCCTTGAGGGCGATCGTGAGCTTACCCTTATCGACCTTGCGCAAGAGGGTCTGGATCGCGCCGGAATCAAGTTTCACGAGATCGTCGAAGGTAAACATAAGGGTCTTGATGCGTTCGGCACTCTCTCTTTGCGACGACTCCATCGCGGAGAAGAAGCGCGACTCGGTCTGGCGGTCGAAAAAGTTGAAAATTTCCGCGATCGGCGCGTAAGGATCGCGCTTGCTGGTCGAGGAAAGAGTGGACATGAATTCGTTACGGAGCGTCTGCTCGACACGCTCCAGCACGTCCTTCTGCACCGATTCCATCTTGATCAGGCGATTGATGACATCGAGCGCAAGCGGCTCAGGCAGCACGGCCAGTACTCGTGCGGCCTGCTCGGAGCGGATCCTCGACATCACGACGGCGATGGTCTGCGGATACTCGTTCTTTAGATAGTTCGCGAGCACATCTTCCTGAACGTTGGAGAGCTTCTCCCACATATTGCGGCCGGCGGGGCCGCGGATTTCTTCCATGATCGCATTCACGCGGTCGCTTGGAAGAAACTGCGTCAGCAGCTTTTCGGTCGCGGTGGTATTGCCGAGCAGGCCGCCATTGCCGGAGAGCTGGCCGACGAAATCGACCAGCAAGGTATCGACGACGTTGGAATCGATGACGCCGAGCCGCGCGATCGCAACCGAGATCTCTCTTACCTCGTCCTCGTCCAAGAGCTTCCAGACATCCTGGCCATGCTCTTCGCCAAGCGAGAGCAACAATACTGCCGTGCGTTCAATGCCGGTGAGCGGCTTGCCGTTATGGACCGGCGAAGCTTTCTTCGGCTTGGCGTTCATGGCTGGCATTGCGTTCATGGTCTAGCTCACGCCACCTTCTCGTTCATCCACTGGCGGAGAACGGAAACGGTTTCCTGCGGATTGCTCTGCACGAGCTCGCCAACTTTCTGCATCGACTTCTGGTGAGCTTCGCCCGTGATCTGCGCGGATTCGATCATGCGCGCGGCAGGACTATCGGCGCGGGGCTGCGAAGGATCGGCGGAAGGCGCGATCGTGGGCGCAGCAATGGCGGGGACATTCGCCGGGTTGCTTACTGCAATCGGGATGCGGCTTTCATCCGGCGTGATCACGCGGCGGACAAGCGGACGCACCACGAAGAGCAAGACCAGGAGGCCGAGAATCAGCATCACGCCGATTTCGATGGAGCGCATGATGTCATCGGTGGTGAAGCGCAGCATCGAGAGGAAGCCGGTGTCGCCGGTGGTCTGCGCGATCACGGTCGGTTCAGCGAAGCGCAGGTTGACGACTTCGATCATGTCGCCGCGCTTTTCGTTGAAGCCGATGGCCGAGCGCACCAGCGCCGTGATGCGCTCGAGGTCTTCTTTCGAGCGCGGGGCATAGGTGACTTCGTTGTTCGTGCCCTTGGTGTAGAGGCCGTCGACGAGGACCGCCACCGAGATGCGCTTCACGCGGCCGGGCTCCAGCGTCTCGGTGCGCGTAGTGCGGGTGATCTCGTAGTTCACGACTTCTTCGGTCTTGCGGGAATTGTCGCGCGGCTGCGGATTCTGCTGTTGCTGATTGCGCGGCTGGTTATTGCCGGGGATTTCGTTGGAGACGGTCACGCCGTCGTTGTTCTGCGTGCTTCCGGTCGCCGATTGCTCTTCGCGGGTCTGGGTCGAGCGCACCACGCGTTGTTCGGGGTCGAAGCTGTCCTGCGTTTGCTGCACGCGAGTATAATCGAGCTCGGCGGAGACGGTGACCCGCGCGCGGTTCGCGCCGACAACGCTCGTCACGATCGCGTCGATCTGTTCCTTGATCTTGCGCTCAAACGCCGTGTTGCGTTCGTCCATGCCCGAGATGCCGGCACCCGTCGGATCGCCGGAGCCGTCGGCGAGCAACTGGCCGCGCTCATCGACGATTGAAATGCGCTCGGCTTTCAGGCCGCGCACCGCGCTTGCCACGAGATGCCGGATCGCGCGGACCTGCGACATTTCGAGCGAGCCGCGAACCTGAAGCACGATCGAGGCCGAAGGATCCTGCCGGTCGCGCGTGAACAACTGGCGTTCGGGAATCACGAGATGCACGCGCGCGGCGGCGATGCGGTCGATGGAGCGAATCGTGCGGGCGAGTTCGCCTTCCAGCGCGCGAACGTGATTGACGTTTTGCACGAAAGAGGTGGTGCCGAGCGTGTCGGTGCGGTCGAAGATTTCGTAACCGACGCTGCCGCCGCGCGGCAGACCGGTTTCCGCGAGCCGCATACGCGTCCGCGCGATACGATCCTTCGGGATCATGATGGTCGCGCCGTCGCCCTTGATTTCGTACTGGATGCCTTGCGTTTCCAGCTCGCGGACGATGCGCGAGGAGTCGTCGAGGCTGAGCTCCGTGAACAGCGGCGCCATCGCCGGCGCAGACACGCGGGCGACGATGAAGATAAAGAAGAAAATCAGGGCCGCAGCGACGGCGCCCATCGCGGCAAGCCGCGCTGCGCCCAGGGTGCGGACGAACTCGACGATTCCGTTCAAAGAACTCTCCCCAGCCACCCCCAAAGCAGGGGTCACTAGGCAGAAATTGCCCGCCGTATGGTTTCCAAAAGGTTAACGCCTTCAGATTCCTGCGATTTTAGGAGCTGGAAGCAGATTATTGGTATTTAGGTAGTGTCCCCGGCCGGGATTGTTGAAGAACGGTATTTAAGTACCGATACCATGTCAAAATCCCAGAATGAAAGATTTGAACGCCATTTGCCGCGACGTTGTGCCCCTTCCTTGATAGGTTTCTAAAGAGGAATGTACGCCGCGATTACGGAATCGCCGGAAGCAGGCAGTCTTGAAGTTATCCGATTACGACCATCTGTTCGAAAAGGCGCTGGCGGGGCTGCATTCAGAGCGGCGCTACCGTGTTTTTACGCCCATCGAGCGTGACGCTGCACGCTTTCCGCGTGCGACCTGGCATTCGCCGGAAGGCCCGCGCGAAATCGTGGTCTGGTGTTCGAACGACTATCTCGGCATGGGCCGCCATCCGAAAGTAATCGAGGCCATGACGAAGACCGCAGGGGAATGCGGCACCGGCGCGGGCGGCACGCGCAACATCGCCGGCAACAGCAAACATCTCGTGGATCTCGAGAGCGAACTCGCGGATCTTCACCAGAAAGAATCCGCGCTGGTTTTCACCTCCGGTTATATCTCGAACGAGACCGGCATCTCGACACTCGCGAAGCTCTTGCCGAATTGTCTCATTCTTTCCGACGCGCTGAACCACAACTCGATGATCGAAGGCGTGCGCCAGTCCGGCTGCCAGAAGATGATCTTCCGGCATAACGATCTCGCGCATCTCGAGGAACTGCTGAAGAGCGCGGGCGACCGGCCGAAACTGGTCGTGTTCGAAAGCATCTATTCCATGGACGGCGACGTTTCGCCGATCGGTGCGATCTGCGATCTCGCCGAGCGCTATGGCGCGATGACCTATCTCGACGAAGTGCACGCGGTCGGTATGTATGGCGCACGCGGCGCGGGTGTTGCGGAGCGCGACGGCGTGATGAGCCGCGTCGATGTGATCGAAGGCACGCTCGGCAAGGCGTTCGGCGTGGTGGGTGGCTACATCGCGGGCAAGGCTGCTGTCTGTGACGCGGTGCGTTCCTTCGCGCCGGGATTTATTTTCACGACGGCACTGCCGCCAGCGATTGCCGCCGCCGCTGCTGCCTCGATCCAGCATCTCAAGACTTCGCAGTTGGAGCGTATCGGCCATCGCGCGCAGGTCGCGCGGGCGAAATCCGAAATGTTCAAGGCGGGCCTGCCGGTGATGCCGGGCAACACGCATATCATTCCGCTAATGGTCGGCGATGCTGCGGCCTGCAAGGCGGCGAGCGATATGTTGCTCTCCCAGTACGGCATTTACATCCAGCCGATCAATTACCCGACCGTGCCGCGCGGTGCCGAGCGTTTGCGCGTGACGCCCTCGCCGCTGCATGACGACAAACTGATCGCGGAACTGGTCGATGCGCTGGTCGAAGTCTGGAACAAGCTCGGCCTGACCTTCGCCCGCGCGCAGCAGGCGGCGGAGTAACTAGGCCCGCTTCGCCTTCCCGACACCGAGATAGCTCTCAAGTACCTGCGGCTGCTTGCGCAAATCCACGCTCATGGCTTCATGTACGATCATGCCGCGCTCAAGGATTGCTGCGCGGTCGGTGACGCTTAAGATTTTCTGCGCGTTCTGCTCGACCAGAATTGCCGAGATCTTTTCCTCCGCGATGATCCGGCGAAGCGCTGCAAGCAATTCATCGACGATGATCGGAGCCAGGCCTTCGAGCGGCTCGTCGAGCAGCAGTAACTTAGGATTCAAAACCAGCGCGCGGCCGACGGCCAGCATTTGCTGTTCGCCGCCTGAAAGCTGATTGCCGAGATTGTTGCGGCGTTCTCCAAGGCGCGGAAACATCTCAAATACGCGCGCGGCATCCCATTTTCCTGGAGTCGCGACCGCGGTGAGATTTTCCGTGACGGTCAGCGACTTAAAGATATTGCGCTCCTGCGGCACCCAGCCGATGCCGGTTAATGCGCGTTGATCGGGCCGCAGCGAAGTGATGTCGTTTCCGTCGAGGAATATTTTTCCGCTGAAGCGGCGCGTGACGCCGACGATTGTGTTGACAAGCGTGGTCTTGCCCATGCCGTTGCGGCCAAGCAGTGCAAGCGATTGGCTCTGCTCCACCGCAAGCGAGAGATCGGGTAACACGACCGCCTCGCCATAACCCGCGCGCAGATTTTCGATGCGAAGGATTTCAGTCATCGGCGCGCTCGCCGAGATAGACCGCGCGCACGCGCGGATCGTTTTCGATTTCTTTCGGCTCGCCTTCGACGAAGAGCTTGCCGTCAACCAGCACCGAGATGCGGTCGGCGAAGCCGAACACGATATCCATGTCGTGTTCGATCAGGAGCACGGTGACGCTTTTCGGCAAGGCCGCGACGGTTTCGAGAATTTCGTGGCGCTCGGTTTCCGGCACACCGGCTGCAGGTTCGTCCAAAAGAAGCACGCGCGGTTTGCCCGCAATCGCGAGCGCGATTTCAAGCTGGCGTTGCTTGCCATAAGGCAGAGACGAAGTCCGCTCGGCCAGCACGTCGGCGAGACCGAATTGCTTTGCCAGCACGGTGGCTTCTTCGACGATCTTTTCGTTGCTGCCGAAGGCCTGCCAGAAGCGGGTGCCGAGCTTCTCCCGCTCTCCGATTACGAGCGCGATGGATTCGAGCGGCGTCAGGTCGCCGAACAACTGGTTGATCTGAAACGTTCGCGCCATGCCGAGCGAAACGCGTTTGTGCGGCGAAAGACTTGTGATGTCTTGCGCCCCCAGCATTACGCGGCCTTTGCTCGGCTTCAGCACGCCGGTGAGCAGATTGATCAGCGTGGTTTTGCCCGCGCCATTCGGGCCGATCAGCGCGTGGCGGGCGCCTTCGCGCACTTTCAGGTTGACGTCGTTGGTCGGCACGATGCCGCCGAAGCGCTTTTCGAGATTGACCGTTTCGAGTGCGTTCATGACTTCGCCTTCTCTTTGCGAAGTGCCGCGATGATGCGCTCGAAAATGCTGAACACGCCGCGGTCGCGCGCGAACAGCGCAATCACCACGAGTGCGAAGCCGATCCAGAATTCCCAATATTGCGGCGTGACGTTGCCGATGAATTTCTGCGCGACCAGAAACAACGCGCTGCCGACGATGCCGCCATAGAGATAGCCGGTGCCGCCGATGATCAGCATCAGCAACACGTCGGCGGAACGCTGGAAGTCGATGTAAGTGAGCGAGACGACCGGCGTGGTCTGCGCGAGAAGCGCGCCTGCGACACCTGCATAAGCGGCGGCAACGGTATAGACCGCGATTAGACGAAGATTGTTCGGGATGCCGATCGAGGACGCGCGCAGCGGGTTGCCTTTGATCGCGCGCAGCGAATAGCCGAAGGGCGAGTGGACGATGCGCTTCGCAATAACAAGCAGGATGAATAGTACGACGAGCACGTAGACGTAAGAGTTCGTCGTGATGAAGTAGATTGGAAACACACCGAGCACGGGGTTGACCGGCATCCCGGTGAGGCCGTCCGCGCCGCCGGTAAGCCACGACATCTGGTTTGCGATTTCATACATGACGAGCGCGATGCCGAGCGTCACCATGAGACGCGTAAGGTCAGTGCCGCGCAGCACGAGCAAGCTCGTAATCAGCCCGAGCAATCCCGCGGCGACGCCCGCTACAAGCAGGCCCGTTACCGGCTCGCCGTAGAAATTGATCGCAAAGAGCGCGGCCACATAAGCGCCGAAGCCGAAATAGGCAGCGTGGCCGAGCGAGACGATACCGGCATAGCCGAGCAGAAGATCGAGCGAGAGCGCAAACAGCGACCAGATCGCAATCTGGGTCAGCAATGCGTGTTGACTCGGAAGCAGGAAGATAGAAGCTGCCGCCGCAAGCCAGAACACATATTCCAGCCAGTGCCATGCGCGCTTTCGTTTCAGCGCGGCGGCGGCTTCTTTCATTGTGTCCGTGCTGCTCATATTGGTTTTCTTGGCACTACTTCGAGGTGCCGCGTGAGAACAGGCCCTGCGGGCGCAGTACGAGCACGACGATCATGATGGTGTAGATGACAAAGCCGCCGTAGCGCGGGGCGTAATATTTCCCGGCGACATCGCCGATGCCCAGCAAGATAGACGCAAGAAAAGGTCCGGTGATGCTCGAAGTGCCGCCGACCGAAACCACGATCAGGAAATAGATCATGAACTTCAGCGGGAAGTGCGGCTCCAGCGAAAGGATTTCCGCGCCGAGTGCGCCACCCAATCCCGCAAGGCCACAGCCGGCCGCAAACGTGATCGCGAAGACCCAGTTCACATTGATCCCGAGCCCGCGCGCCACGCGCTGGTCGTCGACCGCCGCGCGAAGCCTGCTGCCGAAGCGCGTGTAGCCGAGGATCAGTTGCAGCACGATCAGGATGAGCGCGCAGACCAAAATGATGAGCAATCGGTATTTGCCGACGCCGATGCCAAAGAAATCGAAACGCCCTTGCAGATAGGCAGGCAGATTGATGAAGCGCTGCTGCGAGCCGAGGAAATAATCGACCAGCGCGGACACCATGAACACGAGGCCGATCGTGAACAGCACCTGTTCGAGATGGCTGCGATTGTAAAAGTGAACATAGAGCGTACGCTCGGCGACGAGGCCGATCATGGCCGCGAACATGAACGCGACCGGCAGACTCGCGAAGAACGGCACGCCGTAGAAATTCACGAGTACGTAAGCGCAATAACCGCCGAGCATGGCGAAGGCGCCATGCGCGAGGTTCACAAAATTCATGAGACCGAGCGTGACCGCGAGCCCGCAGGCGATCACGAACAGAAGCATCCCGTAGGCAATGCCGTCGAAGAAGATGGTCAGCATGACTCGGACTCGAACAATCTCTCACCCTTCGAGACGCGATCCTTCGGATCGCTCCTCAGGGTGAGGTAGTAAAAGAATAGCCTCATCCTGAGGAGGAGCGAAGCTCCATCTCGAAGGATGAGGCTAGGTGTTTGAAAGGCGTCTTACTTCTTCGCCGCCTTCACCGGGTCTTTGACATCGGGGAAGCTCGCGAACTCGACGTTGTAGAGTTCGCCGTTCTTCTTCTCGACCTTGCGGATGTAGATGGTCTGGATGATGTCGCGGGTTTCCGGATCGATCGAGATCGGCCCGCGCGGGCTTTCCCACTTTAGGCCTTTCATCGCCGCAAGCAGTGCATCGCCGTCGGTCTTGCCGCCGGTTTTCTTAAGTGCTTCGTAGATGAGGTGGATGCCGTCATAGCCCCCGACCGACGCGAAGTTGGGGCGCATACCGGGGTTCGCTTTCCTGAACGCCGCGACATACTCCTTGTTCTTCGCCGAAGGATGATCGGTAGAATAATTGTGCGCAGTGACGACGCCGACTGCCGCGTCGCCGAATCCCGGCAGCACGTCGTCATCGGTGATGTCGCCGGGGCCGATCAGGCGGATGCCCGACTTGTCGAGACCGCGCTCGACGAACTGCTTCATCAGGATCGCGCCGACGCCCGACGGCGTGAAGACGTAGAGTGCGTCGGGCTTCGCGTCGAGCACGCGCTGCAGGAACGGCGCGAAGTCCGGGTTCTGGATCGGAACGCGAATGCTTTCGGAGACTTCGCCGCCCTTGCTCTTGAACTGGCTGATGAACGAGCTTTCGGCGTCGTGACCGGGCGCGTAATCGGTCACCATGGTCACGACCTTCTTGATCTTATTTTGCGCCGCCCAGTCCGCGATGATGACGGCGGACTGGCCGAGCGTGAAGCTTGTGCGCACGATGTAAGGCGAGCGCTCGGTGATGATCGAGGTGCCGGCCATCATGACGACCATCGGCACTTTCGAGTTCGTTGCGATCGGCGCTGTCGCCATGGCAAGCGGCGTCAGCCCGAAGCCGGCGAGAAAGCTCACTTTGTCGTTCTGGATCATTTCGCTTGCGATGCGGGCGGTATTCTCGGCGCGGCCCGCGTCGTCGCGTACGATCAGTTCGATCTTTTTACCGGCGACGGTGGTGCCGTTCTGTTGCATATAAAGACGGGCGGCGGCCTCTAACTGCTTGCCGGTCGTGGTGAATGGGCCGGTCAGCGGAATGATGAGGCCGATCTTCACGGTCTCTTGCGCGGTTGCCGGCAAGCTGCCGGCCGCGAGTGCCGTCGCCGCAAGCGCGGCCAGAAACGATCTGCGTAACATGGACGTTCTTCCTCCGGGGATCGCGGCCTTTTTTGCCGGCCGCTTTTTTAGTTCGGGCCGATACTCCGCCAACTGCCGGAAATTCGCAAGAATTCGTGGGCAACCCAACGCTTGCGATTTCCCTTACCCTGCCGCTAGTTGGGCTAGAATAAAGCAAGGATTTTTCCATCAAGGTGAGACAGATGCGGTTTCGTATTTACGTCGGCGCTATTGCTGCAGTTGCGTTCTTGTTCGTAAGCAGCACTTGGGCAAACGCCCAACAGGCAACTACGAATTGCAGAAACACCGGCAACTTCGACAAGTGGCTCGCGGATTTCCGGCGCGAAGCGCTGGAGAGGGGACTGTCGCCGCGCACCTACGCTCGCGCGCAACATCTCTTGACGCTGGATCAGAAGATCATCGGGATTGATCGCGGCCAACGCGTCTTCAGCCAGCCCTTTCTCGAATTCTCGAACCGCATGGCCGGCGGCGGCCGCACGCCGCGCGCACAGGAACTCATCAAAAAACACGCCGCGATTTTTCAGAAGGTGGAAGAGCAATATGGCGTGCCGGCGCCGGTGATCGCCGCGTATTGGGCGCTGGAGAGCGGTTTCGGCGCGGACGTCGGCAAATACGAAGTTTTGCGCTCGCTTGCGACGCTCGCCTACGACTGCCGCCGCAGCGAGCGCTTCCGCAAGGAATTGCACGCCGCACTCAAAATCATCGAGCGCGGCGATCTCACGCCCGAAAACATGGTCGGTTCATGGGCTGGCGAATTGGGACAGACGCAATTTTTGCCGTCGCATTATTTCGACTACGGCGTCGATTTCGACGGCAGCGGCAAAGTGGATTTGTTGCGCAGCGTGCCGGATGTGCTGGCCACGACCGCGCATTACATCCAGAAGAGCGGCTGGCGGCGCAACGAGCCGTGGATGCAGGAAGTGCGTGTGCCGGAGCGGATGGACTGGAGTCAGGCGAGCTTAGATATTGAGCATCCCCATGCGCAATGGACGCAGTGGGGGGTCACGCTCGCAAACGGCAAACCGCTGCCGGACGGCGCGCCGAATGCTTCTCTTTTGCTGCCGATGGGACGGCTGGGACCTGCGTTTCTCGTCTATCCGAACTTCCGCACCTACACGGAATGGAATCATTCGCTGATCTATTCGACGACCGCGGCCTATTTAGCTACGCGCATTGCCGGTGCGCCGGTGCTCCACAAGGGTAACGGCACGCCAGACACCTTCACCATGGAGCAGGTGCGCGAGTTGCAGACGTTGCTCGTAAAAGCTGGCTACGAGGTCGGCGGCATCGACGGGCGGCTCGGCGCATCGTCGCGCAAGGCCGTGCAGCAGGCGCAGATCAAGTTCAAACTGCCCGCGGACGGTTATCCAACCGAGGAACTGGTGCGGCGGCTTCGCCGCGGCAGCTAGCGTTTAGTCTTCCATCGCGATCAGCGTCGCGTCGCCGCCCGCGGCGGCGGTGTTGATCGTGATGGTCTGCTCGGTGGCAAAGCGCGGGAGATAATGCGGGCCGCCCGCTTTCGGGCCGGTACCGGACAAGCCGCCGCCCCCGAACGGCTGCACGCCGACCACGGCACCGATCATGTTGCGGTTCACATAGACATTGCCTGCGCCCAGTTTGCTAGCCACGAGTTCGGTCATCGTGTCGATGCGCGAATGTAAGCCTGCCGTGAGCCGGAAGTCTTTATGGGCGAGCGCTTCCAGCGTGTTGATAAGATTTTTCCGCTCATAAGAAAGTATGTGCAGCACCGGGCCGAAGACTTCCTCGCTGAGGTCTTCGGCACTCCTGATTTCGAAAATGTGCGGCGCGACGAAATTGCCTTCGGCAGGCGCGGTACCGGCGAAATGCAGCGTCGCGATGCCTTTCATCTTTTCGATATGCCGGTCGAGGCGATCTTTCGCTTCCTTGTCGATTACCGGACCGACATGGGTCGCGATGTTCAGCGGATCGCCGATCTTCAGTTCGCGCGCGGCACCGGCGATCATGCCGATGAATTTATCCGCCACTTCTTTTTGAACGAGCAGAAGGCGAAGCGCCGAGCAGCGCTGACCGGCGGAGCGAAATGCCGACGCGATCACGTCATCAGCGACCTGTTCGGGAAGCGCGCTTGCATCGGTCACCATTACGTTGATGCCGCCGGTCTCCGCGATCAGCGGTACGATCGGACCGTTTTTCGCGGCTAACGTGCGGTTGATGATCTGCGCGACTTCGGTCGAGCCGGTAAAGACTACGCCGGCAACATCTTTATGCGCGACAAGTTCAGCGCCTGCCTTGCCGTCGCCTTGCACAAGCAGTAGCGCGGTTTCTGGGATACCTGCGTCATACAGGAGAGCGATTGCCTCTGCCGCGATCTGCGGTGTCTGCTCGGCAGGTTTCGCTACGACCGTATTTCCGGCGGCGAGTGCTGCAGTCACCTGGCCCATGAAAATCGCAAGCGGGAAATTCCACGGCGAGATCGCAACGAACGGACCACGGCCGGTGAGACGAAGCACGTTGCGTTCGCCTGCCGGGCCGGGGAGCGGCGTGTCGCCTGCAAACAGCCTTCGCGCTTCGGACGCATAATAGCGGCAAAAGTCGGCGGCCTCACGCACCTCGCCGAGTGCGTCGTCGAGCGTTTTCTTGCCTTCGCTCTGGAGCAAATAAAGGAAGCGGCCCCGGCGCGTCTCAAGAAGATCGGCTGCGCGTTCGAGAATTGCTGCGCGTTCACACGCGGACGTTCGCTGCCACGCCGGAAAACTTGCGGCTGCAATTTCGATTGCGTCTTTGGATGCATAAGATTTCGCGACTTTGCCCGGTGAGCTGTTTGCAATTTCTGTGAGCAGTGCGTTCAGCGACGTGCGATGACCGAACTCAACGCCTGATGAGTTTCTGTGCGCACCATAAAGATCGCACGGCAGCGGGATTTTTGTGTTCTTCACGCCACGCGCAGATACATCTTCAGCGGGAGCTAGTAGCAGTTTTTCGATAGCGATTTCGGGATTAGCTGAAGCCGACGCAAAAGAAGAATTCGCGCCGTTTTCAAGCAGCCGCCGCACGAGATAGGCGAGCAGGTCCGCGTGCGCGCCGACCGGCGCATAGACGCGGCAGGCAAGTTCAGCGTTATCCGCAAGCAGCTTCTCATAGAGCGCTTCGCCCATGCCGTGCAGGCGCTGAAACTCGAAGCCGGCGCTGTTGTCCGCCATCGCCAGCACGCTTGCGACGGTGAGCGCGTTGTGGGTCGCGAACTGCGGATAGATATGCGGCCGCAGCGCGAGTAACTGCCGCGCGCAGAATTCGTAATGCAGGTCAGTCATCGCCTTACGCGTGAAGACCGGATAGCCCGCCAGTCCACGCTCCTGTGCGCGCTTGATCTCGGTGTCCCAATAGGCGCCTTTGACGAGACGGATCGTGGCGCGGCGATCGTGTTGTTTCGCGAGTGCTGCGAACCAGCCGATCACTTTGCCCGCGCGTTTCTGATAAGCCTGCACGGCGATGCCAAAACCGTCCCAGCCCGTGAGCGCGGCATTCGTGAACACGCTTGCAATGACATCGAGCGAGAGTTCGAGCCGGTCGGCTTCCTCGGCATCGACCGTGAAATGCAGGTCATAGGATTTCGCGGCCAGCGCCAATTCGAGCAAGACCGTCGGCAGTTCCTGCATCACGCGCTCACGGCTGATCGCTTCGTAGCGCGGGTGCAGTGCCGAGAGTTTTACGGATATTCCGGGGCGCCCTTCGTGCGGCATCCCTTTGGCGCTTTTTCCGATGGCGTGGATCGCCTGCAGATACGCCTCGTGATAGCGCGCGGCATCCTTCGCGGTGCGGGCGCCTTCGCCAAGCATATCGAAGGAATAGCGGTAGCGCGGGCTGTCTTTCGCGCGTTCGAGCGCTCCTTCGATGTTTTCTCCGAAAACGAAATGCTGTCCCATGATGCGCATGGCCTGCCGCATCGCGGTGCGGACCGCGGGCAGGCCGATGCGCTTGGTGAGCGATGCGATGATCCCGTCCGGCGACTCGCCGGGATGAATCGTTTTTACGCTGAGCGCGAGTGCCCACACCGAAGCATTGACGAGCAGCGCATCCGATTTCGATTGATGATGTTCGAAGTCGCCTGCTGCTAACTTGTCTTCTATCAGCCGATCCGCGGTTTCGGCATCCGGAATACGCAGGAGCGCTTCGGCAAGCACCATGAGAGCGACGCCCTCCTTGGTGGAGAGCGAAAACTCGCGGAGTAATTCCTCGACTCCGCCGAAGCCGCCGGATTGCTCCCGGATCGCGCCGATGAGCGCGCGAGCGTCTTTCTCGATGGCCGTTCGATCTGCATTTGAAGAGCGGTCCGCTGCGAGCAGCCGCGCTGCGATCGCTTCGTCGTCTTCGGCATAAGGCGCATCGAATAGCGGGAAAGCGGCCATGGTTTTTCCCATCCGAAAAGGATTAGGCCACGAATTTCCGAAACGCGCACCTACACGCTCATGAAATAAGTGAGGACGGACCAGCTTCTTCCGGTTTAGGACTGCAGCGAAAGGAGCGAGCAAGCGTGCCGCGCGCTGCCGGACTATTGTCTTTCGCGCCGGCGATACTGTTCGCGCTTCCGGACGTCATACTGGATTTGTATCGAAGATTTGGTAGCGGAGGAGGGACTCGAACCCCCGACCCCAGGATTATGATTCCCGTGCTCTAACCAACTGAGCTACCCCGCCGCCTATTCCGCGCGGCAAAACTACCGTTCAGGAGGCGCGGGTATGGAATCGGCGCGGAACCATGTCAAGATAACCGGCGTTACACCTTTTAGGCGCCAATCCTCGGGAACCCGGGAACGGCGGGCGATGTTAGGACCCGCTGCCCATGACAGTTCCCTACACGGCGCTTCGCGCGGCTGCTGTCGCCGCGGTGGTGCTGCTGGCAATCGAGATCGGTCTGGCCGAGATCGAGGCCCCGGCGCGGCGTGCGCTGCAGATATTCTCCTTCGCGATCGTCTGCTGGACCATGACGCCGCTGGACGACGTCTTCGTAGCGCTGCTTGCCGCAGTGCTGATGGCGCTCTTTGTCGTCGGCTCGCCGGACGAATTATTCGCGGCGCTCGGCGACAATCTGGTCTGGCTGCTCGTCGCCTCGTTCATCTTTGCTGCTGCATTTCGCGCGAGCGGCCTTGCCGACACGATTTTGCGCAAGGTCGCCTCGCTTGCCGGCACCGTGCGCGGCCTGTTTCACGCGCTCTCCGCGGTCATTGTCGCAAGCGCCTTCGTTATTCCATCCACATCGGGCCGGGCCGCGCTGATGATTCCGATCTTCGCAACCATCGCACCCACGCTCGGAAACCAGAGAATGCGTGTCGCCTTCGCGCTCCTGTTCCCGACGGTTATCCTGTTATCGGCAATCGGTTCGCTGGTAGGGGCAGGCGCGCATATCGCAGCCGTCGAACTGCTCAATCAGATGCGCGGCCGCTCGATCTCCTTTGCCGAGTGGACGCTCTATTGCCTGCCGCTTGCGATTGTCAGCGTGTTCCTTGCCGTCGAGATCATTCTGCGGCTTTTCATGACGCGCGATGAAGCAGCTTCGAAAATCGTTCCTATCCCGGGTTCGGAGACCAAACTTCCTGTTCTGACCCAGCCGGTGCTCTGGATCGCGGTTGCCGTGCTTGCGGGCTGGCTTACGAAGCCGATCCACGGAATCGACGAAACGCTGGTCGCGATCATCGGGTCGCTGTTCATTACCGCGCCGGGTATCGGGCCGGTAAAATTTCGAGATGCGCTGAAGGAAGTCGAATGGGGTCTCCTGGTTTTTCTCGCAACGACGGTTTTTCTTGCGAAGGCTTTGGTGTCTTCGAAGCTCGCTTCGCAGCTGCTGGACGGACCGCTCGAAGTGCTGACTCGTGCCGGAGTTTCTCCGGTAGTTTTTATACTCGTGGTCGCTTTGGTTGGCGCCTTGCTGCATCTGATCGTGCACAGCCGGACGGCGCGCGTCGCAGTGCTCATACCGCCGCTTCTGCTGCTCGCTCCTCGTCTTGGCCTTGATCCGGTAGCCATCACGCTGGTTGCGGTTGCGGCGACGGGTTACTGCCAGACACTGATGGTGAGCGCGAAGCCCGTAATCCTGTTCGGCAAGATCGAGGGAGGAACGTACCGGCAGACGGATTTGCTGCGCCTTGGTGCATTGTTGTTGCCGCTGCAGGTGGTGCTGGTCTTGCTGTTTGCACTTTTCGTGTGGCCGCTGTTCGGCCTTCGCGTTACGGGTTGATCTGATGCCGGCAAAAAGCAATCTCCGCATACTCATCGCGCCATCCGGCTTTAAGGAAAATATCAGCGCCGAAGCGGCGGCTATCGCCATGGCCGCGGGTGTCCGGCGGTTCGCGAAGCAGGCGAAGCTGACACTGCTTCCCATCCCCGATGGCGGCGAAGGATTTGCACGAACGCTGGTCAGGCTGTCTTCGGGCCAAATGAAGAAAGCACGAGTAAGCGGGCCCGTCGGGCAAAAGCTGGTCGCGTCGTTCGGTGTTCTGGGAGGCCGACATCGCAATACGGCCGCGCTGGAAATCTCGGCGGCAGCAGGCTTACGCCTCGTGCCGCCCCGATTGCGCGATCCCCGGAAAACCACAAGCCGAGGCGTCGGCGAACTCGTTGCCGCCGCTCTCGCAAAAAAGCCGCTGCGATTGCTCATCGGCTGCGGCGACAGCGGTGTAAACGATGGCGGCGCAGGTTTGGCTTCTGCGCTCGGCATTCGTCTGCTCGACAGGAACGGTGTTCCGATCGAAAGCGGAGGTGCGGCGCTTGCACGGCTTCACAGCATCGATATGTCCGGACGAGATGCGCGAATTGCCCGCACGAAGATTCGTGTCGCACTGAACTGGAGCAACCGGCTGCTGGGACCGCGTGGCGTTTCGCGTGTCTATGGCCCCCAGAAGGGCGCGACACCCGCTCATGTTGCGGAGCTTGAAGACGCGATGGCGCATTTTGCGCGCGTCGTCCGCCGCGAGCTTGGGATTGCAATCGACAAAGCGCCCGGCGCGGGCGCATCCGGCGGTCTCGGCGCCGGCCTGCAGGCTTTTCTCGGCGCCGAATTGCGACCGCGCTTCGAAATTCTCGGGGAGTTTCTCGATCTCGATCGCGCAATCCGGAATTGCGATGTCGTGCTGACTGCCGAAGGCACGCTCGACGGACAAAGCGCCTCGGGCAAGGTGCCGGCTGAGCTATCGAGGCGTGCCGCGCGCTATGGCAAACCGGTCATTGCCATCGCCGGAGCGCTGGGGCGAGACGTTCGCAAGACGCTTGACGCGGGCATCGCCGCCTACTTCTGCATTCAGCAGAAGCCCGCACAGTGGGAGCAGTCGTTCGAGGATGCGCCGAGGCTTCTCACTGACGCGACGGAGCAGGTGGTTCGCCTGCTTAGCGCCGGTCGAAACTAAACTCAGGCCGTCGCAGCGGCGGGCCGGACGGAAGCCACGTCTTCGCGCGAGAAACGCATCAGCGTGAAAACGCCGAAGGGCGGCACCGTGCGGCGCTCGACGAGGCGAACATGACCGTTCTTCTCGGCCCAGTCGGAAATCCGCTTGAAAGGGAATTCCGGCGACCAACCGAGCTTACGCGCGTGTTGCGAGAACCAGCGCTCGAAGCTCGCGCGCAATCCGCGCTCGGCGCCGATGTGGTTCACGAGCACGATTTCGCCGCCGGGTTTCAGCACGCGGGCGAACTCATCGAGCGTCTTTTCCGGCTGCGGCACGGTGGTGATGACGAACTGCGCGACCACGCAATCGAAGGAGCCGTCGGCAAACGCGAGGTTCGCGCCGTCCATGACGGTCAGGCCTTTTACGTTGAAGAGTTTTTCGCGGTCCACGCGCTCCTGCGCCTTGCGGAGCATTGGCTCGGAAATATCGACGCCGATCACTTCATGTGACTTGTCGAAATAAGGAAGTTCCAATCCGGTGCCGACACCGACATTCAGGATGCGGCCGCCGATGCGGGTCGCCGCATTGGTCGCCGTGCGGCGGCCCATGTCGAGCAGCGGACCGAAGACGAGGTCATAAACGGGAGCCCAGCGGGCATACGCTTTTTCGATGGTCGCGCGGTCCAGGCCTGGTTCCACTGTTTGCGCCGCTTTGCCGTTGCCGGCACTTTCCGTCTTCATTGACGCCCCTTCGAACGCTCAAACCACCAACACGGCTTCGGGTTGCAAAGCCGGTGCTATTTTCTCGCGACTTTCGCCTAACGGCAAGGTGGAATTGATGACACCGCCGCCGAGAACGCGGGCGCGCAGACCGGCGCTGTCATAAAGAACACAGGCCTGACCGGGCGCGACCCCTTCCTCTCCATCGGCGAAGTCGATGAAAATTTGGTTGCCGTCGCAGTGCAGCGCAGCCGGAACGGGAGTGCGTGTCGAACGCACGCGAGCGAATACCGGCGTGCGGGACGAGGCCATTTCGACTGGCGAAATATCGCCAAGCCAGTTGATCTCGCGAAGCGCCGCGCGAACGACCAGTAAGTGCTCGCGCGGGCCGACGATCACGCGCTTCGACTTTGCGTCCAGTTTGATGACAAAGAGCGGCTCGGCCTCTGGAGTGCTCAGTGCAATGTTCAGGCCGCGGCGCTGGCCGACCGTGTAATGGATGATGCCCTGATGCGTGCCGAGCACGCGGCCATCGATATGCACGATCTCGCCGGGTTCGGCCGCGTTCGGCTTCAGGCGGTCGATGATCGTCGTGTATCTGCCGGATGGGACAAAACAAATATCCTGGCTGTCCGGCTTGTTCGCGACGATAAGGCCGAGTTCCTCCGCGATCGCACGCACCGCAGGCTTCGCCAGTCCGCCAAGCGGGAAGCGCAAATAATCGAGCTGTTCCTGCGTGGTCGCATAGAGGAAATAGCTCTGGTCGCGGTCCGCATCATGCGCGCGATACATCGCGCGGTGATTTCCGGCGCTCCGGCTCTCGATGTAGTGGCCGGTGACGAGCGCGGCACCGCCGAGATCGCGTGCGGTCGCAAGCAGATCCTTGAATTTCACCGTCTGATTGCAGGAGATGCAGGGTACCGGCGTCTCGCCGCGCGCGTAAGAATCTGCGAACGGCTGGATCACCTGCTCGCGGAAGCGCGTCTCATAGTCCAACACGAAATGCGGAATGCCGATCTTGGCCGCGACCGTGCGGGCGTCGTGGATATCTGAGCCCGCACAGCAGGCGCCCTTCTTCTTGACCGCTTCGCCGTGATTATAAAGCTGCAAGGTAACGCCGACGACATCGTAACCCGCGCGCTTGGCGAGGACTGCTGCAACCGACGAATCCACGCCGCCCGACATCGCAACCACGATGCGGGTCTTCTGCGGCTCTCCGGCGATCTCGAAATTCGTGGTCATGTCTGGGTCTCTTGGCGGGCGTTATAGGCACCGCGCCCGTTCAAGCAAAGAGGCGGCAAAGTCTGCCGGGTGTGCGGTTTCTGCCGGTCCCCATCGCCACCTCTGGAGGCAAAAAGTGCTGATTTTCAGGCGTTTTAAGCGCGCCAAATCTGGCCCGGCGCTTGCTGAGTGGAGCCTGGATTCATCCGTTCCTTTGAGGTGCCCTCTTGGCCAGCGTTTCCGTCGTTTCCTCCGCCGAATTCCGCGCGAACCTGACGCAACCCCAGAACGCCGCGCCGGAAGGCGATGAGCCTTTCTCGATGCTGCTCAACTCCGTTGCCGAAGTGAAGGCGGGTGTGCAGCGGCCGGAAGCGCCGAAAGCGACTGAGCGCAATGACGTGCCAACGAAGCAACAAAAGCCAGAGACCGATGCCGACCGGCAGGCCAAGCGCCGCGCTCCCGATGCCGATAAGCCCGATGCGAAGCCGCAGACCGAAGCGAACGCTCCGGCCAAGCCGGCAGACGATGACGTTGAAGAAACAGAAAGCGATGACAAGGGCGACGACACGGCGGCGGTCGATGCGCTGTTGATGATTGCGCTGACCGACCAGCAGCAGACAACGGTTGCGGTGCAGACCGTTGGCGATCCGGATGTCGAAGCACAAGTAGAAACCGCACCTGTCGTGGTTGCGAATGTCGAGGCGGCGGCCGAAATTCAGGCCGCGCCCGCGCTCGCTGCGGCTATTGCCGAGGTAACCAGCGTTGCCCCGACCGAAGCGCCGCCGGTCCAGGCGGCGCCGAAGCCCACGAAAGTGAATGTGCAACTGGAAATTTCGACGCCCTCAGGCAACGGAAAGATCAACGAGCTTTCGCTTCCAGCGGCTGCTGCCGAAGCAATCCTGTCACGTGCGAAGCCGGCGAGCGCTGCCGCCAACTTTACGCTGGAGGTTCAGCAGCAAACCCAGCCGGGCTCGGTGCAGGTAGCGAACGCGACACCGCTGCAAGGCCCGGCGCCGCTTGAGATGCTCAATGCCGCGATCAGCAAGCAGATCCAGCTTGCACTTGGCACTGACGCCGCCAGCCAGCCGCAGGACGCACAAAAACCGCTGATTTCCTCGAATGCCGTCGCGCCGAATTTTGCGATGACCGCACAGGTCGCAGCACCGGTAACGGTGCAGGCGCAACAACTTACGGAAGCATCGCGCGCAGTGCCGATGGATCAGCTCGCGGTCGAAATCGCGACCCGCGCCAGCAAGGGCGAGCGCCGTTTCGATATTCGTCTCGATCCGCCAGAACTGGGCCGGATCGACGTGCGGCTTGAAATCGACAGCAAGGGCAACACCACCACCAAATTGATCGTCGAGCGCTCGGAAACGCTGGATATGCTTCAGCGCGATGCGCGTGGTCTCGAGAAGGCATTGCAGAATGCGGGTCTGAAGACGGACGCCGGCGGCCTGCAATTCTCGCTCTCGCAAGATGCGCAGACGCAGCAAGGCCAGCAGAACCATGCGCCGGAAATGCGCGGGCGGCTAGATCCGCTGCAGGCCGACGCCGAGGTCATGACGGAAGTTTCGATCAACAATGCAACGCTTGCGGCGCAACTGCGCGGCGGCGTCGATATCCGGATTTAGGGGCGCGCTATGGCAGTCACTTCGGTCACGCAAACTCCATCGGCAACGTCGGCCACTACGGCCAGCCGCGCTTCGATCGCAAACAATTTCGATACGTTCCTGCTGTTGCTCACCACGCAGCTCAAGAATCAGAATCCGCTCGATCCGCTGGACACCAACCAGTTCACGCAACAGCTCGTGCAATTCGCGGGCGTGGAGCAGCAGATCCGCTCGAACGAGAACCTCGAAGCGCTCGTCAATCTCAACAAGACCAGCCAGCTTTCGACGGCGATGAACTACGTCGGTGCCACGATCACCGCGGACGGTGCGACCAGCGCCCTGAAATCGGGTGTCGCGACCTGGTACGTCACCGCACCTCGCGCCGCGACCGCGACGATCAACATCGCCGACTCCACCGGCAACATCATTTTCACGAAGGAAGCCACCACCATGGAAGCCGGCACTTCGGGCTTTACGTGGGACGGCAAGATGTCGAACGGCCAAACGGCTCCGGAAGGCCAATACACGATCAAGATCAACGCCAAGGACGTGAACGGTCAGGCGGTAACGATCTCGACCCAGTTCTCCGGCGTGGTGGATGCGGTCGATCTTTCGGGCAGCGAGCCGCTCTTGATGGTCGGCACCGCATTGATCTCGCTCGACAAGGTCAAAGCGGTACAGAAGCCCACCACGACAAACTAGCGAAAAGCCCTTATTTGACAGGCTTTTTTGGCTTGTTCCTGCTCCGATAAATGTGAGCCGGGCCAATAACCTTTTGGAAAGAAAGACTTAGGGAAATGTTCATGGCTGCCCTCTAGGGTCTCGTCATTACAAGTTGTGTTCCGAGTGAGTTTGTAATGACCGAAGCGCATCGCCCGAGAGTGAA
>LNFM01001642.1_pt1 | contig 49873 bp, 44 predicted proteins | sample 596031 | NCBI WGS metagenome assembly LNFM01 (sample SAMN04254537, study PRJNA301005) | activated carbon metagenome | isolation source: dual media filters at the Ann Arbor, Michigan drinking water treatment plant | place: USA: Ann Arbor | reverse complement strand
CGGGTGATGCGGTTGCCCACCGTGCCCCGCGACACGCCCAGCTGATGAGCCAGCGTGGCGATGCTGGCGCGCGCGTCGGAGCGCAGCAGGGCGAGCAGGCGTTGGTCCAGGCTGTCCATGCGCGATATTGCCATAACGGCAATATAGAGCTTCATTACGCCAGAGTTCTGATGATATTGAGACAGTTTTGCCGGTTCTCATTGTCGCGACTCCTCAGAACAATGCTCCTACACGTTCTGCCGACACTGGACTGCCCATGACCACCCTGCTCACCACCCAGGACATCGCCCGCATCATTGCCGCTTACGGCCTGCCCGAAGTGCTGCTCCGCCTGGAAACCGCCATCACCGCCGACTTCCTGCGCTGGCAGGAATTCGACAAGACGGCCAGGGTCGCCAGCCATTCCGCCCATGGCGTGATCGAGCTGATGCCGATCGCCGACGCCAGCCATTACGCGTTCAAGTATGTGAACGGCCATCCCGGGAACACCCGGGCCGGCCTGCCCACGGTGATGGCCTTCGGTGTGCTGGCCGACGTGGCCACCGGCAACCCGCAGTGGCTGAGCGAACTGACGCTGACCACCGCGATGCGCACAGCGGCCACCTCGGTGATGGCGGCCCGCGCCCTGGCGCGCCCGTCGCCCCGAACCATGGCCTTGATCGGCAATGGCGCGCAGAGCGAGTTCCAGGCGCTGGCCTTCCATCACCTGCTGGGTGTACGCCACATCCGCGCTTACGACGTCGACGCCGCGGCCACGGACAAGCTGCAGCGGCATTTGCGCGGTGTGCCGGGTCTCACGTTCACGGCCCATGCCAGCACGGCTGAAGCGGTGCGTGGGTCCGACATCGTCACCACCGTGACCGCCGACAAGCGCAATGCGACCATCCTGACAGCCGAGATGATCGAACCGGGCATGCACCTGAACGCAGTGGGCGGCGACTGCCCCGGCAAGACCGAGCTTCAACCCGCGGTGCTTGCCAGTGCCCAGGTCTTCGTGGAATTCGAGCCGCAAAGCCGCATCGAAGGCGACGTGCAGCAGATGCCTGCCGACTTTGCCGTGACCGAGCTCTGGCGTGTGCTGGCGGGCCAGGCCCGCGGCCGGCGCGACGCGCAGGCCGTGACGGTGTTCGACTCCGTGGGATTTGCGCTCGAGGATTACGCCGCCCTGCGCTTGATGGCCCAACTGGCCCGGGGTCTGGGCCTGGGCAGGGTTGTCGATCTCATCCCGACCCTGGTCGACCCCAAGGACCTGTTTGCGCAGATCGCGCCAAAGAAGGCGCATGCGCTGGCCGCCTGATCCGCCGCCGTCCCGAAAAACAAAGAGCCCCTGGCGCAATGCCAGGGGCTCCATTCATCGAAGCAGGCGCTTACTTACCGTGACGCTCATGCCGGTCAGCGGCAGCGAACAGGTCGGCGGCAAAGCGCGCGTCGTACTGGATCACGGTCTGGGCATAACGGCGAACGCTGGCAGCGTCACTGAGACGTTGGCCGAGATCGCGCTGGGCAGCATGGTCGCGACGCATCCGGGCCAGACGCCGCACGGCGCGGGTGGCAACCTGGAACAACCAGGCGCCGAGTACGGCACCGCGCGGCATGGCCACGACGCGAGGCGATTGAACGGTGATGGTGGTCATGGTGGGAACTCCGGTGAAACAAGCAGGCACGAGGCCGATGGAGGAATACTAGGGTTTACGCGCATAAACCTCAAGTGAATAGTGCTCACCTCACTTATTCATCTACTTCATGTCAGAGTTCGCGCATGCCACAGATGCCACCCCCACTTCCCAGCTTCCGGGCGCTGGACCTGAACCTGCTGCGCGTTTTCGACGCCGTCATGGCCGAAGGCAGCCTGACCCGTGCCGCCGACGTGCTGGCGATGACCCAGCCCGCCGTCAGCCATGCCGTGCGACGCCTGCGCGATGCGCTGGGCGACGAACTGTTCCTGCGCACGGCCCATGGCGTTCGGCCCAGCGCCAGGGCCGAGACCTTGTGGCCCCCGGTCCGGGCGGCTCTGGGCAGCCTGCGCCAGGCACTGGCCCCTGGCAGCTACGAGCCCCGCACCGATGCCGTGCAATGGCGGCTGACGATGGCCGATGCCACGGCGGCGCTGGTCTCGGCTCGCCTGGTGACGGCCATCGAGGCGGCGCAGGCGCTGATCAATCTGCGCATCCTGCCGCTCACCACGCGCGACCCTCGTGCCTTGCTCGAGGCCGGCGAGGCCGACCTGGCGCTGGGCTTTTTCCCAGAAGCCATCACTGGCATCGCGGCCCAGGGCGACGACAGCCACCTGCGCCACCGACGCCTGTACAGCACCCGCTATGTCGGTGTGATGCGTCGCGACCACCCCCTGGCTGGGCAAGCGCTGTCGCTGGATGCCTACTGTGCCGCGCACCATTTGCTGGTCAGCTTCTCGGGCCGCCCTCACGGGCTCGTCGATCAGGCTCTGGCGGCGGTGGGCAGGCGGCGTCGCATCATGCTGACCGTGAACCAGTTCTTCACTGCAGGAAGAGTGGTCGCGCGCAGCGACCTGCTGACCGTGCTGCCAGAAGGCTTCGTCGAGGCCACGGGTTGCCAGGCCGACCTGGTGACCTGCGAGCTGCCTTTCAGCCTGAGCCCGGTGAACGTGGAGATGCTCTGGCATCTGCGCCACGAACTCGACCCGGCACACGGCTGGTTGCGCGACCAGGTGACGGCTTCGGTGGCTGCATCGGTGGCCGAAACGGCGCCTTTCTGACGGGGCTTACCTGCTTTCCTACACGACGCCGGCCTGCCGTCCGATCGCACTGGCTTGCCGGTTTCCCTAAGGTACCGAGAGCGGTGCGGCGCCGACGAAAGCCCGCCCCGCCTCATCCACTCGACCGAAGGGGCATCACATGAACTGGGACCGCATCGAAGGCAACTGGAAGCAACTCAAGGGCAAGGTCCAGGCGCAGTGGGGCAAGCTGAGCGACGACGACTTCGACGTCGTCAAGGGTCGTCGCGCAGAGCTGGCCGGCAAGATCCAGGAACGTTATGGCATCGCCAAGGACGAGGCCGAAAAGCAGGTTGCGTCCTGGGAGCGGACCGCCGGCGACGACTGGTTCAAGCCCTGACCGTCCCAGCCAGCGCCACCCGCTGGCGCCAGCCCGACCCGCTCTGCCACCCGCCAAGGAATCCACCATGAATACCGCCAATACCTTCAGCACGATCTCCAACAAGGCCAACCATGTCGTCGAAAACGGCTTGGCCGTGGTCGAACGAACCGCCGACCGTGTGGTCGACAGCGCACACCATGCCACCGATTCGACGGTGCGCTACATCCGCCAGGAACCCGTCAAGGCCATCCTGGTGGCCGCAGCGGCCGGTGCGCTGGTGGCGGGCCTGCTGGCGATCTTCGGCCGCTCGCGGCACGAATGACGTGACCGGGCGCATGCCCGTCTGGCTGCGGCCTCAATCCAGCACGGCCGCCATGGCGGCAGCCGTGCGCTCGACGTTGCCTGTGTTCAGCCCGGCGATGCACATGCGGCCGGAGCGAACCAGGTATACGCCGAACTCTTCGCGCAGCCGGTCGACCTGGGCTGCGCTCAGCCCGGTATAGCTGAACATGCCCCGCTGGCTGAGAAAGTAGCCGAAGTCCAGACCCGGCCTTTGGGCCGACAGCACGGCATGCAAGCTGCTGCGCATCGCTGCGATGCGCGTCCGCATCGCAGCCACCTCGCCTTCCCACATCGGTCGCAGCGCCGGGTCGGTGAGTACCCGGCTGACGATACCGGCTGCGTGCAATCCGGGGCTGGAATAGTTGCGCCGCACCGTGGCCTTCATCTGGCCGAGCACCAGATCGGCTTCGGCGGCGCTGGTGCACACCACGCTCAGGGCTCCGGCACGTTCACCGTAGACGCTCATGCTCTTGGAGAACGAATTGGCGACGAAGAACGACAAGCCGCTGTCGGCCAGCGCCCGCACTGCGAAAGCGTCGGCGTCGATGCCGTCGCCGTAGCCCTGGTAGGCCAGGTCCAGGTAAGGCAGCAATTCGCGCTCTTGCAGTACCGGAATCAGCGCCCGCCACTGCGCCGGGCTCAAGTCCACGCCGGTGGGGTTGTGGCAGCAGGCGTGCAGCAGGACCACGCTGCGTGCCGGCAGGGTGCCGAGCGTCGCCAACATGGCGTCGAACTTCAGGCCGCCGGTGCTGGGGTCGTAATACGGATAGGTGTTCACCGCCAGGCCGGCACCCTCGAACATCGCGCGATGGTTGTCCCAGGTCGGATCACTCACCCATACCGCGCTGCCTGGCAGCCAGCGGTGCAGGAAGTCTGCACCCACCTTGAGCCCGCCGCTGCTGCCCACCGTCTGCAGGGTGGCCACCCTGCCACTGCGCAGGGCTTCGTGGCCCTGGCCGAACAGCAGTTCCTGGACAGCCACGCGCATCGCACTAGAGCCTTCGATCGGCAGATACGACTTGGCGCCACTTTCGCCGAGCATCCTGGCCTCGGCCTGGTGTACGCTGGGCAACACGGGGATCCGCCCGGCATCGTCGAAGTAGATGCCGATGGAGAGGTTGACCTTGTCCTTGCGCGGATCCTTCTGGAAGGCTTCGTTCAGGCTCAGGATCGGATCGCCGGCGTAGGGGTCGAGGTGCTGGAACATGGTGTGTTGATGCCTGAAACTATGGGCTCAGGCCGCGGCAAGCGCGGCTTCGATATCTTTGCGCAGCGACTGCGGCGTGTCGTTGGGCGCGTAGCGCTTGAGCACGCGCCCATCGCGGCCGACCAGGAACTTCGTGAAGTTCCATTTCACGCCTTCGGTGCCCAGCAGGCCAGGCGCCTGCGCCTTGAGCCACTGCCACAGAGGGTGGGCATCGGCGCCATTCACCTTGACTTTGGACATCATCGGAAAGCTCACGCCATAGTTCAATTGGCAGAAGCTGGCGATCTGATCGTTGCTGCCCGGGTCCTGACCACCGAATTCGTTGCTCGGAAATCCGAGCACCACCAGCCCCTGAGCGGCGTAGTCGGCGTGCAGTTGTTCCAGCCCGGCGAACTGCGGCGTGAAGCCGCAGGCGCTGGCGGTGTTGACGATCAGCATCACCTTGCCGCGGTGGTCGGACAAGGCCGTGGCCTGGCCCTGGATGCTGGTGGCTTCGAAGTCGTAGACGCTGGCCATGGCGCAATCTCCTGGCGGGTGGGGTGTGATGTCGGCGACGGAATGTTAGCGCCCGCACTTCAGTCTCACCGGCTTCGGCTTTTGTCGCCGGCTTCGGCCGGGGTGGCCTGAAGCTCATGGGGACGAAGCCCGCTGTGCTGCGCGTGGCCTTGCTCGGCTTCAATGCGCTCGATCGCGCGGCCATCAGCACAGGGCTGCGCATGGCCGTGAATCGCCCCTGGCACTATGTTCCCGTGTCCGGACTCGACGACGGCAATCTCATCCTGGCCGATGCCGACCACGCACCCGCGGTCCAGTTGGTGCTGGCCACCGAGCGGCTGGCCGATGCGGTTTTCATCGGCAAGACCCCGCCGCCGGGTGCCGCCGTCTGCCTGCCGCGCCCGATCGATGCCCGTCATCTCCTGCGCGAACTCGACGCGTTGCGCCTGCTCCGATCGACCCGGACCGTCGCCGACACTTCACCGCCGCTGTTGCCGCCGCCCGACGGCAAGGCGCCCACCGCGCTTGTCATCGACGACAGCGAAACGGCGCGCCGCGCCCTGGCCTTGCGGCTGCAGCGCTGGGGCTTCGCCGTCGAACTTGCCGCGCACAGTGGACAGGCGCTGGCCTGGTTGACGAAGCGCCGCTTCGACAGCCTGTTCGTCGACGTCGACCTGGGTCCAGCCAGCGCTCTCGACGGATTCGGCCTGTGCCAGCAGCTCAAGCGCCAGCCGCGGCCTGGGCAGGGGCCAGCGCCCTGGGTCGCGCTGGTCACCGGTTTCGACGGCCCCAGTGACCGCGTTCGTGGCAGCCTGGCCGGCTGCGATGCCTATCTGGCCAAGCCGGTGGATGAGGTCGAGCTCGGGCATCTGCTGTGGCGCGAAGGCTGGCTGCAGCAGCCTCCGGGCGATTGACCGGCGCTGGGCTGCCACCTCAAGGTCAATCAATGGCCGCTGCGTGCCGACAGCAGGCTCGCCCCGACGATCAAGGCACCGCCTGCTGCCAGTGCCCAGCCGAGGCTGCCAGCACCCAGCGCCACCGCCGAAACGGAAGCAAACAGCACTTCGCTGACCATGACCACCGCCGTCACGTTGGCCGGCAGCCGCGTGGCGCCGTACTGCAAGGCGAGGTTGCCGGCCAGGAACCACAGCCCCATGCCCAAGGCTCCCAGCACCCAGGGCCAGGCCGGCGCGGGTGGCAGCGGCACCCCGGGCTGCAGCGACAAGGCCAGCACCCCCGCGACCAGCGCGCCGCCCAGGAACATGGCCAGGGCACGGGCCTCGGCCGGGCGCTCGGCCTCGCGCCGCAGCATCACGTTGTTCAGCGCAAAGCTGAAGCCGCCCAGTACCCCCAGCCACTCGGCCAGTGAAGAAGGTACAGGCAGGCCGAACGTGGCCGAGCCGTCGCCAGCCTTGCCTGTGGCCAGCACCAGCATGGCACCGGCCAGCGCCATGGCCACGCGCAACAGCGCGATACCCGTGACGCGTTCCCCCAGCAGGCTGCGCGCCAGCAGCACCGCCCACAAGGGCATCAGGTAGAACAGCAGTACCACCCGAACGACGTCGCCCAGCGTCACGCCCCAGTTGAACGCGGCATTGGTGGTGCCCGAAGCCAGCACCAGCACCCACAGCACAGGCGCGCGGAACAACTGGCCCCAGGCGCGGGGCCGCCATGCCGTGATGACCAGCAACGCCAGGCTGTAGATCAGCACGGTGGCCCACAAGGGGTGCAGGCCCGCTGCCTGCAGCTGGCGGAAGGGCCACCAGCTGACGCCCCAGGTGAAGGCATTGAAGCTGAGTGCCAGGACGGCCAGACCGGCGCCGGAGAGGGCTTGCATCGGCGCCCGGTCAGTGCCCGTCGGTGCGCGCAATGACCAGCAGGCGTTCGACCTCGGCATGATGGCGGACGGCATTGCTGCGGTGCCAGCGCCTGATGAGCTCCATCGTGCACGCCACCAGCAGCCCGAACACGGCGATGGCAACGAAGGCCGACAGGCCCAGCCGGGTCATGCCGACGTAGAACGCACCCAGGACCAGGATGCAGGCCTGTTCGTTGAAGTTCTGCACGGCGATCGAACGGCCGGCGCCCATGAGGTTGTGGCCGCGGTGCTGCAGCAGCGCGTTCATCGGCACGATCAGGAAGCCGCAGAGCGCGCCCAGCAGCACCAGGAAGGGGACTGCCACCCAGAGATCCCTGATCACGTTCAGACCGATCATGAGCAGTCCGACGACGATCGCCAGGGGGATGACGTTGGTGGCCTTGTCCAGCTTGGTCATGGCCGAGGCTGCGACCGCACCGGCGACCGAACCGATCACCACCACGCCCGCGAGGTTCGACGCCTGGGCCGTGGTGTAACCCAGCGCCGCTGCGGCCCAGGCGAAGACGATCAGGCGCAGGTTGCCGAACACGCCCCACAGCAGCGTCGTGGTGGCCAGGGAGATCTGGCCCAGCTTGTCGGCCCACAGCCGCGAATTGCACTGCGAGAAGTCGCGCACCATCCAGGCCGGCCCGTGCTGGATGGGTTGCAGCGGCGCCGTGGTGCGGGGAATGAAGAGATTGAAGGCGGCTGCGGTGATGTAGAGAAACACGATCGCCGCGATCGCGACTTCGGCTGCGGTGTCGATCCCCAGGTCCGGCCCTGGCAGGTCCAGTCCGAGCAGGAAGCCCGAGACACGTGCACCGATGAGCTGGCCGCCGAGCAGGATGCCCAGCACGATCGATCCGACCGTGAGCCCTTCGATCCAGCCGTTGCCCTTGACCAGCAGCGACGCCGGCAGCAGCTCCGTCAGGATGCCGTACTTTGCTGGCGAATAGGCTGCCGCCCCCAGGCCCACCACCGCGTAGGCCAGCAAGGGATGGGTGCCGAACAGCATCAGCAGGCAGCCCACGATCTTGATGGTGTTCGAGATGAACATCACCCGGCCCTTGGGCAAGGCGTCGGCGAAGGCGCCGACAAAAGGGGCCAGCACCACGTAGAACAGCGCGAACATCGGTGCCAGGGCTGGCACCTGCCAGGCCGGCGCCTGGCTGGTGCGCAGCAGTTCGACGGCGGCCACCAGAAGCGCGTTGTCAGCCAGCGAGCTGAAGAACTGCGCCGACATGATGGTCGAGAAACCTTTTTTCATCGCGGCGCGCTTGAGCCTGCCGTCCCGGTGCGGGTGCACGGGCGGGGGCGTGATCTGTCTCCTGCTGGGGCGCCGGGTTATAGCATGCAGGTCTGCGTGGGGTTGCGCTGGCAGAATCCGGCACATGCCCCGTCCCATCCAAGCCCAGGTGCATACCGACGCGCTCGCGCACAACCTGGAACGCGCCCGCGCTGCCGCGCCCGACGCGCGCGTCTGGGCGGTCGTCAAGGCCAATGCCTACGGGCATGGTGTCGGTCTTGCCTTTGCCGGCCTGCGGGGTGCCGACGGCTTTGCATTGCTCGACCTGCACGAGGCCGAGGTGCTGCGTGCCCTGGACTGGCGCGGGCCGATCCTGCTGCTGGAAGGAGCCTTCGAGCCCCGTGACCTGGAGCTGTGCTCGCGCCTGGGGTTGTGGCATGTGGTGCATTGCGAGGAACAGATCGACTGGCTGGCCAATCACAAGACCCAGGCCCCGCACCGCGTGTTCCTCAAGATGAACAGTGGCATGAACCGGCTCGGCTTCACGCCGGCCGCCTTCCGCAGCGCCTGGACCCGGCTGCAAGCCCTGCCGCAGGTCGAGGAGGTGACGCTGATGACGCACTTCGCCGACGCCGACGGCGAAGCTGGCGTCTCCCGCCAGATGTCCCGCTTCGATGCCGCCACGAACGACCTTCCCGGCGAGCGCAGCCTGAGCAACAGCGCCGCCCTGCTGCGCCATGGGCTGAAAAACGACTGGGTGCGTGCCGGCATCCTGTTGTACGGCAGTTCGCCCGACTTCCCCGAGCACGACATCCACCACTGGCAGTTGCAGCCGACAATGACCCTGCGCTCGAAGATCATTGCGGTGCAACGGCTCGAACCCGGCGACGCCGTCGGCTATGGCAGCCGCTTCGTGGCCGATCGGGCGATGCGCATCGGCATCGTCGCCTGCGGTTACGCCGATGGCTACCCGCGCCATTGCGGCACCGGCACGCCGATCCTGGTGGACGGCCGGCGCAGCGGCACTGTGGGCCGGGTGTCGATGGACATGCTGGTGGCCGATCTGTCGGCCCTGCCTGACGCCGGCATCGGCAGCGAGGTCACGCTCTGGGGCCGCGGTCCTGCCGGCAGCATGCTGGCCATCGACGAGGTGGCCTTTGCGGCGGGCACCATCGGCTACGAGCTGATGTGTGCGGTGGCCGCACGCGTGCCGATTTCCGTTTCTCCGGCGGTGTGACCACGCGCCCAGCGGTCGTCATCGACCCGGCCGAGGTCGAGTTCACGGCCATCCGTTCGCAAGGCGCGGGTGGGCAGAACGTCAACAAGGTGTCGAGCGCAGCCCATCTGCGCTTCGACATCGGTGCGTCCAGCCTGCCCGAAGACGTCAAGCAACGCCTGCTGGGCTGGCCCGACCAGCGCATCAGTGGCGATGGCGTGGTCGTCATCAAGGCCCAGACCCACCGCAGCCTGCCACGCAACCAGGCCGATGCGCTGGCCCGCCTGCAAGCCCTGCTGGATGCCGTGCTCGCACCGGAACTGCCGCGGCTGGCGACGCGGCCGACGCGGGCCTCGAAGCGGCGGCGGCTGGATGGCAAGGCGCGGCGCGGCGAGGTGAAGGCGGGGCGTCAGCGCGTCAGCGATTGACGCTGCGGTTCGCGAGCGGCAACACACGTTCCGCACCAGTGTTCGCCGCTCTGTCGCACAAGGGCTGCGCCATCACGACGTGCTGCGAAGAATGCGAGGCATCCCCACCCCAACGCCGGAGTCTCGCGATGCGCCACAACCTGTTTCCCGCCCTGCTGCTGGCCTCGTCGGCCGTGCTGCACACCAGCACGAGCGCCGCCGAGGGCTGCGCCAGCGTCGAAGTGCAGAGCGTACGCCCCCAGCAAGGGCACCTGATGATCTCGGCCTTCAACGACGAAGCCAGCTTCAATCGCAAGCCCGCGGCCGCGCTGCGGCTGGTGGCCGGAGAAGCGACGATGCGTTTCGAGATCTGCGGCCTGACGGGTCCGGATGTCGCGCTGATGCTGTACCAGGACCTGGACAGCGACGGCAAGATGGGCACGAACCTGCTGGGACTGCCCACCGAACCCTGGGGTTCTTCGGGCAGCCCGGGCATGACCGGGCCGACCTGGGCCACGGCGCGAGTGCTGGTGAGCGTCCAGCCGCTGGTGGTGAGGATGTCGCGATGAGCCGCCGCCGCTTGCTGCAGGGGCTGGCAGCAGCCGGCCTGGGCACCGCCTGGCTGCTGCCGGCACAATCCCGGCCGGCAGCAGCCGACCGCATCCGCGCCCGGCTCGCCGCGAACCCGCTGCTGACGCCGTTTCTGGGTGTCGACGACACCAGCGGCGACCGCCTTGCCGAATCGGTGCCCACCCGCGGACGCTGGCCCGAGGCCTTGCGCGGGCGCTTCTACCGCAACGGCCCGGCCTTGTTCGAACGCGCCGGCCAGCGCTACCACCACTGGTTCGACGGCGACGGCATGGTCCAGCAGTTCACGCTGTACGGTGGCCGGATCGGCCATCGCGGACGCCTGGTGCAGACATCCAAGCTGATGGCCGAACGTGCGGCCGGCCGTTTCCTGTTCAATGCGCTGGGCACGGCCATCGAAGGCGGGCCGCCCATCACTGGCGCCGACAGCATCAACGCCGCCAACACGAATGCACTGGAACACGCGGGCCGGGTGCTGGCGATGTGGGAAGGCGGATCGGCCTACGGCCTGGACCCGAAGGACTTGAGCACGCAAGGGCCGGTGACCTGGCGGGCCGACCTGGCCGGCCTGCCTTTCACTGCCCATCCGAAAGTGGACGCTGGCGGGCACCTGTGGAACATCGGCACCATGGGCCGCCACTTCGTCGTCTGGCAGGTGGGGCCGGACGGCCGGCTCCTGAGCATCCAGCACGGCAGCTCGCCCTATCCCGGCGGCATGGTGCACGACATGGCGGTGACCGGGCGCTACCTGGTGGTGCCGCTGCCGCCGGTGAAGCTGGACTTCAGTCGCCCTGTGGGTGACGGCCCGCGCCGTTTTGAGATGGACCCGGGTGAGCCGCTGCGCATCCTGGTGATGGACAAGGCCGACATCGCGCGCCGGCGCGTGTTCGAGCTCCCGCCGCAGATGGTGTTTCACATCGGCAACGCCCACGAGGCCGGCGACGGTGCCGTGGTGCTGAGTTTCGTGGGGGCGCCAGACGCCTGGTTCCTGGATCGTGGCGCGGTGGCGCTGATGGCGGGGGAGCCCTCGCCGGCCGGAGGTTCGCAGCTGCAGACGGTGCGGCTGGACATGGCCAGCGGTCGCGCCCAGGCCGAGCGCCATGCGGCCACGGTGGTGGAGTTCCCACGCATCAATCCTAAACGCATCGGCCTGGGCGGTGCCGAGGCGGCGCAGTGGTTGCTGTGTGGCGCCAGCTGGGACAGCGCGGGCGGTCGCGACGCCTCGCTGTTGCAGGGCCTGCAGCTGACCCACATGCCGAGTGGGCGAACCCAGCGCTTCGACTACGGCCCGCAAGTAGTGGCCGAAGAGCACATCCTGGTGCCCAAGCCGGGCCGCAGCGGCGAGCTGGAAGCCTGGGTGCTGGGCACCACCTTCGACGCCGCGAAGCAGGCCACAGTGCTGAACCTGCTGGAGGCTGCCGACCTGGCGACCGGCCCGGTGGCCCAGGCTGTGTTGCCCTATGTTCTGCCCTTGGGCTTCCATGGCAACTTCACGGCAGCCACCTGAGCCCGCAAGCCGTTCTGCGCGGCCATGAAAAAAGCCCGGCGAGCCGGGCTTTCCTTGATGAACGAAGCGCCGAGGCGCTTTATTCGATCAGGCCTGACGACGGCGACGGGTGGCCAGGCTTGCACCGGCCAGCGCCAGACCGACCAGGGCCAGCGAAGCGGGCTCAGGCACCTGCGGAGGCGGCGTGTTCGGCTCGTACGTGTAGACGATGGTCGCGCCGCAACCAGCACGGGTCTGCTGCGTCGTGTTGATGTTGCCACCACCGCCCAGCACGTTCAGGCCGGACAGCGAACGGCAGCCCAGGGTGAATTCGCCACCACCGGCTTGCGTCAGTGCAGCACGGATGGCGAACAGGTCGTCGTTCGCGCTGTCGCTGCGGCCGACGGGGCCGAAGTTCTTCGTTTCGCCGACAGCGTAGGTCTGGTCACCGCTGCTGAACGACAGGTTGATCGCGTTCGCCAGGAACGGGGTCAAGGCGCCGATCGTCGAATTGAAGGTCAGACGGGTGGAGCTGGTGATGTCGGCCACTTCCGTGCCCGAAGCACGGTTGGTGCCCGAAAACGCGAAGGTTGCGCTGCCGAACACCGTCAGCGACACGCCCGTCAGGGTGCCGAGGCTGCTATCGAACAGGCCCAATTGGCCGCTCTGGTTGATTTCGGTCGTGGTTTCGACGATGGGGTTGCCCCAGCTGAACTCAAGGTTCACGGGGGCTGCCTGAGCACCGCCGACGGCCAACAGGGCTGCCAGGGCGAGAGAGAGACGTTTCATGGAGGACTCCTGAAGATTGAAGGCGGGCTGATTTCTATCTGACCCGCATCTCATGAGCAAACCACGTGCCACCCCGAATTTCCTTTCCAAGTGCTTGATTTGCATAGAAAAAAATCGAGGTCGCCAAAAACTGCGGTATCGCATGTCAAGTTTTCCGACGCCGTTGCAGGCCGTCTGGTCCGGCCGCAGCGCCCGACAATCCGGATCATGGCTGCGAAAACCACCTACACCTGCCGCGACTGCGGTGCCACATCCGCGAAATGGCTGGGCAAGTGCCCGGCCTGCGGCGCCTGGAACACCCTGGAGGAAACCCTGATCGAGCCTGCCGGTGGCAGGCAGGCCAGCCGTTTCGAATCCCTGGCCGGTGGCGCCGCCGCCCGGCAGGTGGTGACCACGCTGAGCGAGATCGATGCCACCGACGTCGAGCGCACACCCACTGGCCAGGAAGAACTCGACCGCGTGCTGGGCGGCGGCATCGTCGCCGGCGGGGTGGTGCTGATCGGCGGCGACCCGGGCATCGGCAAGAGCACCTTGCTGCTGCAGGCGCTGGATTCGATGTCGGGCCGGATGAAGGTGCTGTACGTCACCGGCGAGGAAAGTGGCGCCCAGGTGGCCTTGCGGGCACGCCGGCTGGGCCTGTCCGGCAAGGCGGTGCGGGTGCTGGCCGAGATCCAGCTGGAACGCATCGCCGCAGCGCTGGACGGCGAACGCCCGGCGCTGTGCGTGGTCGATTCGATCCAGACGGTCTATTCCGACCAGCTCAGTTCTGCACCGGGTTCGGTGGCCCAGGTGCGTGAATGCGCCGCGCAGCTGACGCGGCTGGCCAAGACCAGCGGCTGCGCCATCGTGCTGGTGGGCCATGTCACCAAGGAAGGCGCCCTGGCCGGGCCGCGGGTGCTGGAACACATCGTCGACACCGTGCTGTATTTCGAAGGTGACACCCACAGCAGTTTCCGGCTGGTGCGCGCCATCAAGAACCGCTTCGGCGCCGTCAACGAGATTGGCGTGTTCGCCATGACCGAAAAGGGACTGAAGGGAGTCAGCAACCCGAGCGCGATCTTCCTTTCCACCCATGGCGAACCGGTGCCCGGCAGCTGCGTGATGGTGACGCTGGAAGGCACGCGCCCGCTGCTGGTGGAACTGCAGGCGCTGGTGGACAGCGGGGGGCCCAGCCCGCGGCGCCTTTCGGTGGGCCTGGACCGCGACCGCCTGGCCATGCTGCTGGCCGTGCTGCACCGCCACGCCGGCGTGGCCTGCATGGACCAGGACGTGTTCGTCAACGCCGTGGGTGGCGTGCGCATCGGCGAACCGGCTGCCGACCTGGCGGTGTTGCTGGCCATCCAGAGCAGCCTGCGCGGCAAGCCGCTGCCGCGCGGCTTCATCGCTTTCGGTGAAGTGGGCCTGGCGGGCGAAGTGCGGCCGGCGCCGCGCGGTCAGGAACGGCTGAAGGAAGCGGCCAAGCTCGGCTTCAGCGTGGCCATGGTGCCCAAGGCAAATGCGCCAAAAAAGGCGATCGAAGGCCTGACGGTGCATGCGGTCGAACGCATCGAACAGGCGATCGACATCGTTCGCGGCTTGTAGAGTCTTCACTAGCGCCCATGTATGGGCCTGCTCTGTTGCTGCCCTTGGAGGTGCGCTTCATGTGGAAACGTCTGGCCCTGTTGTGGACCGTGGTGCGCGGCGACGCTCTGGCGCTGTGGCGGGCCTTGCGCCACCCGCTGTCGCCGGGCTGGCTGAGGCTGGCCGCAGCCGGCCTGGTGCTGTACGTGCTGTCGCCGGTCGACCTGATCCCCGAGTTCGTGCCCTTCCTGGGTGTGGTCGACGACATCGTGCTCATTCCGCTGGCGATCCGCTTCATCCTGGGCAAGCTGCCGGCCGCGGTGCGCGCCGACATCGGCACCAAGCCGCTGTAGGCCGGCCAGGCCCCAGGCTTCCTGGCCTTCAGCGGGCCACGCGTTCGCGGAGCAGTTGCCCGAGGCCGTGGGCCAGGCGCCTGGCTTCATTGCGCAGCCGGTAGGCAAAGGCCGGCAGTCGCCGCGTCCAGTGGAACTTGCGGGTGGCGCCAGGCGGCGCCACGATGGTGCTGGCAATCATCTCGTCGTGCCCGCAGGGGCGCGGTGTCACCAGCCGCACCTTCAAGCCGAAGCGCCAGCCCTGGTCAAAGACATGGTCGTAGGGCAGGGCCATCGGCAGCAGCCCGCCGGGCTGCTGCAGGTAGGCCTGCGCCGCGCGGCGGTTGATCAGGTAGGCGCTGCTGCCAGTGCAGCGGCTCAGCATCACGGCCAACGCGTGGCCCGGGGCCACCTGGGCCACCGCTACCGGCGTGCCCGAGTGCACGCCCGACAGCTTCACCATGTCCCAGCGGCCGGCCTGTGCCACCAGCCCCTGCAGCACGGTGGGCAGGCTGGCGTGCAGCAACACGTCGTCTTCCAGCACCAGGGCGAAGCGGGCCGGGCTGGCCAGGAAGGCCTTCATCACCGCCACGTGCGACAGGTAACATCCCAGCTCGCCCAGTACCGGGCTCATGCCGTGGCGCTGTTGATAGGCGGCATCGTCCAGCTGGGCGCGCTGCTCGGGGCGCAGCCGGCTCGCGTCCACCGCGGCCAGCCGCGTCCAGGCCATGCCCAGCCCATCCAGCTGGGCGCTGATGCGGGCCAGCCGGTCCGGCGCCCGGTCCAGATTGATCACCCATGTCGACAAAGCTTCCAAATCGCGCATCGCTCGGATTGTCATTGAGCGCCGCCATCGGCTGGGGCCTGGCGCTGGCCGCCTTGGTGGTGGGTTACCTGACCTATGGCTGGCCAGGCCTGGTGCTGGCGCTCACCGTCATCGTGTTCTGGATGCTGCTGCAGTTCAGTCGCGCGCTGCGCGCGATGCGTGCAGCCGCAGCCCGCCCGGTGGGCGAGGTCGACAACGCCGTGATGCTGCAAGCCAGGCTGCGCCAGGGCTTGCGCCTGGTGGACGTGCTGAAGCTCACGCGCAGCCTGGGCACGCCTGTGGCCACCGCCGCCGACGCTGTCGACGAAACCTTTGCCTGGCAGGACCTGGCGGGCGACCGCGTCGAAGTCGATCTTCGGCACGGTCAGGTCACGGCTTGGCGTCTGAAGCGAGCCGGCGCCTAAAATCGCCCACCCCAACACAGGAGTTTTCCCATGTCGATGTCCGACCGCGACGGCAAGATCTGGATGGACGGCCAGCTGGTCGAATGGCGCGACGCGAAGATCCACGTCCTGACCCACACCCTGCACTACGGCTGCGGCGCCTTCGAAGGTGTTCGTGCCTACAAGACGGCGGCCGGACCCACCGCCATCTTCCGCCTGCAGGAACACACCGAGCGCTTGTTCAACAGCGCCAAGATCCTGCGCATGAAGATCCCCTTCACGCCGGCTGAAGTGGCCGAGGCGCAGCGTCTGGTGGTGCGCGAGAACAAGCTCGAAAGCTGCTACCTGCGCCCGCTGATCTGGATCGGCGACAAGAAGCTGGGCGTCAGCCCCAAGGGCAACGACATCCACATCATGGTCGCGGCCTGGCCCTGGGGCGCCTACCTGGGCGAAGAAGGCCTGCGGCGCGGCATCCGCGTGAAGACCAGCAGCTTCACCCGCCACCACGTCAACATCACCATGACCCAGGCCAAGGCGGTGAGCAACTACACCAACAGCATCCTGGCCAACATGGAAGCCACCGACGAGGGCTACGACGAAGCCCTGCTGCTCGACCCGAGCGGCTTCGTCAGCGAAGGCGCAGGAGAGAACCTGTTCATCATCAAGAAGGGCGTGGTCTACACCCCCGACCTGAGCGCCGGTGCGCTGAACGGCATCACCCGCGACACCATCTTCAACATCTGCAACGACCTGGGCCTCACGCTCAAGGAAAAGCGCATCACGCGCGACGAGGTCTACATCTGCGACGAGGCTTTCTTCACTGGCACCGCGGCCGAAGTCACACCGATCCGCGAGCTCGACCGCATCGAGCTCGGCGCCGGCAGCCGGGGCCCCATCACCGAGAAGATCCAGAGCGCCTTCTTCGACATCGTGAACGGCCGCAACCCGAAGTACGCCGAGTGGCTGACCGCGGTCTGAAGCCATGAGCAACGACAGCAACGCCAGTGCCCGTGCCGTGGTCGAACTGGCTGCCAGCGACCTGCTGGGGCCAGGTGTCGTGCACTGCCCGAATCCACGCATGCCGCTGTGGAGCACCCACCCCAAGGTCTTCATCGACGTGGCCACCACGGGCGAGGGCCGCTGCCCTTACTGCGGCACGGTGTACCGGCTGAAGGCCGGCGAAAAGGCTCACTCCGGCCATTGAACATGCGCCTGGCGCCGCCCACCCCGTACCGGTCGGGCGCGACGTGAACCCAGCCTGGCTGCTTCCCGTCACCCTGGCCGAGATGGCGCGCGACGCGCTGCTCCACTTCCTGGGGCGGGGCAACGCCCGCCAGGCGCTGAAGCTGGCGCTGGCCGCGCTGTCGAAGCAGCAAGGTGGCGCGTGCGGCCTGACGGCCCTGGGCGAAGACGGCCAACCCCGATGGACCGAAGGCGTGGCCGAGGGCCATGCTCTGCCGGTGGCCGAACTGGGCCTTCAACTGGGCTGGCTGTGGTTGCCCGCGGCGCCGCCAGCTCAGGCGCTGTCAGCACTCCTGCCGACACTGGCCGTGCTGCTGCAGCGCGAGACCGGTGACGCCGCGCGGGCCTTGCAGCCTGAAACCCACGCCAGCCTGCTGCGTGCCGCACTCGCTGGCACTGACACCTTCACCTGGGAATGGGACCTGGACAACGACTGGCTCGGCGACATCGACGAGGGTCTGCGCCTGTTGGGGTATTCCGTCGACGAGGTCGGACACACCCAGGCCGACTGGAACCGGCTCATCCACCCCGACGACCTGGCGGCCAACGACCTGGCCTTCCGGCGCCATGCCGAAGGCGAAACCGAGATCTACGAGCACAGCTACCGCGCCCGCCACCGCAGCGGTGAATGGCGCTGGATGCTCGAGCGCGGCCGCATCATCGAACGCCACGCCGACGGTCGCCCGCGTCGGGTGGTCGGCACCCAGGTCGACATCACCGAGCGCCGCGCCGTCGAGCGCAAGGCTTCGGATGCCGTGCAGCGGCTCGAGCAGATCGCGCGCCAGGTCCCGGGCATGTTGTACATGTTCGAGTTGCAACGTGGCCAGGGCGGCTCGCTGCGTTACGCCAGCGAACGCGGCCTGGCGCTGTTCGGCCTGCCGCCGGCCCGGGCCCAGCAGGACATGGGCGTGATCTGGGCCCTGATCCCTGAGGAAGACCGTCAGCGCATGCATCAGGCGTTCAGGCTCTCGGCACGAACGCTGTGCGACTGGACGACCGAGTTCCGCCTGAGCCACCCTGACGGCGAGTGGCGCCACATGTCGGCCCACGCCACGCCAGAACGTGTGACCGAGCACCTGACGCGGTGGTACGGCTATGTCGAAGACCGGACCGAGCGTGTGCAGCTGGAGCAGGCCCGTCGCGACGCGGCCATGGCCAGCGCGGCCAACCGCGCCAAGACCGAGTTCCTGTCGCGCATGAGCCACGAACTGCGCACCCCCTTGAACGCCGTATTGGGCTTCACCCAGCTGATGGAGATCGACCACGCCGACCCGCCCAGCCCAGGACAGCTGCGTCGGCTGAAGCTCGTCCGTGATGCTGGCGAACACCTGCTCAGCATGATCGGCGACCTGCTCGACCTGACACGCATCGAAAGCGGTGGCATGGCGCTGGTGCTCGAACCGATCGCGCTCCACGCGATGGCTGCACAAGCGCTGGAAATGATGCGTTCCGCGGCTTTGGCAGCCCAGGTGCGCATGACGCTGCTGAGCGGCGGCGAGACTTTGCTGGTGCAGGGCGACCGCACGCGGCTGCGCCAGGTGCTGCTGAATCTGCTGTCGAATGCGGTGAAGTACAACCGGACGGGGGGCACGGTGACGGTGCAGGTGCAGACCAGCCCCGACGACCTGGTGCTGTTGACCGTGACCGACACCGGGGTGGGCATCGGCGAGGCCGACCTGCCTCTGATCTTCGAGCCTTTCCAGCGCGGGCCCCAGGCCGGCGGCGCGGTCGAAGGCGCTGGCATCGGCTTGAGCGTGACGCGGGCGCTCGTCGTGCTGATGCACGGCCGGGTGGCCGTGGCCAGCCAGCCTGGGCTGGGTTCCTGCTTCAGTGTCACCCTGCCACGCGCGGGCGGGCCTGGGGCTCAGTCGGCCACGTAGACCACCGCCGTCCGCGGCGGCAGCGCCGCCGTGGCCGAGATGCCGGCCAGCCGCAAGAGCAACCGCCCGAAGCGCGCGTGGACGCGGGGCCATCTTCCCGCTCTTGCCGTTCTCCCCGTTCTCCCCGGCCCCACGCCTGATCCTCCATGACGCTTGTCCGCACCGCCAGTCCCCGTCTCGTCCCCCTGGCCTGGCCGCTGTTCCTGGAACTGCTGCTGGGCATCGGCGTGGGCGTGGCCGGCACGCTGCTGGCGGCGCGCATCTCGGACACGGCAGGGGCGGCCTTCGCCCTGGCCAACCATGTGGCCGCGACCCTGTTCCTGCTGTTTCGCGTCATCGGTGCCGGCGTCGGCGTGGTGCTGGCGCATAACCTGGGCGCGGGCCAGCGCGTGGCGGCCGATGCGGTGGCCCGTGCCGCGCTGGGCGCCAGCAGCTGGATCGGCGGGTTGACGGCGTTGGCGGCTTTCCTTGCCGCGGCACCGCTGCTGCGGCTGATGAACGCCCCGCCCGAGGTGCTGCCGCTGGCCCTGCCCTTGCTGCAGGTGCTGGCGCCGACCCTGTTGCTGGACGCCTGGAACGCCAGCATGGGCAGCGTGATGCGCGCCCACTTGCGCGCGCGCGAGGCGCTGGCGGTGACCGTGGTCATGCACGGCAGCTTGCTGTTGCTGTGCGTGCCCTTGATGGCGGGCTGGGGCCCGACCCAGGCGCTGGGCATTCCGGCGCTGGGCCTGCCGGGTTTTGCGGTTGCGCTGCTGCTGTCGCGCAGCCTGGGCCTGGCCTTGCACCTGTGGTTGTGGCGAAGGCAGCTGGGCGTGGTGCCGCAAGCGGCCGACTGGTGGCGTCTGCGCCGGCGCGAGCTGGCCGCGGTGGCGCACATCGGCCTGCCCGGCGCGGCCGAGAACATCATCTACCGGCTGGCCTTCATGGTCAGCGTGGCCGTGGCCGGCACCCTGGGTGCGCGCGCCCTGGCCACCCAGGCCTATGCGATGCAGATCGTCCACCTGGTGCTGCTGTTCGGCCTGGCCACGGGGCTGTCGGTGGAAACCGTGGTCGGGCATCTCATCGGCGCAGGCCGGCTGCACGAGGCGCAGCGCCTGGTCAAGCGCACGTTGTCGCTGGGGCTGGTGGTCAGCGTCGCGGTGGCCACCGCGGCAGCGCTGGCCGGGCCCTGGCTGCTGAGCGGTTTCACGAAGGACGCCGAGATCGTGGCGGCCGCCGTCACCCTGCTGTGGTGGACGGTGCTGCTGGAGCCCGGCCGCATCTTCAACCTGATCGTGGTCAATGGCCTGCGGGCGGCCGGTGACGCCCGCTACCCGGTGGTGGCCGGGGCCCTGTCGATGGTCGTGGTGCTGGCGGGCGGCAGCTGGTTCTTCGGCCTGCACCTGGGTTGGGGTCTGCCCGGGGTGTGGCTGGCCTATGCGGCAGACGAATGGCTGCGCGGGCTGCTGATGTGGCGGCGCTGGGCACAGCAGAAGTGGGTGCCGCACGCGCGTGCCTCGCGGCGGCGCCTGGCGCGCCGCTAGTCAGTCTCTTTGTTCGGGTACGTGGGGGCCGGGATCAGCGCCGCGGGCTCCCGCAGGAGTGGCTCGGAAACTGCACGTTTCGCACGGCCGCGTCGGCATGCACCTGGCGCAGCGGCGTGCCGCACAGACCCACGGCGGTTTCGCGCAGGCGTTTGGTCACGTCCTCCGGCCTCCAGTCGGGGTTGCGTTCCAGGAGCAGGGCGGCAACCCCAGCCACCAGCGGCGTGGCCATCGAGGTACCGCTCCAGACACCGTAGCCGCCGCCTGGCACCGGGCTGGTCAGGCCTTCACCCGGTGCCGTGACGTCGATCCATGCGCCGAAATTCGAGAAGCTGGCGATGGTCCGGCGCTGCGTGCTGGCGGCGACAGCCATGCTGCCGGCTGAGTTTTCGGCCGCGGGGAACTGCTGTTCGGTGGCACTGCCGCTGTTGCCAGCGGCGGCCAGCACCACGGCGCTGCCCAGGACGTTGCAGCGTTCGCGGTCGTCGTCGTAGCCGGGGTCGTCCAGCGGCACGTCTTCATCATCATCGTCGTCATCGTCATCGTCATCGTCGTCGTCGTCCGAACACTCGACCAGGCGCGTTACCAAGTCCAGGATTTCGGTGCGCTGGGTCGTGCCCAGGCTCATGTTGATGATGCGCGCGCCGTCGGGGGTGCTGGGCACACCGTCGGGGTCGACGGCGTGCAGCATGGCTTCGGCCAGCACCCAGATGTTGCCTTCGCCGCTGGCGTCCAGCACGCGCAGCGGCATGATCTGCGCACCCGGCGCCGCCAGGCTCACCAGCCCGGCGACATGCGTGCCGTGGCCGTAGCCGCCGGTGCCCGGCGTGCCTACCTCGCTGGGGTCGGCGTCGCCGTCGACGAAGTCCCAGCCCGGCAGCACGCGGCCGGCGAAAGCCGGGTGGTGGCGGTCGATGCCGGTGTCCAGCACGGCCACGCGCAGGCCCTGGCCGGTGGCCTGGGTGTGGGCGGCGGCCAGGCCCAGGGCGGCCGGGGCCCATTGCGTGGTGTAGGCGCCGGGGGTGCCGACGGACCAGACGGAACGCTTTCTTGCCTCGGGCGCGCCGGCATGGAAGTTGGGTTCGGCTGCGGCCACGCGCGGGTCGGCACGCAGGGCGTTGACGACGGCGTCCATGTCCTGTCGGCCGCTGAGGCTGAAGCGGAAGATCGGTCGCTGGCCGAAGCGGCTGACCAGCGCCAGCCGATAGGCCGTCTGCACGGCGGGCAGGTCGGCGCCACTGCGCAGCTGCACCAGCACTTCCCCGGGCACGCGGGTCTCGGGGGCGGCCAGGGCCGTTTCCGGCAGCAGGCCCGTGACCAGGCCCAGGGCGGCAACGGCAGGCGCCAGCCAGACGCCAAAGCGATGCGGAACAGTCGGGGTGGTGAAGCGGCGCATGGGGTTTCCTTAAGTCGGACGCCAGCGACAGAGCGCGCTGGGCGGCGGAAAATACACCGGATGCCGAATTCAGGCCCCCCGCGATGCGGGGGTGCCGTGCAACACGAAAGCCGCCCAGTGGAAAGGGTGGGGCCGCAGGGCGCGCGCCTGCCTGCGCGCGGTTTGCAGCGCCGCAGCGGTGTCGCCGGTCTGCCGCCAGGCCGCGTAGAAGAAGCCCATGAAGTCGGCCGTGGCCGCGTCGTCCACCGCCCACAGGCTGGCCAGTACCTCGTGTGCACCGGCGAGCAGGAAGGCCCGCACCAGGCCCACGCTTTCGTCACCGGGCAGGCGGTCGGCCAGGCCGGTGTCGCAGGCGCTCATCACCACCAGCCGCGCCGGCAGCGGGCGCTCGGCAATCTGCAGCGCCGTCCAGGGGCCATCGCTGAGGTGCAGCGCCGAGAACAGGGCGTTGTCGGCGCGGAATTCGCCATGGCAGGCCAGGTGCAGCACGTCGGCCGTGGTGGCCTGCTGCGCGACGACCGCGACCCGGGCCGCCGGGCCCAGAAGACAGGGCGCCTTCGGCAGTGCGGCGTTCACTGCCTGGACTTCGGTGGCGACATGGGCCAGCGAATGGCTGTCGCCCACCACCAGCCCTGGTGTACCTGCCGCCAGCGCTGGGCGCGGGTCCAGCGCGGCCACGACCGCGCTCACGGCCATGCGCAGCTGCACACGTTCGTTGAGCCATCCCTGGCCGTCGTGCAGGGCGGCGAATGGCAGGGCGTGCAGGCCGTCGTGCGGCACCAAGACCCATTCCCGGGCTTGCGCAAGACTTGGCTCCAGCGGTGCGATCAAGTCCTTGTAGAGCCGGTGCAGATGCGCTTCGGTGCGCACAAGCAGCTGCGGCAGGTGGGCCTGAAGCGCGGGGCTGCCGCATCGCCAGGTGTCGATCTGGAAGCGCATCTGGCGCAGCCGGGCGTTCACCTCGGCCCAGCTGGCCAGGCGGCGGTGCAGCCGAACCCGGCCTGCGGCCACGACCACGGCAAACAGCTCGTCGCCGGCCGCGCCGTAGGCCAGCAGCGCCCGCCCGCCCTGGAAGGCCGCGCACAGGCGGGCCAGGTCCAGCGTCGGTGCCAGTTCCCCGCCGGCGGCCCAGGCGGCGCTGCCCGGCACCGCCTGCCCGGCCTGCAGCAGGCGCTGGCGGCGCGCGCTTTCCAGCAGGTGGCGTTCGATGCGCTCGGTCTCGGTCTGCAGCGGTGCGGCCAGGCCGGCCTCGCCTTCCTGCAGTCGCCGCTGGCGTTGCTGCTGCAGCCAGCGCAGCCGCATGCGCAGCGCGCTGTCGCCCGGTTCGCCGCCAGTGCACACGCCGCCTTCCATCCCACCGTCGCCGGCCAGTCGGCCCTGCTGCAGCCTTTCGCTCAGCACCCGCGCGCGGTGGCGTTCCAGCCACTGCAGGACGGCTGCGTCGGGCTCGTGCGCCAGCGCATGCTGCAGGCGTTCGACATACGGGCCCAGGTGGTCGCCCAGCACGGCCTGCTGCAGGTCGTCGCCCGGCAGGGCCGCGCGCACGTCTTCGAACTCGGCGATCGCGTGCTCGAAGGCCTGGGCGCTTTCCGCGCTCTGCCCCAGGGCGCGCAGCGCCAGCCCGCGCTCGTGCCAGCCATGGGCGCGCAGCAGGGGTGCGCTGCCGGTGGCGGTCTCGGCCAGCAGCGCGTCCAGCCGGGCCAGGGCCGGGGCCGGCCGGCCGAGCAAGCGTTCGCAGGCGGCCAGCAGCAACTGCAGGCGCTGGCCGATGTTGGCCGGCAGGCCCGGGGTGGCCGCCAGCGCGCGCGCGGCGACCTCGGCATGCGCGTGGGCCCCTTGGTCGCGCAGGATCTCGGCGTCCAGCAGCCGCACCCAGGCCAGGCCGAGGGTGTTGCCACGGCCCTGGAAGTGGCTGGCCGCCTCCTGCAGGTGCGGGTGGGCCAGCTCGGGGCGCCCCGCCAGGGCCTGCGCGCTGGCCATCTGCGTCAGCAGCCAGGGCAGCGTGGCTTCGCCGGACTGGGCCCGCAGCCGCGGCAGCAGCAGCTCGTAGAGCGCCAGCGCTTCGGGCAGCAGCCGCAGCAGCAGGTAGCCGTCGGCGAGGTTCTTCTCGACCTCGACCCGATCGTGCTCGATGCCGCAGCGCTCGAAAGCCTGGCGCGCGCGCGCCAGGCCCGCCAGGCCTTCGCGGTAGCGGCCTTCGTCCAGGCTCAGCAGTGCGCGCCCATGCTCGGCGCTGGCCGCCTGGGCCGCCAGGCCATGGGTGTTGGCGCGCATCTCGGCGCGGTCGTAGATCAGCCGGGCCTCGGTGTGCTTGCCTGCATAGGTGAGCGCATCAGCACGGCCGATGTCGGCCAGGATCGACTGCTGGCGCGCGCCCACCCTGGCCGCCAGCACGCCAGCACGGCGGTACTGGCTGGCCGCCTGCCCATAGCAGTCGCGCTGCATTTCCAGGCTGCCCAGGTTGATCGCCAGCTTCGCCGCCGCCAGCTGGTCGCCCTGGGCTGCGAGCACGGTTTCTGCTGCGCGCCCGCAAGCCACCGCTTCGTCGAAGCGCCCCATCATCGACAGCGCCACCACTTCGGCCACCTGCACCTGTGCCGCATGCAGGGACAGCTGCAGTGCCTGCCACTGGCGCGCGGCCTCGCGCAGGCAGCTCAGGGCCGATGGCAGCTCGCCTTCAGCCAGCAGGGCCAGCCCTTCGGCCCAGACGGCCAACGGGCGCAGTGTGTGCAGGCCCGCGGCGGCGGGTTGCGGTCCCGGGTCCGTGCTGCGGCTGGCGGTGCCGGCCAGTTCAGCCAGTGTGCGGGCGGCTGCCCGGGTCTGCGGGGGGTCGCTGTGCCATGCCGCCTGTGCCTGATCCTTCAGCGCCCAGGCCTGTTCCTCGATCGCGCTGCGCTGCAAGGTCGTCAGACGCCGAAGTCGCGCAGCCTCAGCCGGTGCGCTGCGCCTGCAGGTCCAGCGGCGGGAGCTCGACCTCGCCATCGGCCAACTGGACGGTCAGAAGATAGGTGCCGGCGCGCATTTCGGGCGCGACGAACTCCCCCATGTCGTCCAGCGCGACCTCGCCGGCGGCCGCGGGCGGCAGATCGGAGCTGTCGGCCGGCCGCCAGCGCACCTGGCCCAGCGTGGCCGGGCCCAGCACCTGGCCGCTGAGGTGGATGAAACCGGGCCGGGAATCGGCACCCTGCACGCGCAGGTCGAAGTCGTGGCTGCCGATGGAAAACAGCAGTTGCCGGGGCGCCCCGGCCGAAGAGCGCAGCGCCGGCTGCGGCTGGGCCTGCCAGCTGTCGAAGCGCAGGCTGGCGACCCAACGGCGCAGCGACTGGGCCACCTGTGCCGGCAGGCGGGTCTGCGCGGCAGCGGCGCCCTGGGCAATGGCCAGTGCGCGCTGCGTCGCCCAGGCCGGCACCTGCAGCAGTTCACGTTCGGCACGCCGCGCCAGCAGCGCCAGGTCGGCATCGGACAGATCGCGGGGAAACATGGCAGCCATCCTTCAGCCGGAACGGGGGGCCGGCACACCACAGAGCGGAAGCTTCACAAATAAATACATCCAGCGCAAACGAAGATTCAACTTTCCAGCCAGCGGCGCAATTTGGCCAGGCAGCGCGCCCGTGTCGGCCCGATGCTGCCCGCGGGCATGCCCAGGCTGGCCGAGATCTGCTGATAGTCGGTGCGGTCGTCGTCGTCGTTGAACAGCAGGGTCAGCAATTCACGGCAGCGCAGGTCCAGCGCCTGCAGGCCCATCTGCACGCGGTGCATCTGCTGCAGGTCGTCCAGCAGGTCTTCGGCCAGGGGCGCGGTGTCGGGCACGGCCAGCCAGGGGTCTTCGCCGTCCTCGCCGCCCGGGTTCGGCAGGCTGCCCTGGCGCGCGCGTTGGCGCAGCGCCGCCAGCGTCTCGCGCTTGGTGGTGGTGACCAGCCAGGCCTGCAGCCGATCGGTCTGCGTCAGCCGCGGCAGGTGTTCGTACAGGCGGACACAGACGGTCTGGTAGACGTCGGCGGCCGAATGCTCGTCCAGGCCGGCACGGCGTGCCACAGTGAAGATCAGGCGTTCGTAGCGACGCACCATCACGGCCCAGGCAGCAGCCTGGCCCTGCGCGCAGAGCGCAGCCAGGGCCGTGTCGTCCAGGCTGGCCAGTTCGGAGGGCGGCAGGGTGGTCATCGGGTGGCGCAGCAAGAACTGCGTATGCAGAGGATAAACGCTCGGCTGGGGGTGGAGGTGTCCTGATGGCGCGCGGCGCTGCCAGGCAGCGGGGCATTGCCGGGGCGTCGCCGAGTCCTGGCGCGGGTCGGACGAAGTCGCCGGGGTGTATCAGCGGCGGCGGCGCGGCCTCTGTGCAGCATGTTCTCGCCATCTCATCCTGCACCCAATCGCCAGCATCCGTGCGGGATGGCGGGGCGATCGGGTGCTGCGACCGGCTCCGGCCTGGCGGTGCTGGTCGCGCGCTGGCCCTGCTTGTTGGCCGGGCCTGCGCTGGCCTTGGCGGCCACGCTGCTGGCCTTGCAGCTGCACCCCCGCGAACACGTGGCCCGGGCTCAGCTGTTGCTGGGGCTGGGGCCGGCCGAGGCGGCCAGTGCGACGCGCGGACCTGCCCGCGCTGACGCGCCAAGCCTGGTCGGCACGCAGCTGGCGGTGCTGCGCAGCGACGCGGTGGCGCAGCGCGTGGCCGGGGCTCTGGCCGAACATGACGACGTGGCGGTGCGTTCGGCCTGGCAGCAGCAGATGCTGGCCGCCGGCAGCGCGCAGGCCTGGGCCGAACAGGTGCTGCCGCGCCAGCTGGCGGTGCAGCGCGCCCCGAACAGCCGGGTCGTGCACCTCCTGGTCAGCGCCGCCGACCCCGCCCTGGCCGCTGCCACGGCCAATGCCGCGGGCGACGCCCTGCTCCACACGCTTCACGCCTTGCAGACGGCGCCCGCCTCGCGCCGGCTGGCGCATGGGCAAGCCGCTGTGGCCGCCGCCGCTGGCGATGTGCAGCGCACCCAGCGTGCACTGGCGCCACTGGCCCGTGTGGACGCGCCAGGGGTCGGCCGGCCCCTTCCGCCGGCGGTGACGTCGCCGCTCATGGCCGATGCCGCGCAGCGCCCGGCGGTCACGCTGCATGCCCAGGCCCTGGCCAGCCTGCAGGCCGCGCAGCAGCGCTGGGGCAACGCCCACCCTCAGATGCAGGCGCTGCAGGCCCGCGCCCTACACGCCGCCGACGCCCTGCGCCGCGAGTCGGATGCCTGGTCGGGCGTCGCAGCGCAAGACGCCGCCTTGCAGCGCCAGGCCGAGACCCTGGCCGCCAACGCCAGCCGCCAGGCGCACCGGCTGCGGGCCGAGCAGGGCAGTGCCTTGCGAGAGGCTCACCCCCTGCAGCGTGAAGCGCAGCAGGCGCTGCAGGCCTACCAGCAACTGCAAGCCCGGACGCGGCAGGCCCGGCTGGCCGCTGCGGCACCGCTGGACAGCGCCCAGTGGCTGGCCCGGGCCACCGCGGCCGAGCCCTCAGCCGGCCCGTGGCTGGGTCTGGGCCTGAGCCTGGTGCTCGGAGGTGTCGCCAGCCTGGGCCTGGTGCTGCTGCTGGAACTGCGCGGCCCGCGTGTGCGCAGCCGGTCCCAGGCCGCCGGCAGCCTGGCCTTGCCGCTGCTGGGTGTGCTGGCCGCACCGGTGCGCCGCCCGCCCGCCACACCATCGCCGCCAAGGCAGACGCTGCGCGTGGTCGTGGACTGGACGCCGCGTGGCGGCGGCTTCGCCCGCCTGGGTAGCCCGGCGTGATGCTCGCCGCCCACCTCAGTCCGGCTCCCGCGCCGCGCCCCGCCGACCCGCGCGTGCCGGCCGCGCTGGCCCTGGGCTGGCTCTTGCTGGCCGCAGGCGGTGGCGTGGTCGCGCTGCTCGTGCAGCCCTGGGTGACGCCAGCGCGCGCGGCGCTGCTGCTCGCCGCGGCGCTGCTGCCTGCGGCCGGCCTGTGGTGGCTGGCACGCGCGGGCCAGCAAGGCGGGCTGGCGCTGGCGCTGTGGGGTGGTGCGGTGGTGCTGCTGTCGGACGCCACCTGGCGCAGCAGCGGCGGCAGCCTGGACCTGCAAAGCGCCTTGAAGTTCGCGTTATGGGTGGGTGGGCTGCTGCTGGTGTTCTGGCGCGCACCCGAACTGCGCCGGGCGCTGTGCCACCTGCCCAGCGGTGCGCTGGCGGCCTACGGCCTGTGGTGCGTGGCGGGCACGGTGTACTCGGCGACGCCGGCCTACACCCTGGGCGCGGCGCTGTCGTTCCTGGGGGTGTGGGTGCTGGCCGTGGTGACGGCCCAGTGCCTGGGTGAACGCCGCGGCCTGTGGCTGCTGTCTGGTGCGCTGCTGCTGTCCGTGGCGCTGAGCCTGCTGCTGTACGCCGCGCTGCCGGAACGGGCCATGACGGTGCTGGACAACGGCCGTTCGCTGCGCCTGTCGGGCATTTTCGGCAGCCCCAACAACCTGGCGCGTGCCGCGGCCCTGGGTCTGCTGTGTGCCGTGCTGCTGCTGCCGGGCATGCGCCGCGGCCCTGCATGGGCCTGGCTGACGCTGGCGCTGGTGCTGTGTGGTGGTGCCCTGGTCCTGACCGGCAGTCGCGGTGCGGTGGCGGCGCTGCTGCTGGCGCTGGGAGCGGCCCTGCTCGGCTGGCGGCCGCTGTGGGCAGCGGCGCTGGCCTTTGCCGCCGCGCTCTGCGCAGGCTTGCTGTGGTGGCAGCCCGAACTGGCCCACGACGTGGCTGCGTTGCTGTCGCGCAGCGGCCGTGCCAGCGAAGTCGGCACGCTCACCGGCCGCACCGAGATCTGGCAGGCGGTGCTGCAGCTGATCGAGCAGGCGCCGCAGCTGGGCCATGGCTATGCGTCCACGCGCGAAGTGCTGCCTGCCTACTGGAGCGACCCCTTCGGCTGGACCACCACCTCGGCCCACAACCTGTGGCTGCAGGCCGCGGTCACCACCGGCGCCCTGGGCCTGCTGCTGCTGCTGGCGGCGCAGGCGGGCTGGCTGTGGTGCCTGTGCCGGCAGCGCCGGCCCGCGCGCGACGCGGTCATCGTGTTCGTGCTGGCCATCGGCGTGCTGGAAGCCAGCGCTGCCGGCCCGTCGGTCAACCTCATGAGCTTTGCCTGGGCCTGGGCCGCTGCCCTGGGCTTGGCAAGTGCCACACCCGAGAAAATCAAATGACGGATCTTCGCTGGGCGCTGTCGCGCCGTTGGGCCCTGGCCAGTGGCCTGGCCTGGCCGCTGCTGGCGCCTCGTTCTGCGGCATCGGCCGTCGCCGCGACCACTGCCCCGGACGCTCCCGCAGCCACTTCAGCCTGCACTGCGGCGTCGTGCCCGACGGTCGCGATGGCGGCGGGCATCGTCGCCCCTGAACTGCCTGCGGCGGCGACGCCCGAGGCGGCCACCGCCGCGCCGGCCCGGGCCCCCGAGCTTCGCCAGCCGGTCTGGCGCAGCCAGTTCCGTCAGGGCCTGGCCGACTGGGGTCGGCTGCACGAAGACTGGGGCCTCGACAACCACCAGCTGCTGGCCGAACCGGGCGTGGCCGGCCAGCTGCTGCGGGTGCGCCTGCGCCAGGGCAGCATCGACCCTGGCAGCATGTCGCGGCGCGGCCTGCCGCGTTCAGGCACGGGCTTCAAGGCGGCCGTCATTCCCGGCGGCAGCGACAGCGCCACGCTGCGCTACCGCCTGCGCTTCGCGCCGGGCTTCGACTTCGTGCGCGGCGGCAAGCTGCCGGGCCTGTACGGCGGGCGCGGCCCCTCGGGCGGCGTGGCGCCGCAGGGGGACGACGGTTTCTCGCTGCGCCTGATGTGGCGCGAAGCCGGCGCCGGCGAGGTCTATGCCTATCTGCCCGGCCGGGTGCGGCGCCACGGGCTGTCGCTGTTGCGCGGGCAGCTGCGCTTCGTGCCAGGGCGATGGCACCAGGTCACCCAGCAGCTGCTGCTGAACACGCCGGGCCTGGACGACGGTGTGCTGCGCCTGTGGCTGGACGGGCAGGCCGTCGGCGAAGTGGGCGGCCTGCGCCTGCGCGACAGTGCAAAGCGGCGTGTGGACGGCGTCTTCGTCGACCTGTTTTTCGGCGGCAGCGACGACAGCTGGGCGGCCCGTGCCGACACCCATGTCGACCTGGCCGAATTCACCATCGTCGCGCCGGTGCCGCTGCAGGAGGGCGGGCGATGAACCGCCAGCGGAAGAACCGCCCGAGCCCGTGGACGGCACGCGGGGCGGCTTTGCTGGAACAGGCGGCCTTGTCGGGTGCACACCTGCTGGCCTTTGTGCTGTGGGCACGCTGGCTGTCGCCTCGGGACTGGGGCCTGTTCGGCCTGGCCTATGCCGCCGTGCTGTTCCTGCAGGGCTTCCAGCGGGCAGCGGTGACCTTGCCGATGGTGCCGCTGTCGGCCAGCGGTGCCGGCTGGCCGGCGGCGCGCTTGCGCTGGGCGCGGCTGAACAGCGGTCTGGCGCTGGCCGTGGTGACGAGCCTGCTGCTTGCGCTGGCGCTGGCCAGCGCGCTGTGGCCGGCCGGCACCTGGCTGCCCAGCCTGGCCATGGCAGCGGCCTTGTGGCTGCCGTTGTGCCTGCACGAATTTGCCCGCCGCGCTGCCGTGCAGGAAAGTCGCCATGGCCTTCTGGCCGCAATGGGCGTGGCCTATGCGGCCGTGCTGCTGCTGGCCACGGTGGCGGCCGCGGCCCTGGCCGGCACGCCAGCGTCGCCCTGGTGGCCGGCTCTTGCGATGGCCGCCGCCAGCCTGGCCGCAGCCGCCAGCTACCGCCTGGCCAGCGGCCTGGCGGTGCTGCCCTGTCCTGCCGGCTGGCCGCTGCAGCCGCGCTACCGCGAATTCGCGCGCTGGTCGGCTGCCAGCCACCTGGCCTACAGCGGCTACAACTTCGGTCTGCAGGCCTTGCTGGCGGCGTTGGCCGGGCCGGCGGCGGTGGGCGTGTTCCATGCCTGCCGCACCCTGGTGCAGCCCCTGGGCAGCCTGATGGCGGCGCTGGACAGCGTCGACAAGCCACGCGCTGCCCGGGCCCTGGTGGACGAAGGCCCGGCTGGGCTGCGCCGGGTGCGCCGGCGCGGCGTGGCGCTGCTGCTGGGCGCGGGCCTGCCCTATCTGGCGCTGGTGGCGCTGGCCGCGCCGGTGCTGCTGGAATGGGTGTATGGCCCGGCTTACGCGGGGCAGGCGGCGGTGGTCTGGGGCTGGTGCCTGGTGATGGCCTGCATGGCCGTGTCCCAGCCGGTGGACACCAGCCTCTATGTGGCCGAGCGCACGCGCAGCCTGTTCCGGGGCCGCGCCATCGCCGCCGGGGCCAGCCTGCTGCTGGCCGTGCCCCTGGTGCAGGCGCTGGGTGCGGCCGGGGCCTTGCTGGCCATGGCACTGGCCTACGCCACCACCGCGGGGCTGGGTGTCGCCGAGCTGCACCGCGGGCTGCCCGGCACGCCTGAAGCCGGGGCCGCCCCTCGCGACGGCGTCGGCTCCGCAGGCGATGGCCCCGCCACAGGCGGCGACGAGCCCAACGCGTGCGATCGCCCGCCAGGCCGCGACCTCCGCCCCGTGCTGTACCTGGCCTGGGCCGCGTTTCAGCGAAGGCAGCTGTCGATGGCGCCGCTGGTGGGTTTCGACTGCGTCTTCCTGCCACTGGGCTACAAGGGCCGCAGCCATGCGCTGCGGGCTGCTCACTACGGCCTGCTGGCGTTGCGCACCCTGGTCTGTCTGTGGCGGCGGCGGCCGGCAGAAGTGTGGCTGCAGCTGCCGCAGCTGCCGCTGCTGTGGGTGGTGCTGCTGTACCGCGCGGTGCTCGACCGGCGGTTGCGGGTCGTGGCCGACTGCCACAACGCCGTCTTCCGCCCGCCCTGGCTGCGCTTCCCGCTGGGCTTGCGACTGCTGCCGCACTGTCAGCTGATCCTGGTGCACAACGCCGATATGCTGGCGCTGGCCCTCGGGCTGGGCCTGCCCTCGGCACGGCTGCGGGTGCTGGAAGACGTGCCGCCTTCGCCGTTCACGGCGCCCAGGGTCCTGCACGGCCTGCCGCCGGTGCCGCCGGCCTTCGCCGGCCGGCCCCGGCCCTGGGTGCTGTTTCCGGGCAGCTACGGTGCCGACGAACCGATTGCCGAACTGATGCAGGCCGCGCAGCGTCTTCCCAGCGGCACCCTGGCCGTGACCGGGCGCATCAGCAACATCGCCAAGAACGGCCATGTCGTCGACTACGTGCCGCTGAAGGTGCGGCAGACCGGCTACCTGCCCGCCGACGAGTTCGAAGCCCTGCTGCTGCACGCCGACGTGGTGCTGGCGCTGACGCGGCACGACGGCATCCAGCTCAGCGTGTGCAGCGAGGCGCTGGGCTACGGCAAGCCGATGGTGATGGCCGACACGAGCCTGCTGCGCCGGCTGTTCGGCCAGGCCGCGGTATGCGTGAACGCTGCCGACCCGGACGCCATCGTCCAGGGCATCCAGCAGGCCTGGCAGGAGGCCCCGCGCTGGGCCCAGGCGTCCAGCGAACTGGCGCGCCAGCGGCGCAGCCACTGGCAGCAGCACGCGCTGGCGGCCTGCCTGGGCCAGCTGGCACGCCCGGGTTCGCCCAACCCGGTCATTCCCCATCCAGGCGCTTGTTCGTCGCCACCTGCCGAGGCCCCGCAGCCATGTCCTCTTCGTTGATACCCGGCTTCGCCGACAGCGCCCTGCAGGCTGACCGTTCCGAGCCCGAAGGGCCGGTCTGCGCCGAAGTCATCGGCCTGGTCGGCCGGCTGGGCACGCCCCAGCTGGCCTGCCTGCGCAGTTGGCGCCGGGCCGGGGTGCCGGTGGTGTTCCTGCATGCCGACGCGGCACCGCTGCCGCGCTGGCTGCAGCTGCTGCTGGGCGTTCCCTGCGTGCACCTGGGCCCCCTGCAGGCCGAAGACCCGGTCTGGGTGGACGCACTGGCCCAGGCGCTGGTGCAACATGGCGTGGGCGCGCTGACCTGCGTGTCAGAACCGATCAGCCTGGCGCTGTGGACGCTGCAGTCGCGGCTGCCTGCAGGGGTGCGCATCGTCTCGGCACGGCCCGACCAGATTGCGGTGCTGGCGTCCAAGCGGGCCCAGCGTCAGGCCGCCAGGGAAGCCGGTCTGCCGACGCTGCCGACCTGGCTGCTGCGTCCCGGCGTGCGCGCCCAGGCCGACGTCGACGCCGTGCCCGACCAGGCCTTCCCCCTGGTGCTGCGGCCCGACCTGCAGCGACTGGCCGGGGCCGACTTCAAGCTCGCCGTCGTCGCCGACCGTGCCGAGTTGCTGCAGCGCCTTCCGGCCCTGCAGCGCCCCGGCGCCGTGCCCTGGATTGCGCAGCCGCTGGTGCAGGGCCCGAACCTGCTGGTGCACGCCTGGCGCAACGGTTGCGCCGGCCCCGGCGACGGCAGCGAGGGCCCCGGTGCGCTGGCCGGCCACCTGGCCTTCATCACCGAGGTGAAGTTCCAGGGCCTGTCGGTGCTGCTGCAGCCCGTGCCGCTGCCCCAGCTGCTGCGCGAGGCCTGCGTGCGGCTGGAAACCCGGCTGGGGCTGGCCGGTGTCTACCACTACGACTTCGTGCAGTGCGCGCACAGCGGACAGGTGTACTTCCTGGATCTGAACCCGCGCCTGGGCGGATCCACCGGCAAGGTACTCGCGGCCGGCTACGACGAGCCGCTGGCCCTTGCCGGCACGCTGCAGCTCGGCGGGCTGCCGGCTCCACGGGTGCTCGCTCCCACGCTGCGGCGCAGCGGTGGCAAGCACCAGGCGCTGCGGGCGCTGTGGTCGGCGCTGCGCGGGCGCAGCACGGTGGCCGATCACCCCTACCCGCAGCGCGCGCGCCTGTGCCTGCAGTTGCTGGTTTTCCTGCTGTTCGGGCGTGACGAGATCGTGCGCCTGGACGCGCTGCGCAGCCTGCTGGCCTTTGCGGCGTACCAGGTCCTCAGGCGCTGGGCCGGGACTGCGCTGCCGGCGGCCGGCCCGGCAGGGGCGGCCGATCCGGCCACTGCGCCGGCGGCCGCGCCGCGATGAGACCGCGGTAACCGTCCAGCCCGCTTTGGTGGCTGTGCTGCCGCCGCGCGAGGAAGTTGTCCAGGCGGGCCAGCGAATAGGGCGTGAAGGCCTTGGGGTGACCGATGACGACGAAGTCGCTGCGCCCCAGCCGCTGGTGGCGCTGCCAGGCAGCCTGCAGGAACGTGGCCTTCAGGCCGTCGATCGACACCACGCTGACGCTGGGCCACAGCAGCTTGCGCACGAGCTCGCCGCGGGCCAGTGCCATCGGCTGCCCGTTGCCCGCTGCGCGGTGACGCGCCCCGCCCAGGATCGGGCCCAGCCGGCGCAGGGCGGCCAGGCGCCAGAAGAACAGCGGCGACACCGGATGGCTGGAGATCGGCACCTCCAGGAACGGCCCGCCGGGTACCGGCTGCAGCGGGTCGCTGTCGAAGGTCCAGTGGCCGAGCTCGGGGGCACAGCGAAAGTCGAATCCGGCATCGGCTGGCGGCTCGCCGCGCTGCATGCCGCCGGCGTAGACCGTGCTGTCGATGGTGATGCCGGCGGCCAGCAGCGGGGCACGCAGGCGGTCGAAGGGCTGCAGGCACCAGCCACCGGCGCGAAAGGCCGTCACCGGCCCGCCGAACTGGCGCAGCGCGTCGGCCCCGGCACGCACGGTCTGCGCCAGCGTGGCGTCGTCCAGTGCGTGCAGCCTGTAGCGGCGCATGTCCATCTGCCAGCGATCGCCGGTCCAGTGCGCGTCCAGCCAGTGCGGGTGCAGATGCAGCTGCAGTTCGTGCCCGGCCGCCACCAGCGCCTGCAGCTGGGTCGCGACGGCGTCGTGTGCGCGCTGCAGCAGCGGGTGGGCCCGGGCCTGCTCGCGCAGGCGCAGCAGGAACAGCACGTCGACGAAGAACACCAGTGGCACGCCATGCCGCCGTGCCAGCGCGGCCAGGGCCGCGGTGGGCTGGATCAGCGTGCTGTCGACATCGCCGCTGCGGGGGCCGAAATAGACCTCGTAGTCGAGGCTGATGACCAGGTTCACGGTGCCCGGTTCGCCGGCACCGGCGCAACGTCGCTGGGCATGGGCGCCGGTTGGCCGCGGTGGCTGCGCGCGTGCCGTGCCTCACGCCAGAGCAGGCCCACGAAGGCCATGTCGTCGATGAAGTAGCGCCTGAACATGCGCCGCGGCTCCTGCAGGAAACGGTAGAACCACTCCAGGCCCGCCAGCTGCATCCAGCGCGGTGCGCGGGTGACCTTGCCGGCCATCACGTCGAAGCTGCCGCCCACGCCCATCGCGAAGGGCACGCGCATCTGCGCCTGCCATCGACCCAGGAACTGTTCCTTCTTCGGCGAGCTGATGGCCACGAACAGCAGGTCGGCACGCGCCGCGGTGATGTCGGCCACGACCTGCGCCTCCTCCTCGGGCGCCCAGTAGCCGTTGCGGGCCCCGGCGAACTGCAGCTGGGGCAGCCGGCCCACGTAGCGCTGGCTGACGGTGTCCAGAACCTCTTGCGTCGCACCCAGGAAATAGACGCGCCAGCCACGGGCGGCGGCGCGGTGCATCAGCGCGTCGAACAGGTCGATGCCGGTCACGCGCTCCTGCAGTGGCCGCCCCAGCAGGCGGCTGGCCCAGACCACGGGCATGCCGTCGGCGTTGACCAGGGCGCAGTCGTTGATGATCTGGCGCAGCTGCGGGTCGCGGCTGGCCTTGACCAGCTTGTCCACGTTCACCACCACGTGCTGGTGCGGCTGGCCGCTGGCGATGAAGCCTTCGACGGTGTCCAGGGTCTCGGCCATCGACAGGTTGTCGATCTGGCAGCCCATCATCTCGACGCGGTGGCGGTTCATGTGAGTTGGCTCGCAAGGATGTTGACGATGCGGACGGCCGCCAGGCCGTCCCAGAGCGGTGGGCGCCTGGCGCCTTCGCCCTGTTCACTGCGCCTTCGGCTTTCGCGCAGGCGCTGCAGGGCCAGCGTGCGGATGCGCGCCGGGTCGGTGCCGGCCAGGGTGTTGGTGCCCTGTTCGACGGTGATGGGGCGCTCGGTGTTGTCGCGCAGGGTCAGGCAGGGCACGCCGAGTGCGGTGGTCTCTTCCTGCAGGCCGCCGCTGTCGGTCAGCACCAGGGCGGCGTCCTTCCACAGGTTCAGGAAACTCATGTAGGCCTGCGGCGGCATCAGGTGCACACGGTCGCTGAGCTGGATGCCTTCGCCTTGCAGCAGCTTCAGGCTGGCAAAGGTGCGTGGATGCACAGGGAAGACCAGCGGAATCTCGACGGCGATCTCGTTGAGCGCACCGACGATGCCGGCCAGCACCCGCGTGTCGTCCACGTTCGAGGGCCGATGCAGGGTGACCACGCCGTAGTGCGGGCCGACCACGGCCTTGATGACTTCGGTGTCCAGCCCGCCGGCACCCTCGTCGGCCAGGCGCCAGGCCTGGTGCATGACGTTGTCGACCATCACATGGCCGACATGGAAGATGCAGTCTTCGGCATGGCCCTCGTGGCGCAGGTGCTCCACGCCCGAGGGCTCGGTGACGAAGAACCAGTCGCTGATGGCGTCGGTGGCGATGCGGTTGATCTCCTCCGGCATGCGCCTGTCGCCGCTGCGCAGTCCGGCCTCGATGTGGGCCACCGGGATGCCGGCCTTCTTCGCCACCAGCGCGCAGGCCAGCGTCGAGTTGACGTCGCCCACCACGACCACGGCGGCGGGCCGGTCGGCGGCGCAATGGCCTTCGTAGGCCTGCATCACGCGCCCCGTCTGCGACGCATGGCTGCCACCGCTGCAGTCGAACTGCACGTCGGGCGCCGGGATCCCCAGCTCGTCGAAGAACACCTGGCTCATGTTGTGGTCGTGGTGCTGGCCGGTGTGGACGATCTTCCAGTCCAGCCGGCCGTCGCGCCGCAGCGCGCGCACGACCGGGGCGATCTTCATGAAGTTCGGTCGTGCGCCCGCCACGAGGTGCACGCAGGGCTTGGGGTTCGGTTCCGTCATGACTGTCCAGCCCGGCGGGCTGCCGTTGGTGTCGGTGGGTGGCCCGCAGGGGATGCGGTGTGTCTTCGTTGCTGCCGACAGAGGTGACGGCCTTGCGTTCTGATACTCCCGCCCCGAAGCTTTTTGCGCCGGGCCGGCGTTGGCCAACGAAGCGGGCTACAGACGCCAGACGCGGTGGCCCGCCCGCTGCAGGGCGTCGCGGTCGACCGTCGACTTCACGTCGACGACGACGCCGCCGCGCACCAGCTTGCGGCCCAGGTCCTCGGCCGACAGCGCAACCAGACGGTCGTGCGCGACGGCGGCCACCAGGGCGTCGGCGCGCGGCAGCGCGTCCCAGGTCATCAGCCGCACGCCGTATTCGGCCAGGGCCTCGGCCGGGTCGGCCCAGGGGTCGCACACCTGCACCTCCACGCCGTAGCTGTGCAGTTCACGGATGATGTCGATGACCTTGCTGTTGCGCAGGTCGGCGCAGTTTTCCTTGAAGGTCAGGCCCAGCACGTTCACGCGCGCGCCCTTGATGGTGCTGCCCGCGGCGATCAACTGCTTGACCGTCTGCTCGGCGATGAACTTGCCCATGCCGTCGTTGATGCGCCGCCCGGCCAGGATGACCTGCGGGTGGTAGCCCAGCATCTCGGCCTTGTGCGTCAGGTAGTACGGGTCCACGCCGATGCAGTGTCCACCCACCAGGCCGGGCTTGAACTTCAGGAAGTTCCACTTCGTGCCGGCGGCGTCCAACACCTCGCTGGTGTCGATGCCCATGCGGTCGAAGATGATGGCCAGCTCGTTCATCAGGGCGATGTTCAAGTCGCGCTGGGTGTTCTCGATGACCTTGGCGGCCTCGGCCGCGCGGATACTGCTGGCACGGAACACGCCCGGCAGCACGATGCGTTCGTAGACCCTGGCCACACGTTCGACGGTCTGCGGGCGGTCGCCGCTGACGATCTTCAGGATGCGCGTGAGCGTGTGTTCCCTGTCGCCCGGGTTGATGCGCTCGGGGCTGTAGCCGACGAAGAAGTCGCGCTTCCAGCGCAGCCCGCTCTCGCGTTCCAGCACCGGGATGCAGACCTCTTCGGTGGCACCGGGGTAGACCGTGCTTTCGTAGACGACGATGGCGCCCGGCTTCATGTGCCGGCCGGCGCTGATGCTGGCCCCGATCAGCGGCCGCAGGTCGGGGATGTGGGCGTCGTCGACCGGCGTCGGCACGGCGATGATGATGACGTCGGCCTCGGCCAGCAGCGCCGGGTCGTCGGTGTACACGGCGTGGCGCGCCGCCTGCATGGCATCGTCGGACAGTTCGCGCGACGGGTCGTGGCCACGGCGGCAGAGCTCGACCTTGTGGCTGGCGATGTCGAAGCCGATGGTGCGCGCCTGCTTGCCGAACTCGACCACGAGCGGCAGGCCGACATAGCCCAGGCCGATGACGGCGATGCGGTCCAGGCGGGGCGCGCCGGGGTCCATGGACGATGCCGACGGACGGGCGCAGGCGTCGACGGCCGCGTTCGGTGACTCTTCCAGTTGAGCGGTCATGGGGCGGTCCTGGGTCGGGGGCTGAAGTGGGACCAGGCTGCGCCAATGCACCCGGGCCCCACACAGAGGGGCCTACCCGGCCGTGAAATACATCACCGCCCGGCGGTCTTTCCGGCGTGTTGCCAGCCCCGCCCGCCCTGGCTGCCCCGAGTCAGTCGGCGAGCGGCAAGCCCACGTAGTTCTCGGCCACCACGCGCTGCGCCGCTTCAGACGTGAACAGGTAGTCCAGTTCCGCCAGCTGCATGCGTGCGCCGAATTCGCCGTTCTCGGGGAACTGGTGCATCAGCGACGTGAACCACCAGCTGAAGCGTTCTGCCTTCCACACCCGCGCCAGCGCGCGCTGGCTGTAGCTGTCGATGCCGGCGCTGCTGCCTGCCGTGCCGGCGCCGCCGCCGCAGTAGAACTCGGCCAGCGCGCGCGACAGCAGGCCCACGTCGCCGGCGGCCAGGTTCAGGCCCTTCGCGCCGGTGGGCGGAACGATGTGCGCGGCGTCGCCGGCCAGGAACAGCCGGCCGAAGCGCATGGGCTCGGCGACGAAGCTGCGCAGCGGCGCAATGCTCTTTTCGATGCTGGGCCCGGTGACCAGGCGCGCCGCGTCCTCGGCCGGCAGGCGGCGGCGGAATTCGTCCCAGAAGGCCTGGTCTGACCAGTTCTCGACCTTGTCGTCCAGGCTGCACTGCACGTAATAGCGGCTGCGCGTGGCGCTGCGCATGCTGGCCAGCATGAAGCCGCGTTCGGTGTTGCCGTAGATCAGCTCGTCGGCCACTGGCGGCACGTCGGCCAGAACGCCCAGCCAGCCGAAGGGGTAGACCTTCTCGAACGTCTGCAGCGCGCCCGCCGGTACGCTGGCCCGGCACACGCCGTGGAAGCCGTCGCAGCCGGCGATGAAGTCGGCCTGGACTTCATGGGCCACGCCGCCGTGGCGATATGTGACGCTGGGGTGGGCGCCGTCGAAGCCGTGCACGGCCACGTCCTGCGCCTCGTAGACCGTGATGCGGCCGATGCCGGCGCGGTGAGCCATCAGGTCGCGCGTGACCTCGGTCTGGCCGTAGACGGTGACGTGCCGGCCCACCAGCCGCTGCAGGTCGATGCGCCGGCGCTGGCCGGCAAAGCACATGTCGAAGCCATGGTGCGGCAGGCCTTCGGCATGCAGCCGCGCGGCCACGCCGGCTTCTTCCAGCAAGCCCGTGGTCACCTGCTCCAGCACGCCAGCGCGGATGCGGCCCAGCACGTAGTCGGGGCTGCGTTGCTCGATGACGATGTTGTCGACGCCGTGGCGGTGCAGCAGGGCCCCCAGCAACAAGCCGGCAGGGCCGGCGCCGATGATGGCGACTTGGGTGCGCATGGGGTGGGTCTCCGTCAGTTCCGTGAAAGCAGCGGCGCAGCGTAGGCGGCCGCATGCCCGGCTTCAATGGACGGAAGCAGCGCCAGGGTGAACAATTCGAACATGCCCGCCACCGCCCGCCTGAACCGGCGTCCTGCGCCCGCCGCCGTGATGCCCGCGTACGCGCTGTACGGCGAAGCTGCCGCCACGCCGGCCTTCGATGCCGTGCACGCCGAGTCGATTGCCGCGCGCAGCCGGCTGCACGGCTGGGAGATCCGCCCGCACCGGCACGAGAACCTGTGCCAATTGCTGGTGGTGCGTCGCGGCCGGGTGCAGGTGGCCATGGACGGCCGCAGCCAGGCGCTGCGCGGGCCGGCGCTGGTGACGGTGCCGGCATTGGCGGCTCATGGGTTCCGCTTTTCCGATGACGTCGACGGCTGGGTCTTCACCCTGGCCGAAAACCATTGCCGCGGCCTGGCGGCGCATGCGCCCGGGCTGGCCGATGCGCTGCTGCAGCCCCGCGCTGCCGCACTGCCGGCGCGTCAAGCGGGCGTGCGCGCGCTGCTGTCCGCCGCCCAGGCATTGCACGACGAGCATCAGGCTGGCCCGGCGCCGTTTCGAGCGGCAGCCCTGGACGCGGCCGTGCTGCGCCTGGCCGTGGCCGCCCTGCGTGCCTGGCCGGCAGCGGCAGAAACGGCCACGGCGGCGGCACCCAGGGCCTTGGGCCACGTGCAGCGCCTGCGCGCCCTGGTCGACGCGCAGTTCCGCCGGCAGCCCACGCTGGCGGCGCTGGCGGCGCAGATCGGCATCACGCCCACGCAGTTGAACCGTGCCTGCCAGCAGGTGCTTGGCCACTGTGCCTCGCAGGTGCTGCACCAGCGCCTGTTGCTGGAGGCCCAGCGCGACCTGGCCTACACCGCGATGACGGTCGAGGAGATCGCGCTCGACCTGGGCTTCTGCGAAGCCGGCTACTTCACCCGGTTCTTTCGCCAGCGCATGGGCAGTACGCCCGGGCAGTGGCGGCTGCGGGCCGGAGTGAAAACCTAGGCTGCCGCCCGGCGGCAGATGAAGAAGCCGTTCAGCCTGAGCCGGCCGTATGCCGGGTTGGCGCTAAGCAGTCCGGGCCGCGCCCGGCGCTATGTGATGGACGACCAGCCCGTGATCACCCCGCCATGAAAAAAGGCAGGGGAGCCCCTGCCTTGCTGGCGAGAGCTGAAGACCTTACTTCTTCGGCTCTTCCTTTTTCATTTCTTTCTTCACTTCCTTCTTCATTTCTTCCTTCTTGGCTTCGACCTTCTTCTCCATCTTCTTGTCTGCGGCGCTGGCCGGCTTGGCGGCTGCAGGCGCTGCGGTGGTGGCGCTGGCGTTGAACGCCGTGGCCGAGAAGGCGGCCAGGATCAGGGCGGCAAGGGTCTTGTTCATCAATGTCTCTTTTCTCTTCAGCAGGGTGTCATGGAAATCACTCCGCGCGGGCCGGCTGGCGCGTGCGGCCCACCCACAACGCCGGACCTGCCGGGTCGGTTGACACGCGTTCGACACGGGTCTGCGAATCAGCGGCGCTGTTGCCTCAGTGCCTGCGCTGCACCCGTGAGTGCCGCCAGGGTGTCGGTGATCAATACCGTTGGCACGGCTTGCAGGTAGGCCTGGAATCGGCCTTTGGCTTCGAAGCGTTCGCGGAATTGCGAGGCGAGGAAGCGTTCACCCAGCCGCGGCACGATGCCGCCGCCGATGTAGACACCGCCGCGCGCGCCGAGCGTGAGCGCCACGTTGCCTGCGAAGCTGCCCAGCAGTGCGCAAAAGCTGTCGACCGTGCGCCCGCAAGCCGGGTCATGGGCCTGAAGCGCGCCGTCGACCACCTCGCTGGCGGTCTTGGCCGTGGCCGGCAGGCCCATCACCCGGGCGACAGCAGCGTGCAGCACTGGCAGGCCAATTCCCGACAGCAGACGTTCGGCCGAGACATGGGCATGGTCACGTCGCACCGCGGCCAGCACGGCGGCGTCGAAGTCGTCGGCGGCCGACAGGCTGGCGTGCCCGCCTTCGCCGGGAATGGCCACCCAGCCCTGGGCGGTGGGCAGCAGTCCGGCCACCCCCAGCCCGGTGCCGGGGCCGATGACAGCCAGCGCTGCGCCCGGCAGGCCGTGTTCGGGACCGCCGAACCGGCGCACCTGATGTGGCAGCAAGTGCGGCAGCGACAAGGCCAGGGCCTCGAAGTCGTTCAGTATCAGCAGTTCCTGCAAACCCAGGAGCCTGCGGGTTTCACTGCGCGAGAACGCCCAGGCGCTGTTGGTGAAGCGCACTTCGTCCGAACCCACGGCCGTGGCAACGGCCCAGGCTGCAGCTTGCGGCGGCGTGTAGTCATGGCCCAGCCGGTCGGCCAGCAGTGCCAGGTAGTGGCGTGCGGCAAGCGCCGGGCTGGCGTGGCCTGCCGTCGGCAGGGTTTCAAGGTGGCACGGTTCGGTGTGGCCGGCCGCCAGCCAGCCGAAACGCGCGTTCGTGCCGCCGATGTCGGCCAGCAGCCAAGGGCGCGCCAGGCCATCCAGGTCTGTTGCGGTGTTCGCCGTTGGGGTGTCAGAGTGCATCGCAGGACGGTAGCAAAACTACAAATGGCCCACAAGCCAGACATGCCCGATCGATACACTTCAGAAGACCGCGCTGGAAAGCGCTTAGTTCTTTTTGGGGGGAGAGAGAACTTCAGATTAATGTAATTGCGCTACAGGACTTGGCTGCTGCCAGGATGTACGCAAGCCTCGGGCCGGGCACAATCCCAGGCATGGACGCCGTCTGCCTGCCCGCCTTCGACAGCCCCCGGCTGTTGGCCGATGTCGGCGGTACCTACGCGCGCTTTGCTATTGAAACCGCGCCCGGCCGGCTTGTGCACATGGCGTCACTGCGCTGCGCCGAACATGCCGACTTCCACGCCGCCATCAGCACCTATCTGCAGGGGCTGGCACCCGACGCACTGGGGCCGGGCGGGCCGCTGGAGCACGCCGCGGTGGCCATTGCCAACCCGGTCGAGGGCGACCAGGTGCGCATGACGAACTACCACTGGCGTTTCAGCATCGAGCAGATGCGCCAGCGGCTGGGTTTGCAGACGCTGGTCGTCGTCAATGACTTCACCGCGCTGGCGATGGCTTTGCCACGGCTGGGACCGGGCCAGCGCCGGCAGGTGGGCGGCGGCGAGGCGGTCGAGCGCAGTGTGCTGGGGGTGCTGGGGGCGGGCAGCGGCCTGGGTGTCAGTGGCCTGATCCCGGCCGGCGGCGGCTGGGTGGCGCTGGGCACCGAAGGCGGGCACACCAGCTTTGCACCGCGCGACGAACGCGAGATCGCGATCCTGCGTTACGCATTGCAGCGCTTTGGCCACGTGTCGTTCGAGCGCCTGTTGTCCGGCCCTGGCCTGGAACTCATCTTCGCCGCACTGCGCGACCGCGCCGGCCTCCCGGCGGTGACGCAGGCCGCACCCGACATCACGCGCCAGGCCCTGGATGGCGGCGACGCTTGCTGCGCCGAGGCCCTGGAGACTTTCTGCGCCATCCTGGGCACGGCCGCGGCCAACCTGGCGGTGACGCTGGGGGCGATGGCAGGCGTCTACATCGGTGGCAGCATCGTGCCGCGGCTGGGCGAGTACTTCGACCGCAGCCCTTTCCGCGCCCGCTTCGAGGACAAGGGCCGATTCCGCGATTACCTGCGCGCCATCCCCACCTACGTGGTTACGGCCGAGCACGCCACGTTCATGGGCGTTTCGGCCATTCTCGCAGCACAGCTCAACACGCTGCAGGGCAGCGAAGGATCGGCGCTGCTGGGGCAGATCCGTCGCGCCCGCGACAAGCTGTCGCCTGCGGAAAAGCGCGTCGCCGAACACGTGCTGGCGCATCCGCGTGCGGCGCTGTCCGAGCCCATTGCCGAAATCGCCCGGGCCGCGGCGGTCAGTCAGCCCACCGTCATCCGCTTCTGCCGCAGCCTGGGCTGCGAAGGCCTGTCGGACTTCAAGCTGCGGCTGGCGTCAAACCTGTCGACCACGGTGCCGGTGACGCACACCCAGGTCACCGGCGAAGACAGCATGCTGGAACTGGGCGTGAAGGTGCTGGGCAACACCGCCAGCGCCATCCTGCAGCTGCGCGAGCAACTCAACCGCGACACCCTGGGCCGCGCCATCGAGGTGTTGAGCGCGGCCCAGCGCATCGAGTTCTACGCCGTGGGCCACTACGGCGTGGTGGCCGACGACGCGCAGTTCAAGTTCCTGCGTTTCGGCGTGCCCTCCGCAGCCGTCACCGACACCCGGCTGCAGCTGCTGTCGGCCAATGTGCTGCGGCCCACCGACGTGGTCGTCATCGTCAGCAGCAGCGGCCGCATCGACGAGCTGCTGGCCGTGGCCGAACTGGCGCGCGAACGCGGCGCCGCGGTCATCGCCATCACCGCCAGCCATTCGCCGCTGGCGAAGAAGGCCGAGGTCGCACTGATCGTCGACCACGTGGAAGACCTGGCTACGCAACTGCCGATGGTCAGCCGCATCCTGCACCTGCTGGTCATCGACATCCTGGCCGTGGGCGTGGCCATGCGACGCAGCGGGCAGGCGGGTGAAGGCAGCGTGGTGCTGCCAGCGTTGGCCGCGGCCAGCGCGGCGCGGCTGGACGAAGTCAAGCCCGAACAGGCCCCCGCTGGCGCGCGGCGTGCAGGATTGGGCATCAGCGCGGCTGCACCGCTGGCACGTCTGACATCCCACAGCCGATAGAATTCAGCCGGTTCCGAGGAGCGTTGCGACAGGGCTTCGGCCCTTGCCAGGCTCGGACATCCCGCCGCTGCGCTGCATCGGCCGGAAGGCAACGGCGCTCGGCCCTGACCCAGGACTGAGCCCGTACCATGAGCACCACTGCCGCCGCCCCGACCCCTTCCACTCCAGCACCGATGCGCTTGTCGGGCCTCGAACCCGTCAGCCTGAACACCGGCAGCCTGTTCGTCAACATCGGCGAACGCACCAACGTCACCGGCAGCAAGGCCTTCGCCAGGATGATCCTGGAAGGGCGCTTCGAGGACGCGCTGAGCGTGGCCCGCCAGCAGGTGGAAAACGGCGCCCAGATCATCGACGTCAACATGGACGAGGCGATGCTGGACAGCGCCGCCGCGATGGACCGCTTCCTCAAGCTGATTGCCGGCGAACCCGAGATCGCGCGTGTGCCGATCATGATCGACAGCAGCAAGTGGAGCGTGATCGAGGCCGGCCTGAAGTGCGTGCAGGGCAAGGGCATCGTCAACAGCATCAGCCTGAAGGAAGGCGAGGCCGAGTTCAAGCGCCAGGCCACCCTGGTGCGCCGCTACGGCGCAGCCGCGGTGGTGATGGCCTTCGACGAAAAGGGCCAGGCCGACACCTACGCGCGCAAGACCGAGATCTGCGCTCGCGCCTACCGCATCCTGGTCGACGAGGTGGGCTTCCCGGCCGAAGACATCATCTTCGACCCGAACATCTTCGCCATTGCCACCGGCATCGAGGAACACGACAACTACGCGGTGGACTTCATCGAGGCCACCCGCTGGATCAAGCAGAACCTGCCCGGCGCCAAGGTCAGCGGCGGGGTCAGCAACGTGAGCTTCAGCTTCCGCGGCAACGACCCGGTGCGCGAAGCCATCCACACCGTGTTCCTCTACCACGCCATCCGCGCCGGACTGGACATGGGCATCGTCAATGCCGGCATGGTGGGCGTGTACGACGATCTCGAGCCCACGCTGCGCGAACGCGTGGAAGACGTGGTGCTGAACCGCAGGTCTGACGCAGGTGAGCGCCTGATCGAAGTGGCCGAAAGCGCCAAGGGCGCGGCCAAGGACGACAGCGCCCGCCTGGCCTGGCGTGCCAACGACGTCGAGCACCGGCTGAGCCACGCGCTGGTGCACGGCATCACCGAGTTCATCACCGCCGACACCGAAGAGGTCTGGCGCCGCATCGAAGCAAAGGGCGGCCGGCCGCTGCACGTGATCGAAGGCCCGCTGATGGCCGGCATGAACGTGGTCGGCGACCTCTTCGGCCAGGGCAAGATGTTTCTGCCGCAGGTGGTGAAGAGCGCCAGAGTGATGAAGCAGGCCGTGGCCCACCTGCTGCCCTACATCGAAGCCGAGAAGCTGGCGATGGTGGAAGCCGGCGGCGAGGCCAAGGCCAAGGGCAAGATCGTCATCGCCACGGTCAAGGGCGACGTGCACGACATCGGCAAGAACATCGTCACCGTCGTCCTGCAGTGCAACAACTTCGAGGTCGTCAACATGGGCGTGATGGTGCCCTGCCAGGACATCCTGGCCAAGGCACGCGAAGAAGGCGCCGACATCATCGGCCTGAGCGGCCTGATCACGCCCAGCCTGGAAGAGATGCAGTTCGTGGCCGCCGAAATGCAGCGCGACGACTACTTCCGCAACAAGAAGGTGCCGCTCTTGATCGGTGGCGCCACCTGCAGCCGTGTGCACACGGCGGTGAAGATCGCCCCGCACTACGAAGGCCCGGTCGTCTACGTGCCCGACGCCAGCCGCAGCGTGGGCGTGTGCAGCGACCTGCTGAGCGACGAGCGCGCAGCGAAGTACATCGAGGAACTGAAGGCCGACTACGAGCAGGTGCGCACGCTGCACGCGGCCAAGAAGGCCACGCCGCTGGTGACGCTGGCCGCGGCGCGCGCCAACAAGACGCAGGTCGACTGGGCCGGCTATACGCCGCCGGTGCCGAAGTTCATCGGCCGCCGCAGCTTCAAGAACTACGACCTGGCCGAACTGGCGCAGTTCATCGACTGGGCGCCGTTCTTCCAGACCTGGGACCTGGCCGGTAAGTTCCCGGACATCCTGCGCGACGAGGTGGTGGGCCATGAAGCCCAGCGTGTGTTCAGCGACGGCAAGCGGCTGCTGCAGCGCCTGATCGAAGGCCGCTGGCTGCAGGCCAATGGCGTGGTGGCCCTGCTGCCGGCCAACACCGTGGACGACGACACGATCGAGGTCTACACCGACGACACCCGCAGCACCGTGGCCCTGCGCTGGAACCCGCTGCGGCTGCAGACCGAGCGTCCGGTGGTGGAAGGCGTGAAGCGGCCCAATCGCAGCCTGGCCGACTTCATCGCGCCCAAGGGCGTGGCCGCCGACTACATCGGCTGCTTCGCCGTCACCGCCGGCATCGGCGTGGAGAAGCGCGAGAAGATCTTCGCCGCCGACCACGACGACTACAGCGCCATCATGTTCAAGGCCCTGGCCGACCGCCTGGCCGAGGCTTTCGCCGAGAAGCTGCACCAGCGCGTGCGCACCGACCTGTGGGGTTACGCGCCCGACGAGCAGCTGGACACCGCGGCGCTGATTGCCGAGCAGTACCGCGGCATCCGCCCCGCGCCGGGCTACCCGGCCTGTCCTGACCACAGCGTCAAGCGCGCGATGTTCCAGGTGCTGCAGGCCGAAGACATCGGCATGGGCCTGACCGAGAGCCTGGCGATGACGCCAGCGGCCAGCGTCAGCGGCTTCTACCTGGCGCACCCCGAGGCGGTGTACTTCAACGTCGGCCGCATCGGCGAAGACCAGGTCGAAGACTGGGCCGCGCGCGAAGGCATCGCGCAGGAACTGGCGCGAAGACTGCTGGCACCGGCGCTGGGCTGAGCGCCAGGAAGCTGGCCCCACGCACCGCCTGGCGAAGTGCCGGGCTAAGCGCTGGCCCGCAACCCGGGCTGGACGGTCGGCCTGGCTCGCCGCAGCGCCTTGGCCATCGGCCCGGCTTGTGACAAGGCGGTATCGATCGCGCCGGCCGGCGCGGTGGCGGCCAGGGCCAGTGCGGTCTGCAGCGCTGCAGCGAAGCGGTTTTCCTGGAGGTGTGCCACCAGCGGCGGCGTCAGCGCCTGCGCTTCGCTGTCCCAGCTGCGCAGGGGCGGTGTCATCGTGAACCCCGCAGCCTGCATCGACCGCACCCGCGGTGCGTCGTTGTAGACCACCGCCAGGACGCTGCGCACGCCCAGTTTCGGCAGGGCCTGCATGTAGGCCACGCGCAGCAGCGCGAGCAGGCCCCGGCCATGTTCCCCTGGCGCCGTGGCGGCGCGCGACAGCACCAGCGCCGGGGCTTGCGCATCCACCCCGTCCAGGGCATGTTCCAGGAAGGCCTCGGCGACGTCCAGGCGGTGGAAGACCGTGGCACGCACGGTGGACAGCAGCGTCTGGAGCCCATGGGCCTCGTCCTGGTGCCACAGGCCGAGCACGGCGCTGCGCGCGTCGGTGTCGGTCCAGCCCAGCGTGGCCAGGTCGTGCCAGGCGAATTCGCGTGCACTGGCATAGGCCTGCTGGCGCAGCGCCACCACGGCGGCGCGTTCGCTGGCGCTGTTGGCGTCGACCAGGCCGACGCGCCAGCCGTCGTGGCCCCTGGCGTTGCCCAGGTCGCGGTTCGAGCCAATGCTCGGGCCAACATTCGGGCCGGAATTCGGGTCGGAACCTGGACCGGAATTCGGACCGCCGCCCCAGCCGCTCTGAGTGCGCCCGTTCACGCCGCCGCCTGGGTGGCCGAGGTGTCGAACCAGGGTGCGCACAGCGCTTCCAGCATCGGCGGGTACAGGTCAGGGTGGCCCTGCGCATTGCTGTTGATTTCCAGGAACCAGGGCAGGCCATCGTCGCCGACGATGGCGTCCAGCACAAAAGCGGCCTGCTTGCCCGCCGGGCCCACGGCGCCGGGGATGCGCGGCCACAGCCGTGCGCCGGCGTCGACGAAGGCCTGCAGCATGGGGGTGCCGGCGGCCTGCCGCAGGCCGTTGTGGTTGGCGTACACCGTGGGGTTCAGCGGCGACACGTAGCGGTAGTCGGCGGTCACCGCCTGGCCGGCGGCGGGCACGCTGTCCAGGTGCAGGCCCTGCAGGCGGGCCAGGGCTTCGAACGGCGCGAAGTCGGCCAGCGGTTCGGGGCTGGCCTGCTGCAGCAGGCTGGCCAGGGTGGACCGGCCGTCGCCCAGCACCTGTGGCATGGGCAGCACTTCCAGCACCGCCAGCTGGCCGTTCCAGTACCAGGCGCGGGCGATCTGGCCGCTGACGAAGGCTTCGCAGAATTCGCCGTCGGCCACCCTGGCGGGGGCTGCGGTCGTGGCGGGCAGGTGCGGCCCGCTCATGCCGTCGCCGAAGGCGCCGCGGTCACGCTTGACGAGGAAGGGCGCGCTGGCCTCGGCCGGTTGCTGCCAGCTGCCGGGCACGCGCAGGCCCAACTGCCCGGCCAGGCGCTTGAAGGCCAGCTTGCTGATGGATATGTCCCAGGCCAGCGGGCGATAGGGCAGCCAGCCGACGAAACCCCGGGCATGTTCGTCGGGGGTGTCGAAGTACATCAGCCGTTTGCCGTCGCGCTGGCCCACGAACTGCGGCAGCAGCAGCAAGGCGCGTTCTTCCTGCTGCAGCACCAGGGCCAGGTCGGTGGCGCGAACGTGGGCGTGCACCCCGCGGGCCAGGGCCCAGCGGCCCACGGCCTTGGTGTGTTCGAGCAGGTTGGTCTTGAAGCGCAGGCTCATCGTGGCAGAACCCTAGTGCAAGCCTTCGCGCTCCGCCACTGAGGATCGATCCTAGGGTGTTCAAGGCCAGGTGCAACGCCACCCTAGGCACGATCCGAGGGTCACAGAAGTCGTGTCGGCGCATAGCCTCCCGGGAACATCACAGGTCTGCCGGGGGGCATTGCCATGGCCATCGAGTTCTCGCACTCTCAGCGTCGGCACGCTCTCGCATACTTCGAACCGGCAGAGCCGCCCGAGCCACGAGCCGGGTTCCAGGCCGGGTTCCAGGCCGGGTTCCAGGCCGAGCCGCATGCCGAGCCTTCGGGCCCCGATCCGGCCGCGGCGCAGCCGGAACCGGCCAGCCTGCTGTTGCGGCTGCCCGCGGCCCCGCTCGCGCCCGACTACCTGGCCGTGGGCGAGCCGGTCATGGCCAGTGCCCTGGACGAGCTGCCGCAGGCCCACTTCCAGTTCACGGCCCAGGCCTCGGTGGCGGCCAACGACCCGCCGCCGCTGACTGCCCTGTCGAATGCAGTGCCCCCGCCGCCCCCTGCGGCCACGGCCTACGTCGGCGAACCCCCTGTCACCGCCGACTGGCTGGCCGCCCGCGAGACCGCCTTCACCGCCATCCGCAGCGACTACGAAGCCCAGCGCGCCGCCGCCCAGGCCAGCGCCGGCCAGGGCCCCGGCTGGGTCGACGCCGTGATGGTCACCGACGAAAGCGGCCGCATGGTCAGCGCCAGCGGCGCCGCCACCGTCTTCATCGCCGACCCCGGCGCCGCCCCGCAAGTCATCGGC
>LNFM01001639.1_pt1 | contig 49891 bp, 47 predicted proteins | sample 596031 | NCBI WGS metagenome assembly LNFM01 (sample SAMN04254537, study PRJNA301005) | activated carbon metagenome | isolation source: dual media filters at the Ann Arbor, Michigan drinking water treatment plant | place: USA: Ann Arbor | reverse complement strand
TTGGCGTGCCGATGATGCCGAGCGTGCGGCCGCGGTCCTTTACGCGCTTCAACCCGTCAATCATGGGCTGATTCTGCAAGCACTGATCAAATTGCGCGCGCGTTACCCCCACCTGTTGCGCGACGGCGAAAATGGCGTCGAGGCGGACCTCTTGGGCGACCCAAGAGGCCTGTTGTTCCAGGTACTTGGCGTAGAGGGTGAAATATTTGTCGGGAGGCGCACAGCGTAGCGCGATGGTCGCGGTGCCAGAGCTTTTGCCGATCGGGAACTCGCGCATGACAAAGCGGACTTTGCCGGTGTCGATATATTCGCGCTTGAGTTGCGGGAAGACGTCCCGGTGAAAGGCGCGGCAATGGGGGCAGGTCAGCGACATGTATTTGATGATCGTGACCGGCGCATCGGCGCGGCCGAGCGACATTTCGGGCAGATCGGGGCCGGGTGGGAGGACCTCTGACACCGTTGGATTTTCGATGATCTGACGGGCGCCGGCGGTGGGATCGGGCGTGTCGGTCAGCGGATTGTAACCGGCGGGGTTGTCGATCGTGGCTGACGCAGCGGCGACGGGGCCGCCACCAATCGTGGGCGCACCGGAGTTGGTGCAGGCCGCGAGCGCAAGGGCCGCGGTGAGCGGCACGAGGATGTTCAGAGCATGGCCTCGTGCCGCGCGCGAACTCATTTCAGCAGCGGTTCCAGGGTCTTGTCGAAGCCTTCGACGGTCGGCGGCTCGGTGAGTTTCTTGCCGTTGATGAAGAACGACGGCGTGGCGCTGACGCCGAAGGTTTCGGAGGCGCGGGTGCGGATGGCCGTCAGCTTGTCGAGAAGGGCCTGATCGGTCAGGCACTTGTCGAAGCTTTCCTGCGTGAAGCCAGCCTGCTTGGCGATTTCGAACAGTTTGGGTGTGGGGTTTTCTTTGACGTATGCCCAATCGGCCTGGGTTTCGAAGAGGGCGCTGATCATGGGCAACGTTTTGTCGCCGCCGGCGCAGCGGGCGAGCATGGAGGCTGCAAACGCGCGCGGATCGAGCGGGAACTCGCGGAAGATGAAGCGGACCTTGCCGGTGTCGACGTATTTGGTTTTGAGGTCGGGCAGGATCTTGGTGTGGAAGTTTTTGCAGTGGCCGCAGGTCATGGAGGCGTATTCGACGACGGTGATTTTTGCGTCGGCGTTGCCCATAACGAGGTCGGGCAGTTCGGGCTGGTTCATCAGCGCGTCGACGGCGACTTCAGTAGGGCCGTCGCCGGGGGCGGCGTGAAGCGGGGCCGAAGCGGTCGCAGCGGCGGTGATGGCCACGGCCAGCGCCATGGCGGCGCGGCGGTCGAGACTGAATTTGTTGAGGAAAGTCTTCACGAGCGGCTCCTGATCGATCCATTCTTGGCGCGCGGTGCGCCTGTTGGATGTTGTTCAGGCGCGTAGCACGCGGTCACTGCCGCATTAAGGCAAAAGCGGGCTGAATGCCAACTGAATAGCCGGTAATCCGGCGGGGCGCGGCGGGATCAGGTGCGGGCGGCTTCGGATTTTATGGCGGCTTCCATACGGGCCAGGGCTCGAGCGAGCGGGTCATCACCGGCTGCTGCTGCTGCGGGCGGGGCCTGCTTCTTGGGAGCTGCAGCGCGGGCGGCGGCCGTGGCGTGGGCCGGAAGCGGGGCTTGGAGGAGGCGCAGTTCTGCGATGGCGCGGTAGCCGAAGTAGGCATTGATGCGCTCGACGATCTGGCGAGCGCGGTATTCGACGTCGAGGGCGCGGGCGGGGTCGACGCGCAGAACGAGGGTGGCGCCCGGGTGGGAGCCGCTTTCCTGAGCCAATTCAGCGGTCTCATAGCCTTGCGGCCACTTCACCCGTTCGGGCGTGGTCCATTGGGCGAGATCGGCGCCGGCGATGCGGGGCCAGTCCATGATCAGGGATGCTGTGGAAAAGCCGAATTTTTCAAAGGCTTTGCGGGTTAGGCCGGGGACAAAGGCGCCGACGGATTTGCTGGGCGCGCCGCGGCCGCGCGACAGCGATTGGCCGTAGCGGGCGCGCACGATCGTGCCGCTCCAGGCGGGCGGGGGTGATGTGTTGCGATTGGGCTTCGCCATGAGCGGTGCCTTACGAAGTCGGTTTGCGCGTGGGCGCGGTGTCTCTACCCTATGAAGGCTGATTCGCACTGGAAGCGAAGGGGAGCTGCGTGACACTCGTGGCCCGAAAGCAACTGCCGCTCCGGCCGGCCGGTCCGGATACCGTTGACGCGCTCTTGGCGTGGTACGACGCGGAGCGCCGCGATCTGCCGTGGCGCGCGAAGGGGCGGCGGAAACAGGATCCCTATCGCGTCTGGCTGAGCGAGATCATGCTGCAGCAGACGACGGTGAAGGCCGTCATTCCTTATTACGAAAAATTCGTGGCGCGGTGGCCGACGGTGGGCGATCTGGCGGCGGCGCCGCTGGACGACGTGCTCGCGATGTGGGCGGGGCTTGGCTACTACTCGCGGGCGCGCAATCTGCATGCGTGCGCAATGGCGGTGGCCGCGCGTCCGGACGGACAGTTTCCTCGCACCGAGGCGGAACTGCTGGAATTGCCGGGGATCGGGCCTTACACGGCGGCGGCGATCGCGGCGATTGCATTCGGGCATCCAGCTACGCCGGTTGATGGCAACATCGAACGGGTGGTGTCGCGGCTCTTTGCGGTGACGCATCCGTTGCCGGGGGCGAAGCGCGAGATCAAACGGCTGGCTGCAACGCTGACGCCTGCGAAGCGGGCGGGCGATCATGCGCAGGCGATGATGGATCTGGGCGCGACGGTGTGTACGCCGAAGCGGCCGTCGTGTTTGATGTGTCCGCTGCAGCAGGATTGCCATGCGCACGCGCGGGGTATCGCGGAGACGCTACCGCGCAAGGGGGCCAAGGCCGAGCGGCCGGTGCGGTACGGCACGGCGTTTTTGGTGTTGCGCGAAGACGGCGCGGTGCTTTTGAGGAAGCGTCCGGCGGCGGGGCTTCTGGGTGGGATGCTGGAGGTGCCGTCGACGGACTGGGCGGATATCATGATGCCGGCCGATATGGCGATGGCGGGCGCGCCGGTTCGGACCGACTGGTGGTCCGTGCCGGGCGGCGTCGTGCATATCTTTACGCACTTCCGGCTGGAATTGCAGGTGGTGCGCGCGATTGTGCCGGTCGAGACGGTGCTGACGTTCTGGGCGGAGCCGGAGCGGTGCGTGTGGGTGCCGCGGCGGGATTTGCATAGTGCGGCGTTGCCGTCGGTGATGCGCAAGATCATTGCGCATGCGCTGAAAGAGCAGTGATCAGCCGCGTGAAATTTTATCCTGGCGCGCGGGGTGTGATGCGTTCGAGCGAGATGCGGATCAGGTCCGCGGTGCGTTCGACGCCAAGCTTTTCCTTCAAACGCGTGCAGGTGTTGGCGACCGTCTTGTAGGCGATGCCGAAGGTGTTTGCGATTTCGTTCAGGCTTTTGCCTTCGCCGAGGAGACGGAGGATTTCCGTTTCGCGGTTGGTGAGCGATTGCAGCGGATCGCCTTCGACGGGGTTCAAGACCATGTCGCTGGCCAAACGCTTGTCGATGTAGCGGCGTCCGGCGGAGGCCGATTTGACGGCTTCGATCAGTTCGTCGGCGCTGGCGGATTTGCCAACGAAGGCCAACGCGCCGGAGCGGAGGGCGCGGTTGGCGTAGGCGGGATCGGCGTGCATGGAGAACATGACGACGCGGACATCGTGATCGGCGCTGCGCAGGCGGGTGAGCAGTTCCAAGCCGCTGCCGCCTCCTAAATTAATGTCGAGCACAACGACGGCTGGCTTCTCGCGCATGTAGACTTCGTAGCCTTCCTCGACCGTACCGGCTTCGGAGACTTCGCTATCGGGCAGGATCGACAGGAGGCGGCGGACGCCCTGGCGAACAATATCGTGGTCATCAACAATCAGCAGCTTCATCTTTGGATTGGTCTCATTGCAGTGTTTTGGTGGATGGCATGAGCGGCGCCGCAGCGCTGCCGGGGCCGTTGAGCGGGATGGATACGCGGACTTCGACGCCGCGTTTATCGGACGTGTCGATGATCGTGAGACGGCCGCCGAGCAGCTTGGTGCGTTCTTGCATGCTGATGACGCCGAGGCTGCCGGCGTTCGCCGTTGTGGCCAGTGTGCCGCCGTCATTGACGATAACGGCTTCGACGTTGGCGCCGTCTGGCGATCCAATGCGGATGGCGATGTGCTTCGGGTTGCCGTGCTTGAGCGCGTTTAGAACCGCCTCGCGCACGATGGCGAGGAGGGCAATGTCGATTTGCGGGCGCCATGAGCGCTTGGGTGCGTCCAGTGTGAACTCAACGCCCAGGTGGCGAGCCTTCAAGGGCGCCAACATGTTTTCCAGCGCGTTGGCGAGGCCGAGGTCGAGGATGAGGCCCGGGCGAAGTTGCCAGAGAATGGAGCGGACCTGTTCCTTGACCTGTCCGACCGCCTCCTGAATCGAGACGGCGCGTTCGGCAAATTTGGGTTCGTCTCTTTTTTCGGCTAGGGCACGGATGGTCGTGGCGTCGACGTCGATGGAGAAGAGCAGGGGGCCGACGTCGTCGTGGAGGTCGCGGGCGAGGCTGGCGCGCTCTTCTTCCTGCACCGCTTCCAATTGGGCATCGAGCTTGCGGTTCTTGTCTTGCGACTCGGCGAGAAGGGCGGACATGCGGTTGAAACCGGAGGCGAGGCTTTGCAATTCGAGGGGGCCGGATACGGGCAATTGGTTGCCGACTTCGCCGCGGCCGGTGCGCTCGAAAGCCTGCAAGAAGCGGGCGAGTGGCGCCAGCGCGTAGCCTAGCAGCAGGGACAGGACGCCCAACGTCAGAAGGCAGAAGAGTAAGATCGTGGTGAGGTGGAGGCGAATGTCGCTCCAGACCTCGCCAGCTTCGTTGCGCGGGTCGGCGGTGACTTGAATGTACTGGCCGAGTTCGATGCCGTGGGGCCAATCCACCCGGCCGCTTTGTTCGCGCGGGGCCAGAAGGGCGAAGAACCAATCAGGCATTCCGGTTTGGACGGGCGCTGGGGTGGAGGACAGAAGTGTCTGGCCGTCTTTATCTTTCAGTTCGACGCGGGCGTGACGGCTTTCATCAAAGGTGCGGACAAGACGTTTGACCTGGCTTGGTTCCGACGGCGATCCTTGAATGTCCTGGAGGGCGACGCGGATGGTGCGCTGGACGGCGGCCAGCGTGCTTTGCATCTCGACGTCGACTTTGTGCACGGCATGCCAATACGTGAGCCCCGCGCTGATCGCCAGCGTGCTCAAAAGAATGGCAGCAATCGATAAGATGAGGCCAAGCCTCAGAGATAAGCGCACGGCACACTCCGGAAGTGTTACTTTGTTGCATTTTCCGGATGTGCCGCGCCACAGGGAAGTTTTCCCGATTTCTCAACTTTTCGTGGTTATTCGGCGGCCTCGACAAGGAATTCGCGGCCTCGGGCGGCGGCGGGTGTGAGACCCAGGCGCTGTTTCGCTGTTTCGCGCAGCGTGTCGATGGATGTCAGTTTGCCTTCGCGCTCGAAGTGCCAGAACGTCCAGCCGTTGCATGCCGACTTGCCTTGCGCGAACGCGCCGACGCGATGGATGGAGCCCTGCATACCGGGGAGGGCGAGAGAGCCGTCGGCTTTGACTTCGGCGCGGACGCGGCGGCGTTCGTCGTAGAGCGGGCTGCCGGGGGGCAGCATGCCGAGTTCGATGATCGTGCCGAAGGGAACGCGCGGTTCAGCGCGCTTGGAGCGGACGGTTTCCAGCACATTGGGTTTCAGTGTTTCGACGGCGGCAATGCGGTCGCGGGCGGCGCGGGCATAATCCGGGTCGCGTTCGATGCCAATCCAGCGGCGTCCGAGACGCTGAGCCACAGCGCCGGTCGTGCCGGTGCCGAAGAAGGGATCGAGGACGATATCGCCGACGTTGGTGGTGGCGAGGAGCACGCGGCCGAGAAGGGCTTCAGGCTTTTGTGTCGGGTGGGCCTTGCGGCCGCCGTCGTCCTTAAGGCGTTCGGGGCCGGCGCAGATGGGGTACAGCCAGTCGGAGCGCATTTGGATGTCGTCGTTGATGGCTTTTAGGCTCTCGTAGTTGAATGTGACGCGGGACTTCTGATCGCGGCCGGCCCAGATGAGCGTTTCATGCGCGTTGGTAAAACGCTTGCCGCGGAAGTTCGGCATCGGGTTCACTTTGCGCCAGATGATGTCGTTCTGAATCCAGAAGCCGAGATCCTGGAGCGCTGCGCCGAGGCGGAAGACATTGTGATAGGAGCCGATGACCCACAGCGCGCCATCGGGTTTTAAGATGCGGCGGCATTCGGTGAGCCAGGCGCGGCAAAACTGATCATAGGCCGCGAAGGATGAGAACTTGTCCCACTCGTCATCGACGCCGTCGACGCGGGTGTTGTTGGGGCGGAGCAGTTCGGAGGCGAGTTGGAGATTGTAGGGCGGGTCGGCGAAGACGAGATCGACGCTTTCAGAGGGGAGCTTTTTCAGCTGCTCGATGCAGTCGCCGACAAGGACATGGTTGGTCTTGATAGCGGCTTCGACGCGACGCTTGGAACGCATGACTGACCTACTCGAACAAAATGCTGACGCACCACACACTCGCTCAAAACCGGCGCCACTACGCTGGCTTGAGCGGGTTGAAGGTAAACGAAATCTGACCGGCGTGGGTTAACCGATCGTTAAATCGCTCAACCCCGCAGACGCATTCAAAGTGGCAACGGCTTGCGGCGAACGGAAGGCGAACGGCAGTTGTTGTGACAAGCCCGCTGCCAAGGGATTGAGACGACTCGATAAAAAATTTTGGGGCCGCCGTTGACCCTCACATGGCCCAGGCACATGCGAGACGGCGACCCCAATTTTTGACGATCGAAGCGGCGGGCGCTTACTTTTTGCCGTCCTTCTTTTCTTCGATTTCTTCTTCGACGACGGCGCCGGAGACGGGGTTGAAATACACTTCAACCTGTTTGCCGTCTTTGTTGTAGCCGTAGATTTCGTAGCAGTTGCCTTCGACTTTGAAGACTTCGGCCTTGTAGCCGAGCTCGGTGGCCTTGGCCTTCATGGCGTCTTCCGAGAGCCACTTATCTTTGGCTTCGGTGGTGCATTCGGGGCTGGCGAAGGCTGGCGCGGCGGCGAAGAGCGCGCCGGCAAGGGTGGTGAGCAGCAGCGTGGTTTTCATGATCGATCTCCTTCGTGATGGCATGGCCCAGGGGCGCGGCTGAGCTAATCGCCGGCCGTGTCATCTTCAAGACATTTCGGAGCCAACTGGTTCCGTTCAGGAGGGGAAGTAGGGCAACTCGCGTTTGGATTCGCTCAGGTTGCCGCCGTCGACCGGGCCACTTGCGCCGGGCTCACGGGGTGTGGTGGCGGCGCGCTCGGCTTCTTCGTTCAAGACCATGAGGATGGGGGTGAGGCCATCGACATCGACGATGCGGAAGACCTCCACGTCGCGGCGGGCCTCGGCGCTCCATTGCGCGATGGTGAGCGCGCGTTCGGCCTTGGAGAACAGGCCGTGATTACGCAACGGATCGGCGGTCATGAATTCCTGATCCTTTTCGGACAGGGCGACATTGCCGGACTTGCCGATTTTTTCCAGCCATTCCTGCCGGATCTTCGTGAGGTCGGTGTCGCTGGCTTGGCTTTCCTCGAGCTTCAAAAGATCGAGTTCGCTTTTCGAGCGGAGCGTCTTGAAGCGCCGGAGCCGTGTCCACAGCCCCAATTTCTCCGGCCAGCGGACGAGATCGAGATCGCTGAAGACGCCGGCCAGTTGGTTGATGGCAAGCGCGCGTTGGGATTCCACTTTGTCGTCCGCGTTGGCACTGTAGAGATTGGGTATGACGAAATAGGACGCCTTGTTGTGGTGGATGAAGTGGCGTCGCAGCCATTCGATGCCGGCGGCGTCGTCCGTTCGTGAGAGGACGGTGCGGATCGCTTCGCGGATCTGATGCACCACTTCGCCGGAGGGGCGCAGTGTGGCGGCGGGTGGCGGGTTGAGGATGGCGAGCGCCAGTAGGCCGAGATCGACGCCGATTGTTGCCAGCAAGGCAATCAAGTCACGGCCGGTGATGGGATCGCCTTCGACGGTGTGGGAGAAAGGGCGCTGGAAGCCGGACCCAATGTAAGCGACGAGGCTTGAGGAATACGCGCCGATGTTCTTCCAGAGATTTTTGACTGCATTGGCGACGCCGGCGGGGCCTTCGCTGAAGGCGGCTTCGCGCAACTTGATTTCGGCCGGTTGGTCGGCCTGATTGGCGGCCTGCTCGAGCCGTTCGGCCAGCGTTGGATCGAAGCAGGAGAAACCAGGGCGGCCGGGCGGAATCGTGACGGTTTTGGCGAGTGCGCGCATTTCGGCGGCAGTCGACTTGCCCAATTCGTTGGAGCGGGCCGCGATGTTGCGGGCCTTGCCGCGGATGTCGGAAGCTTTGGCTTCGAAGGCCTTTTGGCGATCCTCGATGGATCCCCCTTCAAGCGTGGAGGCGGTGGCGCGCAATTCTTCGACATCGACGCGGACGGGTTCGAGCCAAGCGCGGGTCATGCCATCGCGCAGCGTGGTGACGCTGTCGCGGACGGAGCGGCGGGCGTTGTAGAGCGGGCCGCGGCCGGCGCCGGATGACGTGCCGCAACTGCCGCCGGAGGTCTCCTCGCGCGTCATCTGGCTGTCGGACCATGTGACGACGTTGTCGAGCTGGGCGCGGACGGCATCGAGGCGGGCGGCGATGGCGGACGAGGCATCGCGGGCATCTTCCTGGAGGCCTGCGAGGCCGGTGCGGGTGGCTTCCTCGCCCGAGATGAGGCTCCACCAGAAACCGTAACCGAAGCCGATCGACCAGACGGCGAGGAAGGCATACATGACGAACATCACGATGCGGTCGGTGAACTTGCGTTTGGCGCCGAAGACCTCTCGCAGGGCGAGCCACATGAGAAACGTGAGGGCGACCACAACGCCGATGACGAGGATGTCGTTGGAGATCGACATGCCTTCAGAGGGTGCGGCGGAGGTCTGGGAGACGCCGACGATGAAGTCGCGCATGCCGTGCCAGGTGGCGTAGCCCGACAGGAGGAGGAGCATCAGCGAGGCGATGCCGATCAGGGTGTTGCGGCCGAGGACGTAGTAAAAAGCGCCCCTGATGGACGCGAGGATGCCTTCCTCGCGGGTGCCGCTCGACGCCATGACTTAACCCCCCGTGCCTACTCACTGATGCCGGTGGGAATACAACAGTTGATCCCGGTTGTCGCGGGTTCACCGGCCACAGTGGCGGGTGGATTGGAGAGGCAGTGTCTTTTGAATGAATACGGGTGGGGGAGGATAGTGTTGCAGCGCTCCGATCCGTACGCTGAGCTTAGGCTAACAGGAGTGTCAACTGGCGATCAGCGTTGCCTGCGATGGCAGGAGACCGCAGAAGCTTTGTCCGTCGATGACTTTGCGGCCGCTGCGGTCCAGCAGCCAGCGATTGTTGCAAAAGCCGACATGTTCGTCGCCCGTCTACAGCAGCCGGATCGACCAGCGGCTGACCACATCCATACCGCCCTGGCATTCCGCAACAGAGACGATATCAACATCCTTCACGTCGATCATCGAGAGTTCATAAGCATAAAAGCGGAGGATGCCGACGGCGCTCGATGCCAAAACGGGCGCTTCGACGCCCTCGAGGCGGAAGGCCTTAGCGATGAGCGGGTCGTACTCGGTTTCCAATTTTGCATCGACGGCGTAGGCCTCTGCCATGCCAATGGGATCGTTGGCCCGAAACGCGTCGAAGGCGCGCTTTAAGACGTGCGGAATTGTGCGTGCCGGCTTGATTTGCATGGGCCGTTTTCCGCTCTCTTCATTAAATCCGAATTATTCGGCAAGTTGTCGTCTTGGTCATATATTGGTGACGAGAGCCGCGGGCGCCGCAAGCAGTCCGCAGTAGCCCTCGCCCGCGATCAGCCGCCGGCCGCTGCGGTCGAGTAGCCACCGATTCTTATTGAAGCCTTCGTAGATTTCGCCAGTCTCCAGCGATCGGACCGACCAACGGCTCACGACATCGATGCCTTTGGATCGCTCAGTCGCTGAGACGATCTCGTTGTCGTGCACTTTGAAATGTGAGAGTTGGTAGGCGTAAAAGCGCAGAATGCCGATGGCGCAGGTCGCCCGCACCGGGCCTTGGATCGTCCCAATTTTCAACGCCGTGGCGATGGCCGGATCCAAGTGCGTGGCAAGCTGGGCATCGATTTCGTAGGCCTCGGCAACGCCGATGGGATCGTTGGCCCGGAATGCATCGAAGGCGCGTTTCACGACGCCGGGCACTGTTCGAGCAGGTTTGATTATCATCGACCGTTCTCTGCGGCTTCCTAGAAAGTCAACCTCTCGAAAATCGGTTCGACCGTCAATTGAGCTAGAGTTGATGACTTATTAGGTCAATTCTTCGACGAGGCCTAGCGCCAATTGGACGGGCTTGAAAGAGCGGCGGTGGAGGGGGCAGACGCCGAGGCAGGCGAGGGCTTCCTTGTGCTCAGGCGTGCCGTAGCCTTTGTGGCGGGCAAAGCCGTAGCCGGGAAATTTTCCCTCCAGCGCGATCATCATACGGTCGCGGGTGACCTTGGCGATGATGGAAGCGGCGGCGATCGACAGGCATTTGGCGTCGCCTTTGACGATGGTGCGGGCTTCGCAAGCCAAGCGCGGGGCGCGGTTGCCGTCGACGAGGGCGAGGCGCGGTTTTGTGGAAAGAGCGCGGATGGCTTCGCTCATGGCCCACAGGGTGGCGTTGAGGATGTTGTCGCGATCGATGCGCTCGACATCGGCGATGCCGGTGGCGATGACGGCGCCGCTCTGGACGATGCGGCGGTAGATGACGTCGCGGCCGTCTTCGTCCATCGCTTTGCTGTCGTCGATGCCGGTGGGGATGTTTGCGGGATCGAGGATGACGGCGGCGGCGACGACGGGGCCGGCCCATGGGCCGCGGCCGGCCTCATCAATACCGGCTATAGGCCAGCGGCCGAGGTCGCGCTCGGCCAATTCCAGCTCGAAGGTCGGCTTGAACCGCGAATCGGCAATTTTCATGGGGAAAGCGTTGGGCGGTTCGACGGATGTGTCAAAGCACAGGCTGGCGCTGTCCACAGCCGCATCGGCCGCAGCCTCAAATGCGCTGCTGGCAGCGTCATCGGGGTGACAGGGGGCCACTGAGGCTTTAAGCGATGCCGTCATGCTGCACATCAACGACCTGACGTTTCATATCGAGGGTAAGCGGATCTTCGACGCCGCGACCGCTGGGATTCCGACCGGGCACAAGGTGGGGCTCGTCGGGCGCAACGGGGCTGGCAAGTCGACGCTGCTCAGACTCATTACGGGCGAAAGCCATCCGGACGATGGCAGCATCACGATGACGCGCGGGGCGCGGATCGGATACGTGGCGCAGGAGGCGCCCGGCGGCGATAAAAGTCTCATCGCCTGGGTGCTGGAGGCGGATACGGAACGGGCGGCGCTGTTGGCCGAGGCGGAGACCGCGACGGATGCCAACCGAATCGGGGAAATCCAGGTGCGGCTCATGGATATCGATGCGCACTCCGCGCCGGCGCGGGCGGCGACGATTTTGTCGGGCTTGGGCTTCGACGAGGCGGCGCAGCAGCGGGCGTGCCGCGAATACTCGGGCGGGTGGCGGATGCGCGTGGCGCTGGCCGCCGTTCTGTTTCTGGAGCCGGAGATCCTGCTGCTCGACGAGCCGACGAACTATCTCGATCTGGAAGGGACGCTGTGGCTCGAGAGTTATTTGAAGAGCTATCCGCACACGGTTCTGATCGTAAGCCACGACCGCGATCTGTTGAACGCGGTGCCCGGCGCGATCCTGCATCTGGAGCGGGGCAAGCTGACGCTCTACTCGGGCGGGTATGATGATTTCGAGGAGTCGCGGCGGGAGAAGCAGCGGCTCGAATTGAAATTGAAGAAGAAGCAGGATGACGACCGACGGCGTATTCAGGCGTTCATCGACCGATTCAAGGCGAAGGCGACGAAGGCGAAGCAAGCGCAGAGCCGGGTGAAGGCGCTGGCGAAGATGCAGCCGATCGCGGCGCAGATGGAAGACCGGGTGGTGCCGTTCCTGCTGCCCAATCCGGAGAAGATGCTGGCGAGCCCGCTGCTCCGGATGGAGAACGCGACGGCTGGATATGAGCCGGGCCGGCCGATCCTGTCAGGGCTCAATTTGCGGCTCGACCAGGACGACCGGATTGCGCTGCTCGGCCAGAACGGAAACGGCAAGTCGACGTTCGCCAAGCTGCTGGCGGGGCGCATGGAGCCGCTGTCGGGCAAGGTTTATGGCGCGAGCAAAGTAACGGTGGGGTATTTCGCACAGCATCAGCTGGACGATCTCAATCCGTTGTCGACGCCGTACGACTACATGGTCAAGCTGATGCCGGACGCGACGGAGGCGCAGAAGCGCACCAAGCTCGGCACGTTCGGGTTCAGTGCAGACAAGGCGGATACGAAGTGCGCGAAGCTGTCGGGGGGCGAGAAGGCGCGGCTGCTGCTCGCGCTGACGGCGTTTCATGCGCCGCATCTGCTCATTCTCGACGAGCCGACGAACCATCTCGATATCGATAGCCGCGAGGCGCTGATCCATGCGCTGGCCGAATACGAAGGCGCGGTCGTTCTGATCAGTCATGACCGGCACTTGGTGGAAGCAACAGCAGACCGCCTGTGGGTGGTGAAGAATGGGACGGTTTCGAATTACGACGGCGATATGGAGAGCTATCGAGCCGAGTTGTTATCCGAACGCGGCGCGGGGGCTGGTCGTTCGGCGAACACGGGCGTGGGCGATGATCGCGTCGATCGCAGCGCGCAGCGGCGGGTGGCGGCGCAGAAGCGGCAGCAGCTGGCACCATTGAAGAAACTGATGCTGGAGGCGGAGAAGCGCGTCGAGAAATTGACGGCGGAGATTGTCAAAATCGATGCGCAGCTCGGCGATCCTCAGCTGTACGCTGATGCTCAGCGCACGCAGAAAATCACGCTGGAACGTGGATTGATCGCCAAGAAACTGGCGGAAGCGGAAGAGCAGTCGATGGCTGCTACTGCCGCGTTTGAAGAGGCGGAGCAAACGCAAGACGAAAGTTTGGCGTTATAAAAAATTCTCCCACTTGATCGTTGTCAGATGGCGTTTCGGCAGTGTGATCGGTCAGGGCGTTGATAACGCGCGCGATGTTTGTCTATGCGCACTTCTGATGGAAGTGACTTACATATTATTTGATGGGATTTGGGCTCACGAGTGAGCTATCAGAACCGGCGTGGTTAGCTGGCTGGTCCGGTCGTGCGGGGCGCGCCGGCGGTTTCGATCTAAGAGGGCTCGGAGCCGCTCGATCGGCCAGCTTCCACCATTTCACTTCGCGATTGGCATATGAAAAGAGCGGCGCTTCAGATGGCGCCGCTCTTTAGCGTGTCAGGCGTTGCCAGACGGACCGTCATCTTCCGGAAGCAGACTGACTTCCAGGCGAACACGGTCACAGGCGACCTTGGGGATCTTGCCGCGGCCCTTGGATTTGACCAGGACAACGATGCCGAGGTCGGAGAGGCGGGCGAGCGTGCGCGTCAGGCTTGCCTTCGGGCGGCCGGAGATCCGCGAGAGCTCGGCCAGGGTCTTGGGTTCGGCCGTGCGGATCTGCTTGAGGAGCTTCAAGTTGCGGTCCGAAAGGAGCCGCATCAGTTTTTCCGGCTTGTGGCGCTTTGGAGCGGCGCCGTGGGTGCCGTTGGTGCCATTCGTGCCGATGTGAGCCGCGGCCGCGGAGGCCTTGGCGTTCTCGGCGAATTCAAAGTGGAGCGTCTTCCCGTCGTCCATCTTGTCCATCGCGTCTACCGGGCGCCGGTTCTGGCCGGCGGATCATTCCGAAAGTGCGGTTCGTCGCAGCGCCCATTTTGGTTTGCGTATGCATAGAGAACGGCAGGGGTCACCGTCAGGATCACCCTGGACCGCGCAATTTTTCTTATCGCGGGCCTGACCGGAATTGTGGGGATTGACACTGGGGGTCGTCAAGCCCTGGGTGGGGCTTTAGCCGGAAATACGAGAGAAATCAGCCACATTGAGGGTGGCGGCGCGGATTTCTGAGAGCAGTTTCAGGCGGTTTTGCCGGAGGGCAGGATCAGGAACGTTGACAGTGACCTTCTCGAAAAATGCGTCGACTGGGGCGCGCAGTTCGGCCAGCGCGTTCATGGCGCCGGTGAAGTTTTCGACGGCGATGGCGGCTTGCGTGTCGAACTTGGCCTTGGCGATGGCCGAAGCGAGCGCGCGTTCGGCCGGTTCGGCCAGGAGGTCGCCCTCGGGTTCGCCGGAGAAGGTGGTTTTGTCCTTCTTTTCCTCGATTGAGAGGATGTTGGAGGCGCGTTTGACGCCGGCCAGCAGGTTGGCCCCGTCGTCGGTGGCCAGGAAGGCACCCAGGGCCTCGACGCGTTTGACGATGAGGGCGAGGTCGTCCTGACCCTCCAATGCAAAGACGGCGTCGATCAGGTCGTGGCGGGCGCCCTTTTCCTTCAGGTGGACCTTGAGGCGGTCGGCGAAGAAGGAGAGGAGGTCTTCCTTTAAGTCCTCAACATCCTGGATCTCGCCTGTCACGCGCGGCACCTCAAGCAAACGGTAGCCTGAAATGATTGTCTTCCCAATTGGGAGGCGCACATCATTTTCAAGCACAATTCTAATCACGCCCAGAGCAGCGCGACGCAATTGATATGGGTCGCCTGAACCCGTCGGCTTTGCATTTGCTGACCAGAAGCCGACGAGGGTGTCGAGTTTGTCGGCGAGCGCGACGGCGATGGCCGTGCTGTCGCCGTCTTCTTCCTTCGGCACGACGTCGGTGGGGCCCTTGGGTTTGTAGTGGAGTTCGATGGCACGCGCGATGTCGGCCTTGGTACCGGCCTTCTCGGCGTAGTAGCGGCCCATCAGGCCTTGCAGTTCGGGGAATTCGCCCACCATGCCGGAGACGAGATCGGCCTTGGCGAGCTGCGCCGCGCGGCGGGCGTCTTGCGGATCGGCGTCAACGGCGCCGGCGATTTGGGCTGCCAGTTCGGCGATGCGTTCGACGCGGTCTTTTTGGGTGCCGAGCTTTTCGTGGAAAGTGATGCCGGCGAGTTCGTTCGCCATTTCGTCGAGCGGCTTCTTGAGGTCCTGATCCCAGAAGAATTTCGCGTCCGAAAGCCGCGCGCGGATGACCTTTTCGTTGCCAGAGACGATCTGGGCGCCGCCGTCGGTGGCGGTGAGGTTTGAGACCAGGATGAACTTGTTGGCGAGTTTTTTGGTCTTGGGGTCGCGAACGGAGAAGCACTTCTGGTGCTGCTTCATGGAGGTGGTGAGCACTTCGCCGGGGACCTCGAGGAAGTCTTTGTCGAACGAGCCCATGAGGACGACGGGCCATTCGGTGAGGCCGGCATTTTCGGCGACGAGTGCGTCGTCTTCGACCAACTGGAGTTTGGCGGCTTTGGCGGCGGCGTGGGCTGCTTCGCTGATCGATGCTATGCGGGCGGCGGGGTCGAGCATGACCTTATGGGCGGTCAGCTGCGTGACGTAGTCGTCGAAGGATTTTACTTTGAAGGCGGTGTTGCCGTGGAAGCGGTGGCCGCGCGTGGAGACTCCGCTGGCGATGCCGGCGATCTCGAAGGGGACGACCTTGCCGTCGAGCAGGCAGATGATGGAGTGCAGCGGGCGGACCCATTGGAAGGTGCCCGAGCCCCACCGCATGGATTTGGGCCAAGGGAATTTGGCGAGGATGGCTGGCAGGAGTTCAGCTGTGATGTCGGCTGCCTTGCGGCCGGGCTTGTCGATGCGGGCGACGTAGTAATCGCCTTTCTTCTCGTCCTTGACGATTTCGGCGTCTGCGATGGACGCGAGGCCGGCGGATTTGAGGAAGCCTGCGAGGGCCTGCTCGGGCGCGCCGACGCGGGGGCCTTTGCGTTCCTCGGAAATGGCGGGCGACATGGCAGGCAGGCCGTCGATGACGAGGGCGAGGCGGCGGGGCGTGGAGTAGGCGCGGGCGGTCGCAAACGTGAGGCCGGCGGCGGTGAGGCCGTCCGTGACGAGGCGCTTCAGGTCCTCGCTGGCGCGCACCTGCATGCGGGCCGGGATTTCCTCGGAGAAGAGTTCAATCAGCAGTTCGGACATGTGTTCTCAGCGTCTAAGGGGACCGCGTGCCCCGTCTCATTAGGCGAGGACCCCTTAGGCGGCAAGCTTTGGCTGAGGCGCGACCGGACCCAAGTCAGGGTGTGGCGGGGGCTGGGGTCGCGGGTTCGGCGGCTTTTTCGGACGTGGCTTGGCCGATGAGGTCGAGGACCTGCGCGCCGATGTCGTCGGCGGCGCCCGTGGTGACGAGGTAGCCGATGCCGACGGCGCAGAGGACGACGTAGAACAGGAACACCGCGCCGTTGCGGCGCAGGATCAAGAGGCCGAGCAGAAGCAGCGGCAGGGCGAGCGCGAGCACGCCGGCGATGGTCGGTGTCATGGAAAAGTCCTCCCCTAGCGGCCCGCGCTTCTGGCGCGCGTGGCCTTGCGGCCTCTTCTAGGGGTTTTGGAAAGAGGCGGCAAACGGCTTGGTTGAGCAGAAGTGGCGGATCAGGGCGCGGGGGCAGGCGCGGCGGGAGCCTTTGCGCCGTTTTCGGGAATCGAGCCCGTTGTCACGTTAGACGGCGGCGCGGTGGTGCCGACTTTGGCGAGGCCAGAGTTGCGGTCGAGGATGCCGAACCACTTGTCCTGCGGGAGGAGGCGCTCGTTGAGGCCGGCCCAGAGATTGCGCGAGGACAGCCCCTCGGTGAACGTTTTGGTCGGCGGGGTGACGCTGAGGATGGCGACCGTGGCGGCGAGCATGCCGAGAGAGGCGTACGGGTAGCGGCGGTCGAACAGTTTAAGCGCGGTGCCAAAGGAGGCTTTCACGCGCGTGTCCATCACGTCGACGGAGTAGAGCTCGTCAAGGATCAAATGGGTGATGAAGCCGAGGAAGAGGAAAGCGCCCGCGAGCCAGGCGACGCCCTCGTGGCGGCCAAGGACGTAGTAGAACACGACGGCGGTGGCCCCGGCCGAGAAGATGGCGGCGAGGATGGAGTGCCAGATGCCGCGGTGGATGGCCAAGTGGTGGAACGCGGTGTGGAGGCCGTAGCGGAACAGCACCAGGGTGCCGAGCCAGAGGATCCAGAGTTCCGCAATCGAAAATTTGGTGGCGAACGAGAAGAGGACCGCGAACGAGAAGAAGATGCCGAGGCCGGAGAACATGGCCTTGCTGGGGCGCGAATCTTTCAAGTCGATGTCGGGCAGGACGGAGCCCAAGACGCCGGCCATTGTGACGGCGATGAGGTTTTCCGGCGCGATGACGTCGGCGGCGAGCGTGAGGGTGGCCAGCGCACCAGAGACGACGGTGCCGACGGCAATATGCGTTGTAAAATTGGCCATGGTCGTCCCCTCCTGAACGGTCCTCAGAGTTCGGAACAGATTCGTGGGGCCAGAGCGAGGGCGCGGCGGATATGGGGTGTGGAAAAGGGGCGACGGGACATTCCTAGCTTGGCGGTTTCGGCCCGCCGTGCCACACGGGCCTGGATGAGCAATGAGCCGGTTACGAGACAATGAGCGGATCGCACGATAACGCGCATGCGCATGGGAATGGTCTTGTCGGCCGCACCGCGATCGTCACGATCATCGTGGCGCTTCTGGTGATGGGGCTCAAATATCTCGCCTATTGGAAGACGGGCAGTGCGGCGCTCTACTCAGATGCTCTGGAAAGCATCGTGAATGTCGTGACGGCGGTGGCGGCGCTCATTGCTGTGCGCGTGAGTGCGCGGCCGCCGGACCGCAATCATCCGTTTGGGCATCACAAGGCGGAGTTTTTCTCGGCTGTGCTCGAAGGTGTGCTGATCGTGATCGCGGCGGTGCTAATTTTTCAGGAGGCGTATCAGGCGCTTCTCACGCCGCGGACGCTGACGGAGCCGGCCGAGGGTCTGGCGATCAACGCGCTGGCGGCGGCGATCAACGCGGGATGGGCGGGGTTTCTGATCTCGCGGGGACGGTCGTGGAAGTCGCCGGCTCTGGTGGCCGGCGGATGGCACATTCTGACGGATGTGGCGACGTCTGTTGGTGTGCTCATCGGACTTCTCCTCGCCCTGTGGACGGGCATCATGCTGCTCGATCCGCTGCTGGCGGCGTTCGTTGGCGTGAACATTCTTTGGGCGGGCTACAAGATCATTTCGAGTTCAATGTCGTCGCTGATGGATGAAGCCGCGAGCCCCACCGATCAGGCGGAGATCCGGGCGGCAATCAAGGAGTGCGGCGAGGGCGCGATCCAGGCGCACGATATCCGCACGCGGCACGCCGGGCGGGTGACGTTCATCGAGTTTCATTTGGTGGTGCCGGGGGAGATGTCGGTCTTGGAATCGCACGGCATCTGCGACCGGATCGAAGCGGCGCTGAAGGCGCGCATTCCGGGATCGCAAATCGTTATTCATGTTGAGCCAGATTTTAAGGCTAAGGACAAAGGCGCGGTACCGGTGGGCGCCTAAGGGGCTCCAGGAATTTGGCCGGACTGTTCCCTTTGGTACAGCCGGGGCCCATTTTTTGGCCTATGATTACGGGAGGTGTCTTTCTTTTTCGCTTGGGAGTGCGTTATGCGCCGCCTGACAGCTGCTGCCGTTGCTTTTTCGCTTTGCCCAGGATTGGTCGTGGGGCCTGTTTTTGCCGCCGGGGGTGATCCCATCGGGGCGACGTTGTCCGTCGTCGATATTGTGACGGCGGCTTACAACCGCGACACGCGCACACTCGGGACCGGCGACGATGTCCGGCAGAACGAGCTTATCGATGTCAGCAAGGATGGCTCGACGGAACTGAAGCTCAACGACGACACGAAGCTGGCGCTGGGCCCGGGTGCGAAGCTGCTACTCGATAAATTTGTTTACGATCCCGACAAGGCGGCGGGCGATATCAGCGTCGATCTGGTCGAGGGTGCGTTCCGGTTCATGACGGGCAAGGCGAAGAAGCCGAGCTATGTGGTGAAGGTGCCGCGCGCGTCGATCACGGTGCGCGGGACGATTTTCGATGTATTCGTGAAGACGGATGTCGGCAGCTGGCTTTTGCTGCACGAAGGCGCTGTCACGGTATGCGATGAACGCGGCCGGTGCCGTGATCTGGACGAGGCGGGCAAGCTTATTCGCATTACGACGGCGGGCGACGTCGAGGAGCCGGCGCACTGGAACAAGGTTGAGAAGTCCGGATTGCCGCCGCTCGATACGTCGTTTCCGTTTGTGGCCAAGCCGCCGAAGATCGATCCGGAACCGGTGTTCACGCCGGAGGACCTGATCAAGCTGGGCGCATTGGGCCCGGTGATCGTGCCGCCGCGCAAGGTGAAGGACGATCCGCCGCCGCGCCGGACGAAGAAGCCCAAGACCGAGCAGGCGGACGAGAAACCGTCGAAAAAGCGCAAGACCGAGCAGGCCGAGGACAAGCCGTCGAAAAAGAAGCCCGTGAAGGTTGCGGTGCCTGCGAAGCCGAAGAAGCCGAAGCCGACGAAGCGGGCGAGCAATGACAATGCAGCGGGCAAAGCTGCGCTTGGGATTGCGATTGGTGTGGGGATCGGGATTGGTCTCGGCAAGATCGGCGGTGGCGGCAAAGGCGGCGGAGGCCGGATGCCGGGGGGCGGGTCGAGGTACAAGCCAAACTGAGCGGCGGGCGCGCTAGAGCGGCAGGCGGTCGCTGGTGGCCTGTAAGAGTGATGCGGCGGCCGGGACGTTCAACGAATGCGCGGCGATGATGTGGCGGCGGGCGGCAAGGGTGTCGCCCGCCGCCATCGCTTTGGCGTATGCCGAAAGGTGGGTTTGCAAGTTGCTCCATCGGCTATCGGCGGCAAGCGTTTCATCGCCCATGAGTGCGAAAAGTTTTTCGCTACGGTCCTTTCCGCGTATCGCGGCCTTGCCGATTTCGATGAGGGCGAAGCCTGAGGCGGCGGCGGCGGTCTGTTCGCCGATGATAATAGGGACGCCGTAGGTCTTGGTCATTTCCTCCAGGCGTGAGGCGGTATTCACGACATCGCCCAGAACGGAATAATCGAAGCGCTGGGGCGAGCCGACGTTGCCGACAACGCAAGCACCCGTATTGAGGCCGATGCCCAGGCGGACGGGTTCGGCCGTCTCGGCGCGGGCGGCGTTGCGGGCGACGATCGAGGCTTGCATGGCCAGCGCCGTTCGGCAGGCTTGACGGGCGTGGTCGGCGTCGGAGAGCGGCGCGTTCCAGAAGGCCATGACGGCGTCGCCCATGAATTTGTCGATGGTGCCGCGATGGGCGAGGATCTCATCGGCGAGCGGCGTGAAGAGCGTGTTGACGAAGCGGACGAGATTTTCAGCGTCCATGCCTTCGGAGAGGCGCGAGAAGCCGCGCACATCCGCGAAGAGGAGCGTGACGTCGCGGGTTTCGCCGCCGAGTTTAAGGCGACCTGGTTTTTGGGCCAGTTCTTCGACGACGGCGGGGGAGACGTAGTAGCCAAACGCTGAACGGATGCGGGCGCGGTCGGCTTCGGAGCGGACGTAGCTGGTGAGTGAGCCGACGAGATAGACCGCGATGAGGGCGAGCGCGGGATAGACGGGATCAATCAGCAGGCCGTTGCGGTAGGCGAGCCAGGAGAGGGTGACCACGGCCGTGATGGCGACGAGGGTGAGAATGGCGGCGGCGACCGCGCCGGAGGTCGCGATATAGCGGGCGACGGTCTGCGATTGGGCGATGAGGGCTGCGGACATAAGGCCGGCGACGAGGAGGAAGACCATTTCGGCGCCGGTGGCCCAGGCGGGGCGGACGAGGTGGTCGCCGGAGAGCATCTGTTCGAGGGCTTGGGCGTGGACCTCGACGCCGGGAACGGCGGCGGCCAGCGGCGTCGTGCGCAGGTCCATGAGGCCCGTCGCGCTGGCGCCGATGAAGATGATGCGGCCTTCGATTTCGGATTTGTCGATCTTGCCGGCAAGGAGATCGCGGGCGGAGAGCGTGCGGCGCGGATCGTAGGGTGCGAATTTCAGCCAGAGTTCGCCTTGGGCATCGGTGGGGAGAAGGACGTCGCCGACGCGGATGCTGTCGATGCCGGTCTGTTCGCCGAAAGAGAGAATGCCGCTGGCACCGGACGAGCGAACGAGAATGGTCGCCGATGGATCTTGCGTGACGCGAATGGTTTCGAGGGAGAGCGAGGGGTAGAGCTTGCCGCCCGCTCTGATGAGCAAGGGTACGCGGCGGATGACCTGATCGCTTTCGGGCAGCCAGTTGACGGCACCAAGGCCGGTGGCAGCTTCCGCGAGTGCGGGCAGTGGGCCGACGCCACCTTCGAAGGAGGGCACGAAGAGTTTGGGGTCGTCGCCGGCGGTTGCAAACGGCGCGCGGGCGTCGGGGAGTTGTCGCGTGATGGCGCGGTCGGCGGACAAGCCCATGACGACAGAGGCTCTGGCCAAGGCCGTCGCGAGGACTGTGTCGTTCGAGGGCAGGTTGGCTGCTCTTTGGCCGAGCGGTTCAAGGCCCGGTACGGCTGATAACTCCTTGGCGATGTTGGCCGCGTTCCAGCGGTCGGGTTCGGCCAGGATCAAGTCGATCGTGATCGTGCGTGCGCCGGCCTCGCTCAATTTGTTGATGATTTCGGCGAGGCGGGTGCGCGGCCAAGGCCATTGGCCGAATTCGGCCAGCGAGGCTTCATCGATGTCGAGGACGCGGACGGGGAAGGATTCGTCCGGGGTGCGCGGGCTGGCGGTCAGCATGCTGTCGAAGACGGCGAGGCGCATGCGGGCGACGGGAGCGGGGTCGAAAATGCGAAGTGCAAGGGCGGCGGCGAGCACCGCACCCATAAGAACGACATACAACGGTTGGCGCTGCTTCACTTGACCGGTTCCCCCGCTCGGGGAGCCATCGTAGCGCTTTCATTGATGGCTCCGCCAGTTGTGAGGTTATCCACAGGCTGCGTTAGACTCGCTTGGAATGTAACGCATGGGTGTCACGTTCTCCTGGCATCTGCGCGATGCGGATGGCCGGAAAATGTGGTGTGCGTCGTGTGTGCGTTCTGGAGTACCAGCTGATCCGAGTTCGTAGAATGCCTCGTCCTGACAGTGCTGCGTAACCTCGACGGGGCCGGATGGCCGGGCGGACCTTGCAGAAAGGTCCGCCCGGCTTCGTTTTTTCATGACAGTGCCACTGCAACGCTGCAGGTGACCGCGCCGCCCGAACCATGTATAGGGGGCTGCGCTGCCGGGATTTTGTCTGACGCCCTCCATCAGGGCCGTGTCCGCCCGGCTGCCATTCCAATTCAGCGACGAGGCGCGACGTGTCTGAAGACGCACGCACGATCAGTGACACTGCAGATGCCGGCGCCCCAAAGGCCGGGGGTGCTCCCGCGACCGTGCTGCAGCGGGAGATCGCGCGGCGGCGGACGTTTGCGATCATCTCGCATCCCGACGCCGGTAAGACGACGCTGACAGAAAAGCTTTTGCTGTTCGGGGGCGCTATTCAGCTGGCCGGTCAGGTGAAGGCGAAGAAGGACAAGCAAAACACGCGCTCCGACTGGATGGCGATCGAGCGGGCGCGCGGTATTTCGGTCGTGACGTCGGTGATGACGTTCGAATACGGCGACGCCGTTTTGAACCTGCTCGATACGCCGGGTCACGAAGACTTCTCCGATCAGACCTACCGGACGCTGACAGCGGTCGACAGCGCGATCATGGTGATCGACGCGGCGAAGGGCATCGAGGCCCGGACGCGCAAGCTGTTCGAGATTTGCCGGTTGCGCGATATTCCGATCGTGACGTTCATCAACAAGCTAGACCGCGAGACGCGCGAGCCGATCGAACTGTTGGACGAGATTGCCAACATTCTGGCGCTCGATACCGCGCCGATGAATTGGCCGATTGGGCGCGGGCGCGAATTCCGCGGGACGTACGATCTTTATAATCCGCGCATTACGCGCCTTGATGATGAAGGTGTCGACGTGCCGGTGTCGGGGCCGGATGATCCGGTGTTTGCGACATTGCTCACGGAAGACGGCGCGGTGGAGCGGTGGCGGGATGAAGTCGGGCTCGTGGCGGAGGCGTGCAATAAGTTCGATCTGGAGGCGTTCCGGCATGGGACGTTGACGCCGGTTTATTTCGGATCGGCGTTAAAGAACTTCGGCGTGCGGCATCTGCTGGATGCGCTGGTTTCGTTTGCGCCGCCGCCGCGCAGCTTGCGGGCTGCGACGCGGATGGTGGAAGCGGATGAGCCGCGCATGAGCGGCATCATTTTCAAGATCCAGGCGAACATGGATCCGAACCATCGCGACCGCATGGCGTTCATGCGCGTGGTGTCGGGCAAGCTCAATCGTGGGATGCGGGTGAAGGTGGTGCGCACGGACAAGACGCTGGCGCTTTCGGCGCCGCAGTTCTTTTTCGCGCAGGATCGCTCGCTGGCAGAGGAGGCCTTTGCGGGTGACGTGGTTGGTATTCCCAATCGTGGGCTCTTGCGCATTGGCGATGCACTGACGGAGGGCGAGGACATCACGTTCCTCGGCATCCCGAGCTTTGCGCCTGAAATTCTGCGCCGCGTGCGGCTGGAGGATGCGATCCGGGCGAAGAAGCTGCGCGAAGCGTTGATGGAGATGGCGGAAGAGGGCGTCGTGCAGGTGTTCAATCCGGTCGATGGTTCGCAGCCGATTGTCGGCGTGATTGGTGCGCTGCAGCTCGACGTGCTCGAAGACCGCTTGAAGAACGAATACAATTTGCCGGTCGTGTTCGAGAGTTGCCCGTATGAAGTCGTGCGGTGGTTTTCGTCCGACGACAAGGTGGCGTTGGAGGCGTTCGCGGCGAAGAACAAGTCGGCGATCGCGACCGATCTCGACGGAGATCGCGTGTTCATGGCGCAGAGCCAGTTCAGCCTCGGCTGGGCGACCGACAAGAATCCGGCGATCAAGTTTCAAGACATCAAGACGAATGACGGTCAGGCGGCGGCGTAGGGCTTACGGCAACGCGGCGGTGCGGTAGAGGGTGATGCGCAGGCCGCCGTGGAGGACGGGTTCGGCGGTGAGCGCGAAGGGCAGGCCGGTAGCGCCGGCGAGGCTTTCGTCGCTAGTGATAAGGCCGGCGCGCCAACCAGAAAAGCGCGTAAGCAGCGTGTGGCCGAGCGCGCGGTAGAGCGGGCGCATTTTGTTGATGTCGCCGATGCGATCGCCGTAGGGCGGGTTGACGATGACGAGGCCCGGCCGGCCGTCGGGCGGCGTCAGGTCTTCGATTGAGATTTCGGAAAAGTCTGTGATGGCCGAGACGCCGGCGCGTTCGGCGTTGGCGCGGCTCATGCGGATGGCGCCGGGATCACGGTCTCGGCCGTAGAAGCGCGCGGCTGGTGGTGGGAGAGGTGATGCGCTGCGCATCGCGTTCCAGGCAACGGCATCGAAGGTGGCTAGTTTTTCGAATGCGAATGCGCGCGAGCGGCCGGGCTTCAGGCCACAGGCGATTTCGGCGGCTTCGATGACGAAGGTGCCCGAGCCGCACATGGGATCGAGGACGGGTTCGGTGCCGGTGTAGCCGCACTGGCGGAGAAAGAGCGCGGCCATCGTTTCGCGCATGGGCGCTTTGGCGACGGCTTCCTTGTGACCGCGCTTGTGGAGGGTCTCGCCGGAGGTGTCGACGGCGATGGTGCAGAGATCGTTTTCGATGCGGGCTTTGATGACGACTTCGGCGTCGTCGGAGATGGGGGCTCCGAGTTCCTCATGGATGGCGCGCGCGATGCGTTCGGCGGCGGCGCCCGAGTGATAGATGCGGGAGGATTTGCAGGCGGCTTCGACGCGGACGGGCACGTCGCGGCGTAGCACTTTCGCCCACGGCACTTGGCGGGCGCGGGTGTCGAGTTTGGCTAGGTGGACGACGCGGAATTCGTCGATGCGGGCGAGGATGCGGCTCGGTCCGCGCAATTCGAGATTAGTGCGCCAGACATCGGGCCAGCCGCCTTTGAGCAGCACGCCGCCGGGAACGGTCTTGGCTTTCTTGTAGCCCGCCGCGCGCGCTTCCGCGCAGAGCGGGCCTTCGAGGCCGGGAACGGCTGCGAGGAAGATTTCGAATTGGTCCGTGGCGGGTGGGGCAGTTGAAACGTCGCTCACTGGAGGGCGATGAGCTTGGCGTCGTTGTTGAGGAGGTACATGCGGCCACCGGCGACGATGGGGGCGATGTAGGAGCCGCTGCCGATTTCCTGCTGGCCGAGGACGCGACCGGACATGGGATCGACGGCGGCGAGGAGGCCCTTGGACGAGACGGACCAGAGTTGATTGCCGGCGAGCACGGGGCCGGACCATGCGCCGCTCGTGGGCAGCTTGGTGGTCCACTGGATTTTGCCGTCGCGCTTGGAGATGGCCATGATCTGCGCGCGCGTGTCGACGATGAAGACGCTGTCGCCGGCGACCCACGGCGTCTGCGTGCCGGGCGCGTTGAGCGTCCAGAGGCGTTCGCCGGTCTTGGCGTTGGTGGCGGTCATGCGGCCGGCGTGGCCGATAGCATAGACGATGCCGTTCTCGATGGCCGGACGGGCGGCGTCGGTCATGGAGGCGAATTGGCTTTCCGAGCGCGTGCGCGTCAGGCTTTCCGACCAGACCGGGCTGCCGTCGATGATCTTGAGGCCGATGACGTCTCCCGAGGGATAGGGCACGGCGACGACTTCGCCATCGACGGCGGGGCTGGCGTTGAGCGAGAGCGAGGCTTGGCTCGGCAGGCCGCGCGCGGACCAGAGTTCGGCGCCATCGATGCCGGAGAGGCAATAGAAGCGGCCCTCGGTGGTGAGCACGAAGACGCGGTCGGCGACGGCGGTGGGCGAAGAGCGCACGGGGGCGCCGAGGTTCTTTTCCCAGAGGCGTTTGCCGGTGGCGGGATCAAGCGCGATGACAGCACCGAAGCCGGTGGCGCCGTAGAGGCGGCCGTTATCGATGGCGAGACCGCCGCCGTATCCGCCGCCATCGCCACCACCGCCGAGCGAGAAGAGGCTGCCGGTTGTAAGGCTCGAGAAGCCGCCGGCTTGCGCGGTGGGGCCCGGCGTGGGCTTGAGGCTCTGAGACCAGATCTGCGATCCGCCGGACGTGGAGAATGCCGTTGCGGTGCCTTCGGCGTCCAACGTGAAGACGCGGCCACCGGAGACGATGGGGCTGGCGATGATGCGTCCGCTGCCGCTCGATCCATAGCCGGCGCTGGCGCGCCAGACTTCGCGCGGGCTGGCGGAAAGGGCGAGGTTGCCCAGAACATGGGAGGCGTTGCCGCCGGGCTGCGTCCACTCTTCGTTGGCGACGGGCGCGGGAATAACGATGGGCGTGGAGGCGTCAGCGAGTTCGCCGGGGACTTTTTCGTTCGCGGGGAGAACGGCAATGCGGCGGCCAGGAAGCGGCGCCTGCTTTTCCTTGAAGGGGTTCAGCTTGCCGACGTCGGGCAGACTGGGGAGACTGTCGGATGAGCAACCGGCCAGCGCACAGGCGCTCAGCCCGATGAGGGCAAGCGCGCGGGGCACGGGGCGGAAGCGAGGCATCCTGTTCTCCTTACTGGCCCCCTGCTGCCGGATTTCCGGCATCGGAGGGTGTCGTTTCCTTGGCAGGCGTTTGCGGCGCTGCCGGGGCAGGTGCGGCGGGGGCCGCAGCCGGTTTGCCCGTTTCGGACGCGGCAATGGAGCTGAGGATCAATTGGATCCGGTCCATCGTCGCACGCGGCGTTTCCTGGTCGGCCAGCAACGGCGTCAGCTGGGCACGCGCTTCATCAAACTTGCCTGCTTTGAAGGCCGCGGTGCCGAGCAGTTCGAGCGCCTGGAACCGCCAAGCCGTTGTTCCCTCAGCCAACGGCTTGAGCCGATTCTGCAGCTCGGTAAAGTCGGCCTCGCCCAGGCGCAGGGAAGCGGCTTGGAGCAGGGCGAAGGTCTTGATGTCGGCATCGGCGGTGGGGCTGGTGGCGAGTGCCTCGAAGACGGCGAGGGCGTCCTTGGGACGGTTGGCCTTTAGGTGGATGCCGGCCAGCTGGAGTTGGGCGAGCGAGGCGTAACCGGCGTGTCCGCTTGAGATAATCTCGGTCAGGGCCTTTTGCGCTTCGTCGGTTTTGGACTGCTCGACGAGCTTGATGGCTTCCTCGTAGCGGGCGCCATTTTCGGCGGCGATGCTCTTCTTGCGCTGGTCGTAGACCTGGTAGCCGCCGACGGCGAGGACGATCGCACCGGCCGCAATCAGGATGTACGTCCCGTACTGTTCCCACAGCTTTTCGAATTTTTCGCGCCGCAGTTCTTCGTCAATTTCGCGGGCCAGCGAGTCGTTCTTATCGACCATGGGGGCGTTTATCCTTGGGATCAGCTTTTGTTCCGCGCGCATTGATAGTGGCAAGTCGCGGCCGTGCAACCCATTTTCGGCGCGGGACCGGGCGCGGGCCGGCCGGTGGGCAGGGGTGTGCGCCTTAACGCATTCAAATCTAGGACGATTTCGACTTTTTGACGGGTTTGGTGGGGGTGGGATCGTCTTTCATGGTGTAGGTGTGGGCGGCTTCGGGGAAGCGGCGGGCGCGTACCTCCTCCGCGTAGGACTGGATGGCGCCTTCGATGACGGCGCCGACGCGGCCGAATTCCTTGACGAATTTGGGCACGCGCGGACTGAGCCCCAGCATGTCTTCCATGACAAGGATCTGGCCGTCGCAGGCGGCAGAGGCGCCGATGCCAATGGTGGGAATGGGAATGGCGGCGGTGATGCGTTTGGCGAGGGGTTCGGCGATCGCTTCGAGGACGACGGCGAAGGCACCGGCCTCCGAGACGACGCGGGCATCCTCCTCGAGGGCTGCCCACTCGTCTTGTGTGCGGCCCTGGGTTTTCCAGCCGCCCAGCACGTTGATCGACTGCGGAGTGAGGCCGATGTGGGCCATGACGGGGATGCCGCGATCGACGAGGAAGTGGATGGTTTCGGCCATGCGGCGGCCGCCTTCGAGTTTGATGGCGCCGCAATCGGTCTCCTTCATGACGCGGGCGGCATTGCGGAAGGCGACAGACGGGCTTTCCTCATAGGTGCCAAAGGGCATGTCGATGACGACGAGCGCGCGCCGTGCGCCGCGGACGACGGCTTTGCCGTGCATGATCATCAGATCAAGGGGAACAGGTACGGTGGTCTCGTAGCCGTGCATGACCATCCCCAGACTGTCGCCGACGAGGAGGAAGTCGCAATACTTGTCGGCGATCGCGGCCGTGTGGGCGTGATAGGAGGTCAGCGCCACGACGGGGCGGACGCCTTTAAGGGCGGCGATGTCGGGCGCCATCAGTCGGGGGGAAGGTTTTTGTACGGACATTGATGGTACCGGCCGGATGTGCGGAGGGACTGCGCTGTGGAGCGTCGGCGGCATGCCGGCGGATCGGTAGGTTACGGACTTTGGACGGGTATTTCCAGGTCGATCATTGGCTTAGGTGAAGCGGGCCGTGGGACCTCAGCCGGTGTCCGATATATTCCGCAGGCGTGGATACAGAGCAACATATGACAGATCTTTGTCGTGAATTGGGGGTGCGGCGTTGCGGATAGGAACACTGCTCTGCTAACCAGACAGTGACTTTCCGCGACTATTTCTAGCGGAGGGTGCGTGTTTCAAGGGGTGGATGGGGTGAAGATGTCTAGCGTTCCCCGAGTCGGTCCGTTTGGCGGGACCGTGAATGGGCCTAGCCGTTTGGCGTTGGCCCTCGGCGGCTTGGTGTCGGTTTTTGCGATCACCACCGCGGCGCCCGCGCAGGCGCAGTTTTTCTTTGATTACGGCAGCTACAACCGGCCGTACACCGTCAAGAAGCCGAAAGTTAAAAAGTCCAAACCGGCCGAGGCGACCTACGATCACGGCGGCATTGAGCGCGGCAACACGACCAAAGAGGTCGTGGCCGATCGCAAGGCCGATGGTCCGCTCGTCATCACCGTGTCGCTGCGCCGGCAGCGCGTGTCGGTCTGGGACCGCAACGGCCTGATGATGGAAGCGCCGATTTCTTCGGGCAAACTGGGCACGCCGACGCCGACGGGTATCTTCTCGATCCTGCAGAAGAACCGCGTGCACTTTTCGAATCTCTACGACAGCGCGCCGATGCCGAACATGCAGCGGATCACGTGGTCGGGCGTCGCGCTGCATGCGGGTGCACTGCCGGGCTATCCCGCGTCGCACGGTTGTATCCGGTTGCCGCACGGGTTTTCCAAGCGTCTTTTTGAAGTGACGCAGATGGGGACGCGGGTGATCGTGGCATACGATCCAGTGCGTCCAGAATCGATCCAGCACGAGCAACTGTTTGCGGCGTATCCCGATGGCGTTCCGTCGATGCATGCGCTCATGCCCGGCGAAACGCGGGTGGCCGATGCGTCAGACTCGCCGCGACTCGGGCCGCCGCGGGAAGTTGGCAGCGTGCTCGGTGTGTCGACGGCATTGGCGAGCGAAACGCCGCCGGGGTACGACGCCATGATCAACTTGCGGACACAGCGCAAAGCCGAGATGGAGAAGCTGGCGGCTGCCGTGGCGGATGCGCAGGCGGAGAAGGCGGCGACCGTTGCGGCTGCCAAGGATGTGATGGCCTCTCTCGATGGGCGGAAAGTCGCCGTGCGCGATGCGCGCGTTGAAGTGAACCGGTTGGCTAGTGCGTTGCGCACAGCTGAGCAGGCTTCGCGAGCGGCCAACCAGAAGCTTGCGAAATTCTCGCAAGGTCTCGTGCGCAAGACCGGTTTTACGCCTGAGGACGTCGCGCGCGCAGCGGCTGATGAAGACCGTCTGGAGACGGCGGCCCTCGATCTGGCCGATGCGGCGGAGGCTGCGAAGGTGGCGCATGCCAATGGCATCGCGGCTCTTACAAAAGCGGAAGCGGCGCTGATCGAAGCCGATAAGGCGCGGGCGGACGCGGTGGAAAAAGTCTCAGCCGCGAACGTCAAGCTCAACCAGGCGGTCGAGGCGGATGCAGCTGCCAAGCGCCGCGAGGCCAAGCGGAAGCTGCCGGTACACGTATTCGTCAGCCGCAAGACGCAAACGCTCTATGTGCGACAGGGCTATGAGCCGATCCTGGAAACGCCGGTGACGATCGAGAAGCCGGACCAACTGATTGGCACGCATGTGTTCACGGCGATGGCTGTTGACCCAGCCAAAGTCGACGTGACGTGGTCCGTTGCGTCGATCCCGACACAGACCGCTCCGGTGAAGTACAGCGGATCGAAGAAGGAGCGGATGCAGGCGGCGGCGGAGGCCGAGCGTGCGGCGGCGGAATTGCGCCGGTCGCAAACCGCGCAGGCGGCACTCGCCCGGATCAAAGTGCCAGATGATGTGCGGCTGCAGATCGAAGACGTGATGAAGCCCGGTTCGTCGCTGATCATTTCGGACAACGGTCTCAGCAATGAGACGGGCAAGTTTACTGATTTTATCGTGCCTGTGCGCTGATCGACCGCGCTGGCGTTGATTGCAAGAAAGGCCGCCTTCGCAGGCGGCCTTTTCATTTTGGCGGTGGGATGATCGGCGATCAGGCCGGCAGCAGGGGCACGCCGATCAGCCAGGCGTGGCCGGCTTTCAACATGAAGACATATAGGCCAACGCCGATGACAAGAACGGTGAGGTCGCCGGCGAGCCCACCTTGCTTGGCGCCCAGGGGCCCGAGCGCGCCGCGCTTCTTGACCGAGATGCGACCGTAAACGGCATAAGCGAGGAACGAGCCGAAGAGCAGGAACGAGCCGAGATCCCAGTTCACCAGAAGATGAGCAAGGGCCCAGATCTTGATCGCGACAAGCATGGGATGCTTGAGGGCTGAGCGGATGCGCGAGGGGACGTAGGCGGCGACCAGCGCGATCATGGCCGGCAGCATCAAGAGCCAGGATACGTGTTTGAGCCACGACGGTGGGTCGCCGAAAAAGACGTTCTTGCCCGGGTTCACCTGGAGCTTGTGGTAGCCGTAGATGATCAGGAGGAGACCGGCGAAGGAGAGGATGGCGAAGATCGCCTTGTAGGCGTTGGCGCCGAACCGTTCGACGAGGCCGTTGCGCACGTCCGGGGATGTCGGGACCAGATGGATGCCTAGAAAGAGAACCAGTCCAACGGCGAGGAGCAGCATATGTTTTTCGTCCTTGGGTGGAGGTTTGCGATGCACGGAACTTCGTCCGGACTGCTTCTAGCGCGAAATTGCGATCCAGGCGAAGACTTGCACCGCGAGGACGCCTGGGCTGGCCGCGTGCGAACTGTCTTGTCCGCGACAGAAAGTCCACATATGATATAAGACGTGGGCGGAGCGAGGGTGCTGCCTGCTGTGTTTATGAACCTTTGATGGCCGGCAGCGGCGGTCAGCCGGAGGTTCGGGTACCGTGCGTACGTGGACTTAACGGACAGCACGTCCGGCGGTCCCGGTCGGGAGGACCATGTGCAGTCGCCGTAGCGGCGTTGCACTGTCATGCCGCTCGATCCCGTTGCGGATCACTCGAGCCACGGCGCTTCGCTAGGAAACGCCGCATGACGTACAGTTTTTCAGTCATTTCAGCAGCACAATCCGCTCCCCGGGTTGCTGTGCCGCCACCCTTGCCAGCCGCCGAAAAAAGCCGGTCGTCGCATCTGTTCGATGAGACCGACGAGGATATGCGCCGGCTAACGGCAGACATTAGCCGCGTGCTGGCGCGGCAACCCGACTTGCGGGTGGTGGGGGCTCAAAACGCGGGTGGAGAGTTTTCCGCAGCTGGCGAGTTTTTGATCGCCGACGACCAGCCGGCGCACCCGTTCGAATGGCAGGCATCGGAGACGCGTCGCTCACAGGGGACCACCGACCATGCGGCCGGATGGCTGTCGCGCGCCCGGAGGGAACGGCGTCACGCGCGGCTGCGGTCGGCGCTCTCGTGGTGCGTGGCGTTGGGGATTGCCGGAGTTATCGTCGTGGCGGTCGCTGGATCGGTGCGCGGAGGACCTGCATTGATCGGCGTATTGGACGACGTCCGGCGCATGTTCGGCGTGTGATCCGGCGGGTGGGCGAATCGCGCTAAGCCTCAGGGAGCAATTCCAGGCTTGGCGAGCGATGATGCCTTCCACGGCTGCCAATGATGCCGCGCAATCTACGTTCGTCCGACGCGTCGACGAGCGCTTGACCGCGCGCCGCGAGGCATGGGCGAGCGAGCAGGAAGCCGGGCGGGAGGCTGAGAGGCTGGCGGCTACCATGCGGCTTGTGAAAGCTGCGCGTTTCAATGCGGCGGAGCGTCTGGAACGCAAAGCGACGGTTTCGCTGTTCACGCAGTCGACGGTGGCGCTTTACTTCGTGGGGCTGGCGGTCTGGCAGGCGGTCTATGCCGGTCAAATTGACGATGCGACCAACCGGCTGATGACCTTCATTCAGCTTGTCTCATCGGTGTTCACGCTAATCCTCGGCCTGCTGGAAGCGCTGAACGATTATAAGATGAAGGCTCATCATCTGCACAACTGCGGGCTTGCTGTTTCTGAGCTCGCGCAGGAATTGCGGATCGCTCGGCCGACCGACGCGGTCCACGTGCAGGATTTCCGGCGCCGCTATAATGAGATGATGAAGGCCTGCCCGGTTAATCACAGCCGGATCGATTATCTCTTCGCCAAGCTCGACGGCACGAGTGACCGGGCTGGTTTCGCCGGCGTTTATGCGCGCTACATTGTCGATGTTTACGGGCTTTATGCCCTCTTTCTGGCGGTACCACCGCTGCTCTGGTGGTGGCTGACCTAACACGGGCCGAGGGCGGGTGCGCTCTCGCTGGCCCCGTGCGTTTACATCGCTGGAACTAAAGAGTTTCGCGGCCGTTGGGGGTTTTGCGGGCGGCCTTTCGGCGCAATGGTCCCCATCCGAGGTCAGAACATTTACTCTGCTTCCATTTGCGCATAGCAATGGGGCAGATACGACGTATAAGGCGCAACTTCCGGTGGCTCGTGGCTTGGGCCGGACCGGTCTCATTCATGGCGTAAGCGTAGATATGTTCGCGGCACTCAATCTCCGTCATCTGGCTCTCGTAAGGTACGCTGTCTTCAACAGCGTGCTGTTCGTGGGTGCCGCTGCGATTGCCGGCCAGATCGCGGATCTGGCGTTGTCCATCAAGATGGAGCAGACGGTGGTCGCGCGGGCGGAACCGTCGCGTGTGGAAAAGTTCAAGCGCGACGAGGTAGCGGCCGCGCTCGCACCGCAAGTGCCGGTGCTGCGGCAGGTCGTGGCGTTGAGCGTGCCGGATATGCCGGTGCAGGTTCTGGCTCTGCGCTTGGATCAGGCCGAGACGATCAAGGTGCGGCCGATCAAGGTGAAGCGTAAGACAGCGGTTCGTGTCGCCAAGGCGACGCCGCGTCAGCGCAAGCCACCTGGGATATTTGGGGATCTACCGGCGGTCGTCGTGGAGACGGCGCTGGTCGAAACCGGATCGCTACCGCCGAAGCGGGTCAAGAAGCGCGCTGTGATCGCAGAAAGCTCGCGCGATATCACCAACCGAAGTCTCGGTGTTCTTGTGGCGTTGAAGAACTAGCCCGTATGGGGATGCCGCGGCTGTGGCCGGTGTGTTCCGATTTTCAATCGCATTGTTGCGCGGATCAGGCGACGGGCTTTTCGAGGCCCGTGATGCGCTGAAGCAGGCTTTGGCGCCGGGGCTGGTTGGCGGGTTCCGCCGCTGAAAATTGCGGATCATCGATTTGCGTATCGGCACTGGCCGGGGCGGACGCCTCGTTGCCATTGGCGGCTGGCGAGGTGCCATTCGAAATTTGTACGGTTGCGACACGCGGTGCGTTCATGCGCTCGGCCAGCGATAGCCGCTGGGCTGCCGGCGCAGCCACGGCGGCGGGCACGTCTGCTGGTGGCGCGGTGGGCCGGGTGCCGGCCTGAAGCTTTCTCTGCTCCTCCATGTAGAACTCGGCTTGGCGGGCCAGTTTCTCGTTGCCTGCGGCGACTTCCGCGCGCAATCCGAGAATGATGGAGGCCTGTTCGGCGGCTTCGGCCTCCAGGGCGCTGAGTTTGGCGCGCAGGCCGATGGCGGCCTGTTGATCGGTAGCTGCGTCGCCGGCGGGTGCGGCAGATCTCAAGGCGGCGAGTTCGGCGGTAAGGCGGGCGATTTGCGTGGCCTGATCTTCGACGGTCGAGCGCAGGGCACGAACCTCGGTATCCGAACCGGTGGTGACGGAGCCATCCTGGCGCTGGGCGTTCTGCAGGGCGCGTTCGGCTTCGGCGAGGCTGTCGCGCAGGCGCGCCATTTCGGCAGTGTTGGATCGGTCGGTGGCGTCAGACGATTCCGATTGCAGGCGTGCGATGACATCGCCTTGGTCGCGGACGCGGGCACGCAGAGCTTCGATCTCGGTGCGGAGCGCGATCTCGGTTTCGTGCTTTTGCTCCTCGGCTTTGTCGCGGTGGCGCGCGGCGCGGGTGGTTAGCGTCGCGTTGAGGCGATGGATGTCGTTGCGCTGCTGAGTATTGATCTGGGTGGCTTCTTCAAGCGCGATCGACTGGCGCTGGGCTGTTTGCGTGAGCGCGGAGATCTCGCGGTCGCGGTCGAAGAGGAGCTTCTTGGCTTCGGCGAGGCGCTGTTCGACCTTGGGCAGGCGGTCGGTGATGGTGAGTTCGAGGACGCGGCGGGCGTTCTCGTGTTCTTCGTTGACGGTAGCCAGGCGTGCAACGTCGCTTTCCAGCGCGCTGATGCGGGCATCGCGGCGGTTGATTTCGATGAGCTGGCGGGCGGTTTCGAGAGAGAGTTCCTCGAGATTGCTTTCGAGTTTGTGGACGCGGATGGCGTAGTCGGCGCGGATGCGATCCTTGTCGGCGGCGATCTCCGCTTCCGTCAGCGGCATCGTGCGCTTCAATTCAAGGGTGGCGAGGCGCGCAGCACGGCGGCGATAGGCCGGCGCGATCACGCAGGCCAGCAGCCCCGCAATCGAGAAGCCGAGCACCACCAGCATGGCCGATTGGATGGTGAGCACCCCGTCCGTCCTCGTTCGAGCCAATGGCCGCCGCCGGTCCGGGCGATCGCCGATGGCAATTTGGCGGACGCGAAGCCGCCATTCTAGGTTTCAGCCGCGTGGCTGCGGGTTGGTTGCCACGGCACCGGCGCAGGGCCGACGCGTGGTTCCGTCCGGTGCCGAACGCTGCCGCCGACGGGAGCGCTTATAGCGGATTCCACGTCGGGGAACGGGTATACTTCATATAACCGACGTTGGCACCCAACCTCAGGCCGACGCCGGAACGGATGACGGCGAGTGTGACATTGCCGTGCTTCTGGACCTGCACGCTGACGCCGCCGACGAGGTATGCTGCGCCCTGGACGCCGCCGAAGCGTTCGTAGATCTGGCTGGGGTCCTGCATATTGTACACAAGAACCATGGCTTTAGAGCCTTCGGCTCCGGCGTCGTAGCCAACCGAGGGGCCCTGCCAGAAGACCTTTTGCGAGCCATACAGTTTGGAGTGGAGCGTGCCTTCGCCGTAGCGCAAGCCAAACACGAAGGCGCCGCCGGCATCTTCGCCGACGATGTAGCCGTTCGGACGGCCCTGGCTCTGGAAGGCCCACTCGACCGCTTCGGCAAGGCCTTTACTGACGCCGCCGAACAGTTTGTGGCCCGCGCCGATGATCTCGGATTGGTCATAACCGGTCGAGGAGCCGGCGCCGGATTCGCTGGGGCCTTTGGGTTCGGGGAGGCCGTCGTCGGCAGAGGGTGGGGTGTAGGGTTCGCCGTAGCCAGCGGCGGGGGGGACGCCAGCGGTTGAGCGATCGCCGCCAAAGCTGTCGCGGCCGGTGCCTGATTCGGGGCGGTATTCTTCGTCGGGCTGGTAGCCGCCACCGGAGGGATAGCTGTCACGCGAGGGCGCCGCACGATAGACGTCTTCGGCGCCTTGATCGTCGGACTCGTAGCTCTCGGCGGGCGGGCGGTAGGCGTCGTTGGCGCTGAGGGCTACTGTCGTGAAACAGGGGCCGAGCAAGAGAGCGGCCAATGCGGCGCCAGCGTGTGCGGTGAGCATGCGGGACGTCTTCAGAGACGACATGGTGCGCATTCCCAAGATGGACGGGCCGCAGACTCGCGGCGGTTAAAGCTCCATCAACCATCGCCAGAAAGTGTTACCAAAGTGTGGCTTTCAGGACGCGGAACAAGGCCATGGCGTGGCGTTAGACGGACATTGCCGGGTGGTGCGCGCGCGCAACGAAGGGACCGTTGAGAAATTTGTCTGCCACTTTGCCGTAGATGAGGGGCGTTCCGTCGAGAGCAGTGACCGTACCACCGGCGGCCTCCACAATTGCCTGGCCGGCAGCGGTGTCCCATTCGCAGGTGGGTCCGAAGCGGGGGTAGATGTCGCCATCGCCACGGGCGAGCAGGCCGAATTTCAGCGCGGAACTTGCAACGATGCGATGCGTCACGCCGAGCGCTGCGAGGCGGCCGTCGAATTCGGGGCCGGCTTCACGGCGGCTGATCAGAGCGCTCAACTCCGGCGACGGGTTCGAGCGGACCTGAAGCACTGTGAGGTCCAGTTCGGAAAGACCGGGGGCGGTGCTTTCGGGATCGAAACGTGCGGTGACGGCTGTACCCGGCTCGTTGGTGACGAAAAGGTCGTGACGGGCGGGCGCGAAAATCAGTCCGAAGACGGGGTGGCCGCCGTCGACCAGGCCAATGTTGATCGTGAAATCGTCGCGGCCAGCGGCGTAGTCGCGGGTGCCGTCGAGGGGATCGAGCAGGAAAAACGTGTCGCCGATTGCGGGCGCTGCGCCGGCCGAGACCGTTTCTTCGCCGACGACGGGGATTGCTGGGTGGATGGCGTGGAGGGCTTGGGTGAGGATATCTTCCGCGAGGCGGTCGGCCTCGGTGACGGGGGAGTCATCGGTTTTGCGATCGACGACGAGACCGGACCGGCGCGTTGCGAGAATCACGCGCGCGGCTTCGATGACGGCGGGAAGGATGGCCGCTGTAAGTGCGGCATGGGATCTGAAGGGCATTCTGAAGGGTGATCTTTCCGAGGTGGGCTGTCGAGGGACGTTGGCATTCCGGATGAGTGGTGATTCGGCCGGAATTCAGCCGAGGGCAAGCCTAGCGAGCCGTAGGGCAAAGTTGCCGGCTGCATCCACGCGGCAGTTTCCGCCAGTTGTCCTGGTGGACCTTTCACCCGCCTATCGGGCCGTGTATCAGAGCAGACGTGCGCCGGGCAAGCGGCGGTGATTCGCCGTGGGCCGTCCGGCAGGGCAGCGATGCGGCGATGACATCTGATTTTGAGGGACAGACTTCCATGACCGATGCCGCCATGCCGTCCGATCTGGAGATTGCCGCGCTGATTTCCAGCAAAATCTGCCACGATGTCATCGGTCCCGTGGGCGCGATCAGTATCGGGCTACAGTTGCACGATGAGGAAAAGGAAGAGGACGCGCGGCGGTATGCGTTCGACATGATCCGCAACGTGACGGCGCAGGCGTCCGTCTGTCTTGAATTCGCGCGGTTCGCGTTTGGCGCCAGCGGATCTGCGGGCGCGCTGATCGATCTGGGCATGGCGGAGAAGATCTCGCGCGGCTATGTCGTCAACGGCAAGGGCAGGGCGAAGCACCGCCTGAACTGGAGCGGCCCTCCCGGCTACATGAGCAAGGACAAGGTGAAGCTCCTGCTCAATATCATCTCATCGGCTATCACGGCTTTGCCCAAGGGCGGCGATATCGATGTGACCATTGAAGGCTCCGTCGAGCGGCCGGCGTTTCACGTCGTCTGCCGGGGCACGGGCGCGCGGCTGCCGCAGCATCTCAACGAATTCGTGACGGGCAAGGACGCGCCTGCACTCGATGCGATGACGATCCAGGCCTATTACACGACGCGGTTGGCCAAGCTGGCGAACATGCCGCTTACGGTGGCCAAAGACGGTGTCGACGTGCGCATTCACGCCGCCGCGGGCTGACGCCCTTCGTCAATGCTTCATTAACCATCTGCACGTCACAGTTGATGGTGCGCATCTGGGCATTCGTGCGGGTGTGCGTGTTCGATTGACTTGATTGCCGGGGCTACTCCATGAAGCGTTGCCTGATCGTGGACAACAGCGATGTTGTCCGGAAAGTCGCGTCCGCCATCCTGACTGGGATCGGCTATGAAGTGATTGAAGCCAGCAACGGCAAAGATGGCTACGAATTGGCCCGATCGACTATGCCGGATGCTATCCTGCTCGATTGGCAGGTTTCGGAGTTACCGGCTCACGAGTTTATTCTCAGGCTGCGCATGCAGACGTCGGGCACCCGGCCGTACCTCGTTTATATGACCAGCGAATACGTACACTCCGACATTACGCGCGCGCTGACGGCGGGTGCCGATTCCTGCCTGATGAAGCCTTTTGACCGGGCGTCGATGGAAGATCGTTTCCGGATGCCGCGAGCTGCTGCCTAAAGGGCGATGCCCCGGCGCTCTGGTTGTTTTACTCCAGACTTGGTAATCACGTCCCGGCGTTCCAACAGGGCGCAAGGGGGGACGATTGCTGCGCGTCGATACATTGAGGCTTGCACCCCTGCCTCCGCTCAGCTTCGAAGTCGCCGGAGGCGAATGTCTTGCCGTCGAGGGGGCTTCGGGTTCGGGGAAAACGCGGCTTCTCAGGGCCATCGCAGATCTTGATCCGGTGGAAGGGCTCGTCTTTGTCGATGGGGCTGAGCGCGGAGAAGTGCCCGCGCCGCAATGGCGGCGCACGGTGCGTTATGTCGCGGCCGAGCCCGGGTGGTGGAGCGACACGCCGAGGGGATGCTTTGCTCCGGAAGCGATGGACACCGGTCGGCTTGACCGGCAATTGGATCATGTCGGTTTGACGCGGGCGCATCTCGATCGCGAGATTAGCGTGTTGTCGACGGGCGAGCGGTCGCGGCTGGCGTTCGTGCGCGCGTTGCAGGGAGAGCCAAAAGTTTTGCTATTGGATGAGCCGACGGCGTCGCTTGATCCCGGCAGCGCGGCCTTGGTCGAGGAGCAGATCCGGTTTCAGCTCTATGCGGGACGCATCGTTCTTTTGTCGACGCATGATGCCGGACTGGCGCAACGGCTTTCGCATACGCGCTTGAAGTTGCCGAAGCCTCGTGTGGTGCTTGCTGATGACGCGGGGGCGGCATGACATATGTTTCTTTGACGCCGCTCGATTTGGCTTTGGCAGCTATCCTGCTGGTGGTGACGGCCGGTTTATCGCTGGCGTTCCGGCTGGGGCTGGAACGGACGATTGCGGTATCGGCGGTGCGCATGTGTGTGCAGCTCGCGGCGGTGGCGCTGGTTTTAAAGCTCGTGTTCGAGAGCGGGTCGTCGCTGGCGACGGCTGCCTTTGCGCTGATGATGCTGGCGGCAACGGCGTATGAGGTCGGCTCGCGGCAGGAGCGGCGATTTCAGGGGGCTGCATCGTATTTGATCGGCGGGGCGGCGCCGTTTGTCGCGGGGTTGATCGCGTCGGTGTTCGCGGTGTCGGCGATCATCGGATCGGAGCCGTGGTGGTCGCCGCGGTTCCTGTTGCCCATTCTGGGCATGGTGATCGGCAATGCACTGGCGGGGGTGACGCTGGTGCTTGATACCATCACGATCGCTGCCAGCCGGGACCGCGCAGCGATCGAGGCGCGCCTGGCACTGGGCGCTAGCCGGACGGATGCCATGCAGGATGTTTTGCGGCGCGGATTGAAGGCGGGGATGACGCCGATCCTGAGCGCGATGGCGGTCGCGGGATTGGTGTCGGTTCCGGGCATGATGACGGGGCAAATTCTGGCGGGCGCAGATCCCGTCGATGCCATGACCTATCAGGTGATGATCTTGTTTCTGATTGCGGGGGCGACGGGGATCGCTGTGGTGCTGGCGGGGCTTGCCGCCGTGATGTTGCTGACGGACGACCGGCACCGGTTGCGGCTCGACCGGCTGACAACGGTCAGCAAGACCGAATAGGGTGAAGAAAAAGCGCGCCGGTTAAGGGCGCGCTTTGTGATGGCGGTCTTCGTCGCGATCTTGGTCGACGATTTGATCGATCAGGACTTGGGTTCGACGGGCGTGACCGGAGCGACTTCGGCGGGCTTACCGGCGCCGAAGGCCGGCATTTCGAGCTGCGAAGGTGATGCGGCCTTGCTCGATGCTGCGGCGGCCCGTTCGGCTGCGGCGGCTGCGCGTTCGGCAGCTTCTGCGGCCCGTTCGGCGGCTGCTGCGGCACGGGCAGCGGCATCATCGGATGATGCCGCGGGTGCGGCTGCCGGCTTCGAGTCTTCCGATTGGATCGCACCGGTTTCGATGGCGGCCGCGGCGGGCTTTTCGGCGGCCGTTTCCGCCGGCTTCTCTTCGGTTGCTGCGGGCTGCTTTTCGCTCGACTTCTTTTCGTCGTTTTCAGCGGACTTCGCGGCGGGCTCGTCAGACTTTTTCTTCGCAGACTTGGCGGGCTTTTCCTTGCCCGGCTCGTCCCAGCAGACGTTGGCGGACGCGGTGCAGGTGTGTTCATCGAATAAGATGACGTCGATGTAGAGTTCGCACTTCACATCTTTTTTGCCGATCGTGTAGTTCGTGATGCCGTTCTGAGCGGCCCATTCGGCGACGTGTTTGTCGAGCAGGTCTTGGGCGTCCTTTGAGGGACCGTCCTTGCCGTAATCGTTGACGAGGAAGCCCATCTTTTTGCACGCCGCGTTGGCGGCACCGGCGGAAAAGAGGATGGCCGCAGCGGCAGCCACGGCGGTCAATGGGGAGCGGGTCAGCGCGCGCATCAAAGATCGTCTCCTGTCGGTGGCCGCGAGCGGGCCATCAGAAAAATTCTGCTCTACCTATAGCCACTGTTTCGCACTGCGGCCAGGGCCGAGCGCATCGACGACGCCCATGCTTTTCAACAATCTGTTGATCGTGTGGCCATGCGACGGCTGAGTATGAGATCGGCGGCGCAATGTGGCCGATCCGCCATGCGGACTTATCCGGAGTGCGTTCGTAAGGTTGCGGCCTTTGGCGGTTATGCCGAATGATGCTGGCGAGCGTTTGCCAACATCATATCGTGCTCCATTGGCGCCTGGACTGACGCGAGTCCGTTCGTTTGACACGTGAGCGGTTCGTGCCCGCTCCGGTGGCGCAGCAACCCTATTCGGGTTTCAGCTGGACGGCCTTGGGACCCTTGCCACGTTTATCGGGCTCGGTCTCAAAGGAAATGCGCATGCCTTCGGCCAGATTCTGCAGGCCGGATTGCTGAAGCGCGGTGATGTGAACAAAGATGTCGTTGCCGCCATCGTCCGGCTTAATGAAGCCGAAGCCTTTCTGTTCATTGAAGAATTTAACTGTTCCGGATTGACGGGTCATTGGCCACCGCTCTGCTGCTTTTTTTATGCTTCAGGCGCCATCCTCCCGCGACACTTGAATAAGTGCGGCGCCATGTCCTATGCGATCAAAGTTTTTTACCTTGCGCAAGGCGCAAATGACACGATCGGCGACATTTTTCGCGACTACAACCTTGGCGGGTTGCGTGTCGCGGTTCGTTTAATGGCGTTTACGGACGTGCCGGCGGGCAGCGCGTGTCCAAAACATGGAAAGCGCCGGGATCGCAGGCCAGCCGCGTGGTGAGGGCTGGCAGCGCGGTCCGGAGTTTGCCGGCGAGCGTGAAAGGCGGATTGAAAATGACCAAACCGGTGCCGTTCAAAACGCCGGGATCGGTAGGCTCGCGGATAAAGAGTTCCGTGACGAGGATCTTGTCGAGGTTGAGCGCGGCGATGGCGGTATAAAAGCGGTCAAGGGCGCGCGGGGCTTTGATGGGGTACCAGAGAATGACCGTGCCGGTGGCGAAGCGGCGTTCGACATCCTTGAGGCCGGAGACGAGGCGTTCCAGTTCCCCGGCTTCTTCGAAGGGCGGATCAACCAGGATGACACCGCGCCGTTCTTTCGGCGGCAGCAGCGATTTCAGCGCGGTCCAGCCGTCGAGATGCAGGACTTTGGTTTGGTTGTCGCGGGCGAAAAGACCCGCCAATTCCGCATGATCTTGCGGGTGGAGTTCGTTGACGACGAGGACGTCGTTTGCGCGCAGGAGGGAGCGCGCAATGAGCGGGCTGCCGGGATAGCGCGCCAGCGTACCATCGGGATTTTCCGATTGGATGCACGCGAGGTAGGGCGCCAGGATTTCGGCGACGTCGGGGCTGAAGGGTTCGGCGCGGATGCGGCCGATGCCGGAGAGCCATTCGCCGGTCTTTTGGGCTTCGATGCCCGTCAGATCGTAGAGGCCGGTTCCGGCGTGGGTGTCGATGACGCGGAAGGGGGCGGGTTTAAGTTTCAGATGCTCGATGACGAGCGTCAGCACCAGATGTTTGAGGACATCTGCAAAGTTTCCGGCGTGGTAGGCGTGGCGATAGTTCATGGGATCGAGGGTTAACGCGGCGCAGGATCAGGGCCGCGCGGGCTACATGCCCGGAAGCCGCGCGGCTGTCACGCACTTGCGCGGGCTTCAGAATGGGGCATAAGCCGGTATTGGTCATTCACATGCGCGCGGCCGCCCCACCCACCCCGTGCGCGACCCCAACAGGCAGTTCCAATGTCCCCCACCAAGGCGTCCACAGAACCGGCGTCGCGCCCCGCGTCACCTCCGATCCCGACGGTTGCCATCGTCGGGCGGCCAAACGTGGGCAAGTCGACGCTGTTCAACCGGTTGACGCACACGCGCGCGGCGCTCGTGTCCGATCTGCCGGGGTTAACGCGTGACCGGCGCGACGGGGAGGCGAATTTCGAAGGGCATGTTCTGCGGATCACGGATACGGCGGGTTTGGAAGAGGCGACGCGCGGGTCGATTGCCGACCGGATGCGGCAGCAGACACTGGCCGCGATCGAAATGGCCGATCTGGTGCTGTTTGTGATCGATGCCAAGGACGGCGTGACGGCGGCGGACGAAGCATTCGGGCGGATCGCGCGGCAGTCGGGCAAGCCGATCGTGCTGGTTGCGAACAAGAGTGAGGCGCGCTCGTCGGCGGCGGGGTTCTACGAGGCCTACAAGCTGGGGCTCGGCGAACCGGTGGCGATTTCGGCCGAGCACGGCGAAGGGCTCGGCGACCTGATGATCGACGTGCTGAACGCGCTCGGGCTGAAGCCGATTCTTCGGCAGAAGGATCCGCACGCGGAACTCGCCGAAGAGGCGGTGCCGGAGGATGAGGACACGCTTCGCTCTCATCGTCCGCTTAGGGTTGCGATCGTCGGGCGGCCGAATGCAGGCAAGTCGACGCTCGTGAATGCACTGCTTGGCGAAGACCGCATGATCACGGGGCCGGAGCCGGGGCTGACGCGGGATAGCGTGTCGAGCGATTTCGAATGGAAGGGGCGCACGGTGCGGCTCTTCGATACGGCGGGCTTGCGGCGCAAGGCGAAGATCACGGAACTGGCGGAGAAGCTGTCGGCGTCGGATGCGGTGCGGGCGATCCGATTTGCGGAAGTGGTGGTTCTGCTGGTCGACGCGGAGCATCCGCTCGAGCATCAGGATCTGACGATCGGGCAGTTGGCGACGGATGAGGGGCGTGCGTTCGTCATCGCGGTCAATAAGTGGGACCTGATCGAGGACAAGCAGAAGCGTCTGAAAGAAATCCGCGAGATGGTCGCGATGAGTTTGGCGCAGGTGCCGGGCGTGGCGGTGGTGCCGGTTTCGGCGCTGGGCGAGAGCGGTTTGGATAAGCTGATGATGGCCGTGTTCAAGGCGGCGGAGACGTGGAACCGGCGCGTGTCGACGGCGGACCTCAATCGTTGGCTGGCGGAAGCGCTGGCGCGGCATGCGCCGCCGGCCTCGGCGGGCCGGCGGATCAAAATTCGTTATGTGACGCAGCCCTCGACGCGGCCGCCGACATTCGTGGCGTTTTGCCAGAAGGCCGACGATATGCCCAAATCTTACCTTAAATACCTCACGAACAGCCTTAGAGATGCGTTCGGGCTGCCGGGTGTTCCGATCCGGTTCAATCTGCGAAAGGGCGAGAATCCCTTCGAAAAAGGCTGGCGGCGGAAGTAGCGGGAAGCGGATTTGCGCCGTTCCTGACGCAGCGTCCGATGGCCACTGGAAAGGCCAGATGAGGATCGCTATTTTCCGGCTTGAGCCGGGAACACAAGAAACGACGGGACGTCTAACAGGCGGGCCCCTCTCGAAAGGTAGATCAGATGATCAAGATGACGAGCATGACGGCGCTGGCGATGGTGGCCGGTTTGGCGATGGTCGCTACATCGCCTGCACACGCGGTCAGCGCCAAGGTCCGCGAAGCGTGCGGTGCGGACTACAAGCGGTTCTGCCCGAAGTATGAACCCAACTCGAGCAAAGCACGCCAGTGCATGCGGTCGGTGGGCAAGCGGCTTTCGGTTGGGTGCATTGATGCGCTGGCGGACGCTGGTGAGATCAAGAAGCCGCGGCGCTAACGTTTTGCTGCGATGAGATCATGGATGCCCCCGTTTCGCGGGGGCATCTTTTTTTGGACTACGGCGGGCCCAGAATCACAGTGGGCGGGAGACATGCAGCGAACCGTTAAGAGGCTGCCATCTCACCGCCCACACAGGCGTCACCACTTAAGGCGCCGCACCGGACCCCGACATTTAGTGGGTCGCGGTGTTCTGTTCAAGTGGCCTGGATCAATGAATTTGAAGCGTTGAGTTGAGCGACGGCGGTGTGTGCTAGACAGTGTCCGGAGGCAAAACCGGCGGAGTGCCATGACCGAGAAATCGGAAGTGCTTTTTTATCATCTGGAGCGGCAACCGCTGGAGCGGGTGCTGCCGGGATTGCTTGAGAAAACGTTGCAGCGCGGGTGGCGGGCGGTGGTGCAGGCGGGCAGTGCAGAGCGGCTCGAGGCGCTCGATGCATCGCTGTGGACCTACAGCGATGAGAGTTTTCTGGCGCACGGCACGGCCAAGGATGGGCATGCGGAAGATCAACCGATATTTCTGACGCTGGATCCGGTGACGCCGAACGGGGCGGGCGTGCGCTTTCTCGTCGATGGTGCGGATGCGCCGGATTACGAGACGCATATCCGCCTTGTCTTTTTGTTCGATGGTAACGACGATGAGGCCAAGGCGCATGCGCGCCAGCAGTGGGCGGCGGCGAAGGCGGCGGGGTGCAAGGTGAGCTATTGGAAACAGTCGCCCGAGGGGCGCTGGGAAAATAAGGCTTAGGCGGTCAACGCGTCAGCCGTTGCCACGGCTTTTGCGGGCGAATAGCAGCGTCAACGCGCAGCCGGCGACGAAGATGGCCGGCATTGCAGCGGGCGGGGCCAATTCGAGCGCGATGCCGCCGATGATGGGGCCCAGAAGATCGCCCACGGTGTAGACGATGGCGATGGCGGCGAGGATCGGCAGCAGGCCGACATCGGCGGCTGCAATGTTGGAGGCTTCCATGACCGAGAGCGTGTAGAGCGCACCGGCGGCGGCGCCGAAGCCCAAAATCACAGCGTAAGATGCGAAGGGCGATGTCATCACGGGATGCAGGATGGCGAGCGCGATGATGGCGAGGATGAGCGCGCCACGAATGGCGGGACGAGGGCCTGAGGTGTCGGCATACGCGCCGAAGGGGACTTGGCCGATTATGTTGCCGAAGCCGGAAAGCGCTGCGAGCAATGCGCCTGCGGCGGCGCTTAGGCCGAGCGTGACAGCATAAAGGGGTACGGCTGCGGCGGCGACGCCTTCGAGAATGCCGCCGAGGAAGGCCACCGCGAAGGCGAAGGGCGCGAGGCGAATACCTTTTGTCAGATCGGAGAGGCGGGCGCGCCCGGTTGTGACCTGTGGCAACGTGATGCCGATGGTGATCAGCGCGCCGATGATGGCAGCCGCGATGCCGATCATGAACCCCTGCGCGGGATCGTCGGTGGAGTAAGCGGCGATGAGCGGGCCTAGCCCAAGCGCGCAGGAGCGGATCGTTTCGTGGAACGCAAGGAGACGTCCGCGATGGGCGCTGATGGCGAGGCGGTTGACGAAGCCGTCGCTTAAAACCCACCGCATGGAGGCGCCCAGTCCGACGCCGAAGGAGCCGATGCCCCAGAGCCAGAGCGAGCCGGTGCGTTCGGCAGCGACGAGGCAGAGCAGCGAGGCGACAAGGACGAGGGCTGCGAAATAGAAAACGCGCACGACGCCGAAGCGGCGCGCGATGCCGGGCAGCACGATCGACATGGCGATGACGCCGGCGGCGGGGCCGCTGGCAAAGGTTCCGGCGACTGCGGTGGAATATCCGTCGCCCGCGAGGGCTAGGCCGACGAGGGCGGTGGCGAGCCAGCCGGGCGTTTCGGAGAGGGCGGCGGACACCGAGAGCGGGAAGATCGTTTTATAAAGTGCGAAGGGAGCGCCGCCGCTCTCATGGAATTGCGGCATGCGCTCCCTCCGGAATTTTCTTACACTTCGCCGGGTCGCCCATTAGATCGGGCGCCGCGCGGCAATCAACGGCCGCTGATGACGCCGCCGATCTGGCGGACGAAGCTGTCGAAGAAGCCGGCGAGCGGCTGGTTCGAGGTGCGGTTCTGGTTCTGCGCAGTCATGATACGTGTCCTTGAGGGTTGAGGCTCTGATTATTCAGGCCTTTTTTGAGCCTTGCACCGATCCGGGGATCAGCGCTAAACTCTACAATGATGAATATATATTCTGCGCCGCAGAAGTCAAGGCTACAGTGTAGAAAAAATCATCTACGGTGAAGGAATTACTGTTGCAGGACGAACACGAAAAGTCTCGCCGGGGCCGCCGGGGTATTCGCCGCCAGGATCTGGTCGACGCGGCGCTGGAGATGCTGGCTGCGGAGGGGGAGCAAAACTTCTCCGTGCGCAAGCTGGCCACCGTCGTGGGCGTGGACGGCATGACCATCCTGCATCACTTTAGGTCGCGCGAGGGTTTGATGCGGGCCGTGGCGGACGCCATGGTTGCCGGTCTCGATATCGAGCGGCCGAAGGGGGCGTGGCGCGAAATTCTTTTGGAGGTCGCGCAGCGCTATCGCGGGCTGGCCGAGAAGTACCCTAAGGCCTTTCATATCGTGACGCGGTACCAGACGAGCGGGCCGGCGGATTTCGAATTGGGCGAGATGGTTTATTCGGCTCTGCTCGACGCGGGCTTCAATGAGGTCGATGCGGCGGACTACGGGATGGCGCTGTTCACGCTGGCGATTGGGTTCGGCGTCGTGGAAGTGGGCGGCATGTTGAACCCGTGCACGCCGGAGGAACTGGCGGAGATCGAAGCGCTCGACCCGCGGCTGTTTCCGGTGACGCGCAAGATGGGGCCGGTGTTCGCGCAAGACGAAAGCGACCGGGTGTTTGAGATTTTGCTGGGATCGTTTCTCGACGGGATCGAGCGGGCGTTATCAGCCGCCAAACGCTGACTTTAAGAGATCCAACCTTTGTCGAGGTCCATGGCTTGGCGGCTGATCGTCTTGCCTGATGCAGCGCTGTGGACGGCGGTCCAGGCGAGGTGGGTGCCAGTTTCTTCTGAGGAGCGGGAGCGCAGCGAGAGCAGGACGCGCTCGGTTGCTTTGGCGGGGATGGGTTCGTTCAGGGGAAAATAGAGCTGTTCCCAATGGGTGCGGGGCGCATCCGGTGCGGTGGAGATTTCTAGATCGCCACCAAGGCCAGCCGTCCACCAGTAGGCGAAGCCGTAGATCCAGGCGTCGTGGTCGAGCGTCCAGGTAATCTCGCCTTTGCGGGTGCCCTTCTGCGGTTTGGTCAGATCAATATTGTCCCACATCTTGGCGGCGCGGCCGTGGTCGAGCAGTTCGGTGGGTTCGAGCGTGCGCACATAGACGTTGTTGACGCTCATGGTGCGGGCGGGTTCGAGGTCGAGGCCGTGGCCGACATCGCGCCAGGCGTTCATTTCGTTGGCAAGGCGCGAGGACGTGACGGGGCAGGCGAATTGCTGGATGCGCGAGGGGATGACGATGCCGCCGGGTTTCAGCATGCGGTCGAGCGCGTCGGCCAGTGTTTCCAGGATGTTTTCTTCCAGCGCGTAGTTGCCGAGCGTTTCGGAGATGATGATGTCGGCCTGCGGCGCATCGAGCATGTCGGTGGAGCGGCAGGGATAGAGGTGGCAGTTGCGGGCGCGGTTTTGTTTCAGGACGGCGGCTGCGACAGCGGCGACCTCTTCGGACGCTTCGTACAGGTGGACGTCCTTGGCGCCGAGCTTGGACGCCATGAGGCCTAAGAGGCCGGAGCCGGCGCCGATGTCGGCGACGACGGATTTGCCTTTGACGATGACGCGTTCGAGCGCTGCAAAGAGCGCTTCGTTGCGGGGCTTATCGGCAATGAGGGTGCGGTGGTACTCGATACGCATGGTGGCGGTCAGGTTGTGGTGCCGGAGCGGGCGCGCCAGATGAAGTAGAGGCCGAGCAGGAGCATCGGCAGCGAATAGATCTGGCCGGCGGTGAACGGGCCGACGTTCAAGGCGTGGCCGATGTGGGGCTCGCGGAAGATTTCCGAGACGCTGCGGGCGATGGCATAGCCGGCGAGGAAGACTCCGATGATGAGACCTGGCGATTTCAGCGCGCCGCGGTGGTGGGTGAGGAAGCGCAGCACGAGAAACAGCACGAGGCCTTCGAGGAGGGCTTCGTAGAGTTGGCTCGGGTGGCGGGTGGCGGGTTCGACATCGGGGTGGAGAAACTTTGCCTGCGGGAACGTCATGGCCCACGGCACATCGCTGACGCGGCCGAAGAGTTCGCCGTTGATGAAGTTGGCAAGGCGGCCGAAGAGGAGGCCGATTGGATTGGCGGCGGCGCACAGGTCCATGGCGCTCCAGGGGCTGACGCCGTAGGCGCGCGAGAACAGCCAGATGCCGACGGCGGAGCCGAGGATGGCGCCATGGAAGGACATGCCGCCCTGCCAGACCTTCAGGATGTCGATGGGGTTGGCGAGGTAGCTCGCCGGGTCATAGAGGACCACGTAGCCGAGACGGCCGCCGAGGATGACGCCGACGGCGATATAGACGAGGAGGTCGTCGACGCGCTCGACGCCGAAGGGGGGCTTGTTGCCGCGCCACAGATCGGTTTCGCGGAGGAGGCGGCGGACGTAGAGCCAACCCAGGATGAGGCCGGCCATGTAGGCGAGGCCGTACCACTTGATGCTGACGGGGCCGAGTGAGAATGCGACCGGATCGATCTCTGGGAAAGGAATGGCAAAAATGGTCATGGGATCGAGGCCTTGAGGTCGGAACGCCGGGCGGCGGCGGACGTTAGGTTGGGGGGTGCGGAAAGTCCAGGGGCGGAGGTGGTTTCCGGGCTGAGGGCTCGGTTGCGCTTGTTCGCGGCAGTGCCCATAGTCCGCCCATATCTCACCCCCGCGACAGCTGCGAGCCCCGCGCGCCGCGAACACATGGAGCCAATCCAATGACGCAGACCTCAAACCGTTTTTTTGATGAACTCGGCAAGCTGATGACGGATGCGGCGGGCGCCGCGCAGGGGGCGCAGAAGGAGATGGAAACCTTCATGCGGGCGCAGGGGGAGAAGATGCTGGCCGGCATGGACCTCGTGCGGCGCGATGAATTCGAGGCGGTGAAAGCGATGGCGGCCAAGGCGCGCGAGGATAGCGAGGCGCTGATGGCCAAGGTGGCGGCGCTGGAGAGCGAGCTCGCGCGGATGAAGGGTGGGGTGTGACCGGAAGCGAGGAGCGCTTGTAGCGCGCTCTTTATGCTGGATCCCCGCCCGGCGCGCGCTTGCAGCGCGCTGGGAAGAGGATGACGGATCGAGTGGAGTGGCGGCGGGGGCGATTGAGTTGGTCGCTGAGGCAACTCAGTCGCGGAACGCTGTCCACAGCGGCGTGTGGGCTTATCAACATGCTGGTTTCGGGGCGTGACTTGAAAGCCCCATTTCAAGCCTCTTCCACGGGTTAGCTCGGATGTGTGGCGGCATTGGCCGTGGACAAGGCGCGGGCCGTGTTGCGACTCGTGGGTGCCTGATGCTTTGTCGGGCCGTCGCGTTGTCGGTGAGCCGGTGCAGGTGAGACATGATCTCCCTCGGCGCGCCAAGCTCAAATGCCGGGCCGGACGCTCGGAGAAAAAAGGAAGACGCATGGCATCGGCTGAACAGGGCTACGAGCGCGCGATCAACCCGATCGACATTGTCGAGCAGTTGGCGGCGGCGCACGACTGGGCCGTGGAC